>Ga0315281_10015172_pt1 | contig 10339 bp, 7 predicted proteins | sample YL17G07_0_MG_FD_204540 | JGI IMG/M metagenome (GOLD analysis project Ga0315281, IMG submission 204540) | Sediment microbial communities from Yellowstone Lake, YNP, Wyoming, USA - YL17G07_0 | ecosystem: Environmental > Aquatic > Freshwater > Lake > Sediment | place: USA: Wyoming | collected...
GCTTGCTGCGGTGGACAACGAGAGTGAGTAGCTATTATTATTTGCTAACTGATAAGTACCCGCCATTCAGTATGTCTTAAAAACGATGCGCATTTCAAAGCTGTTCGGTAAGACACAAAAAGAGACGCCGGCCGAGGCGGAGACGGCTAGCCACCAGTTACTGCTAAAAGCGGGGATGATTCATCAGGTGGCCGCTGGCATCTATTCCTATCTGCCTCTGGGGTGGAGGGTACTCAAAAAAATAGCCAACATAATCCGTGACGAGATGGATAAAGCCGGCGGACAAGAGCTGATGATGCCCGTTCTCCAGCCCCTGGAGTTGTGGCAGGAAACGGGAAGAGACCTTGCTTTTGGCAAGGGGCTTTTTACCCTTACCGACCGCAGAGACCGTAAGTTATGCCTGGGACCAACCCATGAAGAGGTCATCACTGAGCTGGTAAAATATAATGTCCAGAGCTACCGTGACCTGCCCCTGCTTCTGTATCAAATCCAGACCAAGTTCCGTGACGAGCCCCGCCCCAGAGCCGGGTTGATTAGAATCCGTGAGTTTGTGATGAAAGACCTTTATAGCTTTGACACCGACGAAGATGGGCTAAACCAGAGCTACAGTAAGATGCTCCAGGCGTATAAAAATATCTACGACCGCTGTGGCTTGCCCAGCCTGCTGGTTGAGGCTGATAGTGGTGCTATCGGCGGCAAGGAGTCCCACGAGTTCATGGTTATCACCGAGGGCGGCGAAGACGAGATTATCTACTGTGACAATTGCCAATACGCAGCTAATGTGGAGAAGGCGGAGAGCGTAAAGGGCAAAGTAGAAACAGGGAAGCTATTGCCCTTGAAAGAGGTTGCCACGCCAAGCGCCAGCACCATTGAACAGGTAGCCGACTTCCTCAAGGTGCCGAAAAGCCATACCCTTAAAGCCGTATTCTATATCGCCGATGGTAAGCTAGTCTTTGTCGTCATCAGGGGAGACCTTGAGGTAAACGAGGTAAAGCTAAAGAACGCTCTTGGCTGCATTGACCTCCGCCTCGCCACCGAGGCTGAAGTTATAAGCGCCGGTATCGTCGCCGGGGCAGCATCACCCATAGGCATAAGTGGTATTAAGGTTATTGCCGACGATTCCATAACCTTGGGGACAAACTTTGTTGCCGGTGCCAATAAACCCGAAACCCACTTTAGAAATGTCAACTACCCAAGGGACTTTAAAGCTGACCTGGTAATAGACATAGCCCAGGCTCGTGCCGGGGACGGGTGTCCCAGGTGTGGCAGCAAATTACTGCCAACGCGTGGCATTGAGGTGGGGCATGTCTTCAAGCTTGGCACCTTCCTCAGCGAAAAACTAGGCGCCCTTTTTGTTGACCAGGGTGGCGTATCTCACTCCATTATCATGGGATGCTATGGCATTGGTCTTGACCGGCTGCTGGCAGCAGCTATAGAGCAGAACCACGATGCTCACGGCATTATCTGGCCAATGTCTATCGCCCCATATCACATCTATCTTTGCCCCTTATATCTGGAAAACCAAAAAGTGGCCGCTACCGCCAAGAACCTCTATGCTGAGTTAGAGGCACAGGGTCTGGAGGTGCTCTTTGACGACCGCAGAGAATCCCCGGGGGTAAAGTTCAACGACGCCGACCTCTTAGGAATACCGCTCCGGGTTACCATCAGCCCCCGAACTCTGGAAAAGAATAGCGTGGAGATAAAGAAGCGCTCAGAAAAGGAAGCTGAGCTTGTGCCACTGGAGGGGATAGCCGCAAGGCTTAAAGAGCTTATTAACCAGGGTTTATCCCGGTTGTCTAATTCGGTTTAGCGCCATAAACCTTTATGCTTATAACTGAACTGGCAACCTCTTCTACTTTTTGAGGCGGTATTTTAAAATTCTCAATGACTGCTTTTGCCGTAGGGTCATTAGCCATACACTCTATTGGGAAAGAGGTCTCATCAACTATCCTGACATCGTGAAAACCGGCCCCTTTTATGGCTCCAATATATTCGTCCCTCATCATTGCCCCAGAAAGACAGCCGATGTATGCCTCCACAGAGTTCTTTATGACATCGGGAAGTTCCTTCAACAAAACTATGTCCGAGACCATCAGCCTACCACCTGGCTTTAGCGCCCGGAAAACTTCCTTAAATACCTTCCTTTTATCAGGCACGAGATTGATAACACAGTTTGAGATGACGACATCAACCGAATTATCAGCCACGGGTAGATTTTCTATCTCCCCGAGCCTGAACTCTACATTTGTGTAGTTGGCTTTCTTGGCGTTTTCTCTTGCCCGTTCAATCATTTCTGGTGTCATATCCACACCAATAACCCTGCCCTTCTTGCCAACCTTATTAGCAGCAAGAAAACTATCAAGTCCCGCACCCGAACCAAGGTCAAGAACAACCTCACCCTCCCTTAGTGAAGCAAGCGCCACCGGATTACCACAGCCAAGTCCCAAATTTGAACCCTGAGGAACCGCTCTAATTTCTTCCTCAGTATATCCTATGCTCTTACTGATTTTCTGAGCTAAATCAGTGCTCCCACAGCACGAATTCACCGGCTGGCAACAGGAACTATCCTGCTTGGCAATTTTGGCATAGCCCTCTCTTACCACTTTCTTCATTTCTTCTTTTTTCATTATTTTCGGTCACCCCAAAGTTATTTACTTTCATTCTCATTATACCATAAGGAGAGAGGCTTCGCCTTTCTTAATAACCTATCCCCCTTACCCCCTTCCCTTACCAAGGGAAGGGGGAATAAAGGTAAGAGAGGGGGCAAAGCCCCCTCTCTGAAATCTCTCCCCTAAATAGAGTTAAAGAGAGGTTTCACCTCCTCTTTTTTACTTCTCCCTTCTGTAAAGAATAACCAAAATAAAGGGGGTGTTTAAGAGGGGCGCTAGCCCCTCTTTTCATTATCACTCCCTCTCCCCTTGCTAAGGGGAGAGGGATAAAGGGTGAGGGGTTACCTAAAACACTTAAAGGGGGTGAGGTTAGCAAAAATCAAAGATTTTCCTGAGTGCTGAGGGGGATAGGTTGCTAACTGAAATCAGGTGCGCAGGGTAGCCCCAAGCTCACCAGATAGCTTATCTAGAATTTGCTGCTGAACCTCATTGACCTCGTCATCAGTTAGGGTATGAGACGGCGACTGGAAGGTAATCCTATAGGCAAGGGACTTCTTGCCCGGCGGAAGCTGCCCTCCGGTATAGACATCAAATAGGGCAACCTGAGTCACCAAGGGAAAGCCCGTGATAATATCCTGCACCTGACGATTGGTTACCCCGGAGTCAACCACCACAGCTATATCCCTGACTATGGCGGGGAAGCGGGGTATTGGCTGAAATAGCTTGTGCCCTATGGTAAAGGGCAAAAGTGCCGTCAGATTGATTTCAAATAGATAGACTGCCCCGGAAAGCTCAAAAGCCTCGGCTACTTTAGGGTGTAGCTCACCAATAACACCCAGCCTTTTACCCTCTATAACTATAGCTGCCTGTTTACTTGGGTGCAAACTCTCATCCCCACCCGGTTCAAAGTTGGCTTCCACACCCAGCTGGCTAGTTAAGCCGTCAACTACCCCCTTAGCATCAAAGAAATCAACCCACTCCTCCCCTCCATACCATGATTGTTCAAATCTAGGCCCGCTTAGCAGTCCGCACACCACCTCAGGCTCGTCAGGCAGGTCTTTTGGTCGCGGCAGGTATACCCGGCCAAGCTCAAACAGCCTGATACTGCCAGCTTCGTGTCTCCTATTCGCCGAAAGGGCAGCCAGAAGGTTAGCCCGCAGGTTAGGGCGAAGATACTCCTGGTCGGCAGTCATCGGGTTAGCCATCCGCAGCGGCGCTGGCTCAGGGGGGTGAGGCCTGGGCAACAGCTTACTTATCAATTCCAGACTGGTCAACGAGTAGGTAACTACCTCGTGAAAGCCATAGCCAGTAAGGCTGCGTCTTACCTCCCGCTTAAGGCTGATGATAGGGTCAAGGTTATGTCTGGGCACCGGTTCACTGAGCATAATAGCTGGAATCTTGTCATAGCCAATGATACGAGCCACCTCCTCCACAACATCCTCCGCCAGATTTATATCGCTCCGCCAGTAAGGGGCGGTAACCCAAACCCCTGAATCGGCTGGTTGGCAATCAAGGCCTAAAGAAGCCAGCGCCTTTTCTATCCGGTCAAGACTGAACTCAACACCCAAAAGACCCTTTACCTTGGCGGTTGATAGTAGGATGGGCTTCCGCTCCTTCCTTCCGGGATAAGCATCAACCAAGCCCTTAGCTGCCTTGCCACCGGCGAGCTGGATAATCAACTGGGTAGCCCGTTTAATTGCGGTTAGGGTTAGCTCGGGACTAATCCCCCGCTCAAATCGCAACCTAGCCTCACTGGGTAAATTCAAGGTGTTGCCAGTATAACAAATGCTCGCCGGGTTAAAGTTAGCCCCTTCCAGCAGTATTGCCGTGGTCTCGCCCGTCACCTCGCTATCGGCACCGCCCATAACCCCGGCGATAGCCACTGCTTGCTTCTCATCAGCAATAACCAGCATCTCCCGGGAAAGAAGCCTTCTTACCCCATCCAGGGTGACTAAGGTCTCACCATCATCAGCCCGGCGGACAATAATCTTCTTGCCTCTAATGCGGTGGTAGTCAAAGGCGTGCAGGGGCTCCCCATACTCCAGCATGACATAGTTGGTAACATCTACAATGTTATTTATCGGGCGCATACCGCAAGCCAAGAGCCGCTGCTGCATCCACCGCGGGGAGGCAGCCACTTTTACCCCGGTAATCAGACTGGCACTATACCTGGGACATAACACAGGGTCAACAATCCCCACCGATACCTGGCGGTCTATCGGCAGTGACGCCTCCTCGTAGCTGGCTTCAGGGAGATGTACCTCTTTTCCGGTAAGGGCAGCGACCTCTCTGGCGACCCCGATTACCGATAGGCAATCGGGACGGTTGGGGGTTATATCAAGGTCAAGGATAACATCACCGATATAATCAACCAGCGGGGTGCTAACAGGGGCATCAGCGGGCAAAACCATGATTCCCTCATGGCTATCAGAGATACTAAGCTCCTTCTCCGAGCAGACCATGCCACTGGAGACAACACCACGAATCTTAGCTGATTTTAAGCGAAATACCTGCCCACTGTGCCCGTCTATGAGCTGGGCACCGACATAGGCAAAGGCTACCTTATCGCCAAGCCTGAGATTGGGCGCCCCGCAGACCACCGTTTGCTGCTCAGTGCCCAGGCCTACTGTAGCCAGACTGAGGCGTTCAGCATTAGGATGGGGATTGATGGCAACAATTTGCCCGACAACGATATTTTCCCAACTACCACCGATAACCTGCCACCCCTTGACCTCAGTGCCTGCCATAGTCAGCCTCTCGGCTAGCTCAGCCGGGGGCAGGGTAATATCCAAATATTCCTTAAGCCATTTCAGCGGAACCTTCATCTCTGCCTCAGAACTGCCTTAAGAATCTAAGGTCGCTATCGTAGAATAATCTAGTATCATCAATGCCGTAGCGGAGCATGGGCAAGCGGTCTATACCCATACCGAAGGCAAAGCTGGTATAAACTTCGGGGTCAAGGTTGGCACGCTGGAGAACCCGGGGATGGGTCATCCCTGCCCCCAATATCTCAATCCAGCCGCTATTACCGCACAATCGGCAGCCAGCACCACCACAGACCAGGCATTCTATAGCCATCTCAACGCCAGGCTCAACGAAGGGGAAATAGTCACAGCGGAAGCGCACCTTTCTATTCTCACCAAAGAAACGGCGGGCAAACTCATAGAGTGTCCCCTTTAGCTCCGCCATAGTAATGCCCTTATCCACCGCCAGACCGTCAATCTGATAGAACATTGGGGTATGAGTGGCGTCACTAGCCTCATAGCGATAGACCTTACCCGGTATAACCACCCGGATGGGCGGGCTTATTTTCTCCATAACCCTCATATCAACCGCGGTAGTGTGGGTGCGCAGTAACATAGCTTTCTCCCCACTTTCGCTCTTATAATCAACCCAAAGTGTTGCCATGCTGTCACGAGCCGGGTGGTGTGTGGGGATATTCAGCGCCTCAAAATTGTAATAATTCCACTCCACCTCCGGTCCCTCAACGACCTGAAACCCCATAGAGACAAATATGTCACATATTTCATGCAGGGTTTGCGTGATGGGATGCAGTCGCCCCCGAAGAAGAGGACGCCCGGGCAAGGTAATATCAATCTGCTCCTCCTTGGTAGCAGTTACGAGCTGCACCTCGCCAAGAAGCCGCCTCTTTTGCTCCAGACCACCCTCTAACTTGGCTTTAACCTCGTTGGCAAGGGCGCCAACCTGTTTCCTCTCATCAAGGGGTAATGAGGCTAAGCTATGCAGAACCTTGGTCAGACTGCCCTTCTTACCCAGATAGCGAACTCGCCACGCCTCCAGTTCCTTAATATTGGTAACGGCGTCCAACTCCTGGGCGGCTTTTTGTTTTAACTCCTTAAGCTGTTTTAGCATCTTCTTGCTTGGGCAGATTATAGTCTATGGCTCTATTTTTTACAATCTATAAACCTCACCCCCTGACCCCCTCTCCTTAAAAAGGAGAGGGGGAGGAAAATAAAAAAGAGGGGCTTGCGCCCCTCTTGGACGCTCCAACCGACATAAGTCATTGACACCCTTTGCTTTAGTAGTATAATCCTCATTAAGATGCTTTTTGTTTTTGTAGATGAGACGGGAGAGCCGGGAAAAAGAAATATATTTTCACTTGGGTCAACGCCGTATTTTGGGATGGTTGCTATAAGTATATTAGGTAGGGATTATAAGGCTCTTAGGCTTTTATTATCTCAAATACATTGGCTACGTGGCACTGCAACTTTTATGGAATTGCGAAGAACTTATAATAAATCGCTTGACTTAATGAGAGGATTAAAAGAACTCGCAAATCATGGAGTAATTTTAGCTTCTGGTTTATTTATAAACAAAGGGGACTATGGGGGGCGTTTCCTAAAATGGTCAGATACTGACGTGCCAAAAAGCGAATGGGAGTATTATCTACGTAATTACCTACTACGCCATCTATTGGAACTACATTTCTCAAACAATAGTTCTCTAGCGGATACAGTTGATTTGGTATTAGATAGGGTTACTCTATCTGAGAATCAGCGGAAAAACACTTATGATTACTTGAATAGTAAAACTGGGAAGCCTCTAAGAGAACCCTTTGCGATACCCCCTATTGAGTATCTGACAATTGGCGATTCCGAATATGTTGGTGGCTTAGAAATTGCTCATGTCTTGGCTAATATTCTTAGGGAAACAATTAAGGGAGAAATTACTCCAGAGGTAAGGGCGGTATCCGATTTTGTAAGAATAGAGCATTTCGTGGGACATAAGAGAGAGGTCTAGATAGTAGTTGGGGGGACAGGCCACTCGCATATGGAGTGACCTACCCCCCCGAATTAGCTATTATTAGTATAACACATCTACAAAATTTGTCAAGCCCCCCTACTTGTCTTTAAGGTATACTTACCTATATTAATTATTCTTTTTTGTCAAGTGGTCTAATAGACTTCTACCTCGAATAAACCGCAGACGCCTGAGGGCGGGCGGGTGGGAAAAGACGCATACGGGGAGTGGTGTGAGGTGGGGAGAAAATAAAAAAGAGGGGCGAAGCCCCCTCTTAAAAAACTTCCCTTCCCTAAATAATCTTCTACTCTTGGGCTTTGCCTTTAGCCATGGTTACCAGATTAGCAAAAGCCTCGGGCTCCCTAACTGCCATATCGGCGAGCATCTTGCGGTTAATTTCAACCCCTGACCTTTTTAAGCCAGTAATAAACTGACTATAGGTAAGACCCTGGGACCGGCTGGCGGCACTAACCCGCAAAATCCACAGCCGTCTCATATCACCCTTCCGCTCCCGACGGTGGCCGTAGGCATAATCCAACGCATGCATCATAGATTCGTGAGCTCGTTTATAAAGGGAATGACTCGTTGCTCTATGCCCCTTGGTCAGGGCTAGCACCTTCTTATGTCGTCTATGGGTAGTTACCCCCCTCTTTACCCGTGGCAAAATATCCTCCTATCCACCTCACCCGTAGGGTAAAAGCCTTTTTGTCCGCGCCCTATCGGCGGGAGATACTGGTATGGTCTCATCATAAAGTCGCTTAGTTCGCTTGGTTTTTCGGCGACGCAGATGACTCTTACCAATCTTAACCCGCATAATTTTGCCGCTACCGGTGATATGGAAGCGGCTCTTTGCTCCCTTATGGGTTTTGATTTTCGGCACTCTACGACCCTTTTACCCCCTCCACAGTTTTAGTCTTTGGCGCAACCGGCGACAGGATTACGGTCATGTTCCTTTCCTCCATCAAAGGTTGCCTAGCAATAGCCGCCACCCCTTGCAATGATTCCGACACCCTCTGAAGTAGCCTCCAGCCAAGTTCGGGGTGTGTTATTTCACGCCCTCTAAACCTTATCGCTACCTTAACCTTGTCCCCCTCATCCAGCAACTTCTTAATTAACCTAACCTTTGCCTCAAAATCATGGCCATCAATGCTGGGGCGCAACCTGACCTCCCTCAGAAGCGAAACCTTTTGGCTCTTTTTAAGCTCACGCTCCTTCTTAGCCTGCTCGTATTTATACTTCCCATAGTCAAGAAGGCGACATACCGGGGGCACTGCGGTAGGAGCTACCTCAACCAAATCAAAACCATGCCCCTTCGCCGTTTCCAGTGCTTGGCGCAGAGTCATAATCCCCAGCTGCTCCCCCTTTTCCCCCACCAAGCGGACCTCCCTAGCCCTAATACGCTCGTTAACTCGTAGCTCCTTAACTATATCTCCCTTTACCTCCGCTAAGCCCTTGCTATGTTATAGGCAAAGAATATAGCATAACCCTTATGCTAGTCAAGTTACAACCCCTCTGCCCGGCTTACTATAGCCGCCTTGATGTTTTGTTTAAAGCTATCAAGGGGTTGGGGAGCCAGCGTTTCTCCACTGCGCAAACGGACGGAAACGGTAGACACCGCTACCTCTCTATCACCAACAACAAGCATATACGGTATTTTATCAAGCTGTGCTTGTCGAATTTTGAGGTTTACTGTTTCCGAGCGAGCATCAACCCCTACCCTTACCCCCTCGCTTTTAAGCTCCTCCTCCAGCTTACGGGCATAGTCAAGGTGGCGGTCGGCAACCGGAATCACCATTACCTGAATTGGCGCCAGCCAGACGGGGAAGGCACCCCCGTAGTGCTCAATCAGTGAGGCAAGAAAGCGTTCCATACTTCCGAGCACAGTGCGATGCACCATGACGACTAAATGCTCCTGACCATCCTCACCAATATAGGTAACATTAAACCGCGGGGGAAGGTTAAAATCAACCTGAATAGTTGGACCCTGCCACCCCTCAAACTTGATGTCTATCTTAGGCCCATAAAATACACCCTCGCCAGGGTCTATATTATAGGGAAGTCCCTGCCGAACTAGAGCCCGGCTTAAGGTCTCGGTCGCCTCGTCCCAAGCCTGGAGAGTGCCAGCATATTTTTCGGGTCGGGTGGAAAGCAATACCTGATAATTGGTGAAGCCAAAGGTATCTATCATAAAGCGGGCTAAGTCTAAGACGTCGGCTACCTCGTCCTCTAACTGGTCAAAGCGGCAGAAGATATGGGCATCATCCTGGGTAAAGCCCCTAACCCGGGACAGCCCGTGCAGCACCCCAGACCGCTCATAGCGATATACCGTGCCCAGCTCGGCATAACGCAGTGGTAGCTCCCGGTAGCTGTGCTGGCTGGTCTTATAAATCATGATATGCCCCAGGCAATTCATTGGTTTGATAATATACTCCTGCCCCTCTACCTCCATCGGACTATAAAGGTAATCACGATAAAACTCCCAGTGACCGCTGGTCTTCCACAAATTCAGTTTAGCGATATGGGGGGTATATACCAGGTCATAGCCACGCTTAATATGCTCATCCTTCCAGAAATCTTCAATGATACGGCGTATCACTGCCCCTTTAGGGTGCCAGTGAACCAGCCCCGGACCAGCCTCCTCATGGAGGCTAAACAGGTCAAGCTCCCTACCTAACTTCCTGTGGTCGCGCTTTGCCGCCTCATCAAGCTTCTTGAGATGCTCAGCCAAGGCCTCCTCAGTGTCAAAGGCAACGCCATATACCCGCTGTAACATCGGACGCCTCTCACTACCCCGCCAGTAGGCACCGGCAATACTGAGAAGCTTAAACGCCCTTATCTCCCCGGTAGAACTCACATGGGGTCCGCGACATAAATCAAGGAATGAACCCTGCCGATATAAACTAACCTTCTTATCGGGGATTTCATCAATTAACTCCAGCTTATATGGCTGAGCAGCAAACAGGGCTCGC
>Ga0315281_10015175_pt1 | contig 10338 bp, 8 predicted proteins | sample YL17G07_0_MG_FD_204540 | JGI IMG/M metagenome (GOLD analysis project Ga0315281, IMG submission 204540) | Sediment microbial communities from Yellowstone Lake, YNP, Wyoming, USA - YL17G07_0 | ecosystem: Environmental > Aquatic > Freshwater > Lake > Sediment | place: USA: Wyoming | collected...
GAATGGGGTCGGGATCGAACTTTGCCCGATCTCCTCGATGAGGAGCCAGCTTCCTTCCGCAATTTCACCGCTGATCTGCAAACCCCGGGACTGAAGCCAGCGCTGGGGGTCGTTCCGTGGGGACAATTGGCGCAGTTTGTCCTGGACAGCTTCGATATCGACCCTCCCTTCAGGGGCCTTAGCAACCGCTTGCCTGATCTTGTCTTCCGGCCATATCCGCGCTATCGCGGAGGTGAGACTGCGGCGTAACAGATCGCGGGCTTCCATCGTCTCCGGCCCATAATGGGCCATGATGCGGTCGAGTAGTATGACCCTGGAGCCAACCTGCCTTAGCCCGCTGTTCATCGTGTCAAAATTACCCTTTGCCGAGGCGATCATCAGGGCAAGGACAAGAGCAGCCATCGTCGCGATAATGCCAGTCCCCAGCTTCACGACATCCTTTGACTCATCGCTCACATGATGTCCGGGCAGAATAGTGCGAACAAACATACCGAGCAGCGTGCCGCCAAAGATGCAGCCAAAAGCGACTAGAGAAATTCCCAGTGCGCTCATACGTCACCTCTCTTTCTATTTATTCCCTTCAGCGGACGGAGTTAATCCCTTACCGGCGCCCTTATCGCGGCGGGCTTGCTCCTGGGTTGGTGCGGGCTCATAGCCCGGCGGGTATTTACTCCATTTATAGCCGGAGCGCGCCAGATTGTAAGCCATATTAAATTCCTCGTTCATGTAGTTAGTGTCGAACTCCGAGGCCCGTTTCGGGTGAAAATCCTTCGGGATATAGGCCAGGTTATAGTCGATGCCATCCCGCTGGGCCAGGACGTAGATGCGGTACAAATCGCCCACGCCCTGATACTTGGTCAGACTGCTAATGGCCCGGGTGCCGATATCCCCGATATGGGGTTTAACGCTTTCATACTCGGGGTAGACTTGAGCATTGCGGATGATGTACAGCTTGCGGGGGCGGTCGGGTATCACAGCCCTGATCTTTTTCTTGGTGGTATAGAGATTAAGGGCTTCCTCATAGAGCATCACTTCGGCGCGGACGCCGCCATCGACATGGAGCTCGTCGTATTCCTGCCCGCCGGCCTTCACTTTGATGTACACCGGATTTAAGGCCACGGGGATGGAGGCCGAGGCCCGGAGTATCTGGCGGAACAGCTTGAAGGCGTCCGGAGTGCCGGCCGCGGCGATGGCCCCCAGGTCCCAGATCACTTGGCGCTGGGCGTCGAGCTGGGTCGTCCCCACCAGCAGGCGCCGGCCCTTGAGGTGTTCGGCGCCGACGGCCCGGATCAGGTCGTCGTCGAAGAACCGATCCAGTAGTTTAACCATGGGCAGGGTTCTAGCCACCGATTCGATTCTCCCAAGGTTAATCAGCAGCTTCAGCACGCTGGGAACTATATAGATATCCTGGTCGGAAATGGTGGTATAGGCCTCTTTCAGCTTGGCGTCATACTCCGGGCCGAGGAAGGCGAAGGGCGCGATGAGGGCCCCGGTGCTGATGCCGGTTACCAACTTGAAGCGGGGCCGGGTGCCTGCCTCGGTCCAGCCGCACAAGATTCCGGCGCCGAAGGCGCCGTCGCCGCCGCCGCCGGACAGGGCCAGGAAGTTGGCTTCGGGCTCGAGCTTGCCGTGATTGGCGGCCATCTCCTGCCGGATGGACTCGAGGGCACTCTTCTCCAGGCTCTCACTAAGGGTGTCGCCCCAGGCCCGGATGCCAGGCAGATTTTCAACCTGGGCCTGGTCCTGGAGGTGCTCCGGCAAGGGATGGCGCACCTGAAGAGCTATGCAGCCCTGGAGGAGGAGAGCCATAACCCCCAGGACCACCAGGGCAATGACGCTTCTTCTACTGCAAACGGCTTTAATGCTGCCGGTCGATAGTGTCTCTGAGGCTGGTCCAATCATCTTCCGGTTCTCCTAATGGTAAGGTGGTCAGATTTACAGAGGCCCCGGCTTCTAATCTGCCGTGCTCTCCCTAGAAATTGCATACCGACCCGAGCATGGGGCCATGAAACCAGCCGTGGACTGCGTATCCTTGGTGCCGCATGAAGCATAACGGCCGCGATAGCCCCCGTAGATACGAATGTTATTGTGCACCTGGTAACCCACCAAGGCCTCAAGAACACTGTCCACATTATTGTCGGCGATAAAGCCAAAGCCGCCGCAGTCCGCTTTTAGCAGGAGGTTGAGCTTCGGCGTAAACCAGAGCCCCAACCGCAAGCCCATAAAAGGTTCCGCGATCGACAGGTGCGCCGCATCGAAAAAAGAGCCCCCCGGTTTATTTGCTCCCGACCCAGAGAACCGGTTAAAGGGGCCGGACCCTTTCTAATTATTGCCGAATTTTTTAAGACGATGGTTTGGCCTGACAGCAAGAGCTTGGCCCTGAACTGCGCGGCTGCATTTTCATAAAACCTTCTCCTGATATAAATAGTTTATAGGTCTCCAAAATCAAGGGGTAGGGGTATTTTCTTTCCAGGAGAGGCGGGAAACGCTGCTTTAACATTCATTGAGGTTGTGCAGGAAGGGCCGGCGGCTGAGAACTTGAAATAACTGGAGGCGGCATCCGGATTCGAACCGGAGAATAACGGTTTTGCAGATGCCTGGTAATATAGTGATTTCAATAATATAAGCTGCTTACCCTTGCCAGAAATGCCCATTTCTCCACCTTTAGGCACCCCCTCTGCACCCTATACGCACCCAGCTTTTTCGCCGTAAGTGGTTAAATGGTCATCATCTAATTTGTCCACCGCCTGCCGGTTAGCTCCGGGCACCAGGTGACCGTAAGTGTCCACGGTGATCGAAATTGAACCGTGACCTAACTGGTCTTTCACATAGACTATACTTTCCCCGTTTTGGAGAAGCAGGCTGGCGAAAGTATGGCGCAGGTCGTGAATCCGTATTCGGCGCAGACCCGCTTTTTCCAAAGCCGCATGAAAGACCCGGGGTCTGAGGTTGAAGGAATTAATCATCCGCCCCTCATGGTTCAAGAATACCAGATCAGGCACCTCCCCCCAGCCTTTAGCCAGGGCCTCCCGTTTCCGCTCCGTTCTCAGTTCCTTTAGCGTCTCGGCCAGTTGCCGACTCATATCTACCCGCCGGCCCTTGCCACTTTTGGGGGTGCTCATATTGCCCTTGGTATAAGCTCGGCGTATCTCAATAAACCCGCCCAGGAAGTCAATGTCGCCCCATTGCAAGCCCACCAGCTCCCCCAGGCGCATCCCGGTTCGCAAGGCGCACAGGAAGAACGGGTAATACCTTGGGTAATGCTTTTCCACGGCCACCAGCAATGCCTGGGCCTCATCGCGGGTGAGGGGGGTCACGTCTGCCTTGCGATCCTTCACTTTGATCAGCTTCCCCAGGCGAGACACGGGATTTGCCAAAAGCAGACCATCTTCTACGGCATGACTCAGAACACCCGACAGGAAATTTTTGATATTCTTGACGGAGTTCGGCGCCAAACCGCTTTTTAACTTCTCGTAGATCATTTCCTTGATTTCAACTCGGCTAATCCGATCTAATGGCCGATCCTCAAAAGGCGCAAAGTGATTTTTGAAAATCAGTTGATAGCTTTTCCAGGTGGAATATTTAAGATGAGTCTCGCCATACCCGTCCAGCCACTTCCGGGCATACTCGCCAAAAGTGGGAATTTTCTTTTCTGGGGTGATCTGCAGCTCGCCGGTCTTCAGTTTTTCCCGGATCTTGCTGGCCAGGGCTTCGGCAGCCGCACGATCTCCTACCTGGATCGATTTCCTCTTGCCATTATGGGCGATGAAAACCCACCAGGGCTTACCCTTGCCTCTAACCTTTTGTCTAACTGTAACCCCCATTAAGTTCTCCCTCTATTATTTCCGGGCCCCTGGGAAATCTGGATGTGCCTCTTTCCGGTCATATAGACTAAATGCAGGTCTCGCCAAGCATGGAGTTAGGTGTTAATCTTCGTTTGCCAATTTCTTAGCCGCTGAGATTATGGTGGGGTCCATACGAAATCCTGTCTGCTCTAATTGGAGTAAAATCGGGGTTACTTCTTTCAGATGGCCGGCTCTTTTCGCCAGCAACAGAACACTTATGGTGCCTCGAACCGAAAGATTTAAAGATAGGGCACAGTTCCGGGCGGCACGATCATCAAGGACTGCTTCATACCCAGGGTTCTGATAGGCCCAAGACAGTACCTCGCTCTCTCCCAGACCAAGATTCCAGGCGATGATCACTGGAGGTACCACCTGCACCTCCCGGATCAACTCCCGTCCCTGAGCTTGCAGCCACAGCCTGGCCCGATCATCTTCAGGCCCCTGGGCAATCTCCTTTGCCACCCCGCCCGGCACCACGATTTCTTCAGCCAAGTGCTGGAGCAGAAAGAGATGATTAATCCTTGCCAGGACAATTAGTGGAGAAGCGTTTACCACCCACTTTTTAGGCATCTGCCGCTTCCCCGGCAAGCTCCTCAGGGGTCACCTGGAAGGGCGAGACCTTGAAACGATTGAGGGCCTCCAGAAACTCCTGACGGCTCACCCCGGCCAGTTCAGCAGCCTTGGATTGAGATATCATTTCCAGTTCATACCACTTCACCGCGGCGGCAAGGCGCAACTCTCCGACAAATTCGGTGGGGCTTTTCCTCAACAGGGAAAAGACATCCTCCGGAAGGTCTATGGTAAGTTGTATGGTCATGTTGGTGCTCCTTTCCCTCTATTCTAACCAAATTCTCAGCTATTGGGGAGGACCTGGAAACACGTGATGCCTTCCTATATTCAATGGAATAGCTCAAGGCGCGCCTGAAGCATTTCCGGCATGGCAGTGAGGATTACATGCTTCATGAAACATTTTGAGCATTTTCACCTGCAACATTTTCTCTTTACCTTTGCTGCCTTGGCCAGGGATAGGGGTGAGCCTTAACAGTCTGATAATTGGCGTTCAAGGCCGGTTCCACCAGGACAATGGCGGCCAGGCGGTGGGCCATGTGGGTAACTTCCCGGGCTTCCTCTATGGTGAGGGGGCGGCCCAGGAGATCGTGTTCCCGGTAGCTGAGCCACTTCTTAATGACCTGGTAGCCGCCGATGCAGTAGTTCCAAACCTTGGCCGGGATATTCCGCCAGTAGGCCGACTCGTTCAGGTGAACATCGCAGGTCGTCTCCCCCAGGTGTTCAAAGGCATGCTCTGGGGTCAGGCCCAGGGCCCCGGCCCCTTCCCGGATGGCGGTCAATTCCTCCGGGGTGTAGTCCCGGGTGATCACCCTGCCCTTGCCCGGCATGGTGATGCCGCCTTTCCCGCCATGGCCCCAGCCCACGGTCAAGGCCAGGTCGCCGGCGTCCGGGTTCAAGGCCCCGCCCCCCACCTTGGAGATCATGGCCAGGGGTTTCAACTCCGGCCGGAGGGTGCCGGCGGTCACTCCCGGGACCGGGGTTTCCGGGTCCAGCAGGGCGGCCAGTTCCCGGCCCAGGCGGGCGGAATGCTCCAGGGCTTCCCCGGTGTCGGGCAAAGGTATCCGGGGCCAATCCTGGCGGATGCCGTCGGCGTTTTCCGTCAGGTAGATCGGGGCGTAGCCGATGGCCAGGGCGTGCAGCCAGATGAGGCCCGCGGTTTCCGGGTCGACGTCCGGGTCCGGGAAACCCAGGGCGGCCAGATAAGACCGGGCGGTGGGGGAGAGGTTGGCCGTGGGGGTTAAATCCTGTATCTCACCTTCAGAAAAAAGACCATTCTGCTTCTCGGTTTGCCTTAACGGTCTGAGGCGCAAAGGGAAATAATAAGCATCGTTATTCAAGGCATGTTGAAGCCCAATCGAAGATGTGAAATAGAAGGGAACTCCTTCAGGTTTAGATACTGCTTTTCTACGGCTAAGCAAAAAAGCATTTCCCGGCCAGCATTGATTAAAATATTCTGGGCGGGGTTCATTCCAAAGGGGCCTGACGCTAGTGTAATAACAAAATCTTATATCCATTGGGCGAACAAGCACAAGACGTATAGAACTATCATTAAAAGTCTCTCTGGAAAGAACCTTAGAGCGTGTTTTTTGTGCATCGAAGCGGGCGAAGTCGTCAGTTAATCCAGTACCCAATTTCTTTAGGTTATCCCAATCAACCCCGGGATCGTAGTAAAGCTTCATTCGTTTTGTAAGCTCATCTGGGACGATGTCTATTAACGCTTCCTTTCTATTTTCAAGTATCCCCAGAGTTGGCCTAAAAGTCGTCAGTTCATCAATTCCCGGCCAGGACGTATAGGCCGTCGATATTTCCGAAGGCCGGAAAGAAAAACGGTTGCTTTCATCCGGTTTGAGCTGGTTATATTCGGCCTCAAAATCTGGGATATTGAGGCTTTCCAGCAGGTCTCCCCTCTTGGTCACCCCCCAAAACTGCCGGAAGCGAACCGTGGGTTTCTCGTCCCGGGCAGCCTTCCGCACCATCAAGGCTACTGACGTTCCTACCCGGATACCCTCCCGGTTGTATTCCGTGGAAAAGACGCTGGGGTCCGGCTTGCCTTCCGGGGTGACCTTGCCGGTCTCCCGGCTGTCGCCGTTCAGGCAATCGAACCAGAGGGCGTCGAACCCGGACAAGAACCGTTGCCGCATGACCACAAAAGAAGGGTGGCCCAGGTAAGAAAAATTGGAGATGTAGCAGACCACGCCCTTTCCGGTCATCCCAGCAATGCGCCGTTCCGCCAGACCGAAGAAGCGGACATAGAGGTCATCCAGGTTGAATTTCTTGATACCCCACCGGGAGATGAGACCTTCTTTGTAGGGCTCCACCAGGGTCTTTTCGGCCGCGGCGCTCACCCCGGCAAAGGCGTTGTAGGGCGGATTGCCCAAAATCACCAGGATGGGCTTGTCTCTCTTGACCTCTTCGGCGGCGTCCCGCTCTTCCGCAAACTCCGGTAAGGAAAGCTGTCGCTTGGGGCCTTCCGGGGGCTCCCAGCCGGTCAAGGCGTTGGTCAGGTACACCCCCACCCGTTCAGCCTTCTCTTCGGAGAGGGGCGCGCCCAGGTTCGCGAGCAACAGACCCAATTGCAGGTGAGCCACCACGAAAGGCGCCGGCAGAATCTCAAACCCAAAGACCCTATCCTTCGCCGCAGCCTTGAGGTCCTGGACGGTCAAGGCGTCCTCCCGGTCCTTCAAGGTGGCGTGAATCCGCTTTAGGACCTCCACCAGGTAGGCCCCGGTGCCGCAGCAGGGGTCCAGGACATAAACCCGGGGATCGGCCAGGCCGTCGGCAATCCCCAACTCCTGCCTTAAAGCGGTGTCCACCCTGGCGACCATGTAGCGAACGATCTCCGGTGGGGTGTACCAGATGCCTAAATCCTTGCGAAGCTGGGGGTCGTAAGCCTTCAGGAAGGGTTCATAGAAATACTGGACCGCGTGGCCCTCATCGAACTGGGAGAAGAAGGCGGGCCGGTCCACCCGGTTTAGAACCGTGGCAGTCCAATCCAATACTTCTTCCAGACCCAGGGGCCCCAGTTTGGTGGGGGTGGCCACCTGATCATAGAGTACCCGGATCATGGGGACGTGGAGATACCAGGGGGTCAGGCGCCAGTCGAAAAGCTTCCTGGGGTCCGCAAGAGGATTCTTTTTGTGCCACAAGACCCAAGCGGCGAACACGCCATAAAAAAGGGTCTGCACCAGGGTGGACCGGAAGAAGTGGTCGCCCTTGTCCCCCTCGAATTTGAGCCCCAGAGCTTCTTCCAGGGCATTCCTGAGCCCGGCCAGGGCCGGCAGGTCTTTACCTTCAAGGCGGGCCTTGGCGTCCCGGGCATAAGAGGCCAGGAACCAGGCCAAGTCTTCGGGCTTAGTAAGGGGGGCGGCGTGGAGCATCACCCGCTTGAGATATTCGGTGAAGCGTTCGCCGTGCTCCTGGGCGGTTTTGCGAGGGTGTGTGGCTGCTTCCCAAAAGGCGCCCTCACTTTCCGCCAGGCGATAGGTTTCGAGCTTCACCGGCTGGCCGGAAGGGTCCTGGCCCACCAAGACAAAATCCCGGTAATTGGTCACCAGGACTTGGCGGTAACGGCCCCAATATCCGGTGACCTGCTTCCCGTCCGCGGTAACCCAGGCATCGTCATGGGTGGATTTGACTTCCATCACCCCCCGGGCCGGGGTCTGGCCTGCCAGGGGCGCGGCGTCGGTATATTTCTGGAACTGGTCCTGGGTAAAGAACCCACCATCGGGCAGGCCAGCGCCCACGTTCTGCAAGTTGATGAGGCACTTGACCTTGGGCTTGAGGGTCTTGCCGATCTCGTTCAGCAGGTTGGCCAGAGGGCCGTAATAGGAAGTCTCCTTGACGGCCGCGCCGGAGGAGCGGATTTCGGCAAGTTCTTTGAGGTAGGTTTCAAGGGGATTCATGGCGGCCTCACCCGGGGGCATTATGGCACGGGTGAGAGGATTTGGTTAACACTTTTTTATAGGGCTTAATCCTTGACCATTTTCCCTATCAGCTTCCCAGTTCCTCGGTCGCCCGCCTTACTTTCCAGGCCCTGGCCCGGGAGCGGCGTTTAAGGGTCTGGTGGCATTCTGGGTCTCATCTTTCGGAGTCCAATAATGCTTTCCAGTTCCTCAATGACAAATTCTTCGGGGTCGATAATTCCCGGTACTTCCGCTTTCTGTGGTAAGCTGTTTTCCACTCATAGCTGATACCTCCTTTTGCTTAATCTCTTGTGGGTCAGGGCCGGTTCGGGTGCTCCTGCGTTTTAAGCCTCCTTGGGGCCGGAGTAGTAGAAGATGCCGGTGTTAGCATCCCAATGACCCTGACGCCTCCTTAGTCGCTTCCCCCAGTCCCCATAGATTTCCAGGGTCCAGAGGACAAAGCCCCCGGCCCACCGGCCATCCTGAGAATAGAGCTTGCGGTAATCCGCCTTGGCGCTCTGCCAGGAATGGACGCAGGGCTGGGCGTAGGTGATAACTGCTTGACGCCGGGGCGCCTGCACCAGCGTCAGATGGGGGGCCGGTTTAGCTTCGGGTTGTCTTGCCGCTGGGGAGATCATGACACTGCCTCCATCTTGGCGATTTTCTTTACCATCCTCTCCGTTTGTGCTTGTGACCGGCCCCAGGTATCCGGACTGCCGGACCCGCAAGCCTGACACTCACCATCCCGCTCTGCCTGCCATGCCGCCATGAAGTCGGCCCGCACCCCAGGGCGCAATTTCTCTTCATAGATTTCGCTGTTGAGTCGCCGGTTCTTCCGGAGGTATTCGACCATCGCGTACTTGACGGCCCGGAAGACGAAAGTGCCTTCATTCATCCGGGGATGGCCGGCCTGTTGAATCAGGCGCTCTACACCCTCTTGGACCATGTCGGAGGCTTCGATCCACCAGGGCACCCGGCCACGAAATAGTCGATGGTAGCACCCCCAGGCCATGCGGTAAGCCTCTTCGGGGTCAACCTGGCCGGGGATAATGGTCCTTTTCGTGTAGTTGATGATGAACCAGCCGCGCTTCACCGCGTCCCTTGCGGTCGTTTTGGGACAGTCGAACATCGCCATGACTTCCCGGTAAGTCATCTGGATAATCGGGACAGCCTTCCTCGGTCTGCCCTGGATAATCTTGTCTTGCGCTTGGGCCATGAGTTCTTCCGGGATATTCCTTTTAATTTCTTTCATTGCAACCCCCATAAGTAATAAAGTTATTTTACTTATAAGAGATGCACTCAGTATGCCTAAGTATCTTTAATTGCACACAATATAACAACGGCAAAACTTAATACGGTTAATGAGTTACGCACGCTGTTTTATAGTATTTCTGGCAGCTTGCACTGTAATACGCTGACGGTCCAGTATTTTTAACCCGGCGCCACGTCGCTACTATTATCAACCTTTTGCGTAATACGTAGTTGAAGTTACACGGTACAAGTTGCTTGTCCTATTGCGTAGCAAAGTACAAGTAATTGCACGGGGTTACAGTCGTACAAACCAGTAACACTGGCCTGGATCTAAACAACGTGCCAGAGACAGTCAGGCTTCTCATAGATCAACGCCTGCTGGCTGGAAATTTTGCAGAGCCCTCCCAAGTTTCCTGGGAGACTTTGCAACTGGTGCAACGAAGCTTTTTTGACAGGGTTTCAGGAGGAAAATCTGGCGTTGAAGCGAGTGGGGTGCAATCGGAAATTAAACTGGGGGGAGGGCGAGATATCCAGAGGATATCAGAATTTTTTCAGAAAAATTGATAGGCTTTGATAGTGGCAAGATAGTGCGCCACGAGCGCGCTTGGTTTTATAGGGAAGGCGTGCGCAACTGCGCGAGAGATGGGGGTGGGCCCCCCGGAGTCGGCTTGCAGGAGCAGGCTCCAAACCACCTTAAGCTGCGCTGGTTAAGAGCCAGGGTGGTGAGCGTTAAGGACAAGTCATGGCTAAAGACCGTGGCAGGTGGGGTT
>Ga0315281_10015176_pt1 | contig 10338 bp, 7 predicted proteins | sample YL17G07_0_MG_FD_204540 | JGI IMG/M metagenome (GOLD analysis project Ga0315281, IMG submission 204540) | Sediment microbial communities from Yellowstone Lake, YNP, Wyoming, USA - YL17G07_0 | ecosystem: Environmental > Aquatic > Freshwater > Lake > Sediment | place: USA: Wyoming | collected...
GATTTCCCGGCCGCGAAACTGCACGGTGGCTTTCACTTTGTCACCGTGTTCGAGGAAGTTCATGATGTTCTTCTTCTTGAAGTTGTAATCGTGCTCGTCGATCCGCGGGCGAAACTTGACCTCTTTCACCTGGATCGACTTCTGCTTCTTCTTCGATTCGTGAAGCTTCTTCTTCTCCTGGAAGATGTACTTGCCGTAATCCATGATCTTGGCGACCGGCGGAGTGGCCTGCGGCGCGATCTCGACGAGGTCGAGGTTTCGCGCGCGGGCCGCGGCCAGCGCCTGATCGATCGGAAGAATCCCGAGTGACTCGCCGTCGTCCGTGACGACACGCAATTCACGAACGCGGATCTGATCGTTGATCCGGGTCTTGGGCTCGCTGATTCTCGAGTCGTGGCGAATGTTCGACCTCCTTCAGTTAATTCAGAGAGTTGATATGAAGTTCTGCGCTCCGGGATTCCACCTTTTGGCGGACATCCCGAAGAAAATTCGAAACGGGCACCGCTCCGATTTCCCCTTTGCCGTGAACCCGAACCGAGACGGTTCCGGCTTCTTTCTCTTTCTCACCGACGACGAGAGCGTAGGGAACTTTCTGGAGCTGGGCATCGCGGATCTTCGCGCCGAGCTTTTCGTTCCGGCGATCGACGTCGACCCGGAGCCCTCCCGACGCCAATTGATTCGCGACCATCTCCGCGACATCGAGGAATTTGTCGGAGACGGGAAGAACCAACGCCTGCACCGGCGCGAGCCAGACCGGAAAAGCGCCGCCCACGTGCTCGATGAGCACTCCGATGAATCGCTCGAGCGAACCGAGCATCGCGCGATGAAGCATGATCGGGCGATGCTCCTTGTTGTCTTCTCCGACGTAGCTGAGCTGAAACCTTTCCGGGAGATTGAAGTCGAGCTGCATGGTCCCGAGCTGCCAGGGGCGCCCGATCGCATCTTTCACCTGCCACTCGAGCTTCGGACCGTAAAACGCCCCTTCTCCCGGATTGATCTTGAAGGAGACGCCCCGCTTTTCGAGCGACTCGGCCAGAATTTTCTCCGCCCAGGCCCACTGCTCGTCCGTTCCCATCGCGTTGACCGGCTTGGTCGACAACGCGATCGAGACGTCCGTGAATCCGAAGGTCGCATAGCACTCGTCGATCAGCGCAACGAAGGAGTCGAGCTCGGCCGCCATCTGCCCGGGAGTGCAAAAGATGTGCGCGTCGTCCTGGCAAAAAGTTCGAACCCGGGTCAGCCCCTGAGTGACTCCGCTCCGCTCGTAGCGGTGGAGCCGCCCGAAATCGGCGAACCGGACCGGAAGATCACGATACGAATGGTGAAGTGAGCCGAACATCAGGCAGTGCCCGGGGCAGTTCATCGGCTTCACCCAGAATTCCCGCTCCTCGATCAGGGTCGAGTACATGTTGTCGCGAAAATTCTGATAGTGACCCGAGGTCTTGAAGAGCTCCACGTCGAAGATCTGCGGCGTGATGACCTCGCTGTAGCCGCTCTTCTTATAGAGCTCGCGGATGTAGTCGACGAGGATGTTGTAAACCGTCGCGCCCCTAGGGAGAAAAAACGGAGAAGCGGGAGTGAGCGGGTGCATCAGGAAGAGCCCCAGCTCTTTCCCGAGCTTCCGGTGATCCCGGTCCCGTGCGGCTTCCATTCGCGCCAGATGCTCGTCGAGCTCCTTCTGGGAAAGAAACGACGCTCCGTAGATTCGCTGGAGCATCGGGTTCTTCTCGTCCCCTTTCCAGTACGCCCCGGCGGTGTGAGTCAGCTTGAAGACGCCGAGCTTTCCGGTCGACGGAACGTGCGGCCCGCGGCAGAGGTCGATGAAATCCCCTTGCCGGTAGCAGGAAACGTGGTCGCCGGGAATTCCGCGGATGATCTCGACTTTCAACGGATCGTGCTGATCCTCGAAAATCCTGATCGCCTCATCCTTCGACATCTCGATCCGCGCGACCGAATGGTTCTGCGCGACGAGCTCTTTCATCCGGGCTTCGATTTTTTCGAGATCTTCCGGAGTGAACGGACGCCCCGGATCGAAATCGTAGTAGTAGCCGTTCTCGATGGCCGGTCCGATGCCGATCTTGACGCCGGGGAACAGCTGCTTGACCGCGTGCGCGGTCAAATGCGCGGTCGAATGGCGATAAACATCCAGCGCGTCCGCGTGCTTCGGCACGACAATCTCGACTTTGGCGCCATCCGGCAGCGAAAGAGCCAGGTCGACCACGATCCCGTTCACTTTCGCCGCGAGCGCGTCGGCCGCGAGCCGCTTCCCGATCGACGCCGCCAGATCGGCAGCCGTCGACCCCGCCGCCAGCTCGCGCTTCGAGCCGTCGGGGAGAGAAACGGTGATGGTGTTGGTCGTCACTTCGGGCATTTCGATTCCTGACAAAAATGTTCGTGCGCTTTCCGGCGACAGCCGGAGCGGTATCTCGGATGGACGTGATGGGGAGGGGACGACGGGGGGAAGTGGTAGGCGCTAACGGATTCGAACCGTTGACCTCTTCCGTGTGAAGGAAGCGCTCTAACCAACTGAGCTAAGCGCCTGAAGTTCGATTCGACGGAGAGAAAAAATGGTAGGCGCTAGCGGGTTCGAACCGCTGACCTCTACCGTGTCAAGGTAGCGCTCATACCAACTGAGCTAAGCGCCTGGAGCTCGAAGCGGAGGGGTCAAAAGTCCGCTTCTCGTTTTGGGCTAGGGGGCACGCTCGCCGCTTTCGCGGCCCTGCGTTTTCGAACTTTCGTAAATCCGGCCCGTCGTCGTCCCGTGATGATTCCAAAGAGCGAGTCCCCGCAATAGGGGGAAAGGGCTTATAGCAGAAGGAGTTTGGGGCTGTCAAACCGAATGGGAGGCGCAGAAGCGCAAGTCACGAAGCGTGAACGCGCCCGGCTCGGGGAGACCATTGCAAATCTGCTCCTTCGAAAATGGAACTGTAGGAAGCAGATCGACCGGAAGCCGATCGCCGAAAGGGGCTGGCTCGACCAACCCCTCGGTCAGGATTTGCACTTGGGCGAGAGAAACGAGAGGAATGGTCACCACCTTCTCCAAGACGAACGCAAACAGCCGGTGAAACCAGACCGGGAGAGGAAAAAAAACAACTCGCCGGCCCGTGCAACTCGCCACTCTCCGACAGGCCTCTTCGAGAGTGAGCTCTTCGGGGCCGGTCACAGCGACCGTCGACCCCGAAAGCCTCCCGTCGACCAAGGATGCTTCGAGTACCCGCACGAGATCCTCGACGGCGAGGGGTCGGACAGGACGAGACACAAAACCGACGGTCGCCAAGACCGGCAACGTGTGGAAGACATGACTCAGATGATCGAGCATGTGGTCGCCGCGACCGTAAATGATTCCCGCCTTCACGATCGTAAAGTCGAGTCCGGAGTGGCGAACGGTTTCTTCCGCTGCCCATTTCGACTCGTGATAGCCGGATCCACAGCCAGAGCGCGCCCGAAGAAAGCTCATCATCACGATTTTCTGAACGCCCGCCGACTTCGCCGCGCCAACGACGGCTCGCGCTCCTTCGACGTGCACCCGCTCGTAGGTCTGGGCTCCGATTTCGCGATTGATCCCGGCCAAATGAGCGATCGCATGACAACCCTGAAACGCCTCGCCGAGCGCCGCTTCGTCCGCCACCGATGCCGCGGCCCAATGAATTCCGGACACGCTTCGAATTTCCTCATCTCGTCGATCGACGCCTCGAGCGACGATCACCACGTCGTGCCCTTCGGTCGCGAGCCGCCGCGCCAAATGACGCCCGACGAATCCAGTGCCACCGGTGATCGCGATCTTCATGGCTTCTTCCTCCTCGTTTCGATCCTCTTCCTCTGACCGATTTCGGTGGGGCAAACTTTCGCGAGAAAGTCTCCGAGGCAACTCGACAGTCGCTCCGGTACCAGGCGGTAGAGAATGCGGTTCCCGTCCCGCCGTTCGGCCACGAGCTCGGCGCTTTTCAAAATCGTGAGATGCCGCGAAATCGACGGCGCCGAAATGTCGAACAGCTCCACGATCTCTCCGGCCGCTCTCTCGCCCGCTTTGAGCTCCTGAAGGATCTGCCGCCGGGTCGGGTCGGCGAGCGCGCGAAAGACGCGCGGGGCGTTCGTCATGTTTACAATTTAGCAAAATAGCTAAATATATCAAGAAAGAAAAAAAAACAAGCCGCTTCCCAGCGGACGGGATCCCTTCGAGCGCGGAATATCGCCGGGATTGACTCGCCCGACGGCCGGTGTTACGAATGTCCGCAGGCGATCGCGAGAAAAATCCCATTTCTTCGTAAATCGAGTTTTCCTCGCGCTCACTTCGGCAGTTGAGGTGCAGAGCCCGGCTCGTTTCCACGCCCGATCTCCGCCTCGGCGAGGAGATGCGACATGAAGATGGCCTCGAGACTTTTCCGATCGCGGCTCGTTTGATTCATGTGCGGGTGGCTCATGATCCTCGGAGCACGGCCCGGGTGGGCGGGCGACGCCGCGCCGACTTTCGTCAAGAGGATTCGGCCGGCGTCGCTCATGCCTTCGGGGGAACAATATCCGCTGGCGATGAAGGTGCTGTCTGACGGAAACGTCCGGGTGGTCGCTCGTGACGGTGCCTCGATCGTCTCAATGCTCTACTCTCCGTCGGGCGTGCAGCTTTCGGTCGTTACGATCCGCGGAGTGTTGTCGGACATCGTCGCCCTGGACTCGAAGGGTGATGTTTTCGCGGTCGGCGAGGCCACGAACGCCTGGCCGATGAAGTACGACGGCAGTACCGGACGTCCCGCTTGGACGGCGCCGTCTTTCGTCTATGCGATCGGAGACGGGCCCTCCTCGCTCGCGGTGGATGGGGGCGGGAATCTAATCGTCGTCACGGAGAAATCCGTGGGTCCCGACTGGTATGACCGATTCAGCTCGCTTTGGAAGATCGACGGAGACAGCGGGCAGCCACTCTGGGGGCCGGTCGTCACGTCGTGGGGCTCGATCATCACCAGTGTTCAGGGAGCTTCCGACGGAAACGTCTTCGCCATCGAGCTCCATTGGAGCTCGTCGACGCAACAGGGGACGGTCGAAGCGACGAGATTCTCCTCGACCGACGGACATATAATTTGGAAGTCTCAAGTCTCCGACCAGTGGTCGAGTTACTTGCTCGAGCTGCACCCGTCAGGCGATCCCGTCATCGTGGGGAACGGCGTGACGATCCGGCTCGATCGCGAATCCGGCTCCGAGATTTGGAGCACGCACGCGGGGGACGGCTTCGGGGCCCGTGCGATGGATGGTGCCGGAAATGTTTTTACCGGATACGGGCAACTCTCGAAAATCGACGGAGAGACGGGTTCCATCCTTTGGCAATGGACTGGCACCAGTGGCTCCTGGGTTTGCGCCGTCGACGGAGCCGGGAATCCTTTGGTTGGTGGGGCGGTCGAGGATCCGACTCGCTGGACGATGACGAAGCTCGACGGGTGTACCGGGGCTCCACTGTGGGGGCCCGTCCAGACGAATCCGATCGACGGAGGTGCGTGGTGGAGCCCGGTCATGATCGCGATGCTTTCCGATGGCGAGGTGATCGTAGGGGGATATCGCGGTTATCCCGTCGGTGATTTGGCGATAGCCGGTTTCGACGGCCTCACCGGAGCGCTCGCGTTTCAACCCGTCGTCTATCGCGGGGGGATCGGGCGATTCGACCAGCCGATCGCCGCCGAGATCGCGCCCGGCGGTGATGTCGTCGCCCTCGTCTCGGGATTGAATCAGTCTCTAGACGATGGTGACTACCTGGTACGACTCGACTCGACCGGAACCGTGGTTTGGGGACCTCGATGGGTCGCACCCATGAGCCATTGGGGAGCGACCGTGATGCATCTCGATTCGTCAGGAAATGTATTCGTCGCCGCGACCGGTCCCCGGCCGGGTTACGACATGCGGATCTGGAAATTTTCCAGTTCGAACGGAGACATCCTCTGGGGACCGCGCACGATCCCGAGTGCGCCCGGCCAGGTCAACGACCCGACCGGAGTCACCGTCGACGACGCCGGCGACGTGATTTTGACCGGAGGAGTTGACACGAATCCCTGGAACGGGAGGTCCATTGCCGTGAAATACGACGGCGAAGATGGGACCATCATTTGGGGTCCTATCGATCTCCCGAGTTGGTTTTTCCCGGCGGATGCACTTCGACGCGAGGGGTCGAACGCTTCGATGCTCGTCGGCCATGTTTGGACTTCGAGCTCGGGATGGAACGCTTCGCTCCTCTCGCTGGATGGCTCGAACGGTTCGATTCTCTGGGGCCCGACCGACCTCGGGAAACGTGAGCTCTGGGGGAATGCCGATCAATTCGATTCCTCGGGAGATCTCGTGATCGCCGGATACCTCTACTCCACCGACTATTCTTCCAACCGGAACTGGATCGCGAAGATCCGGGTGAGCGACGGCCAAGCGATTTGGGGCCCGATCGAAATCGAGTCGGACGTCACCTGCTGGGTTCAACTGCCCAACCTCGCCCTCGATTCGACTGGAAACGCTCTCGTGTCGAGGGGCCTCTCATGTCCAGGAAACGGCGGCTCTACGACCTGGGAAACGTTCAAGGTGGACGGATCGACCGGCGCGCTTCTTTGGGGGCCGCTCGGCGACGGTCGGCCTCTCGAGAAGGAAGGCTTCCCCGCGTCGATCGCCGTCGGCGCCGATGGGGAAATTCTCGAAAGTGGAACCGTGAGCGAGGGGAACCGTTACGAATGGGAAGTCATCGCTCGGGACGCGGCGACCGGAGCGGTGCTCCAGTCGCACGATGTCGCCGCCACGTTCGCCGGCGCGTACGGCTGGCTCGTTCGCCCCTCGGGGAACGCCTTCTGGGCCTTTGGAACTTCCGGCATCGATTTCGTCGCGGCGAAGTTCGAGCCAGTACTCGCGATCGAGGAGTCGAGCGAATTTCTCGCACCGGCGGTCTGCGGCTCCGCGTGGAATGAATCGTTGACGTCTCGCAATGCTTCGTCGCCCGTGACTTGGAAAATCGTTTCCGGCTCCCTTCCGCCCGGTCTGGCGATCAATTCTGCGACCGGCGTGCTAGGCGGGATCGTTTCGGGAGCGGGATCGTTCTCGTTTCGCGTCCGGCTCACCGACTCGTCGGCCGCGAGTGCAGACCGTGAATTTCGCATGGACGTCTTCGACGGCCGCGTCGAGCTCGCCGCGACGCAGGATCGAATCTGGCGAGGAGACGCGACGACCCTCGCCGCGCCAACCGGTTTCGCGTCTTATCTCTGGTCCACCGGCGAATCGACACGCGAAATCGAAGTGTCGCCGGTCAACGCGACGCTCTTCTCCGTTCGCGTGGTGGACGCCTCCGGGTGTACATCCGTCGGGGCGCGGCGGATCGAGGTGCGATCCGATCCGCCGCCGACCGAAGGCTCGAACGACGGGCCGGCATGCGACGGAAGCTCGCTTCACCTCTCTGCTGCCCTGATTCCGGGCGCGGCGTACGAATGGTTCGGGCCAAACGGATTCAGTTCGATCGACCGTGAACCGACGATCGAACCCGTTACGCCCCTGGCCGCCGGGAGTTATCGGGTCCGAATCGGAGTCGGAGGTTGTTGGTCCTCCTTCGCGTCGACGACGGTTGAGGTCCACACCGCGCCGACGGAAGCGCGCGACCTCCTGTTGGTGCGTGGAGCCTCGACGACCCTTTCCTGGTCGCCTCCCGCGAACACCGGCGGCGGGGTCGCCCGCTACGACCTGCTTCGAAGCGACGACCCCGCGAGTTGGGACGATGCCACCTGCGTCGCGTCCGATCTGTCCGCGACCTCGACCACCGACGACAGCGCCGACGGTCCGACGTTCTTCTTCCTGATTCGCGCCGAAACCGATTGCGGCGGAAACCTCGGAACGGATTCGAACGGAATCGCTCGAACGGCGATCAGCTGCCCCTGAGGCCGGCGGCTCGGCTATCGATTGGCACGGTCGTCTTCGGTTCCGTCGTTTGGAAGGAACTCTCTGGCCGCCACCGGTTCGGATTGTTCGAACATCGCAGCTTCGAGCACTCGAGCTCCGCTAAGATCACGCCGAAGGGACTCGATCACGCCGGCACAATTTCGGAGATCGCGATTGAAACCATGAAAGTCATCGACATCGTTCTTCGCGGTGGCGCCGAAGTCCGGCGCATTCTCTCGGACGAGGCCTGCGCCGCGCTTCTCTCTGAGATCGAGTCCATCGTCGGCGCCGTCCCCCTCGACGCCGCCGGCAAGAAAAAACGCCGCAAACCCGCCACCCGCCGCATCCTCCTCCGCCAAACCGACGTCTCCGGAAATCCCTTCTACGTCGACGCCGAAGAGATCGCGGCGATTACAGTGGCGGAATTCGAGCTGAAAGATTTTTGACCGAGGCCGCAGCGAAGCTGCCGGCCCCCCTCCAGGCCCGACCGCAGGTCGCCCGCTTCTCACGATCTCCCCGGATCGACGAGAGTGGGTCGATGGCGTCGACAAGCCCGCAGGGCCGTTCGACGCTGTGGCAGCGCCACAGCTAGAACGCGCCCGAGGACTTCGGCGGCGCCAGCGGCCCGCTATCGTCGATCCGCCGGAGCACGTTACTTTTTGCGGCGGACCCGTCCAATAATGACGTTCAGGGGATGATCCCGCCGCAAGAACCCGACCGGCGGCGATTTTCGCTTCCCGATCTCCTTCCAGAGATCTCCGGCGAGCGTGTTGTCACCGTCGAAGGTCGACGCCTTCTTGAGTGCGTCGATCGCTTTCTTGCGGGCCTTCCCGACGATGTACACACGGGCGAGGTTGGCGTAATGGTCGGCGTGAAACCGGTCCTTGGAGATCGAGGTCTTGCAGAACTCGAGACCGTCGGCCACTTTTCCTTTCACTTCGGCGAGACACACGCCGTAATAGGAAAGGAGCCGGGCCGGAATCTTGCCGGTGTCTTTGTACGCGGCGAGAACCTCCTCGAGATCGTCGAGCGCTTCCTTGTACTTTCCCTTTCGACAGGCCGCAACAGCCTTCTGGGCCAGCGCAGGAAGCTCGCTTTTCCCCGAATCGAGGGGCACTTCTTCCGTTTTGGGTGTCGTCGTCATGCAGACCCTTTGCTTGAGGATGAATCGGTCTCTGCCGCTGCTTTCCTTTGGCGAACCAGCTCGGCCACGCTTCGTTTCGAGACAAAATCTCCGATGGCGATCTTATCGTCTTCGGACATTCCGTGGAAACGGATCCCGAAGAGCCGGACTCCGTAGGACCCGGTTCGCTCGCGAACGACTTCGCAGTGGCCGGCGATCTCGCTGGCGCGCCCGGGAAGAAAGAAACGGACGGTGAGGTGGGATCCGATCTCGAGCGGCTGATCGGATTCGAGAAGAGCGCCGGAAGTCGAAAGATTCCGGGTGTGGGCGAGCGAGAAAAAGCCCTCGCGCGACTGTTCGATCTTGATCTGAACCAGAACGCGAAGCTCTTTACGGGCCCGGACGGCGAGAAGGGCCGCGATTTTCCGGTCGAATTCCGCCGCCTCGAGCGGGCGGTACAAGACATCGTTGCACCCGGCTTTTCGAATTCCCTCGGTGCGTTCCCGCTCCACCGGTGAGGCGACGAGCACGATCGAGAGATTTCGGATTTCGGTGTCTTTCCGAATGAGGCGGCAAAGATCGGCGACGGTCACGTCCGGAAGATCGGGGCCCACGATGAGGAGCTTCGGTTTCTCGGCTCGAAGCGCTTCGAGGACCGTCGCGCCCGTGGGCGCCGGTATGATCGAGAGGTCTTCCCGTTCGAGAACGGTTTGCGCCGCGGGCACGAGACTTCGGCCGCGATCGGCGATCAGCACGACACTCATTCGCCGGTCCGGAACCGGGAGACTCCGGATTCGATTTGAGCCGCTCCCGACTCCAGGTTCCCCGCCGCAGAACCCAGGGCTTCGATTCCCGCGGCATGAGCCCGCGTGATTTCGAGGATTTCTTCGACGGCCAGTTTCGTCCGGTCGAGCTCGGTCCGCTGTTCGCGCGCGGCCTTCTGAATGTTCTCGGCGCGCTCCGCAATGGCGGCGATGTTCCGGTCGATTTCCGCCGAACCGCGCGACTGGTCCTGGAACGAACGATTCGTGGACGAAGAGATTTCGCGCACCGCTTCGATCGACCTCTCGAGGGCTGCCGCCGATTGAGCCTGCTCCTTGGTCGATCCGGTGATCGAGCCGAGCATCGACGAAATTCTTTCCATCGCATGGCTCACGTTTCTGGAAGTTTTCGATTGCTCGCGCGTGGCACGAGCGATCTGGTCGACACGGCTCGACGCCTCGGTCGTTCCGCTCAGAATCTGATCGAGTGCTCCCGCAGCTTCTCCCGCCAATCGGCGCCCGGCCTGAACCGCCTCGACCGATTTTCCGACGACGTCGACCGCTTCGCGGGCTTCG
>Ga0315281_10015177_pt1 | contig 10338 bp, 6 predicted proteins | sample YL17G07_0_MG_FD_204540 | JGI IMG/M metagenome (GOLD analysis project Ga0315281, IMG submission 204540) | Sediment microbial communities from Yellowstone Lake, YNP, Wyoming, USA - YL17G07_0 | ecosystem: Environmental > Aquatic > Freshwater > Lake > Sediment | place: USA: Wyoming | collected...
GCCGCGGCCTACGCCTGGAACAGCCTCGAGGCATGGTGGATCTGCCGCCTGATCGGCCTTCCGGTCAGCCTTCGGACCGCGCTCACGATCGAGGTCCTCTCGATCGCCATCGACGGCCTCTTCTTCATCGTCCCCGCCAAGATCGGGACGCAGGAGCTGGGGAAAGTCGCCGTCTTCTCGCTCCTCGGCCTTCCGGCGCGCTTCGGGTTCGCCTTCGGCATCCTCCGGCATCTCCGCGAGTTCTTCTGGGCGATCGTCGGTTTCCTGATCTACGGAGCCCTCCGCCGGGAGGCGTGATCGGCTATAGTCCGCGCGCCTCCGGGTCGGAAACCCGCTGTTTCGGGAGGGAGACATCACCGCAAATCCTCGCCGTGTCGCGGCTTCGGGAGGCTCCCTCGTCCTTCTCCTCCTGAACGTCCTCGCCGCCCTTCCGGCCTCGGCGGCGGCCGGATTCCATCTCTTTGCGGAGACCGCCGATCCGAGGCCCGACGGCTTCCGGCTCCGGCTCGAGGGCCTTCCCCCCCCGGGACTCCTTGCGGTCCGCGCCGGAGCGCCCTCTCGCCGCGCCCCGGAGCGCGCGTCGCCTCCGGCCGCGCCGCCTCTTCCTCCCTACCGGACGGAGAAGGACTTTGCACTCGCGGCCGCCGAACTGGTCGGGATCGGCGAGCTGGCCCCCTGGGTCGTCAACCGTCTGAGCAGCTCTCCGTGGGCCTACATTTCCACCGCGACGGTCCGATACAACCTCCAGACCGGGTTCACCTGGGACAACGACTCCTTCGCGACGAATCAGGCGTCCCATTCCTACCACGGCGGCGCCTACTTCAACACCGCCCGGACGAACGGCTTCTCCTTCTGGGAGTCGGCGCCCTTCGCCCTCGCCGGGAGCTTCCTCTGGGAGATGTTCCTCGAGAACCAGCCCCCGTCCCTGAACGACCTCGTGCACACGACGCTCGGGGGGATGGTCTTCGGGGAGATTCAGTTCCGGACCGCCAACATGATCTTCGACAACACGGCGCACGGCCTCCCGCGGATCCTTCGCGAGGCCGGAGGGTTCGTCGTCAATCCGATCGGCGGCTTCAACCGGCTCGTCCACGGCGAGATGTGGAAGGACTTCCAGAATCCGGAAGACCGGCTCCCGGGGAGGCTCTACGTCGAGCTGGACGGCCTGTACCGCCGCGGCGGAGGGCCGGTTCCGGACCGCGAAGGCGCCGCCCAGGGAGGGCTCTCGCTCCTCATGCGCTACGGCGACCCGTTCGAAGGGGTCCAGCACCCGTTCGAGTACTTCGACGTCAGCCTGAGCCTGCTGACGCCTCATTCCCCCTTCATCACGGAGATCGCGGCGCGCGGTCTCCTCGTGGACTGGAAGCTCTCCGCGAACCCGTCGGCCGAGCAGCGCTTCGGCCTCTTCCTGGGGACGCAGTACGTCAACACGAATCCGGGGGTCTACGGCGCTCAGGTCTTCGGCGCCAGTCACCTGATGCGGGTTCCGCTCGGGGCCGAGACCGAGCTCCGGACCGAGGTCGGACTCATGGGGATGCCGATCATCGCCGTCGGCGTCGACTACCCGGAAGAGAACATCGCGAGCACGTCCGGCGTGACGTACGACTACGGGGTGGGCGTCGGAGCCGAGGCGAGCGCGAGAGTGCGGCGGCGCGAGGTCGATCTCCTCGTCCTCGCCTGGTCCCTCGTCGGCCAGGGCGCGTCCAACGGCATCTCGAGAAGCAGCCGGATTCAGGCGCTCTCGGCCGAAGCGCGCCTGCCGCTGACGAGGAACCTTCTCGTGGGCGGGGGCTGGTCGTGGGGCGAGCGCCTGACGACCTACGACCGGCTACCGACCGTGGAGACGTCGGGAACGGCCTGGAAGGTCTTCGCGGGCTGGGCGATCCCGACGACCTCGGGGTCGCCGAACCGGGGGGCCGAGGCGCCCCCGGCGACCGCGGCGTCCGAATCCGCCGGGCGCTGGTCGGCGACCGCCTTCGGCGGAGAGTTCGTCGGCACCCGGGTCCGGACGGGGCCGGAGCGGAACGTCGTGATGACGAACGCCCCGACGTACGGTCTCCGCCTCGGTTACGGCGCCACGCGCGTCCTGACTCTCGAGGCCGGATGGTCGCGGGTGGCGACGACGCTTCAGCCGGAAATCCCCGCGACCGGCGATCCGTCCGGCCCGGCGACGCCGGTCACGGTAAACACGGTCGAGCTCGATGCCCTGTTCGGCTTCGGCGGCACGTCCCTGCGCGGGTACGTCGGCGTCGGAGCCGGCGCCCAGGACATCGCCCCGGCCGTCCCGAGCCTCGATTCCTCGCAGGCGACGACGCGGTTCGCAGCCAACATCGCCCTCGGCGGGCTCTACTTCCTGACGCCCGCGATCGCGATCCGCGCGGACGGGCGCTACCGGTTCCGCGCGAGCGACAGGCGCCTCGCCGCCATCGGCTGCGACCCGACCGGCTGCACGCCGTATGAGACGAACGTCTTCTCGAGCGCCGAGATCACCGGCGGCCTGACGATGAGGTTCTGACCCCCCCGGCCTTTCGGGTAGAGTTTCGGCCATGCGGCGCCTCAGACCCGTCGCTCTCGCGCTCCTTCTCGCCGTCCCGGAGGAGCTCCCGGCCGGGGACGGCCCCGACGTCGTCCTCTACCTCGTCGGGGATGCCGGGACGAAGGTTCCGGAGGCCGCCGTCGTCCTCGGGCCGCTGGCGGCCGACGCCGCCCGCGACCGGGCGCGAAGCGTGATCGCGATCCTCGGCGACAACCTCTATCCGGCCGGACTCCCTCCTCCCGGCGCGCCGGACCGCGCGGAGATGGAGACGCGCCTCGAGGCGCAGCTCGCCACCGCGAGGGCCGCGGGGCGGGCCGTCCTCGTGCCTGGAAACCACGACTGGGCCGCCTGGACGAGGGACGGCTGGAACGCGATCCGGCGGCAGGACGAATTCGTGAACGCGCATGGCGGGGAGACGGTCTCCTTCGCTCCTCAGGGGGGTTGTCCGGGCCCTGTCGTCTTCGACGTGGGAGAGACCGTCCGGCTCCTCGCCCTCGACACCCAGTGGTGGCTACACAAGCACGAGAAGCCGGTCGGGCCTTCCTCCCCCTGCGCCCAGAAGAGCGAGGAGGACGTCGTCGCCGCGCTTCGCGAGGCGCTCCGGACCGCAGGAGGGCGGAAAACGGTCGTCCTCGCGCACCACGCACTCGAGTCGGGAGCCTACTCCGGCTCGCACATCACCTGGCAGGACCACATCTTTCCGGTCACCTGGTTCGTCGACTGGCTCTGGCTCCCGTTGCCCGGCATCGGATCCCTCACGGTCGCCGGGCGCTACGCCTTCGGCAACCAGCAGTCCCAGATGGCCCCGAAGTACCGCAACCTGAAGGAGGCGATGGCCCGGGCCTTCGCCGGAGCCCCACCCTTCATCTGGGCCGCGGGACACGATCACGACCTTCAGGTCATCCGCCTTCCCGGCAAGGGCCAGGCCTGGAACCTCATCAGCGGTGCCGGCGGCGGGAAAGGCATCGCGGCGCCGGCCCGGGAGATCACCGGGACCGTCTACTGCCGGAGCGAGCCTGGTTACATGAGAATCGCCTTCGAGAAGAAGGGGCCCGCCCGGCTCACCGTCGTCGGGGTCCCGGGCCCCGGCGTGACGGAGACTCTCTTCTCGACGGACCTGAACCGGGAGTGACGGCCTCACCGGGACGCGCGGCGGACCGCGTCCTGCTCATGGCGCCCCAATCCATCGGGGTCGCAATTCATTGGGGTCGTGTCTTGATTCTAGGCGCGGACCGCCGTCGAGGCGTGGTGGATCTGCCGGCTCATCGGCCTCCCCGTCGACGTCCGGACGAGTCCCTAGGCGGGAAGGCCAGTCCGGAGGACGACCTCGATCTTCTCGGAGAAGAGGTCGACCTCGGGGAGCGTCGTGTAGACGTTCGGCGTCACGCGCAGGCCGTTGAACTCCGGGTGGACGATCGGCGTCGTCAGGATCCGGTGCTTCTCCCAGAGCCAGGCCTGGAGCTTCGGCGTGTCGACGCCGTCGAGGTGGATCAGGCCGATGCCGCACGACTCCGTGTCGTTGAGGGGGGTCAGGACCTTCACGCGGGGGTCGGCCGCGAGAAGACGCTTCGCCCAGCGGTCCCGGAGAAGCCGGAGACGCGCGGCCTTCCGCTCGGCGCCGATGCCGTGGTGGAAGGCGAGCGCGCCGGCGATCGCGTTGTGATTCGCCGCCGGGTGCGTGCCGATCTCCTCGTATTTCCGGATATCGCCGTCCATCGAGGCCGGAGCAGCGAGAAGCGGCCAGATCTTCTTCTGCTTCTCCTTCTTCACGTAGAGGAAGCCCGTCCCGATCGGCGCGAGGAGCCACTTGTGGAGGCTGGTCCCGTAGTAATCGCACTCGAGGTCGTCGCGCCGGAAGGGGAAGTGAGCAAAGGCGTGGGCCCCGTCCACGAAGACCTCGACGTTCCTTTCCCGGGCCATCCGGACGATGTCGCGGACGGGAAGGATCTGCCCCGTGAGGTTCGTGATGTGCGTGACCTCGATCACCCGCGTCCGCGGTCCGATCGCCCGGCGGAGGCGCTCCACGACGTCCTCCGGCGACGGGGGCGGCACCGGAAAGGAGATCGACTTCACGACGATGCCGTCGCGCCGCGCGCGCTGGTCCCACGCCGTGAGCATTCGCGGGTAGTTCTGGTTCGTGACGACGACCTCGTCCCCCGCCTTCAGGTCGATGCCGAACGTGAGGGTCTCGAGGGACTCCGAGGCGTTCCGCGTGATGGCCATCTCCTCCGGGTCGCACCCGAACTCGGCGGCGAGGTCCCGGCGGACCGACTCGATCCGCGGCTCGAGGACGTTCCACATGTGGTGGACGGGGATCTCGTTCGAGAAGCGGAGGTCCCGGATCATCGCTTCGAGGACGTGAGCGGGGGCCGGACTGCACCCGCCGTTGTTCAGGTTCACCAGCGTCCGGTCGACGTCGAAGGCGCGGGCGATCTCCGACCAGTACGCCTCGTCGCCGGCCGCGTCGGCCGCCGGCCGCGGCCCGGCCGCACGGGAGGCGGCAAGGATCCGCTGCATCGCGTCGGCCCGGAAGGCCGGCAGCGCGAACCCGGCGGCCAGCCCGGAGAAGAGAGCCCTTCGGCTCAGCATGACTGCGCCGTCAGGCCCGGCCGTGGATGTACTGGGTCAGGTATTCGACGGTCTGGTGGTCCGCGGCTGCGTTGAAGGCGTTGACGTCACCGATCGAGATCAGGCCGATGAGTCCCTTCTCGCCCACCACGGGAACGTGACGCACCCGCTCCTGCCGCATGATCGTCTCGATCTCCTCGAGCGGCCGCTCCGGACGGACGACGAGAACCTTCCGGGTCATCACCTCCGCGACCTTCGTGGCGGCGGGGTCTCTCTCTTCCGCCACGACGAGGTTCAGGACGTCGCGTTCCGTGAAGATCCCCTGCAGGTTCTCCCCGTCCGTGACGAGGACCGCGCCGATCCGACGGTCCCTCATGATGCGGCACGCGTCCCGCACGGTGCAGTCCGGCTGGACGGTGATGACGCCGGCAGACTTCTTCGAGGCGAGGACGTCCTTTGCAGTCGACATCTGTAAATCAGACCCGACTGGGCGCCCCGGTGTCAACTCTTCTCCGCCCGGCCCAAAACCCGGGGGCCGCCTCGTCCGTATCTCACCCGGAGGCACAGATGCGCCACATGGGTCGGGTTCTGTCGGCAGTTCTCTGTCTGCAAGCGGGTCTCCTCCACGCCCTGACCGTCGACGAACTCGTCGCCCGGAACGTCGAGGCGCGCGGCGGCACCGCGAAACTGCAGGCGATCCAGTCGCTCCGCCTCACCGGGACCGTCGTCTTCGGCGCCGGCGACGGGCGGACCGAGGCGACCTTCGGACAGCTCCTCAAGCGCCCCGGGATGATCCGGACCGAGTTCACCCTCCAGAGCCTGACCGCCGTCGACGCGTACGACGGGCGCGAGGCCTGGAGCCTCGAGCCGTTCGAGGGGCGTCGGGACGCGCAGAAGACCTCCGCGGACGAGGCGAAGAGCCAGGCCCGGGAAGCCGACATCGACGGGCCGCTCGTCGGGTGGCGCGAGAAGGGGCACCGCGTCGAGTACCTCGGCACCGAGGACGTCGACGGCACGCCGGCTCACAAGCTCCGCATCTCGCTGAAGGACGGCGACGTCCTTTACGTCTACCTCGACCCGGATACCTTCCTCACCATCCGGGAGGTCACGGAGACCAGGATCCGGGGCGTCGAGATCGTTCGGGAGACCGATTTCGGCAGCTACGAGCAGGTCGCCGGGGTCTGGCTCCCCTTCTCCATCGAGTCCGGGCGGAAGGGCCGCCCCCGGAACAGCCGCGCCACGGTCGAGCGGGCCGAGGCGAACGTCGCCATCGACGACGCCCTCTTCCGCTTCCCGGCCGCCGGGACGCCGATCCCGCGCGCCATCCTGCCGGGCCCCGCCCCCGCCGCGGAAGCGGCCGCGGCCGCCGCCAACCCGGCGACGACGAGCACTGGAAAGCCGGCGCCCGTCTTCGACTCCGGCGTGATTTCCGGCCTCGGCGCCCGCAACATCGGCTCGGCCGCCATGAGCGGCCGGATCTCCGCCCTTGCGGCCCGCAGCGAGGGGGGAAAGACCACCCTCTACGTCGGCGCCGCGAGCGGCGGCGTCTGGAAGTCACTCGACGGCGGGACGACCTTCAAGCCGGTCTTCGACCGGATGCCTGTCCAGTCCATCGGCTCGGTCGCCCTCGACCCGACGAACCCGAAAGTCGTCTGGGTCGGCACCGGCGAGACCTGGACGCGCAACTCCGTCTCGGTCGGCGACGGGATCTACAAGTCGGTCGACGGCGGAGAGGGCTGGACGAACATGGGGCTCCGGAACTCCGAACGAATCGACCGGATCCTCGTCCACCCGAAGAACGGCGACGTCGTCTGGGCCTGCGTCCCGGGAGGCCTCTGGAGCGACAGCCCCGACCGCGGCGTCTACAAGACGACGGACGGCGGGAAGAGCTGGGTCCAGGTGCTCAAGGGACCGAACCTCTCGACCGGATGCTCCGGGCTCTCGATGGACCCGAAGGACCCCGACGTCCTCTTCGCCGGGCTCTGGGACTTCCGCCGCAAGGGGTGGACGTTCCGCTCCGGCGGCGACGGCCCTCTCGCGCCGAGCGGCTCCGGCCTCTTCCGGTCGGCTGACGGGGGAAAGAGCTGGAAGGAGCTCGTCGCGATGAAGAACGCCGGCCTCCCGGCGAAGCCCTGGGGCCGTGTGGAGGTCGCGGTCGCCCCCTCCGAATCGAAGGTCGTCTACGCCCTCGTCGAGTCGGAGAAGCCGGCTCTCTACCGCTCCGCAGACGGCGGGTCGACGTGGGAGGCCCGGGACCGGAGCCAGGGGATGGTCTGGCGCCCGTTCTACTTCGCGCGCCTGATCGTCGACCCGAAGAACCCCGACCGGCTCTTCAAGGCGGGGGGCGGGCTGATCGCGAGCGAGGACGGCGGCCGCAGCTTCTCCTACAGCGGCGGTGGCGGCCATGGCGACTGGCACGACCTCTGGATCGACCCGGACAACACGAAGCACGTCATCGGCGGGGACGACGGCGGGCTCTTCACCTCGTGGGACGGCGGCAGCCGCTGGTGGAAGTCGGGGAACCTCCCGATCTCGCAGTACTACCACGTCAGCCTCGACGCACGGGACCCCTACCAGGTCTACGGCGGCCTCCAGGACAACAGCTCGTGGGTCGGGGACTCGGCCTACCCGGGCGGCATCACCAACTCGCGCTGGGAGAACCTCTACTACGGGGACGGCTTCTGGACGCTCGTCGACCCGACCGACCCCGACGCGGTCTACGCCGAGATGCAGGGCGGCTTCATCGGGCGCGTCGACCGGAGGACGCACGCCACCCGCGACATCCAGCCCAAGGCCGGCTACGGCGAGAAGCTCCGCTTCAACTGGAACACACCGATCCACGCGAGCCCGACGCAGAAGGGGACGATCTACATCGGCGCCCAGTTCCTCTTCCGTTCCCGCGACCGGGGCGATACCTGGGACCGGATCTCGCCGGACCTCACGACGAACGATCCGGAGAAACAGAAGCAGGAGGAATCGGGCGGCATCACGGTGGACAACTCCTCCGCCGAGATGTACACGACGATCTACTCGGTCAGCGAATCGCCTCGTGACCCGAACGTGATCTGGGTCGGCACGGACGACGGCAACCTGCAGCTGACCCGCGACGGCGCGAAGAGCTGGACGAACGTCGTCGCCGGCGTGCCGGGGCTGCCGAAGAACTCCTGGGTCAGCTGGGTCGAGGCGAGCCGCTTCGACGCGGCGACGGCCTATGCCGCCTTCGACCGGCACACCTTCGGGGACCTCGACCCGTGGGTTTACCTGACCACCGATTTCGGGAAGAGCTGGACCCGGATCGCCGGCCCTGCGCAGGGGGTGCGCGGCTACGCCCACGTCGTGAAGGAAGACTCCGTCAAGCGGTCGATCCTTTTCCTCGGGACCGAGTTCGGCCTCTGGATCTCGGTGGACGGCGGCGCGAACTGGGTCGAGTTCAAGGGGAACGGGTTCCCGGCCGTCGCCGTTCGCGAGGTGCAGGTCCACCCCCGCGAGCACGACCTCGTCATCGGGACCCACGGCCGCGGCATCTGGATCGTCGACGACCTGACGCCGCTCAGGTCCCTCACGCCCGACGTCCTCGCGCGCGACGCGGCGTTCCTCCCCGGGCGCCCGGTGCAGCAGAGGATGCCCGCCAACGGCGGCTGGGTCGAGGGGGACGCCGCCTTCGTCGGCGAGAACCCGACGGGGGGCGCGGTGATCACCTGGTACCAGCGGACCCGCCACCTCTACGGGCCGATCCGGCTCGAGATCCTCGACGCCGGGGGGAAGGTCGTGGAAACGCTCGCCGCCACGAAACGGCGGGGCATCAACCGCGCCAGCTGGTCGATGCAGCGGAAGCCCCCCCGCGTGCCGCAAGCGGCCACGCTCGCTGGCGCCGCCTCCCAGGGGCCGCGGGTCCTGCCGGGGAGCTATACCGTCCGCCTCACGAAGGGGACGGAGGTCATCGAGATGCCGCTCGAGGTCGGCCTCGACCGGCGCGCCCCCTACGGACTGGCCGAGCGGAAGGAGCAGTACGAGGCGGCCCTGCGCGTCCATGCCCTGTTCGGCGACATGAGCGATCTCGTGGACCGGATCGAGGCGGCACGGGGCGAGGCCGAGGCCCGGGCCAAAGCGCTTCCGGACTCCGACCCCCTGAAGAAGAAGCTGACGGACCGGGCCGCCCGGCTCGACGCCCTCCGGAAGAAGATCGTGGCGACGAAGGAAGGCGGAGCGGTCACCGGCGAGGAGCGGATCCGGGAGCACACCGACCAGCTGTACGGAGCCCTCCTGGGCTGGGAGGGGAGCCCGGCGCGCTACCAGGTCGAACGGATCGACGTCTTGAAGCGGCAGCTGGCCGACGTCGAGAAGGAATACGCCGCCCTGCCGCAAGAATGATTCAGGTGAATCAGTCGCCGGCGCGGGGCTTTTCCTGAAGAATCGGGCGTTCGGATTCCCGAATTTTCATCAAAAGGAGAAGAAAGATGAAGAAGACCACCGCCGCCGTCGCCGTGATCACGTCCCTTGTCCTCGGAAGCACCGGCTTCGCCACGATGGACATGCAGAAGGAGTACAAGGCGAAGGACCCCGCCGCCAACTGCGCCACGTGCCACACGGAGAAGATGCCGAAGAAGGAGTCCGCGGGACTGAACGACTTCGGGAAGACCGTCAAGGCCGCCCAGGGGGCGGACAAGAAGGTCGACTGGTCGAAGGTGAAGGCTCCCGAGAAGAAGTAGGGCCGACCGCTCCAGAGAACCGGCCGGACGAAGCCGGCCTCACGCGCCCCCGGGCCCCAGGCCCGGGGGCGTTTCGTTTCGCCGTCAGGCGACCGTCGACAGCTCGTAGAGGTAGTCGACGAACGAGCGGACGGCGCCGTCGAAGCCCGCGAACTTGGGACTTCCGGACTCGATCACGTAGTACTCGTCCGGCGCGTGCGCGCCGCTGCCGTGGCCGAAGCCGAAGTGGGCGGCCGGCAGCCGGAGCGGCTCGCCCGTGAAGACGTAGCCCGGGTAGGAGCCGGGGCTCCGGGGCCAGAGGATCGGATCGAGCCCCGCGCGCCGGCAGACCGCGATCTGCGCCCGGATGACGGCCGCGTCCGCCGGCGTCGACGTCGGGTCGTAGCCGCCGGTCGGCCTCACCTCGATGTCGCCGAATCCGTGCTGTGCCAGGTGCGCCCGGACCGCGGCCACCGCCCCCGCAAAGGTCATGTCGGGGACGAGGCGGAGATCGAGCTTGGCGACGGCCCGGCTCGGGAGGACGGT
>Ga0315281_10015179_pt1 | contig 10336 bp, 8 predicted proteins | sample YL17G07_0_MG_FD_204540 | JGI IMG/M metagenome (GOLD analysis project Ga0315281, IMG submission 204540) | Sediment microbial communities from Yellowstone Lake, YNP, Wyoming, USA - YL17G07_0 | ecosystem: Environmental > Aquatic > Freshwater > Lake > Sediment | place: USA: Wyoming | collected...
CAGGATAAACGGCCGGATGCGCCGCACCAGATTCTCCCGGCGCGCGGCGTCTGCGTGCTTCTCGATGGGGGTGCGGTAAACGCGGCGAAAAGTCGTGGCATCGCCGAGCAGTCCCGGCATGAGAAAGTGAAACAGCGACCACAGCTCGCCCAGATGATTTTCCAGCGGCGTGCCGGTCAGGCACAGGCGGTGATCTGCGCGCAGTTGCCCCACCACGCGCGCCGCCCGCGTCTGCGCGTTCTTGATCTGCTGCGCCTCGTCGAGGATGACGAGGTGGAATTGCTGGCCAAGCAGCGCTTGTTCGTCGCGCCGCAGCAGCGCATAAGTCGTGAGCACGAGGTCGGCTGCGGCCATCTCGCCAAAGGACTCCTTGCGCTTGAGGCCGTGCGAGACATGCACGCGCAACTGCGGAGCGAAGCGCGCCGCCTCGGCCTTCCAGTTTGGCACCACGCTGGTGGGCGCGACCACGAGCACCGGGTGCGTGAGCCGCCCCGCCTGCTTTTCGATGAGGATGTGCGCCAGCGTCTGCACCGTCTTGCCCAGGCCCATGTCGTCGGCCAGGATGCCCCCGAGTCCGTATTCGCGCAGAAACTGCAGCCAGGCGAGACCTTGTTCCTGATACGGCCGCAAGTTCGCACCGAAGTTTGCGGGCGCCGTTACCGGCGCGATGGCCGTGAACGCGGCCAGCTTGCGGCCGAGCACGCGCAACGCTTCGCCGCCTTGCCATTTCAGCGCAATCGATTCGTCCAGATCGGCGAGGCGCAGCGCATCCAGTCGGGGCAGGCGCAGCTTGCCCGCCGGGGCCGCGTCCAGCAAATCGTGCAGCACCGCGACCAGCGGTTGCAATCGCGCGAATGGCACCGGCAGTATGCGGCCGCTTTCCAGCCGCACGAACAGATGGCCATCCGCTGCCGCGTCTTGGCCCTTGCCGCGGCTCAGCAGTTGCGGGCGCTCGCGAATTACCGCGAGCAGCAGCGGAATCAAATCAACGCGGCTTCCTTCCACCTCGACTTGCAGACTCAGGTCGAACCAATTGCCCCCGGATTCCGTGACTTCGGCCAGCCAGTCGCCGGCCTCCACCGTGGCATGGCGAAAACCGTCGTCGAAGTCGATGCGCCAACCCAGCGTGCGCAACTGCGGCAGCCGGCGCGCCATGAAATCGAGCCACGCCGGCTCACCGGCGAGCGTGTAGTCGTGCTTGTGCGCAGCGGGATACAAGCGCGCCGCGTTCATGACCTTGATGAATCCGGCCTCGGCCAGCGCCGCGTGGGCTTGCTTTTCGAGCGCATGATCGCGCTTGATGCGCAGCACTTTGCCGTCGCTGAAACGCGTCAGCAAGCCCGGGCTGTCGCGTCCGGCGCGAGCGCCGGCATAGTCGAAGGTCAGCGCGGCGATGTCGAGATATTCGTCGCGCCAGCCGTGGCGTCCGCGGAAGCCTTCGAAGACCTGAATGGTCAACATTCGCAGACAGGGCACCGGCACGATGTCACGTCGATCCACCTGCTCCGGAACGATGGGCAGAGGCATGTTGGCCATCCCCGGAGCGCACGACAGAGCCTCGCGCGCAACGGCAGCGTGCTCCGGCGCGATCTCCGGCGCCTGCAGGAGCATGGCGATGACGGGCGCAGACAGCCCGGTGTCAACCGCGCCGCATTCGCTGCTGTTCGCATCCACGTACCATGGCGGGGACAACGGTAATATTGCTGTCGCACCGGGCTCGGTTTCGAAGACGACGCGCTGCGTGCCCGAATCGGCAATCGCCCAAGTCACCCTTCCGCTGCGGTCCGGCCTCTGTTGCAGCGGCGCGGACTCTGTATGCGCCCAGTGACATCGGCCGGTCGCCAGAACGGCGCGCAGAATCTCCGCGCCCGATTCGCCTTGCAGCCGGAATTCTCCGCCCAGAGCACTGTCGCCCGCGATCAGCAACATCCGCAAGATGCGCTGATCCTCGCCGGACACGAAACGCGGCGGCGCGCTCAGTGCCTGACGGACGTTGCTCCAGCGCGTCGGCCGGCCATAGCCGCCGCTCTTGAGTCTGCGCGCGGACACCAGCTTCAGAGTTGGCTTCGATGCCGCGGACGGCGCACCCGCTTCGATTACATAGAGCAGGCGCTGCGGACTGTCGACCGCGACTTTCGCGCGCTCCCCGTCTGGAGTGGCGATGCGCTGCGCACCTTCCAGCCACAGACTCAAATCGAATGGCACAGCGCTTGGCTGCGGCGCGCGCGGTTTCCGTGCCGGTGCTGCGTGCGCGGATTGCCCGGTGTTCTCCTGGTCCGATTTGCCGTCCAGGGCCTTCCAGAGCATGGCGGCGACATGTTTGCAATTGACCCGCACAGGACAGCTGCACAATCCGTAGATGATGGGGCCGTGCGAACCCTTCACCAATTGCGCGTCGACGCGATAAGGCTCGGGGCGTGAACCTTGCACCGCGGCGGTGTAGCGTTTCTTGTCGGCGAAATAATGCAGATCGCTGACCAGACCTTCGTCGGCGTAGTGCTTCCCGCGGGCAACATGAGCCGCCGACAGATCGCGATTCAGCGTTGCGAGCGTGAAGGGCCGGTTGGTCATGGCGGATTATAGACAGTATGGGAATGCTAGACTTCGCGCCTTCAATTTTTCGCGGACCGCCATGCCCTTTCCGATAGAAACCCTGATTGCCGTGCCGCTGATCGGGCTGCTGGCCTACCTCATTCTCGGCATCTCCGGCTTCGGGTCGGCGCTGGTCACCATTTCGCTGCTGGTTCACTTTCTGCCGCTGCAGACGGTGGTGCCTCTCGTCGTCATGGTGGATTTTCTGGCCACCGTCTTCAACGGGGTGAAATTCCGCGAACATGTCGAAGTGGCCGAGTTGAAGCTGGTTATCCCCGCGGTTATCGTCGGCGTTCTGTCCGGCGTGACGCTGCTCGCCACGTTGCCGAAGCACGCCGCGTTGCTGCTGCTCGGTGCATTCGTAACCGGCTATGGTGTATACCGGCTGGTGACCACGCCATCGGCCAAGCCGGTTTCGCGCTGGTGGGGCATCCCGGCCGGACTCATCGGCGGGTTGATCGGTGGGTTGTTCGGTGTGGGCGGCCCGATTTACGCGACTTACCTGGCGGCGCGCATTCATGACCCGGCGAAAATGCGCGCCACGCTATCGGCGGTGTTCTCGTTCAGCACCGGGCTGCGACTGACGGTCTATCTGATTTCCGGCCTGTTGTTGCAGTCGGAGGTCTGGTGGGCGTTCCTGCTGCTGATGCCGTCGATGCCAGTCGGCCTCGCCATCGGCCACCGCCTGCACGCGAGACTGACGCGCGAGCAGGTCGGCAGGTTCATCAGCATCCTTCTTGTAGTCAGCGGGGTATCGCTGCTGTTGAAAGCGTTCTAGATCGAAGAAGCACGAAATCCGGAAAGGGGCAGATTTTTGCTCCGGGTGCTTTCTCGCACCCGGTCGAAAGCAAGTTCGGAACAGCTACTGACAATTTCCTCCCCAGATTCCTGTCGTGGTCTTGCCGTCGTCCACCACCGCTTGCCACCATCCTGAACTGGTCTTACCCGCGAATACACCCGTCCCGCCAGTTTGCTTCCAGGTGCCTCGTTCGGCACCCGGCTCGATACCCCCCGTATCGCTCCAGCTGTCGCCGTCCTTGTTCTTGCGCGCGCACGCGTAAGCCAGCCGCATTTTCCCATCGGGCGTTGTGAGTACGTAGCCTCCGCACTGTCCGACGCCGTTTTGAGGAGAGTTGTCGCTCGTCGCGCTGCCCTTTGCCACGAATATCGTCAGCGTGTGGCCCTTCCCCAAGTCGATCGTCTCCGCCGACTGGGAAACATTGGTCCAGCGTCCGGCACAGCTGTCCGCCCACGATACCGGCATGCTTGTCAGTGATATTGCCACCGCATACAGAAGCGTTTTCACGGTTTTCATGATTTCCGATCCCTTTGTTAGATAAAGATACAGCGCCGGATCTGCGGTCGGCGCATCCCGCCCCTCCCTAGCGGTCCAGAGGAGGAGGCGTTAGTCGGGGGAAAGGACGCCGCAGGAGCACCCATAGCTCCTGCATGTTCGAAAACGGCCGTTGCTCGCCGGAGCGCGCGTCCTCGACCACGCCGTTGAGGCTGCGTGCCCCTTGGCGATAGACGCGAACGATGTAGCTCCTCGGCTGCCGCACCCGCCTCTGCTCCGCTTCATGTGTTCCCTTGTCCCGGATCAACACGCGAACAGCCTAGCGGCAGGCCGGTAATAAATTGCTAACTTTTTGGGAAATCAGTTCAGGCGCAAGGCCTCGAACAGGCGCTGCGTTGCAGAAGAAGGCGGCACGCCAAGAGTGACAGACAAGGTTTCGCGCAGGCGCCGGTAGGCGCTCATGGCTTCGGTGCAGCGGTTGAGCTTTTCGTAGCAGCGCATCAACCCCTGGTAAAAAGGCTCGACAAGAGGGTCTGCTTCGATGCCGCGCAGGTAAAGGTCGATCGCCGCTTCGTGACGAGTTGCCGCCTCAAGGGAATTGCCAAGCTTACTGATCGCTTGTATGAATTTTGCACGCAAGCGCTCTCGCGCCGGCACGGCCCATGGCGCATAGTCTTCCTGGATTAGGAATGCGCCCCGATACAACGTCACAGCCTGTTGCACTTGTTCATCGTTACCGGCCGCGCGATCGAACCTTTCTTCGAACGCGATCGAATCGACCCAGCAATACTGCCGATCTAGCGTAAGCTCGCCGCCGGCCTGCCGGATGGCCGCGACATTGCCGAGCAGTTTGCGCAATCGATGCAGGGTCGTGGTGAGCGAATGGCTCGCGGCATCGCCGTCCTGGTCCGGCCAGAGCGCGTCGAGCAACTTTTGTTCGGAAACATCCCGCGCACCAAACGCGATGATGACCTTGAGAAGCGCGAGAACTTTCTTGGGTGCCTTGCGCGAATAGCCCGGAGCGGTACCGTCGATCAAAAGCTCGAAATGACCCAGCGTGTACACCTTCATCGGCCATGGCCAGTCTTCGATGTTTTCCGGCCGCGGCGCTACAGCGAACTCGCGAGCAAGAGCGCGCGCCATGTCCGCTTCGATTCCCCGCGCAAGGGCAAGGGGCAGCAGTTCCGACATCGCATTGCCATGCCAGCGGAATCTCTCTCTGGCACGGACATCGCGGGCGCATTTCAACGCCTGGCATAACAGTTCGTCGCGTCTTGCTTCTTTTCCCCGCCGCTGCGCCAACCAAGCTTCATTGAGCGTGATAGCACCTCGATAATTCTCAGCGGTTTGCCCTGCGGCTTCCAAGCCGGCTCGGGTCAACAGTTCCCCCGCTAGATCTAACTCGCCGGCCGCGATCGCCATATTTGCCGCGACGATGCGTTGAACCATGATGCTACCGAATGCCCCAGATTCCTCGCTGCTGCGCAGAGCCGATAGAGCCATAGTCACTGCGACATCCGTTTCGCCGCGTTCAAATGCAACGCTCGCCTTCAACAAAAGGAATATCGAAAACCGAAATCCGCTCGGAGGTCTGCGTAGCGCTTTAACGCGGTGCAGAGTCGCCTGCGCTCTGTCAAGCATTCCCGCGCGCCGTTCGCATAGCCCCCGCAAAGTACCCGAAAAGAAGGCAACTTCATCGAGTCCCTCTGCGAGGGCTATCCCATCGGCCCTATCGACGCACTCGAAGGCCTCGCGATGGCGACCATGAAAATAGTGCGTGTATGCCTCTCGGACGTAGTAATAAGCAGCGCGAGCTGATGTCAGTTGCGGTGATTTCAGCAAGGGGCGGGCTTCACGAATTGCAACCCGAACAGCGGGGAAATCCATAGTCACGAGGTAGTACGAATGTACCATAGCCGCCACTCCGACTCTCAGATTGACGTCCAGCGGTGCGGAAAGAAGTTCTTCGACACGTCTTACACTCTTCTCGAGCAAGGCGTGCTGTGGCACGCGGTAAGTGGCGCCGATCATCAACGCGGCATGCACCATAAGCTCGTCTTCGCGCGAGGGCACATGTACACCGCTTTGCAGCAATGCGGCCGCACGGTTGATCCAAATGTCCATCGCACGAAAGTCATCAAACTGGTAGAACAGTGCTTCGATCACACCAGCCGCAGACAACAGCTCTCCCGTGGCATCGTCGCGAGACTTGAACCCGTCGAATGCCGCTTGGAGACTCTCGCATGCCGCTTTCGGATTCACTGCGGTCCTTGATCGTCCGAGCCAATACAGCACCCAGGGATTTGCCTCCACTCGTTCAGTCGGCAGCAAGGCCACCCAATCGTCAACTATCTGGCGGCGACCTTGGGCGATCAGTACGGGCGCTTGGTCCATCAGGCTTCGTTGCGCCGCGTCCCAGTCCCGCGTTTCGATTTGCAGCGCGAAGGCGTTCTCGATCTGGCCGTCCGCTTCAAGTGCCCGCGCAGTGCGCGCGGCCACGGCGTTCCACTCCTCAGCCGAAAAAGCTTCCAGCGCCCGGGCCTTCAGAAAGGCGCGAAACAGGGCGTGAAATTGAAAGGTGATCTCGCCGGCAACGCTGCGGTCGGTAAAAAGATGCCGGCGATGCAATTCCTCGATGTGCTCAATGGCATCTGGCTTACCCGTCACAGCCTCGGCGAGTGCCGCGCTCACCCGAGGCAGGAAGGCTGTCTTCATCAGCACTTCGCGCATCTCGTCGGAGGCAGTGTCGAAGATCAGGCCGGTGAAGTAGTCAAACACCGTGTCCAATGCCTCGCCTTGTCCCAGCGCCTCCAGGCTTGCGCCGCCACGCAGGCGCTCGAGCATCAGCGTTACGCCCGCAATCCAACCGGTCGATTGATCGTGCAAGGCGAGAAGTAATTTAGGTTCAGTGATGCCCCGGCTCCCGGCGATCGACGTTGTTTCCTCCGCTGTGAGGCGAAGGTCTTCCCACGACACCAGCGCGATCGACTGATTGACCAGCGCGCCTGCAAATCCGGCGGGCGGATCCGCACGGCTGAGGACAATAATGTTCGACCCCTGCGGCACTTCGGCGAGCGCCACCACGAACGGAACATGCAGTGCGGAATCGGCTGCGATATCGTGGTAATTGTCGAAGACGAGGATAGCTTCATCGGGAAGTCGCGCAAAGCCATTGCGCAGAAACCGCCGCGAGAATCCGGGCAAGTCGGGCAGATATTCTGGGGTCAGCAGCGGCAGCGGCTTGGCTTTCCTTTTGGCAACCGCCTCAATGGCCTGCTTCAAGTAAAAGAAGAACGTGGCCGGATCACTGTCGCCCGGGTCGATCTGGTACCAGATCGCGGGCACACCGGCTTCCTCCAGATAACTCGCCGCAAGCGTGGTTTTGCCCGCGCCGGGCGGTCCAACGATCCAGACCACCGGGTGCTCGCGCTTTTCGTCGAGAAGTCGAAACAACCTTTCCCGCGCCACCGCTTTGTGCAGTCGGGGCCTGGTCAACTTCGCGAGTTGTTGACGTTTCATGGCTGTAGTCGGGTCTGCGCAGCGGTGGCCAGGCCCGCTACCCGCAAACGGGCGACTGCGTCGCTAACGTGTCCGCGGGCCACCGCTTTGTATAGCCGAGGTCTGGTCAACTTCGCAAGTTGGGGACGTTTCATGGCCGTAGTCAGATCCGCGGAGGGGTGACCAGGCCCGCTCCCCGCAAACGGGCGACTCCGTCGCTAACGAGTCCGCGGGCCACCGCCTTGTAAAGGCGCGGACGCGTGAGCTTGGCAAGCTGTGGCCACTTCTTTGGCAATCCTTGCTCCCGGGGCGAGATGACGATGCCATTGTTGCGCGATCTGCGGCAAAAGAAAACGCCCGGCATTCGGCCGGGCGTATGCCTTGATCCCTGACGCCTGGAACCGGCTCTCGTCAGTTACCAGTCACTTGTCACCTGTCACGGATTTCACGGCCTTTCCATCTTGCACGTCGTGGGCAGCGTGGTGTCCTTTGCCTCGATGCGCATGTCAGTACGAAACCCGAATCCGCTATCTTCCAGGTCATATTTCACATCGCCGCCGATCTTGGTAAACGTTGCAACGTAAACCGGCTGCATCAGTTGGTGGTCATCCGACCGCATCCAGAGTTCGCCGGTCGGACCCTGGTAGCGCGTGTTCTCGAGTGCGAGCGCCACCTTGAGCGGATCGGGTGCTCCGGCACGCTCCATTGCCGCTACCCACATGTCGAATGCGGACTTCGCCGGCAGGAAAATGAAGTCCTCGTCGAAGCGCTTCTTGAACCGTAACGCGAATTCCTCCAGCGGACTGTTCGGGATATTGATGTGCCAGGCAACAATTGTCTTGACCCGCCCCTCGCCGGCCTTGCCGATCGCCTTGGGGGTTCCGGTGAGATAGGCATAGTTGGTATAGAAGGTGGCGGGCAGCCTGACGTCCGCCGCGGCCTTGATCAGCAGCGCGAGATCCATGCCCCAGTTTCCGGACACGACCGTATCGGCGCCGCTCGACCTTATTTTCGCTATGTAGGGGGCAAAATCCTTGACCTTACCTATCGGATGCAATTCGTCCCCGACAATCGCGACGTCCGAGCGTTTTCTTGCGAGCATCTCCTTGCCCACCCGGCTCACGGTTTGACCGTAGGCATAGTCTTGGTTGATAAGATACACGCTGCGGACATTCTTCTGGCTCACCATGTAGGTCGTCATGGCGGCCAGCTTCATGTCTACATTCGAATCGAATCGGAAGTGCCAGAAACTGCACTTTTCATTAGTCAGCGTGGTGTCTGTTGCGCCGAAATTCAGATACAGAATGCTGCGCCCCGGGTCACGCGCGTTGTGCTTAGTCACCGCCTTGGAGATAGCGGGCGCTATGGAAAAGAATAATCTCATTCTGCCGCGGTGCCTGACGCGCTATACTTGATCCCATGAACAGTGTCATTGACCTTGAGAGAAGGATTTTGGCGCTCTCGCCTGCGGAACGGGAGCGCCTAGCGACATTGGCTTGGGAAAGCTTGGTTCGCGACCCCGGTGCGGCGAGTGATCGCAACATCGACCCAGAGGGCATTGAAATTGCCGCGCAGCGCGATGCCAACATAGAGTCTGGCCAAGTTCAACCCATTGATCACGCCGAGTTCTTGCGGCGCACCAGTGGCGTTTCCGAATGAGGGTTGAGTATCACCCTCTCTCCGCATCCGATCTCAATAACGCCGTCAAGTACTACAACCAGCAACGCCTTGGGCTCGGTGAAGAGCTCCGGACAGAAGTCTATGCAGCGATCGAACGAGTTCGCTCAAATCCTTCCCAGTACGCCATAGTCAAGCGCGGAATGCGCCGCTGTCTGGTGCGCCGTTTCCCATACGCGGTTTTGTTTCGCATCCTTGACGAAGAAGCAGTTCGAGTGTTGGTCATCCGCCATCACCGTCGTCATCCAGGCCTCGGTCTTGGTCGTCGATAGGCACCACCTCGTGGTTGAGGACACCACCTACCATTAAGACTGTCTTGCATAGAGTTCTGAAGTTGGATTTTACGAAGGTTTGCTCCTGCTTCTCTGCAGCATCGAAAAGCGGATCACGCGCCCGGCCAAGACCAGGGCGCGTGAGAACTGCGCATCCGCATCAAGGCGGATGAGCGCTATTTCAGCTTGTAGGTCCCCTTGTTCGGATTGCAACCCTGAAAAGTATCCTTGGCTGCACTTGGCCAGTTATCATCGATATATTGCCCCTTTAGCGTCATGCCTTCGTACTTGCCGGTGCCGTGCGCCGAAGTATTGGTGCCACCGCCCCCTGCCGCGCTGCCATGATATTCCATCCACCACTTGTCGCCATCTTGATCGGTCATCTCGCACACACCGAAATCCTGCTGGCGGCCATTCAAGTTGGCGTAGGTTCCCAAGCACAGAGCACTCATGCGATCGAAGGGCTTTCCAGCGGGCTCGGAGATGGTATTGGCGATGATGCGGTAATGGCTGACGGACACCTTATCCGTCGACGAGATTGATTGTTCTTCCCCGACCTGGCAGAAGCGAAACTCGAAGCTTCCCTCCTTGGGTAGGTTGACCTTGCCGGCGAAGGCCGGTCCCACGATGAACGTGGCTGTCATAGCCAGGCCAAGGACTCGCGTAACGCTCATTGGTTTGCAGATTTTGCTGAACATGATCTCTCCTTGTGCTTTTACATTTGGCACCGGTTTCGGTCGGCGCATTCCGCTCACGCCGGTTTATCGCCGGCGGGAGGCGGTGTTGACTCGAAGGAGGGACGGCGCAGAAGCACCCACAATTCCTGCATGCTCGAAAATGGCCGCTGCTCGCCGGTTCGCACGTCCTCGACCACGCCGGTAAGGGAGCGTGCCCCCTGGCGATAGACACGAACGATGTAGCTTCTCGGCTGACGCACCGGACCTCTGCTCCGCTTCGAGTGTTCCCTTGTCCCGGACCAACACGCGCACAGCCTAAGGACCCA
>Ga0315281_10015180_pt1 | contig 10336 bp, 5 predicted proteins | sample YL17G07_0_MG_FD_204540 | JGI IMG/M metagenome (GOLD analysis project Ga0315281, IMG submission 204540) | Sediment microbial communities from Yellowstone Lake, YNP, Wyoming, USA - YL17G07_0 | ecosystem: Environmental > Aquatic > Freshwater > Lake > Sediment | place: USA: Wyoming | collected...
TCATCTCGAACGACTCTGCGAACAGCCCCGCGATCGTCGGCGCGGGAACCTCGCCCGCGGCAGCATCGGGGTCGAGCCACAATGCAGCCTCTTCCGCCGTGCCGATTACTTGCAGGTCGGGTGCAAGGCGAATCGCCACCATCCGCTCCTCGAGCAGCCCAGCGCCGCCGCCGATCGCACCGAGAAACGTGAAGACGACTGACGGCACTTCGCTCGCGCCCACGCGCCGAGCCGCAAGTCGCCGCGGGGGCAGGCCCCGCTCATCCGGGTACACTTGCACCAGCCGTCGACGCGCGTCCGCCGCGAGGGCTTGGACCAGCGGGTGGAGCGGCGTGATGAACTCGACCTCTTCCGCCTTGCGCCGCACCGCAATCGACCGGCGGAAAGTAGCGCGCGGGTAGATCGGTTGAACGCCTGGCCCACGATGGCGGGCCGGCATTTCGATGTGGAACACGGCGTCGATGTCGGTCGGCTTGAGGGCGTTGGGCCCGAGCGTGCCTGCGACGACGTTCTCAAGTTGCTCGTTATCGGAGAGCAGGTCTCCCGCGCTCGTCAGCAGATCGAGTATTCTCCCGCTCTCGCTGCCACTTCCCCCCGCCGTAACCAGAGGCTGAACGTTGCGCACGAAGTCCGCGGTGCGATCATCGAAGAGCCGTACCAGGGTCTGCTTCTTGACCTCAACGTCCGGCGCTTCGGGGTCGAGATCGACCAGGCCCGTGTCGATCTGCGCCGCGCCGCTGAGCACTCCGAGAATATCTGGTGTCGACACGCGGTCGCGTTGCATGTGCTCGATCTTCTCGACCAGGCGATGCAGGACATCGTCCTCAGGGCTGTCGGGGTAGTACAGGTAGCGGATCTCGGGCGGCTGTGTTTGGCCGTAACGGTCGACGCGGCCGTTCCGTTGTTCCAGGCGGTTGGGGTTCCACGGTAGCTCAACGTGGATGACCCGATGGCAGTGATGCTGCAGGTTGAGCCCTTCACTGGCGGCGTCGGTGCTGAGGAGGACGCGGGTATGCGGCTCCTCGAACTTCTGCTGCACGCGGACCCGCTGGCGGCCGCTCAGACCGCCGCGCAGGACCACCGCCTGGCCCGCGAGATCGGTGGCAGCCTCGAACACGGCCTGGATGGCCTGAAGTGTGTCCAGGTACTCCGTGAAGACGATCAGCCTGTCTGCTCGATTGCTTGCTAGGACAGAGCGAACTTCCGCGAGGAGGACATCGATCTTCGGGTCCCGCGGCGGCAGCACTCGCAAGAGGCGCCGAATCCCATTGAGCGCTCGCACTTCGGCCTTGCGCTGTCGCTCTTCCTTGGGAAGTGCGCTGCGTAAAATCCGCAGCGCGGTGCGTTCCGCCGTCGCCTCGTCAAGTGGGAGGTCAGCCTGCAGGTCGCGAATCTCCGCGGGCGTCGGCCGGGGCTCCGCGTCCTCAGCTTTCCTCAGCGAGGTGAGCCGATGGTCCAACGTCTTCTCCAACGCCTGGCGACTCGACAGCGCTCGCTTCTTGACGATCTGCATGGCGAAGGTCACCAAGTCGGCGTCGTCGGTGCCGGTGGCGGCGCGTGCGGTCCGCGAACAATATGCGGCGACCTTGTGCAGCAGCTCTCGCTCCGCGGCGTTGATCTGAACCGGAATGCCGTCCACGTTGCGGCGCGGGAAGACATCTTCCTCGGTTCCATCTGGCCGGCGCCGCGTGATCTGCGACTTCATCCGTCGGATCATTGCGGAGTCTACCCTTTGGGCGATGGTACTGCGTTCACCGGAGAGAACCGCTCGGCTCGGTTCAACCAGCTCGATCAACGACCGGAATGAATGCACATAGCCGTTATGCGGAGTTGCCGTGAGCAGAACGAGGCCACGGGCGTTCTCCCGGAGTGCGTAGCCAAGGCGGGTACGCTGCGTGCGGTACGGATTCTCCGGCGTGCCCGATTCTGCGAGGGCGTGGGCTTCGTCCACGATGATGAGATCCCAGCGTTTGCGCAGCGCGCGGTTGCGCACCGTTTCCTTCTTGAGGAAGTCGAGCGAAGTGAGCACGCGAGGCAAGGCATCCCACGGATTGGTGCCCGCGGGGAGATCGGTCTGCACGCGGGCGAGCCCGGCAGCGTTCTCGATCAGCGTGAACTGCAGCCCAAACTTCTCGGAGAGTTCTTCCTGCCACTGCAGAAGCAAGCCAGGCGGTGTCACGACCAAGATGCGCCGAGCGCGGCCGCGTGCCAGCAGCTCGAGCATGGCGAGACCAGCCTCGATTGTCTTGCCCAGGCCAACGTCGTCGGCAATCAGGAGGCTGGGGCGCGGTTTGCTGATCAGCCGGAGCGTCGGCGCGAGCTGGTACGCTTCAAGGGCGACGCGCCCGAAGCGGGCGCCAGATAGCAAGCCCGTCTCCTGCACGAGCGTCGCAGCAAGCAGTTGGTGTGCTCGGGCCCACGACGCGAACGCGTCGATAGCGGACAAGTCAAACTGCGGCGTCTCGCTCGCCAGCAGACTCACCTCGTCGGGCGGCACGACAAGCGATAACCGTCGCGGTTCGTCATGGTCGAGCGCTTCGAGTTCCAGCGCAGTGAGTGAACCGGATAGTGCTTGCCGTCCGCGGACGCGCCACGGACGGTCGCGCGTCTGCACACGGTCCCCGACGTACACCGAGCTGCCTTGCGACATTCTGCTAATGATTTTCTTTCAGGTTTTGGCCCAGCCATCAAGGGAAAACGCCGCCGGAGGCCGATGCGGTGCTCACGCACGGACGCATGCAGGCGCTCCCGATCGATGCAGCCTGGCCGGCACCACTTCCGCCGACAGCATCATCCCAGCAATCATGGGTCGATGCGCGATTGGGACTTTTGCATTTCAAAAACATCTGCCGATCCGGTATGACTCCACGTCGACGGTGAGGGAGTAGGATAGTCTCGTGACGCGAGTGGTTTACCGGACCTGTACTCTGTGCGAGGCCTGTTGCGGGATCGAGGTCCGTGTGGAGGGCGAGCGCATCACCGCAATCTGCGGCGACAAACGGGACCCGTCCAGCCACGGCTATATCTGCGCGAAGGCCAGGGCTCTGAAGGATTTCCATGAGGATCCCGACCGCCTGCGTCACCCAATTCGACGCGTGGGGAGCGAATGGCAACGCCTGAGCTGGAAGGAAGCCTTCGCGTACGCGACCGAGGGCATCCGCGCCGTGCAGCGCGCGCACGGCAACGCTGCGGCCGCCATCTACCTGGGCGAGCCCATGATGCATAACCTCGGCGCGCTCCTGTTCGCCGACACCCTGGTGGCCGCGCTCGGAACGCAGAAGCGCTTCAGCGCCAACTCGCTCGATCAGTTTCCGAAGCAGCTGGTCAGCCACTGGATGTACGGCAGCGGTCTCTTCCTCTCGGTGCCGGACGTGGACCGCACCGACTACATGCTGATCATCGGGGCAAACCCGGTAGTGTCCAACGGCAGCCTGATGACGGCGCCCGGCATGCCGGCGCGCCTGCGCCGCATTCAACAACGCGGCGGGAAAGTGGTCGTCATCGATCCGCGGCGTACCGAGACGGCGAAGCTCGCCGACGAGCACTATTTCATCCGCCCCAACACCGATGGGCTGCTTCTCGCCGCACTCATCCAGTGCCTGTTCGCCGAGGACCGCGTTCGACTGGGCGCGCTTGGTTCCTTCGCCGACGGGCTGGAGGTTGTGGAGAAGTCGGTCGCGGAGTTCACGCCAGAGGCGGTGTCAGAGTCCGTCGGTATCGAACCGGAGACGATGCGCGCCATCGCCCGCGCTTTTTCGGACGCGCCCAGCGCCGTGTGCTACGGCCGTATGGGGACGAGCACGGTTCCTTTCGGGACCACCACCACTTGGCTGATCGAGGTTCTCAACAGCGTCAGTGGCAATCTCGACCGGCCCGGCGGCGCCATGTTCCCGAAGCCGCCGGTGGATGTGAGCAGCCTGCAGCCGCCGACGCAAAGAGGACGCTGGCGATCCCGTACGCGCGGCGTGCCGGAGTTCATGGGCGAGCTTCCCGCCGCCACTCTCGCGGAGGAAATCGAGACCCCTGGAGACGGGCAAGTCCGCGCCCTCGTCACTCTCGCAGGGAACCCGGTGCTCTCCTCGCCGGCGGGTCACCGCTTGAGCGCGGCGCTGGACAAGCTCGACTTCATGGTATCAATCGATTTGTACCTGAACGAGACGATTCGTCACGCGCATATCATACTTCCACCGCTTGGGCCTCTCGAGCGCGACCATTTCGACGTGGCGTTTCAGCTCTTCTCGGTCCGGAATACGACACGCTTCTCGCCCGCCGTGTTCGATGCACCGCGCGATGCGAGGAGCGACGGGGACATTCTCCTCGCGCTCGCCAGTCGACTTTACTGGGCGCGCGGCGGTTCGGGACGGGTGCAAGCAGCAGTGCCGCGCACGCTGCTGGCGCTCGGGAGCGCGCGGGCGTCACGGATTGTGCTCGATGTCGCGCTCCGTGCCGGTCCCTACGGAAATGGTCTCCGGCCGTGGAGGCCGGGTCTGACGTTGGGGCGCTTGCGCCAGGCCGAGCACGGTATCGATCTCGGACCTCTGGAGCCCTGCCTGCCGGAACGGCTTCCGGCCCGGTCGGACAGGAAACAGCGGAGGATCGATCTGGCGCCAGCCGAGATCGTAGCCGACCTGGTGCGACTGCGGCGAAGCCTCACCCGCCAGCCGCCGGATCTCATCTTAGTTGGCCGGAGGGAGGCGCGCACCGTCAACAGCTGGTCGCACAATTTCCCCACTCTGGTTACCGGACCGAGCCGTTGTGTGCTGTCCATGCATCCGGCGGACGCGGAGGCGCGCGGGATCGGTCCCGGTGACTGGGTGCGGGTGAGCAGCCGGGTCGGCGCAGTGGAGGTTCCGGTGCAGGTCACCGAGAGTGTTATGCGGGGCGTAGTTGCTTTGCCCCACGGCTATGGCCATCGTGGCGAAGGGATCCGACTGCACGTCGCTGCCCAACACGCCGGGGCGAGCTGCAACGATCTTACCGACCCCGCCGAGATCGATCCCTTATCCGGAAATGCAGTTCTGAGCGGCGTTCCTGTACATGTCGAGCGTCGCCCGTCTTGTTGATCCAATAGAGACAGTAATCCGGGGGTGACCGATGCGCTTAGTGACATTGGTGAGCAATGGAGAGCCGCACCTCGGCGCGGAAGGGCCGAAAGGTGTAGTTGATTTCGCGGTCATCGCGCCGCAGTTGCCGGCGACGATGCTCGCGCTGTTGGCCGAAGGGCCGCGAGCGCTCGATGACGCGCGCGTCGCCGCGGCCCGCGCGTTTGCCGAAGGCGCGCACGTCATCCCGCCTGGCCGGGTGCGCCTGCTCGCGCCGCTGCCGCGGCCGGGGAAGATTCTGGCCATCGGCCTGAACTATCGCGATCATGCCCTGGAGACCGGCAATCCCATTCCCGAGGCGCCGATCATCTTCTCCAAGGCAGTTACCGCCGTGATCGGCCCCGGGGTGGCCATCGAGGTCCCGCCTGCCAGCGCGCTCATCGATTACGAGGGAGAGTTGGCAGTGGTGATCGGCCGCCCGTCCAAACGCGTGAGCCGGCGCGATGCGCTGCGCTACGTGGCCGGGTATACCATCATGAACGACGTCACCGCGCGTGATTACCAGGCGCGCAGCGGCAATTGCGTCGCCAAGTCCTTCGACACCTTCGCGCCCATGGGGCCGGCGCTGGTGACGAGCGATGAGATTCCCGATCCCGGCGCGCTCGAGTTGCGCACCACCGTGAGCGGCCAAGAGATGCAGCGTGCGAGCACCGCGAACCTGATCTTCGATGTGCCCGCCTTGATCGAGTACATCACCGCGGGCGTCACCCTCGAGCCCGGCGACGTGATCAGCACGGGCACGCCGGCGGGGGTGGGGTACCGCCGCCAGCCGCAACGCTTCCTCACCAACGGTGATACAGTGCGCGTGGAGATCAGCCACATCGGCGTGCTCGAAAACCCCGTGATCAGCGCGCCCGCGTGATCTCCGGCACTCCCTGAGGGAGCCCAGCTTGGAAGCCGATATGGCTGCTGCAGGCGCGGGGGCCTGCAGCCACCAAAGAATCTTCCGACATTCTTGGATATCCAGCGGGACTACCGGGTCCCAGGCTGTAGCCCCGCAGGTGCACACGTCCCGCTTTCCACGGTGACCTGGAACACCCGCGAGCTGCTGCTCTGAATCAGCGGGTGATCCATCCACTTCCGGTGCTCCAGAATCACTGGTGTTCGCGCTAGTCGCAATTTCCGTTTGTCTAAACGACCCGAGCTTTGATAGGAGTGGGGTTGGCGTCAGGTGAACAGCACATGAGAATTTTGATCACCGGAGCTGCGGGTCAACTCGGCCGATCGCTTCAGGTCACGCTGCGCAGCCATAGCCTGATCGCCGTCGATATCGATCAACTCGACATCAGCCAACTCGACGCGGTCCGCGCCGCCGTGCAGAGCTACCGGCCAGACGTGGTGATCAATGCCGCCGCGTTCAACGAGGTCGATACGGCGGAAACGGATCCGGCGCCCGCGTACAAGGGCAACGCCTTGGCACCGCGCAACCTCGCCGTCGCCACCGCTGCCCAAGGCATCCCGTTGGTTCACGTTTCTACGGACTACGTGTTCGACGGAGCCAGCACGCGTGCTTATCACGAATTCGACCGCCCCAACCCGCGTTCGGTCTACGGTGCTAGCAAGTTGGCAGGGGAAGAGGCGGTCCGGGAGTTGAACCACCGCCACTACGTGATCCGAACGGCGTGGCTCTATCACCCCATTGGCTGCAATTTTCCCAACGCCATGCGCAGCCTCGCGGAGCGCCCATCGGTACGCGTCGTGAGTGACCAGTACGGGTCGCCCACGTACGCGCCCCACCTCGCCGATGCGATCGGCCGGTTGATCACGACCGATGCTTTCGGCACGTATCATCTCGCAGGACAAGGCGGCACCAGCTGGTTCGACTTCACCCGAACCCTGTACTCCGACCTCGGAATTACAACGCCGGTGCATCCGGTGCCCACGGCGGAGTTCCCCCGCCCGGCGCCGCGTCCGCGCTACTCGGTGCTCACCACCGTACAAGATCCTTGCATCCTGCTGCCGCGCTGGGAGGAGGGTGTCCGCGCCTTTGCCGCCGCGCTGCGCGACGGCACATGAGGACGGTGCATCGCGCACCGCGGCGCTTGACATTGCGGCGCTGGAGAGGCGAGGTGCGTCTCGGCTGAGACTCACGTGACCAGCGTGACTGCCAGCGAGAAGCTCGAAGACGCTGCGGCGCCACAGGGGGCGAGGCGACCTCTGAAGATTGCCATTCTCGGCACGCGTGGCATCCCCGCCAACTATGGCGGCTTCGAAACATTCGCCAAGCAGCTCAGCGTCCGCTTGGCGGACCGCGGCCACGACGTCACGGTCTACGGGCGCCCGCACTACATCGACCGTGCCCTCGAGAGCCGGCCCTACCACGGCGTGCGCATCCGTCTCGTTCCGACCATTCGCCACAAATATTTCGACACCGTCATCCATGCCCGGGCTGTCGTGCCTTTACTGTTTGCGGCGCGATTACGATGTGGTTCTGATGTGCAATGCGGCCAATAGTCTTCCGCCTGGCGCCGCGGATGGCAGGGATGGGCGTCGCTATCCGCGCATGAGCCGCGCAAAGTTCAGCTCTTCACCGCGCTCATCGTTCTACCTTCCACACCGTGCCGGCGGGCGTGTCTTCAAGGATAATGCCGCGGGCCTTCAGGTCGGCGCGGATGGCGTCGGCTTGCTTGAAGTCGCGCGCTTGGCGCGCGGCGTTGCGCGTGGCGATGAGCCGCTCGATCTCGGCGGTGTCCAACGCCGCCTCGTCGAGATGGGCGCGCTTGGCGCGCTCGATCACGGCGCACGGGTCCTGAGCGCCGATTCCCAATACCTCGGCGATCGAGGCAACCGCACGACGCAACGGTGCTGCCGCGTCCGTCCGGCCTTCGTCGAGCAGCCGATTGATGGTGCGGACGGTCTCGAACACGACGCCTAGTGCTCGCGCCGTGTTCAGGTCATCATCCATCGCCGCCCGAAATTGGTCCATCACCTCGCGGTCCGGTTCCGCCTCGCGCCAGGCTGGCACTGCCTCCTCCGCGCGCGCCAGCGTCTCGTACAACCGGGTAAACGCGCGCGCCGATTCCTCCAGACGTTGCGACGAGAAATCGAGCGGGCTGCGGTAGTGGGTGCCGATGACGAAGAGCCGCACGGCCTCGCCCCCGACCCGCCCTGCCGCTTCCTGGACGGTCATGAAGTTGCCGAGCGACTTCGACATCTTCTCCTGCTCGATGGTCACCATGCCGTTGTGCACCCAGTAGCGCGCGAAGGCGCAGCCCTTGGCGCCCTCCGATTGCGCGATCTCGTTTTCGTGGTGTGGGAAGATAAGGTCGGTGCCGCCGCCGTGGATGTCGAACGGCTGCCCCAAGTACTTCGTACTCATCGCCGAACACTCGATGTGCCAGCCGGGACGCCCCTTGCCCCATGGGCTGTCCCACCACGGCTCACCCGGTTTACTCGCCTTCCACAAGGCGAAGTCCATCGGATGGCGTTTGCGCGCATCCACCTCCACACGTGCGCCGGCCATCATGTCTTCCAGGCGCCGCTTCGCCAGCTTGCCGTAGCCGGGGAATTTGTCGACTGCATAGTAGACGTCGCCGTCGGCGGCGTAGGCCAGGCCTTTGCCCTCCAACTCGCGGATCAGCGCGATCATGTCGGGGATGTGTTCGGTGGCGCGCGGCTCGATCGTCGGTGGCAGGCAGCCGAGCGCTTTAACGTCCTCGGCGAAGGCGCGGATGTTGGCTTCGGCCAGCTCTACAGCCGAGACGCCGGTGCTTTGCGCGCGGGCGATGATCTTGTCGTCGACGTCAGTGAAGTTGCGGACGAAGGTCACCTCGCATCCAATGAAACGCAGGTAGCGGAACAAGACATCGAAGGTGACGAGCGCGCGCGCGTGTCCGATGTGCGAGCGGTCGTACAGCGTCACCCCGCAGACGTACATTCCCACCTTGCCGCGCACGAGCGGCACGAACTCTTCGAGGCCGCTGAGAGTGTTATGCAGTTTCATCGTGCTCGTGTTCGTGAGTCGTGCTCGGTCTGCCGATACCAAACTCGTCCCCGTCTTGCCACGAGCACGAGCCACGAGCACGATTCACAATTTCATTCCTCTTGTTCACGCAGGCGCGCCAGTACCGAGAGGTCCTCGAGCGTGGTGGTGTCGCCGACGCTTTCCTTGCCAGCGGCTATGTCGCGCAGCAGGCGGCGCATGATCTTGCCGCTGCGGGTCTTCGGCAAGGCCTCGGTGAAGCGCAGGTCGTCGGGACGCGCGAAGGCGCCGATCTCCTTAGCAACATGCTCGCGTAGCTCCAGCCGCAGTTCATCCGTCGGCTTACGCCCCGATTCGAGGGTGACAAAGGCGACGATCACCTGCCCCTTCAGCGCGTCTGGACGGCCGACCACTGCCGCTTCGGCGACGGCCGGATGACTGACCAACGCGCTCTCCACCTCCATCGTGCCGAGCCGATGCCCGGCCACGTTCACCACGTCGTCGACTCGACCCATGAGCCAGAAGTAGCCGTCCTCGTCGCGCCGCGCGCCGTCGCCGGTAAAGTACACGCCTGGAATCTGGCTCCAATACTGCTGCACGTAGCGGTCGGGATCGCCGTAGATCGTACGCAGCATGCCGGGCCAGGGACGCTTGATCACCAGGAGGCCACCCTGATTGGCACCCAACGATCTTCCTTCGCGCGACATCACGTCAGCGACGATGCCGGGGAACGGCAGCGTCGCCGAACCCGGCTTAGTCGCGGTCACGCCGGGGAGCGGCGAGATCATGATGCCGCCGGTCTCCGTCTGCCACCAGGTGTCGACGATCGGGCAGCGCTGCTTGCCGATCTCTTCGTGGTACCAGATCCACGCTTCCGGATTGATGGGCTCACCTACCGTGCCAAGCAGCCTGAGACTTGCCAAGCTGTGGCGGCGCGGCCAGTCCCGCCCCCACTTGATGAAGCTGCGGATGGCGGTGGGCGCGGTGTAAAAGACGCTGACGCCGTACTTGTCGATGATGCTCCAGAGGCGGTCGGGCTCCGGGTAGTTCGGCGCGCCCTCGTACATCAAGGTGGTCGCGCCGTTGGCGAGAATGCCGTAGACGACGTAGCTGTGGCCGGTCACCCAGCCGATGTCGGCCGTGCACCAGAACGTGTCCTCATCCTTCAGGTCGAAGATCCACTTGGCGGTGATGTAGCTGTGCACCATATAGCCGCCGGTGGTGTGCACCACGCCTTTCGGTTTGCCGGTGGTGCCGCTGGTGTAGAGGATGAAGAGTGGGTGCTCCGCATCGAGCGGCTCCACCGGACAGA
>Ga0315281_10015181_pt1 | contig 10335 bp, 7 predicted proteins | sample YL17G07_0_MG_FD_204540 | JGI IMG/M metagenome (GOLD analysis project Ga0315281, IMG submission 204540) | Sediment microbial communities from Yellowstone Lake, YNP, Wyoming, USA - YL17G07_0 | ecosystem: Environmental > Aquatic > Freshwater > Lake > Sediment | place: USA: Wyoming | collected...
TCGCTCAGTCAGCCACTGACCTTCGCGGTCGGGAAGGCGAGCGAGTAGAGGCCCGGAGCCAGGAGACGACCCACGCACGCGCCACGTTCACGGATCCTCGGGGGAGGACCGGTGGCTCTCACGCGTCCGTCGCGTGCGCGCACGGGCTCCTTCCTCAACTTCGGAGGGGGCTTTGTTGTCTCAGACCGGTTCGCTCTCGGCTCGCGCTCTCGGTGGAGCACTGCTGCTCGCCGTCGCGTGGAGCTGTGACCCCGCACCCCGCACCCCGCACGCTGTACCCTGGGGGTTGGACGACTTTGGCGACACGATCTGGCCGCCGGCGCACGCGACGCGCATCGTTTCACTGAATCCAACCACCACCGAGATCCTTTTCGCGCTCGGTGCGGGCGCCCGACTCGTGGGGCGCACGGAGTACGACAACTGGCCGGACTCAGCCCGTTTCGTGAAGAACCTCGGCCCCGGTATTCGGCCGAATGTCGAAGCAGTGCTCTCAGAAAAGCCGGACCTCGTGTTGCTGTACGGCTCGGGGGACAACCGGTCGGCAGCGAGGCGCTTTCGTCAGGCCGGCATTGTGACGGTCGCGTTCAAGGTGGACCGCATCGAGCAATTCGACAGGGTGACTCGCTTGCTGGGCAGGATTATCGGCGATTCCGCGCGGGGAGCGTTCGTCGCCGATACCGTGCGTCGCACGTTGGACAGCGCGCGTGCGCTCACGCGAGGATTGCCTCGCCCCACCGTTGTCATGCCCGCGTGGGACTCGCCACTGCTGGTCATCGGCGGCGGTAGCTTCCTGAATCAGCTGGTGGAGATCGCGGGCGGCCGCAACGTGTACGACTCGACGAGCGCGCCGTCGCCCGCCGTGGCGTTCGAGGACATCGTGCGGCGTGATCCCGATTTCATTCTCACCAGCCCAGAGAGTGCTCAACGACTGAAACAGCGAGCACGATGGCGCGCGCTGCGCGCCATGCGCTCGGGCGCAATCCTGCTCATCGATACGAACGTCGTTGTGCGGCCTGCCGTTCGGTTGGGCGAGGGCGCGATGTCGCTCGTGCGACTGCTGCATCCCGAGGTGAAACGGTAGCCGATGCGTACCAGTCGCTGGCTGATGCTCCTCGCGGCGCTCATCGCCGTTGCGGCGGCTGCGGTCGTGTTCGGCACGATCCACCTTGGGCTGCTCGCGAGTTGGCGCGGGCTGCTGGGACAGGGCGACGCCACCGCGGTGTTCGTCGTGCGTGAGCTTCGCCTCCCTCGCATTGTACTCGCCGCCCTCCTTGGCGCCGGTCTGGGCATCAGCGGCGCTGCGCTGCAAGGCGTGCTCCGCAACCCGCTCGCCGAACCGTACCTCCTCGGCGTGTCCGGCGGCGCCGCGGTCGGCGCGGTGCTGGCGGTGAGTGTCGGTCTCGCGATTGCGCTAGTGCCCCTCGCCGCGTTCGCCGGCGCCATCGCAGCCGTGCTGATCGCCCTGTTCGTGGCGCACGCGACGCGTTCGCGCGGAGATCCGCGCGTGCTCGTGATGGCGGGCGTCGTCGTTGGCGCGTTTGCAAATGCCGCCATCATGGTGCTCATGGCCAACTCGGACGCCAGCACGGTGCGCAACGCCGTGTGGTGGATGATGGGCTCCGCCGCCAACGCCACGTGGTCGCAGGTGGCGTGGCTCGCGCTGTATGTGCTGGCGGGCGGGGCATTGCTCGTGGCGATGGCACGCACCGTTGACGCGCTCGCGCTCGGGGAAGACTCTGCCGCGGGACTCGGCGTGGACGTGGAGCGTGCCTCCCGGCGCGTGTATCTCACCGCGTCGCTCGTCGCGGCGGCGACGGTCGCCGCGGCGGGGCTAGTGGGGTTCGTGGGGCTCGTGGTGCCGCACATCGCCCGCCGAATCGGCGCACGTGGTCATCGCGTGCTGCTGCTCGCCAGCGCGCTTGTGGGCGCGGTTCTGGTGATCGCCGCGGATCTTGTCGCACGTGTGGCCCTGCCGCCCGCCGAGTTGCCCTTGGGCGCGGTGACCGCGGTGATCGGCGTGCCGTTCTTTCTCGTCACGCTGCGCCGGATGCTATGATCGCGTTTGACAATGTGCGAGTGATGTATCCCCGACAATCACGGGCTGCGCTCGACGGCGTGAGTCTCGCGGTTCCGCGTGGATCGGTGACGGCCGTTGTGGGCCCAAATGGCAGCGGCAAGAGCACGCTGGTGCGCGCGTTGTTGGGCCGCGTGACGCCGACGGAGGGATCTATCACCATCGAGGGCGTTGACGTTCGCACGCTCGCGCGCGTGGCAGTGGCGCGTCGCATCGCAGTGGTGACGCAACGTGAGGAGCCCGCATTCCCGATCACGGTGCGCGAGTACGTTGCGCTCGGACGGTTGCCGAACCGCGGCGCGTGGGGACGCGACACGCAGGCGGACCGGGCCGCGGTGCACGAGGCGCTGCGTCAGGCCGAGGTGGATGACTATGCGGATCGGACGGTGGACGCGTTGTCGGGCGGGGAGTGGCAGCGGGCGCGATTCGCGCGGGCGCTGGCGCAGGGCGGAGAAGCATTCGTGGCCGATGAGCCCACCACCTTTCTCGACGTCGCGCACGCGATGGCCGTGTTCGAGCTGCTTGGCCGCGTGGCGCAGGAGGGTCGCGCCGTGCTACTCGTGAGCCACGACCTGAATCTCGTGGCCCGTTTTGCGGATCACATGACGCTCCTGCACGAGGGTCGCGTGGCGGCCTCTGGCACCGTAGCGGATGTCATGCGCGCGGACGTGCTCGAGCGCGTATACGAATGGCCGCTCGTGGTTACGCGCGATCCGGCCGTGGGGTCTCCTGCGCTTGTGCCGCTGCGTGGCGCGCGTGGCGCGCCATAGCGAACCGCGAAGCTGAAAACTGGCCCTTGCGCTGTTATCTGGCAGGCCTACATAATCTGCCTTGGTATACTAGGTCGGAACGGATGCACGCTCCGGCAGGACACTTTCTCACGGCATCAGCAGGACACTTACTCACTCATTGAGGTACGGATCATGCGACAGTCGCTGCGCAGTTGGAGCCTTTCCATTGCCTTGGTCACGGCTTTCGCGGCCTGCAATGAGACGCCGGTCGAGTTGCCCCAGCCGACCACGATCAGCATATCGCAGGCGACACTCGCGATGACGCTGACCAACACCTTTCAGCTCTCGGCGCAGGTGCTCGATCAAAAGGGCGCCATCATGACGACGGTTGCCGTCGCCTGGTCGTCGGATAGTCCAACTAACACGGTGAGCGCTACGGGTTTTGTGACCGCCGGTTCTGTTGGCGCAGCGATCATCACCGCCAGGGTCGGCACCGTGACGGCCACAACCGCTGTGACGGTCGTCTCTCCGACGATTCTCATCGAACCCCGCTCCGTTCAGATGTACGCGAACCAAAACCAGGCCCTCGCATTGAAGATGGTCGGGGCCGGTGGTCAGGACATGTCGGGTGCCATGAACGTCCAGTGGGTTGTCCTCGATCAATCCGTCGCGACGTTGAACACGGCGCTCTCGACTTCGGCGACGGTTACGGCCAGGGCTATCGGAACCACCAAGGTTATCGCGGCGATCAATGCTACTGGTGGTAAAGCGGACACCATCAACGTCACGGTTGTTCAGGACTCACGGGGACTCGTCAAGACACTGAACATCGTGCCTGACACGGTGACCTTCGACGCCACCCAGAATACTGTGTCGAATCCGATGGAGTTCGAATACCGGGTCGTCGACGGAAATGGCACCGAGCAATGCAGGAACGGCAACGCCCTCGGTTTCCGGTACAACACCGGCATGATCACTACGGTCGGGCTCAGTGCCAACGCCGGCGGCGCGACCTGCCGGATACGAATCACCGCAATCACCGGTGTGCCCGGCGGCAGCTGGCTGTACGCCTCGATCAATTCAGTCACCGATAGCGTGTTCGTGATCATGAACAGGATCGTATACAACGCGGGCTTCACGACCTTGCCGGTGGCATCAACAATCCGCGCGGGTGACACGGTTACATACGCCGTCACCGTGGTGAATGAGGCCAACGTCGCGGCCCCCGGCGTTTCCATCGGATTCGACGTCACCGGCGGAACGCTGAGCGCCAGGAGTGTGGCGACGGACGCCGCCGGCGTGGCCACCGTGAAGTGGTACCTGCCAACCAGAACGTTCGCCGGTGCGTTGATTCCTGCCGCCGGAACCGGCACGCACGTGATCAACGCCCAGATGGAGTTCCCCAGCGGCGCAACGGGTCCCTTCCTTGGGCCCGCCACGGTCGTGCTCCCCGGCCCATCCGTCCGGGTCATGTTGCTCGGGAATTTTTCGACCACGGCGGTTTCGCCGGTTGCGGCCGTGGACACGTTGTTCCCCACGTCGGGGACGCAGTGCACGGCGGCAACATGCACGCAAAGCATGCCGCTGGGATTGAGCACGGCGACGGCCCCGGCCGTGCAAAACCTTCGTCTCAATGCACAGTCCTTCGATCGATTTGGTAACCCGCGCACCACGGCGGTGACCTTCTCGTCGAACGACCCAGCGGCGAGGAACGGTTCGACGGTCAACGGCACGCAAATGTTCACAACGCTGCAGGGAGACCGCGTTCGAACCGACACCGTCACGGCCGTTGACGGAACGGGGTCGGCGAGCATTGAGATTAAGTGGACCGCCGGTTCCCAGGGCGTCTTCCAGACCACTGTGGTTGCCAACAACATTTACACGGGCCAGGTGAACATCAACACGGGCCTCGTGGGCATCCCCGGCGACACGCTGGTCTACAACGGCGGCTCGGGAGCCGCTGCATATCCAACGAAGACTCTCCGCGCTGACACGATGGCGTTCGCGTGGACCAACGGCGGTAACATCGACGTCGGCTTGGTGGCGTCCGGCGGCAGCAATTCTGGTGCGCCCGTTTCCGGCCTCCCGGCGATCAACCGAGCGAGTGCCATTTGGGGATACGCTGGCTTCGAGACGGCCTTTGGCGTGGCTTCGGCTGCGGGTGCCGGAGGCATCGTATTCCTCTCCGACCGCGATGCCACGAAGAACGCGAATACGGGCGCGCAGGACCTTGGGGTCACTGCCACCGCCTACACACGGGCTGCTGGAAGCTTCATCACTGATGGCTTCGTGGTGGGGCAGAAAGTCGTGGCGTCGGGTTTTGGTACCGCAGCCAACAATGGTGTTTCGACTGTAACGGCGGTGGCGGCCCTCACCCTCACTGTCACCAAGGCGCCGGTATTGGTCGTCGAGGCTGCGGACGCCGTCGCCAACAATGTGATCGCGGCCTCCAACACGGCTGGAGCGACCAATCCATCGATTTGGGATCTCTACATTCGTGACCGCGGCGCCAACACCGTTACCAAGGTGACGAATACCTCGGCGGACAGCACCCAGATCAGGTACCGCGGGATCAGCATAAACGGGCTGAGGGTGCTAATCGTTTCCGACAACTTCGTCGCCGGCGGCGGCATCCCGGCGAGGCCTTCGCAGGTTTATGAGGTGGCGCTGCAGGGTGGCGCCATCACCTCGGTCACCAACAACTCGAACGCCGGCTTGGTCTATCGGCACGCCCAGTTCGATCCGGGCGGCTCGAAGATCTATCTCGACGTCAACGACAATGGCAACCACGAGATAATCGAAAAGAGCGGCGCCGTCTTCACCGTCCTCAAGGCGACGGGTGTTAACCCGGCCGTCAACACTGACGTCGGGGCAAGCTTTGATCCGGCCAGCGGCGCCACGACTCTCGGATTCCTCAACGGCAACATCATTCAGAGGTTCACCCTGCCATCGGGCGGCAGTACCAACGGCCGTACACTCGTGCAGTACTTCACGTGGATAATCAGGTAAGCATCTGATCGCGCGCGAGGCGGGAAGTCTGTCCGCCTCGCGACCTCGTTACCCGTGAACGTTCGAGCTCCAATGGGAGGAACTACTTCATGAAAAACGTCGTGAGCGCGCTCGCGTTGCTCGCGGGAATCAGCACTGCGGGATGGACCCAGGCGTCGCCTCCCGTGGAGAATGGCTCGACCGCGTCACGGTGGGGCTTTGCGACCTACGTCGGCACCTTCGCGCCGATTCTGTCTTTGGTCGCCATACAAAACGGGAAAGACGCAGACGTACGGTTGCAATCAGCCCCGTCTATTGGTGCGGAGCTGACATTCGCCTTCAACCAGATCATGAGCATCTATGGTGGGGCGACGCACGTTCGGTCGCGGGTGAATCACAGCACCGGCATGACGCTTATCGGTGCCGACGAGCGCTCCCAGGCCGATTCGCCGGTCGGGATCACCAGTCCGTCGATGGGATTCCTCTTCTCACCGCAGCTCGGCTCACTCGCGTTCCGGCCCACCATCCGAATCGGTGGCGGCGTGAAGTTCTATGACTTTGCGTTGAGAGAAGTCAAGAATGGCGTGCAGGATCCGATGGCCGACCTTGGCCTCGGGATTGTCGCCGACGGATCCGGGTCGGTGTCTTTCACGGCTGAAGCAAGATGGACGCCGAGTTCGTTTGACCCGAAGTTTCTTCCCGTGCCGCTGATTGCCGGCAAGCAACAGTTACAGAACGATTGGGTCTTCCATCTCGGCCTCAAGTTCGGCTTGTAGTAGGCCGTGTCCGCCTGGGGCCGGCTCGGCCCACCGGGGAAGCAAGACAGAAGGCGCCCGACGACCTGGGTCGGGCGCCGTGTTTGACGAGCCATCGCTCGCTGCGGACTGGGGAGTAGGCGCAAGACTCTCCTGGGCTCGCACAGCATCTGCGCCCAGGTAGGCGCGCTGCCACGTCCATAGGGAGGCCGTCGCACAGAACCCTGAGCGTTTGCGGGACGTCGTCGCTCTTGCCATGAGACAGTCCGCCCGCCGATAACCCGATGACTCGTGCCCGCACGCATGGCTGGTTGCTGACCGCCGTGCTGCTCACCGCCTGCGGTAGGGGCGGCGCCGATGCAACGACGCCTGCCGGCCCGCTCGCGACGCTCGCGGCATGCCCTGCGTCGCTGGCGGAGCCGTTGTTCAACACCATGCCGATGGCCGTCGCCGACTTCATCGCGTTCCGGCCGCTCGGCTTTCTCGCGCCACCGATCCACATGTTCCCGGCCAAGCACTCGGCTTTTTCCATGGCGCTGCCCGGCCAAGTGTCACCCAAGAAGCCCTTCAAGGCGCCGGGGCAGGTGTGGGTGGCCGAGGTGTGGGTGGCGACGTTCAGCACCGGGGGCGGCAACTACCAGATCTTCTTTTACCCCTGCAAGGAATTCCGCGTCTATCTCGGCCACATCAGCTCGTTGTCGGCCAAGCTGACCGCGGCCATCGCGACCAGCACACCCACGTGCAACTCGTTCAATGACGGTACCGCGACTGTCACGACGTGCCGCCACGTGGGCCTCTCGGTTCCGTTTGCTGCCGGCGAGCAGATCGGCATCGGGACGGACGCGGCGGGCATCGACTTTGGTGCCGTGGACAGTCGCGCACCGCCGGCCGCCTTCGCCAACGTGGCCCACTACTCCAGTGACTACCCGTACTATGTGTCGCCGGTGAAATACTTCACACCGGCCGTGCGAGCGATGTTTGACGCCCATACCGGGAGTGTGTTCGGAACGCGACTGCGCACCTCCACCCCGGTGGAAGGGAACTACATGCAGGATCTGCCCGGCACCGCGCAGGGCAACTGGTTTCGCCCGGGCATTTCATACGCCAACACCACCGACATTTCCTCCGCGCTGGCACTGGTGCACGACTACGTGGACCCCACGGAGCCGATCATGTCGATGGGGAACTCGGTGCAGGGGCTTGCCATGGGGCTCTACGCATTCACGCCCGTGGGTGGCGCAGGGGCACTGAACCGCGACTTTTCCGCCGTGGTCGTTGACGGGCGCATCTATTGTTACGATGCCTTCAAGTCCGGAACGTCTGCCGGCGGGATGGGGCTGGGCACCGCGCACGGAATCGTGCTGCTGAGCCTGCCGACCGTCACGACCCTCACGATCGAGAAGCAGGGAACCGACGGGTCGCGCTGCGATGCAGCGACCGCCTACGCATTCACCGCCAACGCCGTCGCGTTCGAGCGATAGCGACGGTCTCGCGCCAGTTCGCCCATGTACTTTTGAGGCATGCCGCTGCTCGTTGGTGAAGCCATCGTCCTGCACACGTTCGACTACCTCGAGTCGTCGCGCATCGTGCGGCTCGTGACGCGGGACGCGGGCCTGCGTTCCGCGTTGGCGCGGGGCGCGAGGCGATCCAAGCGCCGCTTCGGGAGCGGACTGGACCTGTTTGCGCAGGGGACAGCGAGCCTGCAAGTGCGCGCGGGGCGCGACCTCGACACGCTGACCGCCTTCGACGAGGTCGAGGGGCGCGGCGTGATGGCGGAGTCGCTGGAGCGGTTCATGGGGGCCGAGACCGTCGCGGAGATCGTGTTGCGATTTGGAGCGGTGCACGCCGACGCCCACCTGTTCGACACCGTGGAAGCCGCCTTCAATAATATTGCCGCGGCGGCGCCTGCGGCCGCGCGGGACGCCACGCTGGCCGCTGCGTGGCGGATCGTGGCCGCGTTGGGCCACGCGCCGATGCTCACGCAGTGCGTGGAATGCGGCGACGCGCTGGACGATTCGGCCGCGCTGCTGTTCTCGCACTCGGCCGGCGGTGTGCTGTGTCCGCGTTGCGCCATGCTCGGCCCCGGCGGGCGAAAGTTGCCGGGCCAGGCGCGTCTCACGATTGCCGCATGGCTGGACGGCCGCGACGCGATCCCGTCGTCCGACGCCGAGTCGCGCGCCCACCAACGATTGTTGCGCGAGTTCATCGAGTACCACGTGCACGATGGGCGCGGGCTGCGCGCGTTCGACCTCTGGGAAAGCGCGGATGGGTCCGCGGCATGATCCTTGGCACCGCGGGCCACATCGATCACGGCAAGACCACGCTGGTTCAGGCACTCACCGGCGTCGACACGGATCGCTTGCCGGAAGAAAAGCGCCGCGGCATCACGATCGATCTTGGTTTCGCGCCGCTCAAGCTGGACGACGGCACGGTGCTCGGTGTCGTTGACGTACCGGGCCACGAAGCGTTCGTGCGCACGATGCTCGCCGGCGCCACGGGCATCGACGTCGCGCTATTGGTGATCGCGGCGGATGAGGGGCCGATGCCGCAAACGCGCGAGCACCTCGCCATTCTCGGGTTGCTGGGCGTGCCCAAGTGCGTGGTGGCGCTCACCAAGAAAGACCTGGCGGAACCGGAGTGGCTGGCGCTCGTGACGGAAGACGTGCGCGACCTGTTGAGTGCGACGCCGTTCGCCGACTCGGAAATCATTCCGATGTCCGCGGTGAGTGGCGAAGGGCTGTCTCGTTTGCGCGAGTCGCTCGGCCGCCTGACGCACAACGCGGAACGCACAACGCAAAACGATGTCTTCCGCCTTCCTGTGGACCGCGCGTTCTCGGTGAAGGGAACAGGCACGGTTGTGACCGGCACAGTGTGGTCCGGCGCGCTGTCCGTGGACGACATCGTGCGCGTGATGCCGCTTGGCGCGTCAGTGCGCGTGCGTGGGCTGCAGAATCATGGCGCCGCCGTGCAGGCCATCACGCCGGGGATGCGGGCCGCCGTTGCGCTTGCGGGCATCGAGCCGCAGGCCGCGGGCCGAGGCGCGACGCTGGTGACGAACCCGGCGTGGGAGGCGAGCATGATGCTGCGCGCCGATCTGACGATGTTGCCGGAGGCGCCCGAGCTGCGCCCCCGCACGCGGGTGCGCTTTCACCTCGCCACAAGCGACGTTGGCGCGCGTGTGGTCGCGACGGGTGGGCCGGTGTCCGCGGGATCGCGTCGCACGGTCCGTGTGGTTCTCGATGAGCCCATCATGGCGCGCACCGGCGATAGGTTTGTGCTCCGATCAGCGTCGCCGCTCGCCACGATTGGTGGCGGCATCGTCACCGATTCGAACGCGCCGCGGCGCGCGCGGCCGATGCCCGCATTGGCGATGCCGTTGCCGGATCGGTTCGAGCTGCTGGTGGCCGAGGCCGGTGGCCTGGGACTGGCGGCAGCGAGTCTTGCTGTCAGGCTTGGCGCCGGCTTCGTGGAGGCCGTCGCGTCGTCGAGCCGCGCCTCGCGCGTGGGTGACCGCTGGTACGCGGCGGACGTCATCGCGGCCGCGCGCAGCAGCATCGTCAAGCTGGTGCAGGCGCACCACGATGAGCGGCCGCTGGATCCCGGTGCGCCGCGCCAGGACATCCGATCGCGGCTTTCCCTCGATGAAAGACTCTTTGACGCATTGGTGGGCCAGCTGTCAGGTGAGGATGCACTGTCTGCGTCGGGCGGCGACCTGCGCATCGCCGGTTGGGCGCCGGCACTGTCCGGCCAGCAGCAACAGGCGACGGACCAGCTTGTGGCGGCTCTC
>Ga0315281_10015182_pt1 | contig 10335 bp, 7 predicted proteins | sample YL17G07_0_MG_FD_204540 | JGI IMG/M metagenome (GOLD analysis project Ga0315281, IMG submission 204540) | Sediment microbial communities from Yellowstone Lake, YNP, Wyoming, USA - YL17G07_0 | ecosystem: Environmental > Aquatic > Freshwater > Lake > Sediment | place: USA: Wyoming | collected...
TGGTTGTGTATGGGCGCGCGGACGGTGACCGATAAGATTCTCGCCATCGTCTTCCCGATCACCGCGTTCGTCGCATGCGGGTTTGAACATTCCGTCGCCAACATGTACTTTCTCCCGATCGGCGTGGCGCTCGCTGCAGGGACCTCGGCACCACTCTCAGTCACTGGCGCGCTCAGCAATCTCGCGCTGGTCACGCTTGGCAACGTCCTCGGCGGAACCGTCCTTGTCGCGTTGGTCTATTGGTCGGTGTATTTGAGAAGTTCAGATTAGGTAACTACTCAGGTAGATAGGCTGAAGGATTTTAGTCTTCAGCCGTCAGCCTGAACACCTGAGTAGTTACCGGATTAGATCACAGGAGTCCTCACATCATGAATGCTCCTCGCACGATCGTCGGTATCTTAGTCGGGGGCGGACCGGCTCCCGGCATCAACAGCGTGATCAGTGCGGTCACGATCCGAAGCATCCTCGGCGGTTGCGATGTGGTCGGCATCCTCGACGGATTCAAATGGCTCATGGAAGGCAGCCTGAGCCATGTCAGGCCTCTTTCGATCGAAGAGGTGAGTCGCATTCACTTCCGGGGCGGGTCGTATCTGGCCACCTCGCGGGCGAATCCGACGAAGAAGGCTGAGTCTCTCGCGAATGTCCTGTCCTCCCTATTGAACCTGGGCATCACGCGCCTGGTGACCATCGGCGGAGACGATACGGCCTTCTCGGCGCTCAAACTGGAAGAACAGGCGGCCGGGCGGATTCAAATCGTGCATGTGCCAAAGACCATCGACAATGACCTCGACCTTCCCTACGGTATTCCGACGTTCGGCTTTCAAACGGCCCGGCATTTCGCCGTCGAGATCGTCAAGAATCTTATGGTGGACGCCCACACCACGTCGCGCTGGTATTTTGTCGTAACCATGGGCCGCAAAGCCGGCCATCTGGCCCTCGGAATCGGCAAGGCCGCCGGCGCCACGCTCACCGTCATTCCCGAGGAATTTGGAGAGCGGCCCGTGAGACTCCAGCGCCTGTTGGATCTCGTGATCGGGACGATGATCAAGCGGCTCAGCGGAGGGCGCTCCGACGGGGTGGTCGTGTTGGCGGAAGGACTGATCGAGATTCTTGACCCGCAAGACCTAGGTGGATTGGACCATGTCGAGCGGGATGAACATGGCCATATGCGATTAGCAGACGTGGATATCGGCGATGTGCTCCGGCGTGAAGTGACGAAGGGCATGAAAGCCTTGGGACTTACCACGACGATCGTCGCCAAGAATGTGGGTTATGAGTTACGCTGTGCGGACCCGATTCCGTTCGATATGGAATACACTCGCGATCTCGGCTATTGTGCAGCGCAGTTTCTTCTCGATGGAGGCACGGCGGCCATGGTGTCGATTCAAAATGGGCGATTTGCGCCGATTCCGTTCACGCAGATGGTGGATCCCGTCAGCGGCCGGGCGAAAGTGCGGATGGTGGATATCACGGCGCAGTCGTACCAGATTGCGCGCCAGTACATGATTCGGCTGTCCGACGAGGACTTCAAAGATTCGGTGGCACTGGGCCGCTGCGCGGCCCTTGCGGGGCTGTCGCCGGAGGCATTCCACAGCCGGTTTCAGCCTGTCGGTTCGAACGTGCAGGGAACTCAAGCGAAAGGAAGCGCAACATGAATGTGCTTGTGGCCATGGATGGATCGAAGTATGGGCGATGGGGGCTGAACTGGGTGGCCAAGCTGCCGTTCGTGGAGCGACCATGTGTAATTGCGCTGCATGTGCTCACTGTCGGCTCGCGGAGCGCGCCGTTTATATTGCAGCCAGAGGTTCAGCGCAGAGGAGCGCGCTCGGCAAAAATCCTCAAGGAGGCCACACAGCAGTTGGCGGCGCTGAAGCTCAAGGGCACGGCCCGCAAGGAGGAAGGGGCGGCCACACTGGTGATCTTGAAACGCGCGCCCAAACGGGACGGGCTCCTGGTGGTGGGCAGTAAAGGTCTCGACGCCCTCGACCGCTTCATGCTCGGCAGCGTGTCGACGAAGCTCATCCATCATGCGACGTGCCCTGTGCTCGTGGTCAAGAACGAGGCGGTACCGTTGCGGCGGATCGCCTTGGCGACCGATGGATCGGACGCATCGGCCAAAGCGCTTGAGTTTGTGCTGACCAAGTTTCAGCCGGATCGTTCGACCGGCAAGGGCGGGCGGGTGCCGATCCATGTGAGCGTGATTCATGTAATGGCGTCCAGCCCTTTGGCCCCCATCACGTTCAGTTTGGCGATGCCGTGGAACAAGCATCCGGGGTTGAAAGGGGCGGGCCACAAATTCATCGAACAGAGCGTGCAGAAGCTGATCCAGGCTGGATTTACGGCCGAGCCCGTGTATCAGCTTGGGAACCGTGCTGAAAAGATCATGAAGGTGGCCTCCAAGCACCGTGCCGATCTGATCGTAATGGGGGCCCAAGGGCTGGGCGCCATTGACCGGTTTCTCCTCGGGAGCGTGTCGACGCGGGTGGTGCAGCACAGTTCCTGCTCGGTGCTCGTGGTGAGATAGCATCGCGACCCCTCGATATGGAATAGACCCGCGATCTGGGCTATTGTGCGGCGCAGTGTCTTCTCGATGGAGGCACGGCGGCCATGGTATCGATTCAAAATGGGCGTTGTACGCCGATTCCGTTCATGCAGATGGTGGATATCACGGCGCAGTCGTACCAGATTGTGCGCCAGTACACGATTCGGCTGTCCGACGAGGGCTTCAAAGATTCGGTGGCACTGGGCCGCTGCGTGGCTCTCTAGGTATTCATGAATAGTCCGGGCAAACGAAAGGAAGCGCAACATGAATGTGCTTGTGGCGACGGATGGATCGAAGTATGGGCGATGGGGGCTGAACTGGGTGGCCAAGCTGCCGTTCGTGGAGCGACCATGTGTGATTGCGCTGCATGTGCTGGATCTCAGCGCGCTCCGAGCGCCGTTTCTATGGCAGCCGGTGATGGCCGGCAGCGAGCGGTACATCCAGGAAGAAATACATCGCATGGAAACGCGCTCGGCCAAAACCCTCAAGGAGGCCACACAGCAGTTGGCGGCACTGAAGCTCAAGGGCACAGTGCGCAAGGAGCAAGGGGCGGTCGCACCGGTGATCTTGAAACGTGCGCCCAAACGGGACGGGCTCCTGGTGGTGGGCAGTAAAGGCCTCGACGCCCTCGACCGCTTCATGCTCGGCAGCGTGTCGACGAATCTCATTCATCATGCGACGTGCCCTGTGCTTGTCGTCAAGAGCGAGGCGGCACCGTTGCGGCGGATCGCCTTGGCGACCGATGGATCTGACGCATCGGCCCACGCGCTTGAGTTTGTGCTGACCATGTTTCAGCCGGATCGTTCAACGGGGACGGGCGGGCGGGTGCCGATTCACGTGAGCGTGATCCATGTGATGCCGTTCCTCAAGTACCCGGAGCTGAAGGAGGCAGGCCACAAATTAATCGAACAGAGCGTGCAGAAGCTGATCCAGGCTGGATTTACGGCCGAAGCTGTCTGTCAGCTTGGGAAGCCTGCTGAAGTGATCATGAAGGTAGCCTCCAAACACCACGCCGATCTGATCGTGATGGGGGCCAAAGGGTTGGGCGCCATTGCCCGGTTCCTCATCGGGAGCGTGTCGACGCGGGTGGTGCAGCACGCGAACTGTTCCGTGCTCGTCGTTCGATGACAGAGCGAGAACTACCGGAGCGCTTGCGCGTGAAGCGTCTGTCTGGTTCATCTGGTCTATCTAGTTTGTTTAGTTCATCGAGTTGGCTTTTTTCAACCAAACAAACAAGACAAACCAAACAGACCTGAGTAACCAGCCCGTTCTCACGGGCTTTCGCGACGAACTGTTATGAATCATGCGGGCGAACGGTTTTTCTTGTAACAGCGGCTGAGAGAGGCGTATGATTGCTTTGAATGTTTTGATTGCGTCACAACCGCCATGGGAGCCGCTCAGAACATTTCAACGAACCTATCGACAAGCTCGTATTGATAGAAGGTGTTGTGGTAACGATCCGCTCATTGTTTTCCTTCCTCGTTTTCGCGCTGCTTCTATGCACCATATTCCCGGTCACGCAGATCAGGTGGTTTGTCGATACTGGGGTTGAACAAGCCGGCGATGTCAGTGCCACCGGGGTGGCGACCGATTCCGAGGACGATTCGTTGCAAGACACGCCAGACGACTGCGTCGCTTCTCGAGTGAGTGTGTCGGATTGCAAATCAGGCCGCTCTCATGCCTCGATGAACGAGCTTCCTCCATTCACCCTGTTGATCTCCCGATTGATTCATCCTCCGACCACACACAATTAGCGCAGTGTCGACGGTCTGTTTCGTCTTTGATCTCGATCGAACAGCCTAATCGTGACTCCGAAGGAGGCAGCACATGCCGGCTCGGCTTTGGAATTGTGTCGTAATGATGACCGTGATGGTGGCGGGGACGAGTGGGACGCTGATGCCGTCCTTCGCCCAGGCGAAAGACGAGATACGCACGTTCGACCTCGACCGCATCATCGACTTGGCGCTGGAGCGGAACCCGGCGATTGCGGGTGCCCAGAGCGTGATCGAACAAAATGAGGGCATGCAGGCCCAAGCCGGCGCCTATCCCAACCCCACGATCGGCGCCCAGACGGCGGCCGCCGCGCTTCGAGACCCCAGCAACGGGACGAATTTGACAGAGTACGGCGTGACGGTGCATCAGCCGGTGGAATGGCCGGGCATGCGGGCGGCCCGCCAGGACGCGGCCGGCGCCGGTTTGGCCGGGGCGACGGTCGGTCTCGACGAAGCCAAGCTCAATCTCATTGCGGAGGTGAAGGGGGCATTTTACGAACTGTTGCTGGCGGAACGGACGGTAGACCTTCTACAGCAGAACTTGGAGATTGTTCAGGAAGTGGCGCGCATTGTAAGAGCCCGCGTCCGATCCGGCGAAGGTCCTCAATTCGAAGCGGTGAAGGCGGATGTGGAGGTGCTCAAAGCCAAGCAAGAGATGACGAAAGCTAGGAATTCCGTGCGCGTGAAACTCGTCGGATTGGACACCTTGACGGCGGGGGCCTTGGGGCCTCGGTACAAGGTGCAAGGAGATTTCCGGTCACTCCGGGATCGTCTGGACCCGGAGCAGATGGCGGCGAGGGACCTGTCGCAACATCCCATCCTCAAGCGCCAGGGGAAACTGGTGGAACAGGCTGAATTTACCGTCACCAAGGAGCGGCAGGGCCGTGTGCCGAACGTGACCCTGTTTGGCGGGTATGCCAGAGAGGTAGGCCGCGAGGCGGTGGTGGGGGGCGTGAGTCTGCCGACGCCCTTATGGTATCGGCAGCAAGGGCACATTGCAACGGCGCTCGGTACTCAACGAAAAGAAGAGGCAGAGCTGATTCGTGTCAGGAATGACCTCGCCCGTGCCATCAACCAACATGCTCGCGAGGCGGAAACGGCGCAAGAACAGATCCTCGTATACGAGGAAGGGCTCTTAAAACAAGCGCAAGAAGCGCTTCGCATCGCCCAATTGAGCTTCCGACAGGGCGCTTCCAGCCTCCTGGATGTCCTCGATGCCCAACGGGTCCAACGCCAGATCACCGTGGATTACAATCTGGCGCGCTTCGAACTCTCCCTGGCGCTCACGCGGTTTGAGCGAGCCGTGGGCGGTCCACTCTAACTTGCGAAAAGAACAGATGAGAAGCATGGTCATTTCTCCTGGCCGATGTATAAATCGATGCGCGCGTCCTGCGCGCCCGCGAAGCCGTCTGAGTGTGACGTGCAGGGTCTTCTTCGGCATGCTGCTGTTGGCGTTCCCCACGGGCTGTGACCGTGCGCCGGCCCCGGCGGCGGAGAGCGTGCCGAAACGTTCCTCGGATGAGGCACGACTTGTTCGGCTCCCGCCGGAAGAACTCACCCGGTCCGGTGTGACGGTGGAGCCGCTCGGACGAATGGCATTTCGTACCTACCGTACCTTTCCCGGCGTCGTACGGCCGAACGAAAACGCGTTGGCGAATATTACGACCCTCGTGCATGGGCGGGTGGCCGAGGTGTATGCCGATTTGGGACAGATGGTCGAGCCTAATCAGCTGTTGGCGGTGCTCCATAGCGGTGATCTCGGACTAGCCCAGTCTGCCTATCTAAAGGCCCGCGCACGACGACACGTGGCGGAGCAGGCCTATCAGCGGGCGCAGTTTCTTTTCAAAGAGAAAGTCATTGGCCAGGCGGAAGCACAGCGCCGCGAAGGAGAGATGATCAGTATCCGTGCCGAGGCTCAGGAGGCGCGCGAAGGACTCCGGTTGTTAGGCATGAACGACAAGGAAACCAGATCCCTGGAGCGGACCCAAACGATCCGCTCGCATGTTCCCATTGTGGCGCCCTTCGCCGGCCGGGTGATCGCGCGGGATCTCACCAAAGGCGAGCTGGTCGAAACCACCCAAAAATTGTTTGTGGTTGCCGATCTCTCGACGGTCTGGGTGGTGGGCAATGTATCGGAAAAAGATATCTCCTATGTACACCAAGCGACCGCCGTTCCGAATCAGCCGGTCGAGGTCCATGTGGCTGCGTATCCTGACGAAGTGTTCCAGGGGACTGTCTCGTATGTCGGCGATGTCCTAGACACCGCTACGCGGACCATGCAGGTGCGCCTCATCTTGGCGAATCCCACCGGTCGTCTGAAGCCGGAAATGTTCGCCACGATCCGCGTCTTGTCCGAACCTGCTCCGGATGTCCTGGTCGTTCCCGAAGCAGCCGTTCAGCATGATCGGAATCGCAGCTTCGTGTTTGTGCAGCAGGAAACCGGCGTCTTTGAAGCGCGGACGATCAGATTGGGCGACAAGAACGGGACCTTCGCCGAGGTCCTCGAAGGGGTTCGGGAAGGGGAAGCGGTCGTCACGGAAGGCGCCTTTATCTTGAAATCTGAGCTGTTGAAGCCCAAAGACTGAGCCATGGTCGACACACTCCTTGCGTTTTCTCTGCGTCGCCCCTTGCTGATCCTCACGTTCGCCGGTCTTCTTGCCCTTGTGGGGCTCTATTCCTTCCGCACGATTCCAATCGACGCGTTTCCCGATGTGACGAGTGTGCTCGTGCAAATCGTCACGAAAGCGCCCGGCTTGTCCCCTGAAGAAGTCGAACGGCTGGTGACGTTTCCCATCGAGCAACAAGTCACCGGGGTTCCGCATCTGACGGAACTTCGCTCGCTCACCAAAGTAGGATTGTCGCTGATTACGGTGGTGTTCGACGATCAGATGGACATCAACCTTGCCCGCCAACTCGTGCTCGAACGGTTGATCGAAGTGCGGGAGCACTTACCGCCCGGGTCTGAACCGATGATGACGCCGAACAGCACCGGACTGGGAGAGGTGTATCAGTACTATCTGGAAGGCCCTCCGCATGCCGGTCTGGATGCCGCCGCGGTGGAACGCGAATTGATCGAACAGCGAACTGTGGAGGACTGGGTCATCCGGCCGTTGCTCAAGGGCGTTCCCGGAGTGATCGACGTCAACTCGCAAGGCGGGTATGTCAAACAGTACCAGGTGCTCGTCGAGCCTGAACTGTTGCGCAAATACGCTCTCTCGCTGCACGAGGTGTTTGCCGCTGTGGCGAACAACAACGCGAATGCCGCAGGCAACGTGTTGGAGACACATGCCGAAAAGTTCATTGTCCGCGGCGTGGGGATGATCCGGAGACTGAGCGACATTGAGGACATCGTCGTCAAGGAAGCAGGCGGCACTCCCGTGCACATCCATGACGTCGCCCAAGTACAGATCGGCCATGCCATTCGTCATGGCGCTGTCGTCCTGAACGGTGAGCGCGAGGTGGTGGCAGGGATCGTGCTCATGCTGCGCGGCGGAAATGCCCGCGACGTCGTGGAGGGCCTCAAAGGCAAGATCGCCGAGATACAGGACAAGGGGCTGCTGCCGGCAGGATGGCGGATCGTTCCCTTTTATGATCGTATCGAATTGATCTCCGCCGCGTTGACGACCGTCTATAAGGCGCTGGGCGAGGGTATTCTCCTGGTGGTGATCGTGCTGTTCGTGTTCCTGGGCGATACCCGGAGCGCCTTGATTGTGGCGGCAACGCTCATCGTGACGCCGCTCGTGACGTTCTTCGTGATGGATCAGTTCGGTCTCACCGCCAATCTGATGTCCTTGGGTGGCCTGGCCATCGCCATCGGCATGATGGTCGACGCCTCTGTGGTGGTGGTGGAAAACATCCACCGGCAGCTGTCGGATCCCCGTCACCAGGGCATGCCTCGAGAGGCTCTTATCCTCAATGCCGCTCGGGAGGTCGCCCGCCCCGTGGTCTTCGGTATTCTGATCATCATCATCGTTTTTATGCCTATCCTCTCTTTCCAGGGCATGGAAGGCAAAATGTTCAAGCCGATGGCCTATACCATCATGATTGCCCTGTTGGTTTCGCTCATTCTGTCGGTCACGCTGTCGCCGGTCTTGTGTAATCTAACTCTGCGGGCAGGGCACAACGACCCTGATCCCTTGGTGCTCCGATGGGCCAAGCGCGCCTATCTTCCCGTGCTGCGCTGGGCGTTAGGGCATCGGACAGTGGTACTGACAGCCACCGTACTCGCGCTGGCAGGAAGTATTGCGGTCTTTCCTTTTTTGGGGTCGGAGTTTGTCCCTATTCTGAATGAGGGCACGCTGGCCCCCCAAACGATCCGCTTGCCGAGCATTTCTTTAGAGCAATCGATCAAGATCGAACGCGAAATGCAGCAAGCGGTACTGGAGTTTCCCGAAGTGAAGATGGTGGTGTCCAAGATCGGGCGCACGGAATTGGGCAACGACCCGCAAGAGCCGAACGAAAGCGATCCTGTCGTAGCCTTGCATCCGATGCAGACGTGGACGACAGCCTCTACCATGCCGGAGTTGAAAGAGCGAATCCGCGAGCGGCTGGCACGGGTGCCAGGCGCCAGCTTTCTGCTCAGTCAGCCGATCCAGCAACGGGTGGACGAGTTGATTTCGGGGGTGCGCACGGAGGCGACCGTCAAGCTCTTCGGGCCAGACCTGGAGGCGCTGCGGCACACGGCGGATGAGATCGCCGGCGTCCTCGGCACGATTCGGGGCGTCAAGGATCTGAAGGTGGAGCAACTCTTCGGCCAGCCGTACATCACGATCGATATCGATCGGAGCAAGATCGCCCGACACGGCATCAACGTCTCGGATGTGCGCGAGGTCATCGCGATCGCGATCGGAGGAGAAGCCGCGACCCGGGTGTACGAAGAGAATCGGCGGTTCAGTTTGGTCGTGCGGTTTCCGGAACAGCATCGGAACAGCATCGAGACCATCGGGAACATTCGACTCACGGCCGGCAGTGGGGCCTTCATTCCACTCAGCGATCTCGGCACCATCCGGATGCACGAGGGACCGGGGCGCATCAACCGCGATCAACTCCAGCGGTACCTGCCCGTCAGCTTCAATACACACGGACGGGACATCGGGAGTATTGTGGATGAAGCGCAGCAGCGGATCGCCCGGGAGGTCCGGCTCCCGGACGGGTACACGATCGTCTGGGGCGGATCGTTCGAGAATATGCAGCGGGCGATGGCCCGCATCCAGATCATTGTTCCGCTCACCATTGTCGTGATCTTCTTGCTCCTGTTCTCGTCGTTCTCCTCGATCAAGCAGGCGGCATTGATCATTCTCAATCTTCCGTTTGCGCTCATCGGCGGAATTGTCGCCTTATGGGTAACGGGGGAATATGTAAGTGTGCCGGCCTCAATCGGATTCATCAATCTCTTCGGCGTGGCCGTGTTGAACGGCATCGTGTTGGTGTCCTATATGAATGCGCTTCGCCAGCAGGAGGGGAGGGACGTTCAGCAGGCGGTACTGATCGGCTGCATGATGCGTCTCCGGCCCGTCTTGATGACGGCGGCGGTCGCGTTGCTAGGGTTGGTGCCGCTTGCCTTTGCCCATGGGATTGGATCGGAAGTTCAACGGCCTCTGGCCGTCGTTGTGATCGGCGGACTCGTCAGTTCGACGTTGCTGACGCTTATTGTATTGCCGGTACTCTACCAGTGGATGGAAGAGCGAGCCGTCGTCCAGGACCCTTCAGCGAGCGTTGCACCGGGTAATTGATCAACGGAACGGAACGGCGCGAACAGTTCCATCATCGCTCGTATGAAACACGACATGGAGGCGCAGGGCCGGACGGTCCCCGAGAGGTGAAGCCGATGCTTTGGCCACGGAACCGCGCGCGATGCGTCCGCACGGCATGGTCCAGTAGGCACGCCAACAATGGGCCAACTCAACGAGTTGGTAAGCCGTGGACGAGGTCCAGCGCTGAAGGCAGGGACGGCTGCTCCGAGGGGTTCGGTCGTGGGGTCGGTGCGAGGCGAGTGAGCATTGTTGGGCAGGGAGCGGTCAG
>Ga0315281_10015185_pt1 | contig 10333 bp, 9 predicted proteins | sample YL17G07_0_MG_FD_204540 | JGI IMG/M metagenome (GOLD analysis project Ga0315281, IMG submission 204540) | Sediment microbial communities from Yellowstone Lake, YNP, Wyoming, USA - YL17G07_0 | ecosystem: Environmental > Aquatic > Freshwater > Lake > Sediment | place: USA: Wyoming | collected...
TCGTGGAGATCGCGAAGGAGAACATACAGCCGCCGAAGGTATGCATAGTTGCAGTAATGGAACTCACCTGCCCTGACTCGGAGGGGATCCTCCACCTGAGGGATGCGCTGATGGATAACTCCACCTCGGAGAAGGCGGAGATCAACATCAGGTACATGGGCGCGCCCAGGTACAGGATAGAGGTCTCGACGATCGACTACAAGACAGCCGAAGAGGAGCTCAAGAAGATTTTCCAGGGCATCGAGGCCGCGCTGAAGAAGTTCGACGGCAAGGCCAAGCTGGTCAGGGATGATAAGAAATGAAGACCCAGCTGAAGAAATGCAGCTCTTGCGGCATCTATACGCTCAAGGACAGGTGCCCCAAGTGCGACCTGCCTACAGTGATGTCGATTCCAGCCAGGTACTCGCCTGAAGACAGGTTCGGCAAGTACAGAAGGGCGATGAGAGAATCGAAGGGATGAGCTGAGATGGAAGAGATCGTCATCAATTACATCGAGAGGCCGACGCTCAATCAGCCGACGCTCGTCGAAGGCCTTCCTGGCGTGGGCAATGTCGGAAAGCTCGCGGCCGAGCACCTCGTCGACCAGATCAAAGCCACCAAGTTTGCAGAGATATATTCGAAATACTTCCCGCCGCAGGTGTTCGTCAAGGACGACGGGACCATCAAGCTCGTGAACAACGAGCTCTACTACCACAGGATGGAAGGGCACGACTTGATCATACTCGTCGGGGACTACCAGGGGCTCACGCCCGACGGGCAGTATGCGCTATCGGACTTCGTGATAGGAATATGCAAGGAGCTCGGCGTGAAGCGGATATTCACACTCGGAGGATACGGACTCGGCAAGATGATAGAGAAGCCGCGGGTGCTAGGTGCCGTCACCGATCTGAAGCTCGTCGAGGAGATGAAGAGCTTCGGCGTCACATTCTCTAAGGGCGAGCCTGGAAGCGGGATCGTCGGAGCGAGCGGTTTGCTGCTTGGGCTCGGCAAGAACGCCGGCATGGAGGCGATATGCCTCATGGGAGAAACATCAGGATACTTCGTCGACCCGAAGTCCGCGCAGGCAGTGCTTGGCATCTTATCTAAAGCACTCGGGATAACGGTCGACCTTTCTGCGCTGGACGAGAAGGCGAAGCAGATAGAGGCGCTGACCTCGAGGCTAAGGGACACGGAGATGCCGCCGGAGCCGAAGAGGGAAGACCTGGGCTACATAGGCTGATTCATTGCCGGTGTATCCTCAATACCTATTCGAACTCGATCACCTTTTATCGTCATACCATTCGACGTTCGTTCTCTTGACCGTAGCTGGAATTCCCGCCACCAAGGAACGCTCCGGAACATCGTTTCTAACCAGAGAACCCGCGGCCACGATTGCTCCATCTCCGATACGGACGCCTTTCATGATCATGGCATTATTGCCTATCCAAACGTGATTCCCTATCTTGACGGGAGATGTGACCGGCTTGTTGTCATGACCGTGACTATCGGAATCTATGATCTGAACCCCCCAAGCTATTCTGCAACCGCTCCCTATGACTATTGATTCTGAAGCGATCACCAGACAGTCTGCGTTGAATGTTGTGCTGTGCCCCACTTCGAGATATGCATTCTTCAAGACATAGATGCGCGAACCGTAGCAGAAGAACGCTTTCCTGCCCTTTCCCGCTATTCTGAGAGTACTGCCGTCCTGCATGACCAGCATCGACCTGTCTGACCGATCCCCGAGATAGTTGTCCTCGACCCCTATTGTCAACGGAGAGTCTGGGATGATTACCGCTTTTTTGCCGAGCTTGAGCCTGGTGTTCCCTCCGATTATCACGGACAGCACACTTTCTCCTGAATCTCTGATACGGCAATGGTGATACACCATCAGACTCTTGAGCAGCGTGACGGGAGACCTGAACAAGATCATCATGTTTTTGACCTGCTCGCCCCTCAATCGTTCACACTCCATAACACGATTTCATGACTGCAATAATCGCACATTTTTATTTCTCTTAAAAGATAATCCTTCTCACGCATAATATTAATTTTCTTCCTGATAAGGATTGCCATATCGCGTGTTTGAGCCGCATAACTATAGTCTCGAGGCGTCTGTTAATCGTTCTATTGCAGTCATGACAGGGTTGTTTTCTCGCGCATCGTCATGCCAGAAGACTTGCAGGCAGCATGGCGCGGCTGATCCTGAAAATAAGTTGTTAACCCCCATTTCATCCCCTAAAAAAAATGGGGGGTTCATCGTGAAAGGAGAAGCAGTTGTTAGAGTGCATCCCATCCCTTCTCATCCGGCTCCAATTACTGCTTCATATACTGTTTTTGGAATGATTCCATCGACGCGAGCGCCTCTTCCGCCTTCTTGATCTTCTCGACCCGGTCCATTACGAGTTCCGTCCTTGTGTAGACCATGTCCCTTATGGCGCCGCGTATGGCTTCAGAGCGCGAGGTGAAATCATCGAGCTCCACGAGGAAGTCCAGAGCTCTCAGATATCTTTTGGGAAGACGAATCGTGATTTTCTCTGAATCCTCGTTCATTTCTCTCTCGCGCTCCTCACCCAGGCGTTGTACATCGGACATCCATCCTCTGCCCGACGCCTGTCGGACAAGGGATATCCTAGATGATACTTATAGATTGTGATGCGTGGCATAGGGAAAAACCGACATTTCCGATGGAAAATAATAATTGCTGGAATGAAAACTGAGAAGGAAGGGTTTTGAAATGGGTTTGTAGCCGGCTCAGAGGTGAGCCGGCGGGTTCTTCTCGTAGTTCTTGAGGATCTCGTTGCCCTTCGCGAGTATGTCCTTGTCGAGCTTCGGGACCTCGTGTTCCTTGAGTATCTTCTCTACGATCTTGTGCGCCTCTGATAGCATCGCGGTCGAGACCGTCGCGCCGAAGATGTTCATCTTCTTCTGATCGCGGAAGTACTGCTCCGCCCTGAAGTTCTTCATCGTGTGTATATTGCTCAGGAAGTTGTTCCCGTGGCCGACCTCCTTCACCACGTCGAGGGCGATTGTCTTCTCGCTGATCTCGAACTTCCTCATGAACTGCCTGTAGTCCTCCCAGATGCTGGCATCGATGACGATCTGCTCCGCCGAGCAACCTGCGTCCTTCATCAGCCCCCCGACTCCGGAACACATGTCGGTCCCGTTCAGGGTCGTCATCAGGAAGGCTGCTGTCTCGCCGAAGGTCGTCGGGTTGCCGGTCGTCGGCGGGTCGATACCCAGTATACCGGTCATCTTAGGCAGGCCATACCTGGCTGCCATCTGCCCACATGCGGCGTAAATCAGAGGAGTCTCAGGAACATTGTAGTTGATGAAACCGGTCTTCGGGTCGACAAGTGTGGACTCGGAGCTGTATATGTGCGGGGCTCCGGGCGCCGCTGTCTGTGTTATCACAAGCGATGCGAGGTTCTCCGTGTTGGCGTTGACAATCGTGCCCGCTATGGTTGCTGGGCAGGTACTGCCTCCGAGTGACATCGACATCGATATGATCGGTACGCCAGCCTTGGCGTACTCGACCTGCGCCTCTACGCAGCCCTTCTCGAAGTAGAGGGGTGCGATGATGCAGCTGAGCACTGTGAAAGTCGGCTTCTTCTTGAGCTTGTCCATGCCGCCGGCGACCAGCGCGCCGAGGGATATCTGGATCTTTGCGTCCGGGGCTCCAACAGTGCCAGATCCAGCCGAACCATGAATCGGCTTCGTCGTGTTCTGCAGGCTTGTCCACAGCTCATTAGCGAAACCTGAGTGCGGCGGTACGTCCCTGACGGTGACGAGCGGCCAGATGGCGTCGACCGCGTTCATTGCGTCCCCGACCTTGACGAGCTTTGCCAGGTCCTCCCTACCCGCGACGAGGTGCTCCTTAGTCTTGTAGTCCTCGATCCACGTCGTGACACCTGCGAGCGAGACATAGGGCCAGGTCTCGGTCGGGAGCTTGATGTCCTTCTTGCCGTCTCTGGATGCGATCGTGAAGCTCTTGGGGGCCTTCTTGATCGCCTCGTTGACCATGCTCTCTGATATTTTGGCAATCTGCGTCTTCATGTCGACGTTCGCGCCAGCGTCCTTGAGCATCTTCAGCACAGAATCGCTGTGTACCTTCACTCCAATCGTCTGCAGGCTCTTGAGGCACTGAGCGTGCACCAGGTCTTCTTCATCCTTGCTTAGAAATTTCAGCCTTGCAACTGCCATTAACAATCCCCCTTTCCTCTTACAGGAGAGATGAGAGCCCTATCAGCATTGGGTTTATTATTGTTACTTGGGGGATTTCCGACATAGGTTGAAATAGGCATTCTGGGAAGATTTGCCAGAAACCCCCATGTGGCAACGATTAATTTCCATGATAGGCGGGGAGGGCATTGAAATCTTTCCCGAAAGGGGTCAAAATAAATCGCATGCCCTTATCGCGGGGGGAGAAAATCATCACCCCCGGGGCGGCCGGGGGTGTCGAACAAGCTCAACTCAAATGCGTTTTCTCGAAATCCTTGATGATTTCGTCACCCTTCTTGACTATGCCGGCGTCGACCTGGATCACAGAGTGCTCCTTGAGCATCCTGAGGACGACGGCTTTTGCCTCTGGGACGCTCTTGTTCGAGAGGCATGCCTCCCATTCGAGCTTCTTCTTGTCCCTGAAGAACATCTCCTTCTTGAAGTTCTTACCAGTATGAGGATTGGTCAGGAATGAGTTGCCATGGCCGACCTGCCTTACGACGTCCAGAGCGAAGCTCTCCTCGTTTATCGTGAATTTTCTCATGAACGCTCTGAAGTTCTCCCAAAGGTAGCAGTCGATGACAACCTGCTCCAGAGAAACGCCCTTAGCGACATCGTAGGAGCCTGCCCCAGCGGACAAATCTGTTCCGCCCATAACGCCCAATGTCAGGCTTGATAGTTCGCTGAAAGCGCTGAGCATGCCCGGCTGTGCGTCGTCGGATCCTGCGCCCCACCCTCCGGTCAGGCAGGGAAGCCCGTACCTCTTGGCCATCTGCGACGTGCCGGCGCTGATGAGCGGCGCCTCGACGCATTCATACGAGATGTTCCCCGTCATCATGTTGACCGGCGTGGATTCAGAGCTGTAGATGTGCGGGCAGCCTGGATTGGCGGTCTGCGAAATTACAAGGCTTGCCAGGTTCTCGGTGTTGACATTGAGCAGCATTCCGCCCAGGGTGACCGGCGCAGACATCCCTCCGAGGGACATTGACATAGTGATAACTGGAATGCCGGCCTTGTTGAGCTCGACCTGCCCCTCGACCGCACCTTTCTCGAACGAGAGCGGGGCTATGGGGCAGCAGATCACGGAGAATATCGGGCGCTTCCGGAGGTTGTCCTCGCCGCCAGCTATCAGGGATGCGAGCTTTATCTGCGACTTGACCTCTTCGGCGCTGCCGATCGATACTCCTTGGACATGCTTCGAGGTGTTCTGGAAAGCGGTCCAGAGCTCGTGCAGGCCGTGCGAGAGCGGCGCAACTTCGGTCGCTGTGAAAGTGGTCCATAGGAAGTCCAACTGATCCAATGCGTCGCCGAGCTTCGCTACATCGGCTATGTCCTTCTTGGTCGAGGGCCGGTTCTTGCCCTTGTCCATATCCCAGACGTTGACCGCCAGGCCGGATGTGCTGATGTACGGGTATTTGTCCGATGGCAGCTGGAGGTCGTGCTTCCCGTCGCGCGAGCAGAGCTTGAACTCCTTTGGGGCCTTCTTGACTGCGTCGGCGACCATCGACTCTGAAATCTTCGCGACATGCTTCGTCTCGTCGATTGTGGCGCCGGCCTTCCCGAGCATTTTAAGCACGGTCGGGCTACGCACCATGACCCCGATCTCGTGGAGGCTCTTCAGGCTGAACTGGTGTATAAGATCCTCTTCACTCTTCTCTAGAAACTTAATCCGCGCTAACGCCATGCTGAACAACTCCGGGACAGAATAAGACTGTCCCTCTCCCCCTAATAGAGAGAGGGTTAATAGTTTTTCCAATAGGAACTGTCACAGGTTCTGGCTATCAGACCCCGTGCGCCTTCTCCCAGCTCTTTATGACATCGTTGCCCTTCGCCAGCACGTTCTTGTCGAGCGGCGTCACCTTGTGCTCCTTGAGGAGCCTCAGGGCGATCTCCTTCGCTGCGGGCACCATGTCGTTGGAGAGCGTCTTCTCGAACTTCCCCTTCTCAGCGTTCCTCAGGATAATTGACGACCTGAAGTTCTTCACCGTGTGTATGTTAGAGAGGAAGGTGTTGCCGTGGCCGACTGCCTTCAGGACATCGAGGGCCGCGGTTGCCTTGCTTATCTCGACAGGCGTCATGTGCAGCCTGACGTTCTCCCAGACGTACGACTCTATGACCTCCTGCTCAAGCGCGCATCCCTTCACGGCATCCATGCCTCCCGTTCCAGACTGGAAGTCGGTGCCGGACATCGTGCTGAGTGCAACGCCCATCAGCTCGCTGAACGTGTGCGGTATTCCGGGGGTGTCCATGTCGTTGATGCCCCAGTCACCGACCATGCAGGGGAGCCCGTACCTGTGGGCCATCTGCGAGAATCCTGTTGCGATCAGGGGCTGGTTGACGGTCATGTAGTCGATTATCCCGGTCTTCATGCTGACCGGGGCTGACGAGGAACAGTATATCTCCTTCGCTCCAGGCGCGGCGGTCTGGTTTATGACCAGGCTTGCCAGGTTCTCGGAGTTGCCGTTGACGAGCGTGCCCGCCAGCGTCACCGGCGCGGTGCCGCCCGATAGCGACATCGTCATCGTGACGACCGGGACTCCGGCCTTTGCGAACTCGACCATGGCCTCGACCGCCTCGTGCTCGAACATGAGCGGGGCGATCGAGCAGTGGATGACGGAGAATATCGGGCGCTTCCTCAATTCGTCCATTCCGCCAGCGACCAGTGCGCCGAGCTCGATCTGCTTCTTCGCATCGTCTGCGTTGAGGATCTCGACTCCCTGCACATGCTTCGTCGTGTTCTGGAAAGCGGTCCAGAGCTCGTGCAGCCCGTGCGAGAGCGGAGGAACTTCAGTAGCTGTCAGAGTGGTCCAGACATAGTCGATGCCTGGCAGTGCGTCCCCGAGCTTTATGACGTCGGCGATGTCCTTCACCGTCGAGTCGCGCTTCTGGCCGGTCATGATGTCGCGGATGTAAATGCCCAGGCCGGTCGTAGCGCAGAAAGGCCACTTCGTTGTCGGCGCCTTCATGTCGTTCTTCGGGTCCCTGCCGCAGAGGGTGATCTCCTTCGGAACGGTCTTGAGCGCATTCTTAATCATGCTCTCAGGGATCTTGACGACCTGCGTCTTATAGTCGACCTTGGCCCCTGCCTTGTCAAGCATTTTCAATACATTCTCGCTCTTGATCTTTACCCCGATCGTCTCGAGGCATTCGATGCTCTGTTGGTGTATCAAATCCTCCTCGTTCTTGTCGAGGAACTTCAAACGCGCTACTGCCATTTTTCATACCCCCTTCAGCATGATGCTGAGTTGATGCTTCCCCTAAGAATAAGTTTATTTTAAGCGTTTCCCCAAAAATGAATCAAAAAGTGAACGATTCCGTACCCCATCTCGCCTCTATCCTTCGGTACAGTATGACGGATACGAGCGAGAGTATGCCGCTGAGCGCAAGGATGACGGCTGCAGAGACCATCGGGCTGTTCGAATAGTTCAGGGAGAGAATTGTAAGCGCGATAAGCGGCGGTATGACCACTGCCGCGAACTTGCCGAGAGTCTTTGGGTCGAAGAGGTAGCTGTTCGTCCTGAGCCCCGTGAGCAGGGCTGTTGCTACGACGGTGTAGGATGTGGTGGAATATGCTACAAGCAGGGATATCCAGAGCATATCCAGCTCCCCCTGCATGATGCCGAGCGCGACGAGGAATCCGGTGGAAGCTGCCACTGCGATCATAGTGAAGAGCATCAGCTTAGTCCTCACGAGCTGCGTCACCTTCACAGGCAGCACCTGCAGGAAGGCGGAAGTGTCGAGCAGGTTCAGCCAGCCGTAAATCGAAACGCCGAAGAAGCCTATCATGCCCGCGTAGAATATCAGATTGAAATGCAGCGGGAGCTGGAGCACGCTGCCGAGGAACCAGAAGATGACTGCCAGGAACGCAAGCGGGCCGATGTAAGCGCCGACGACCGGGACCAGCGTCTTGCTCCTAACGAGGTCAATCCAGTCCTTGGCCATCAGCGTCGAGTAGCTCCTGGCGAAGGCGAACTTCTTAGCGGTCGGAAGCATGACCTCGGCGAACTTCTCTGTTGTCTTCCCGAACCTAACCTTAATGGTCGAGATGGCCACGGCGGAGAACACCAGGATGAGCGCGACGGATATCAGCAGGTATAGCGGGTCTCCGGTCCGCTGGAGCATGACCGAAGGGATGAACTGCGTCGGGTCGTAGAGCCCTGTGACATAGCTGCCGGCGAAGAAGGCGAGCAGGGCCACGACGATGGCGGCGAAGGCCGCCTTCCACCTCACGTACATCGAGGAAAGGAAGAACGAGAAGGAGATGCCCAGGAGGAACGATGCCGTGATCGTCAGCAGCAAGAAGATTATGCTGGTGGCTTTGAATCCTGTGAGCGGCATGGACAGGGCTATGCCCGCGATCAGCGGGATGATCGAGTAGAGAAGATAGTAGATTATGTCCTTGACGTAGAAGGAGAAGAATATCTCCTTGAAACTGACCGGCTGTATGGTCGGCGTCTCGAGGAGGAGCGCGACCTCGCCGACCCTCCGCTCGGCCATCCTCTCGCCGAACAGGGCGAAGCCACCCACGCCGAGCCCGTAGATCAGCATTATCGAATGGAGTATGAGGTACATCTGGTCCATCGGCATGGCGCGGAGTAGCTGCTTGGAGGAGATGGCGATGACCAGTGACATGAAGAGGATCAGGACCGGGAACATCAGGAACTGGGCCTTGCCGATGACGGCGGAGTTCATCCTCCGCTCCTCGGAAAGCATCAGCCGGATTATCTTCAGGTCCCTTTTCAGATTGGACAAGGCGCCGCCTCCACCTACTTCGTCGTGACCTCGCTCTCCGTGTAGCGCATGAAGACCGAGTCCAGCCCCTCGCCTTTCACCTTGAGCTGGTCAGGCGTGCCGATGGCGACGATCTCACCCTTGTGGATGATGCCGATCTTCGTGCAGAGCTTCTCGGCGATCTCCAGGATGTGGGTGCACATGAAGACGGTCCCGCCGTTCTTGAGGTAGTTCGTCAGGTACTCCTTGATCAGCTTCTGGTAGTGAGGGTCGAGGCCGGAGAACGGCTCGTCCAGGAAAAGCAGCGGGGGCTCGTGTATCAGTGCTGCGGCGACCATCAGCTTCTGCCTCGTCCCCTTTGAGAGGTCCTTGCAAGGGGTGTTCTGGACCTCGGCCATGTCCATGTACTGGATCCAGTGGTCGGCCTTCGCCTCGATGTCCTTGATCTCCCTGATCAGCCCTATGAACTGGAGGTATTCCTTGCCGGTGAGGAACGACGGCGGAGATTCGATTTCTGGGACGATGCCAATCAGTCTTTTCACCCCAATGGGGTCCTTCCCCGGATCGACACCGAGGACCGTGCACCTGCCGGAGGTCGGCTCGAGCTGGCCAGTGAGCAGTTTCAGCAGTGTGGTCTTCCCGGCCCCGTTCGGCCCTAGAAGTCCGAATAGATCTCCTTTCTGAACGTCGAATGACAGCTTCTTCACTGCGATGAGACTTCCAAAACGCCTTTCAAGATCGGATGTCTCGACAACTCTCTCGGCCATGCGATGCCTCCGTTGACATGGCCAACATCCCTGAAGGGAGATATTGCTTTTTGCAGTCGGTTCGCAACGTTCGGAATCAGATGCTGTTCTCCCATCCTTTCAGCAACGCGTCGCCCTTCCTGACCACATCCGCGTCGAGCTGCTGGACTTCGTGCTCCCTGAGCGCCTTCCTTACGACCTCCTTCGCGTCTTTCACCATCTTCGACGAGAGGGTCGCCTCCCAGGCGAGCTTGCCCTTGTCCCTGAAAGTCAGCTCCTTCTTGAAGTTCTTGGCCGTGTGCGGGTGAGTTAGGAAAGTGTTGCCGTGGCCGACCTGCCTGACTACGTCGAGTGCTGCGGTCTCCTCGCTGATAGTGAACCCCTTCAGGAACGACCGGTAGTTCTCCCACATGTAGGAGTCTATGACGAGCTGCTCGAGCGAACCTCCCTTCGCCTCCTCGAGCCCACCAGCGCCTGCGGCGATGTCGGTTCCAGTCATCATCGATGATGTGATAGCAGTGAGCTCGCTGAACGACAGCGGTATGCCTGGCCTGTCGCCGTTGACCCCCCAGCTGCCTATGTACGCCGGAAGGCCGTATCTCTTCGCCATTTGACCGGTAGCGGCTGCGATGAGCAGCGTCTCGGGCGCCTCGTAG
>Ga0315281_10015186_pt1 | contig 10333 bp, 9 predicted proteins | sample YL17G07_0_MG_FD_204540 | JGI IMG/M metagenome (GOLD analysis project Ga0315281, IMG submission 204540) | Sediment microbial communities from Yellowstone Lake, YNP, Wyoming, USA - YL17G07_0 | ecosystem: Environmental > Aquatic > Freshwater > Lake > Sediment | place: USA: Wyoming | collected...
AAGCCAGATCCTTGGGCAGATGGCTCAGAACCTCTAGCAGGTGGGTCATCCCCAGGGTGGGCTCGTTGCCACTGAGGCGCACCTGGGAAAAGCCCTTCTTCCGGGCGATGGCCGCGAGGCGCTCAGCTACTTCCGTCGGCTCATAAAACTGCCCCAACCTTTGTACCTGGTGCAGCTGCTCCCAGGCCCAGCAAAAGGCGCAGCGCAGGTTGCACCCCAGGCAGTCGGCGGTGGCGATACCACCATAGAAGCGGGCTGGCCGGAAACGGTAGTACTTACGTGCGGTTCTCCGGCACACCATCCTGGCCGTCTGCCGGGCTAACTCCAGTGGGTCGTACATTGTTCTTAGGTACTTTTTATGTAAAATATAACTTAATATGTTAGTTACCACACACACCGGATAAAATGGTCACAACTGCCAGCCTTGCAGCCCCGAGGGAGGGTTATCCGGCCCTTTTGGTTGAAAAACTCTCCCATGGCCGGGTGCGTTGTCACACCTGCATAAGGCGATGCGTCATCCCGCCGGGGGGGCGGGGCTGGTGCCACACCCGGGAAAACCGAGACGGCGTTCTCTATAGCCTAATTTATGGGCGAGTGGCTTCCTTGTCTCTAAATCCCATAGAAAAGAAGCCGGTGTTCCATTTTCTGCCAGGGAGCATGTGGCTTTCCCTGGGGAGCTTGGGATGTAACTTCCGCTGCCCGGGCTGCCAGAACTGGGAGTTGGCCCACGCCGACCTGGACCGAAAGCTCAAATACACCCAGTATCTAAGTCCCGAGGAACTGGTAACCTTGGCGGTCCGTCAAGGAGCCGTAGGAATCTCCTGGACCTTCAACGAGCCGACCCTGTGGCTGGAGTACATAATGGACACCGCCCCTTTGGCCCGGCAGGCCGGCCTGTCCACCAACATCGTCACCAACGGGGCTCTGACCCTTGAGGCGGTAGATGCCCTGGGTTCCTGCCTGGATGTGTACCGGGTTGATATAAAAGGTTACCATCCCCAGACTTACGAGGTTTTGGCTCAGCTGAAAGAGCCCCAAGCCATCCGGGAGGCGGCGGTCAGGGCAAGGCGCCGCTGGGGTATGTGGGTAGAGGTGGTGACCAACATCATTCCTGGTATCAATGACGACGAAGCGACTTTAAAGAGCATTGCTGCCTGGCTCATCGGCGATTTGAGCAAAAGCACTCCCTGGCATCTCACCCGGTTCCACCCGGCGTATCATTTGCATGACCTTCCCGCCACCCCGGTGAAGCGGCTGGAAGCGGCCTATCAACTCGCCCGGGCCGCAGGCGTGCGTTTTCCCTATCTGGGGAATGTACCGGGCCACGCCTGGGAAAATACCATTTGCCCGGGATGCGGCCGAGAGGTAATTTCCCGGCACATCTTCACCGTCACTGCTATGCGCCTTACCGGCGGAGTGTGTCAGGTTTGCAGCACACCAGTGCCCGGAGTGTGGCGTTGAAAGGAAATCGTTGAAGTTAAAGGAAATCTCTTGCCTCCTTGGGCGTTGCCAGGTATTTCCGGAGGCAAGTGGGTTGGGTTCTGAAGGGCGGAAAGGTCCTGCGGCCAACCGGTTTGGGTTCGCAACTTGATTATCTCGGCCAATCAACCATATTTTTGCCCTTTCCCCGGCTTCTTCTACAAGGCGTCGCTCTCTGACGTCCTGGTCATCCTGGACGATGTTCAGTTCCCGCGGGGTACGACGTGGATCAGCAGAAACCGGTTTAAAAACGACCAAGGCGCCCTGTGGCTGACCATCCCAGTTTGGAAAAAAGGTCTGGGGCTGCAGAATATTAACCAGGTCAGAATCTGCTATGAGAGACGCTGGCATCACAAGCACCTGCAGAGCCTCAAGAGTGCTTACGGCCATGCCCCTTACCTGGGAGACCACCTCGGCTTTCTTGAAGAGGTATTTTCAAGGCACTGGGAAAAGTTTGTAGACCTGAACCTGGCGATTATTCGCCACATCATGTGCAGCCTTCAGATTGAGACGAAGCTGGTCCTTCTCTCCGAGTTGGGGGTTAAAGCAAGGGGAACCCAACTCCTCATCGAGATCAGCCGGGCTCTGGGGGCCTCGACTTTTCTGGCCCAGAGTCAGGCCCAAAAATATCTCGATTCAGCTCTTTTCCAGGGAAATGAGATCAAGCTTCGCTTATTTAAATATGTAGCTCCCATCTATCCGCAGCTTTGGGGAGATTTCCTGGCCAACCTTTCTACGTTTGATCTGGTTTTCAACTGCGGACCGAAAGCGCGGGATATCCTGCTGCGGCACCAAACTGCACCTTTAAGATTTTAGAATGGAATACCTGCCGCCTTGCAATTTCATGGTTACCTTGGTTTATAGAAACGAACAGCCGGTAATCAAACCTATCTGACTTGCTAAAGGAAAGAAAAGTGGCGGAGACAACTTTCTTTACCAGCGAATCGGTAACTGAGGGGCATCCCGACAAGATTGCCGACCAGATCGCCGATGCCTTGGTGGATGCCTATCTGGCCGGAGACCCCGAATCCCGGGTGGCAGTTGAGGTTATGGTCACCTCCAACTATGTCCTGGTGGCTGGGGAAGTCACCTCCCGGACTCAAGTCGATGTGGAACAGGTAACCCGCCAGGTCATTCGGGACCTGGGCTATGTGGAAGAGGAGCTCAATTTCGACTATCTTTACGCCCAGGTCGAGGTGCGCCTCCATGCGCAGTCCCCGGACATCGCCCGGGGAGTGGATGTGGATCAGGTCCGGGGCAAACCCTTAGGAGCCGGGGACCAGGGGATTATGTACGGTTATGCCTGCGAGGAAACCCCGCAGCTCATGCCGATGCCCATCATGCTGGCCCATCAGCTGGCCCAACGGCTCGCGGCCGTCCGCAAGGACGGGGTGTTGCCTTATCTGCGCCCGGACGGCAAGACCCAGGTCACGGTGGAATATCGGGCCGGCCGGCCCTGGCGGGTGGACGCGGTGGTGGTTGCGGCTCAACACACCGCGGCGGTGGAGCTGGAGGACCTTCGCGCCGATCTCACCCGGGAAGCGATCCGCCAGGTCATTCCGGCATCGCTTTTGGATGAGCGCACCCGGGTTTTCATCAATCCCACCGGCCGGTTCGTCGTCGGCGGTCCCCACGGTGACACCGGCGCCACCGGCCGCAAAATCATGGTAGACACTTATGGCAGCATGGGCCGCCACGGGGGCGGGAGCTTCTCCGGGAAAGACCCCACCAAGGTGGATCGAAGCGCTACTTACACCCTGCGTCAGGCGGCCAAGTCGCTGGTGGCCGCCGGCCTGGCCCGCCGCCTGGAGCTTCGGGCGGCCTATGTCATCGGCGAGGTGGAGCCCATCTCCCTGGACGTGGACACCTTCGGCGCCGGGCTGGTCCCGGATGGGGAAATCCTGGCCGCGGTGAGGAAGCACTTCGATCTGACCCCCGCCGGCATGATCGCCCGGCTCAACCTATGGCGGCCCATCTACCGGGTTGCCGCCGCCTATGGCCATTTTGGCCGGCCCAGCGACGGCGTTCACTTCCCCTGGGAGACCGTCGTCCCTTTGTAAGAAACTAAGAGGCAGGCCATGAAGAACAAAGAGCTCGCCAAGATCTTCAATGAAATCTCCGAATACCTGGAAATGGACGAGGTGCCGTTCAAGCCCTATGCCTACCAGAAGGCCGCCCTCACCCTCGAGACCTTAAAAAATGACGTGGAAGATCTCTATAAAGCCGGCGGCCTCAAGGCCCTCATGTCCAGTCCCGGGGTGGGGGAAAGTATCGCCCATAAAATTGAAGAGTATCTCACCACCGGCCGGATTGAGTACTACGAAGAGTTCAAAAAGAAAATGCCCATCGCTCTGGATGAAATCGTGGCCGTGGAAGGCGTGGGCCCGAAAAAGGCCAAGGTTTTATATGAAAAATTGGGGGTCAAGACCCTGGGAGAACTGGAAGCCGCGGCCCAGGCCCACAAGATCGCCCCCCTGTTCGGCTTCGGGGAGAAGACCGAACAGAACATCTTGCAGGCCATCGAATTTTTAAAGGGCAGCAAAGGCAGATTCCTCCTGGGGGAAATTCTGCCCATCGCCAATGAGGTCCTTAAGCAATTGCAGCGCCTGCCGGAAGTAGAGCGGGCCAACACCGCCGGGTCGGTACGGCGCATGAAAGAGACCATCGGCGACGTGGATTTCCTGGTGATTTCCACCAACCCCGCCCGGGTCATGGATTTTTTCGTGTCGCTCCCAGGGGTGGTCAAGGTCTGGGGCCAGGGGGCCACCAAGTCCTCGGTGCGCCTGAAGGAAGGCTTCGACATGGATATCCGGGTGATTCCCCCGGAGAGCTACGGCGCCGCCCTCCAATACTTCACCGGCTCCAAGGACCACAACATTGCCTTGCGGAAAATCGCCATCGACCGGGGTTATAAACTCAGTGAGTACGGCCTCTTTAAGGGCGCCCAAATGATCGCCGCGCAAACGGAAGAAGAAGTCTACGGGAAACTGGGGATGCCGTGGATTCCCCCGGAACTCCGGGAGGGCCGGGGGGAGATCGAGGCCGCCCTGGCGGGTAAGCTGCCCGAGATCATCGACTACGGTGACATCAAGGGCGATCTGCACGTGCACTGCAACTGGGACGGCGGGGCCAACTCCATTGACGAGATCGTCGCGGCGGCCCTGGCCCTGGGCTATGAATATGTGGGCATCGCCGACCACACCAAGTTTCTCAAGATCGAGCACGGCCTGGACGAAGACAAACTCCGGGCCCGGAACCAGGAGATTGATCAGATCAACGCCCGGCTGGCCCGGGAGGGGAAGAATTTCCTGGTGCTCAAGGGCTGCGAAGCCAACATCCTGGCGGACGGCGGGATCGATATTGCTGATGAGGCGCTGGCGGAGCTGGATTTTGTCATTGCCGGGGTCCACTCCCACTTCAGGCAGCCCCGGGAGGAGATGACCCGGCGCATCTTGAAGGCCATGCACAACCCCCACGTGGACATCATCGCGCACCCCACCGGCCGCATCCTGAAACGCCGGGAGGAATACGAGGTGGCCGTCGATGATCTCCTCAAGGCCGCCCAAGAGACGGGCACCATCCTGGAGATCAACTCCTACCCGGAGCGGCTGGACCTGGGCGACGTCAACATCCGGGCCGCCAAGCAGGCCGGCATCAAGATGGTCATCAACACCGACACCCACAACGTGGACCAGCTCCACCTCATGGGCTTCGGCATTTCCCAGGCCCGCCGGGGCTGGGCCGAACAGCAAGATATCATCAACGCCTGGCCGGTGACGGAGTTGTTGAAGATGCTTAAGTGATAGAATTTTCTGGATATTTTAAAGTGGTCTTGAAGATTTATGACAGGAGATGTTGAAGTGGAAAATGAATATTGATATTTCTAACTATCAGGTTCAGCCACATGAAATATCACGTTTGGCTGCACTCTCCTGCAGGGCATCCTATGTAAATAATATTTAGATGTTCCAAAGCTGCTTTGGCATCTTTCATGGCGGTTTCAGTCCGCGTTTTCATGACATGATCATGCCAGAAGACATTCCCACATTCCCAGGATAGAAACTCAATGATTTTTAGGCAATCCAAGCATATCTGCGGTAGTCCTGATACTTCGAGCAGCCATGACCTCGGCAAAAAATGTATGAATTGGTTGCGAAGGGAATTCAGCTGTTTGATGCTTCGGCCTTGTGATCCAGTTGGTGTGAATTTCCGTGAATGCACGAAAAGTAGCATTATGTCGCTCTTGATCTTCTTATATAAATTCAAGAAAGAATCCAATTTTTCTTTTGGATACTCACCACCCTCCCGATAAGCCGTGAGCCACGCTTCGGCAACGTCATTCCGGAGGGGACGAAGGCCATCTGAACCCCTTAGCGCTAATACCATGAACCCCTGGACGGCATTATGTAGGGCAAGAACGACCCAACGCCAATAGTCAATCTGGGGCTCAACGCGATTCGACCATTCTGCGAAAGATTCAAGCGCAGAGACGGCCTCTTCTTGTTCATCGGTTTTGAGATAGTGCTCAATCATTGAACCGTGAACCTCCGCATTTATTCCTTGCAGCCTAACTCAGAGCATAAGCCACGCCAGCTTGCCTGGCGCCAGTCTTGATGCCCTGTTAGAACTCATCGTGCGGAATCTTCTTCGACACATACAGAACATCCTCAATGTTAAAGCTCGCAACAATAAACTCACGAAGTTTCTCTCGTGCATTCGTCAGCATCGCCCCATGTTCGGCCAGCACAAGCCGAAATCGCTCTATGGCTTCGACATTGGATACCTCTATAACCACTTCCGGGAAGTCTTCTCCAAACAACGAAAAGGCAAGCATATTCGCAGGCCAGTCAATTTTATTTGGATCAGTGATCTCTTTATCGCGATTTGCCTTAATCCATTCATAGTAGGACTCCATGTCTATGCTCAAAACGCGGGAGGAGGGTTCGGGATATTTCAAAAGGCGGTTACGTTCTCCGTCTTTCTCCATGATTTTGACTGACTTAGATACGAATGACAGGAAGGAAAACTTGAACAAGTAAAGCTGATTTACAGCCTCAGCAAGATCCGGGTCGTATAGTTCCACAGCATGATTAAGTTCAGCACCGATATCAAAGAACCGCTGTGATAACGCATCAATCGAGCGTCCATGAATTGCGAACTGGTTGACCAGCCTCCAACAGTCATCCGATTTTTTGATCCCTTCAAGTTCGACCAAAAAATGATTAGTAATGTCTTCTAACCTGTCGACGCAATAGTATAGCTCTACAAAGGCGCGGCAAGCTCTCTTCTTGTCGTCAAGCCTTATATCAATAGTCCTGCCGATCAGCTTGGTTGATAGAAAGTAGATAAGTTTGCCGATTAGGCCCTGGCCAGTTAGCACGTCGCCACCTCTTTGGCAGCTAAAACGGCATAAAGCTCAAACGCCGCCGAATGAATAATTTATGATGCATTATAACATAATTTTATTGCAAGAATACTTTGATAAACCGTAACTTCAGCCCAGATTATTTAGTCTCAATCTCTAGTTAATCAAAAAATCCATATCGCCCCCTCAGCGGAATATACGCCACCGTCTCCACCACGACGCGGCGAAACCTGTCAGTGTCCTGCCGGATCATCAGCACCAGGTCTTGTACCTCTCGTGGCCGTCCCACCGGGCCGATGAGGCGGCCGCCGGGGGCCAGTTGCGCCAAAAGCGGCGGCGGCACCGCCGGGGCCGCGGCCGTGAAGCAGATGCGGTCGTAGGGGGCCCGGGGCGGGTAACCCAAAGAGCCATCGCCTAAAACCACCTCCACCCGGTCGTAGCCTAAAGCCTGGAGATTGTCCCTGGCAAAGGCAAAAGTATCCGGGTCGAGCTCCACCGTCACCACCAGCCCTGCGTCTCCCACCACCTCCCAGGCCAGGGCGGCGCCGTAGCCCGAGCCGGCGCCCACTTCCAGAAAGCGGTGCCCGGCGTCCAGTCCTAAGGACTCGTAAAACAGGGGATAGCTGTGGGGGCAGGAGATGGTGGCCTCCCCCGGCAAGGGGAGCGGCACTTCCAGATAGGCATAGTCCCGGTAGCGCGGCGGGATGAAGGCTTCCCGGGGCACCTTCAGCATGGCGGCCTTAAGGCGGGGCGAGGTCAAGAGTCCCCGGGCCTCCAGTTCTTTTATTTTTTTCCGCCGCTCCCTCGCAAACTCCTCAAGAGTCTTGGTGGGAGGTTTGGGAGGCGGGATCACCCAGCCGACCATGCTACAGTCCTTTCTGAATATACTCCCCCAAGGGCCCGGGCCGCTTTTTGGCAAAATATTCCGACCCTAAGGCCTTGAGGCCGAGGAATATTTGTCATTATCCTGCGATTGTTTCATAATAAAATAAAAATGGCCCTTTCAACACCACCTCAATATAGTTCCGTGCGGCGCTGCCCTAAAGCACCTTATTTTCCTGTAAACACAGGTTTTCGCTTTTCTTTGAAGTATGGATATATTCTACTGGCACCAAAAACCCGGATGTTCCACGGGGTTAAGTATAATCCTGAATCCAAAGTGAGATAACCATGACTCTAATACTGGCAATTCCGGCAAGCGATGGCCTGGTTATGGCCTCTGACGGCCAGATCACTACCGGCTTAGTGCGCACCGCGGGCAAAAAAATTTACCGGTTAAACGAACGTTCCGTCTGGGCCGCCTCCGGGGAACTGGCTCTGATTCAGAGGATTCAGGAGCGCATCGGCACTCTCCCCACTGCCAGGCCCTTGGTGCACCTGCGGGACGACATCGGCCAGCTGATCAAGCAATGTATTAACGAGTTGATCCAGCTGGATTTTCGCGCCTCTTATTTCTGCCAAGATCCTGAAACCTTATTGAAGTTACATCCCGCCGACTTTATCTTTGCGGAATTTTCTCAGGAGCCTCTGATCTTACACATTACCGTGGACGGCGTGCCGGAATGGGTGCAACAGGCCCCCTTTGCCACCGGAAGCGGCGATCTCTTTGCCTATGCCCTGTTGCGCAAATACCAGGGTAAGAGCCTGAACCTCAAGCAGGCTTCGGTCCTGGCCTATAAAGTCATGGAGGAAGCCATTGCAGTGGACGCCTATGGTTTAGGCCCTCCCATCGACCTCTGGCAGGTTAGCCAGACGGCTGTGACTAACCTGGCTGAGGCGGAAATATCCGGTCTGGCCGAGGCTGCCAGGACTTTGCGGGACGCGGAAGTTCAACTACTCTTAGATGAAGTAGCCGGGGTGTGATCCGGAAGCCGGTAACAGCCAGCTCTTGAGAAGGCCTTCTCGATGCATATCTAGGCAGTGCTGCCCAAGCGGTCAGGACTTACCCTCATTATTCCCAGTCCGGTCCCCCCACCCCCTAAAGGAGGTTGGGAGGGAAGTTGGAGGGCAAGGCAAGAAGACGGGGGACGGGCACAAGGAACCCCGGTCTTCGGTCTGCGAGCGATCCCCTGGCCCTTCCCTCAGAAATACTTGACTTCAGAATAGGAGTTTAACCATGCAAAGAGAGCTCCCCCCGAACCTCAAAAAAGCCACCAAAGCCATTCATGCGGGACAGCTGGAACGCTCCGTCTATGGGGAGGTTTCGGTGCCGATTTTCCAGACCTCCACCTTCGCCTTCCCCAGCGCCGAGGAAGGGGCAGCCCGGTTCTCCGGGGCGGCGCCGGGCTACATCTATACCCGCATGGGCAACCCCACGGTGCACGCCCTGGAAGAAAATTTGGCCGTCCTGGAGAACGGCTATGCCGCTTTGGCAACCGCCACCGGCATGGCGGCCATCAGTACGCTCTTTTTGAGCCTGCTGAGCCATCAGGATCACCTGGTGGCCTCGGACTGCCTCTATGGCCCCACGGAAGTGGTAATTGAATCAGAACTGCCCCGCTTCGGCCTGGCGGCCACCCTGGTGGACACCTCGAACCTGAGCGCCCTGGAGCCGGCCCTGCGGCCCAATACCCGGATGGTTTATATTGAAACCCCCGCCAACCCCACCATGAGAATCACCGACATCCGGGGCGCCGCGGCCATCGCCCACCGGCACGAGGCGCTGCTGGCGGTGGACAATACCTTTTGCAGCCCTTACGTGCAACGGCCCCTGGAACTGGGCGCCGACGTGGTGGTCCACAGTTTGACCAAATATCTGAACGGTCACAGCGATGTGCTGGGCGGGATGATCGTGGTCAAAGATGCAGAGCTGTACCGCAGGATTAAAAGAGTCCTCACCCTGTTCGGCGCCACCATGGACCCGCATCAGGCCTGGCTCATTCTGAGAGGCGTGCGCACGTTGCCTTTGAGAATGGAGAAGGCCCAGGAAAACGCCCTGAAGCTGGCGGAGTTCTTAAGCCGTCACCCCAAGGTCACCTGGGTGCGCTATCCCGGTCTGCCGGACCATCCCCAGCACGGCCTCGCCCAAGCGCAGATGGACGGCTTCGGGGCCATGCTGTGCTTTGGGGTGCAAGGAGGCCTGGAAGGGGGGAGGATCCTCCTGAACCAGGTGCGCCTGATCACCATGGCAGTTTCCCTGGGCGGGGTGGAGTCCTTGATCGAGCACCCGGCCTCCATGACCCACGCCGCCGTCCCGCGAGAAAAACGGGAGCGGGCCGGCATCCTGGACGAACTCGTGCGCCTTTCCGTGGGGTGTGAGGATTTCTTAGATCTGTGCGCGGATCTGGAGCAGGCCCTGAATAAGATTCCATGAAGGTGGAATGATAAAGGGGGGGCATGGTATCCAAACTTTTCTTGGTTGAAAATGGGTCTGTTTCTCGGACATTAGGATGAGATGCACCCAGACCTTTCCCATTTGAGGGCCAAACTGTGGAGTATTGAGCTAAGATGGTATATCACGCCCTCTCGAATCTCGTTTTAATAGCCCAC
>Ga0315281_10015187_pt1 | contig 10333 bp, 9 predicted proteins | sample YL17G07_0_MG_FD_204540 | JGI IMG/M metagenome (GOLD analysis project Ga0315281, IMG submission 204540) | Sediment microbial communities from Yellowstone Lake, YNP, Wyoming, USA - YL17G07_0 | ecosystem: Environmental > Aquatic > Freshwater > Lake > Sediment | place: USA: Wyoming | collected...
CAAGCAGGATGAAAAGAAATACAAGAACAGCATTGCCGAAAAAAACGGTGAACTGCGTGAACTGATGAGCCAGGTCAATATCGACCAGACCCTTTCCACGTACAATTACAACATCAAGGGCGAGGAACTCAAGATGCAGGTAGAACGCGTGGTCAAAGTTTACATCAACGGAAAGGAAGAGAAATAAATTTCAGGATGTCATCTCGACCGTAGCGGAGAGATCTGCGTATCATCAATTATCGTAATAAGTTGAAACGCAAATTTCTCCGTGCGCTTCGCTTAGTCGAAATGACTTGCGTAGACCCCTTGCCTTTTCCTTTTCCTTTGCCTGAGGCGAAGCCTACATGAGGCTATGACTTGCAACCAAAGTCGCAATGAGCAGGGCAATCATGTTGATCACCTTGATAAGTGCATTGAGGGCAGGTCCGGCCGTATCCTTGTAAGGATCACCCACGGTATCACCCACCACTGCAGCTTTGTGTGCCTCAGAACCTTTTCCGCCGAAGTTCCCTGACTCGATGTATTTTTTAGCGTTGTCCCAAGTTGCGCCTCCATTGGCCATAGAAATAGCCATGAGGAGTCCTGAAACAATCACGCCAATAAGCAGACCGCCAAGCGCCTTAGGGCCCAGGATGAAGCCGACAGCCACAGGGCTTAAAACAGCTATAAGAGCAGGTACAATCATTTCAATCAAAGCCGCTCGGGTAACAATATCCACACACTTCGCATAATCCGGCTTCGCTTTTCCCTCCATAATTCCCTTAATCGTTTTAAACTGTCGGCGAACTTCGTCCACAACAGCGTGAGCCGCTTTGCCCACAGCCCGCATCGTAACCGCACTAAAAGCATAAGGAATCAGACCTCCTAAAAAGAGTCCGACAACCACGGTATGGTCGGTCAGATCAAAAACCAGACGATGACCGGCAGCTTCTAAAGCTCCGTTGTAATCCTGAAATAGTACTAGCGCTGCAAGTCCTGCAGAGCCGATGGCATAACCCTTAGTAACCGCCTTAGTGGTGTTACCAACCGCATCAAGCGCGTCAGTCACATCCCGGACCTTTTCAGGAAGACCTGCCATCTCAGCAATTCCTCCGGCGTTATCGGTGATAGGGCCATAGCTATCCATAGCAATGATCATTCCTGTAGTAGAAAGCATGGATACCGCCGCAATAGCGATACCGAATAGGCCGGCCAGATTGAAGGAAAGAATGATGGCAGCAACAATAACAAGAACCAAGGCAATGGTCGATTCAAGACCCACAGAAAGTCCGATAATCAGGTTCGTACCCGCACCGGTTTCCGAAGCCTTAGCCACAGACCTTACCGGTCGGTAAGAAGTCGAAGTGTAGTACTCGGTAATAACAATGATAAGAACGGTAAGAACCGCACCCACCACGGTGGTGTAAAAGTAAGCCAGATAATCAGCCGATAAAGGAAGCAGGTAATAGCATACCAGGAAGAATCCAATCAAAGAAAGCACCTGAGTCACAATCATTCCCTTATAAAGGGCTGCCATGATTTTAGATTTTGACTTGGTCTTCACAAAGTTGATGCCGACCATCGAAGCCAGAACCGCAACGCCGCCAAGGGCTATAGGAAACATAACAAAGGCAGTATCAAGCCCCTGAGAAACCGCAAGCACCATGGCAGCAATCAGAGTGACCGCGTAAGTCTCAAACAAATCCGCGCCCATACCAGCGCAGTCCCCCACATTGTCGCCCACATTGTCCGCAATGGTTGCAGGATTCCTTGGATCATCCTCGGGAATTCCTGCCTCAATCTTACCGACTAAATCAGCACCCACATCAGCTGCTTTGGTAAAAATTCCTCCGCCAAGTCGGGCAAAAAGCGAAATAAGCGATGCTCCGAATCCAAAACCGATCAAAAGATGAGGGATATTGTTCGATTCAATCCCCATGAACAAGAAAACCATATAAAGTCCTGTCACTCCAAGGAGCGAAAGCCCCGCCACAGCAAGACCGTTTACCGCTCCTCCCTTAAAGGCTACATCCAGCGCTGCAGAAAGGCCGTTTTTAGCCGCCGCAGATGTTCGCACGTTGGCTCGTACCGAAACGTTCATACCGATGTAACCGGCCAAACTTGAGAGGATTGCGCCCACAATAAAAGTAGAAGCCATGTAATAATCAATCGCCCAGGCCATAAGACCCGCTATGAAAAACGCAAAGACAGCAATTGTTTTGAACTGACGGTTCATGTAAGCCATAGAGCCCTGCTGAATCGCTGCGGCTATCTCCATCATCTTAGGTGTGCCCTGCTCCAGAGATAAAATACGATAAGTATTATAACCCGCGTAAATCAGACTCAAAATAGCTACCGCAAACGAAACATTCAAAGCTGTCATAGGATATTAATTTATTAGTAAAAAGACCTTGTGATTCTACGCAATCACCCAAAAATATCAAGTAAATCGGCTTGCAGGGTCATATATTGATGCCTTTAGGACTTTAAGTCTTACGCTTCAGCGACCCCTTTGCCCGCTTTGAAACTTCCGGCTTTGCCGTTGGCAAAGGCCCTGCCTTCTTTTTAAGATGCTTCTCCACCTGTTTCACCTTCTTCTCCGATTTAGCTTTAAAACGCTTGGCCTCTTTCGTAGCCATCATAGCCAACTCCTCGAGTTTTTCCTGAGCCTTGCCTGCCGTTTCATAGCCGCTGTCTTCAATGGAAGCTAAAAATTCCTGAATCTTTTCTTTCGACATTGCAAGCACGGCCTCAACCTGCTCGTGTTCGGATAATCCCTTCACTTCCTGCCATGCCTCTTCGCCTGCCTCTTTCATAGCACGCCCAAGAACGGCAAGAGCGTCAGCACCTGATTCCTCGGACCTTTTTAAAATATCATCCCGCAGCATCTTTCCTTTTTTAGGGGCAAAAAGCATACCGAAAGTCAGCCCGCTGATGAGACCCACAATGTATCGTCCTAATTTCATATTTTTATTTATTATTTTATAGAAACACTCTATCAAACTGGGAAAAAAAGACAAGCTATGCCTCCTTTCTATCAATAAGTGCAGATATATCCGATCGTCGGATTCCCAGGTCCACCAGAATTCGCTCCTTTTCGGCTTCATCATCCAGTGCATCCAAAAGAAAAGCGACCGTAGCCTCCCAATGAGGAGGCGGAAAATTGGATTGCCCCGCCCGTGTGGTGACCTTCAATTCCCTTCCTTCACCCTGAGGCGAGTAGGTCTGCTCCCCGAGTCGTTCTTCCGTAATAGTAAGCTGGGTGACTTTTTCGGCCGCTTCCCGAACCCGGATACGCACAATATTGAGCTCCGATCCGTACTCCGTCTGAAGTTTCGGCTTTCTGATGGTCAAATCTCTTTCGAGTCCGCTGTGAGTCATATTGAAAAGTTGTTACCCACTTCAGAATATACGATAAATGTTTTCACCAGTCAACAATCGACAGTTCCCGAAAAACAAGCTATATTCACGACACTATGAAACTGAAGCACTTCAGCACGGGTCTCATCGTGATTACCGTTGCTACCATTGTCCTTACAGGCTGCAACAGCAAAAGCACTTTCAAAATCATTGATACCCACGAGCACGTGGAAAATTTGGTGAAAGCCAAAGTGTTGGAAAAGGCCGATGACGCGTTTGACGTGCAGAAGACCATCCTTCTCGCCTCCCCCATAGAAACCATAACGTTGAACGGATCAAAGACTTTTTCCAATTATCAGAAAAACATTGATGAGATTTTGAACATCGCCGCGCTGAATCCGGATAGGTTCGTCCCCTTCTGCACTTTGAATCCTAAGGAGAGTCCATTGGAGGTCTTTAAAAGCTGTGTGGAACGCGGAGGAAAAGGTCTCAAGCTTTATAATGGTCATTCCTACTACTACGATATCTTTGGATTACCCCTGAATGCCAAAGAAATGATGCCCGTGTACGATTACGCCGAGGTAAATCATATTCCGCTCGTTTTTCACATCAATGTCGCCAAATACGAGGCCGAACTGCGGGCGGTTTTAGATTCGCACCCGAATCTGGTCATGTCGATCCCCCACTTCATGGTCTCCAGCATCCAGCTGGACCGGGTGACGAAACTTTTCGATGATTACCCCAACCTTTACACAGATGTAAGTTTCGGATCACCCGAATTCATGGCCGCAGGCTTCCGACGGATTTCTGGCGACACCGAAAAATTCCGAACCTTTGCGGAAAATTATTCTGACCGCATCCTTTTCGGAACCGACATGGTTCTTAGCAACACTAAAACCAAAGATGAATCCTTCATGCGAACGACCTTGGAATGTTATCGGAATATGCTGGAGCAAAAGCATTTCACGTGTGATCCGGTCAAGGAATACTACCAAGGGGAATCCGAAAAAAACAAACAGGCTTATGAAAACTGCCAACTTGAAGAGAGTGACTGCAACACCGAAGAAGAAAAAATGAATTCATTCACCAAATGGTATGGCGAAACCAAAAAGCTGAATGGCCTCGGGTTGAGCGATGAGATATTGCAAAAGATTTATTGGGAAAATCCCAATCGTTTCCTAAATGCGAATCGGAATTAAGGCGTTAGGGGCGCGATTAATCACGCCCCTAACGATTCTTTTATCCGTTTCGCCAGTTCCTCGCCCACAATCTGCTCCAGCTGAACCTGGCTTGCCTCCTGAATTTTATGGGTAGACCCAAAGTAAGTCAGCAGTTTTTTCCGTATCTTTGGCCCCACTCCGGGAATGTTGTCCAAGGCCGATTTAGTCATCTTTTTATCGCGTGAGGAACGATTCGCCCCGATGGCAAAACGATGAGCCTCATCCCGCAGGCGCTGCAATAAATAACTCGCTTCAGTGTTATTGGGTAAATCGATTGGCTCAGATTTATCGGGTAGGTAAACTTCCTCTTCCTTTTTGGCGAGGGATATCATGGGAATTTTTAGCCCCTTATCAGTGAGCACTTTATAAGCGGAACTTAGCTGTCCTTTGCCACCATCAATAACAATCAGATCGGGTATGGATGTGAAGGACAAATCAGGCTTCTTTTTCTGATATGCCATATAAATAGGTTTCTTTTCATTCTTTTCCTCCGTCAGTTCCTTGGGGGCTTCACGCAAGGTCTCCCATCCCATTTTCAGATAATACTCTTCGAGTTCCTTTATACAGGCCAGATAAACGCGCTTCTGTTTGGAATGCTCGATAAGCTTCTTCATAATAAAATAACCCAGTTTCTTTCCACTTTCCTTTTCATCCACCAACAGGTATTTGATACGGTCAACCTTATCGGAAAGATGTTTCAGGGAACCTCGCGCAACGATTTTCTTTTTATGGAGAATTACGTAGAAATCTTTGAACGTAAGATCCGTGATGTCTTCCAAAGAAGCCTGCTCCTGTTTCTTCATCTTTCGTATTTCATAGTCTTCCGTGAGTCTCGCGGGCAAATAATTCAGACGACGGTTCATGACCTCCTCCATGCTCTTAAAATCATCGTTTAAAAAAGCAGTGCTTCGCAGTCGAAACTGGCGGTAATCAGCGGAAGCTGGCTCCCCCTTTTTAAAGACCACCATACTGCCGATGGTTTCCGTTCCGCCAAGATGCGAGATGTCATAACACTCGATTCGCTTGAGTTCCGATTTAAGCTTAAGGGCCTTTTGTAAATCTTCCAGAGCCTTTTCGCCTTTGCTTTCCGCCATCCAGCGAACCCGGGATTGAGTGGCAAAACTGCGGGCATTTTTTTCCGCCAGCTGAATCAGCTGATCTTTTTTACCTGCCTGCGGGCAGATGAGTTTCACTTTTTTATCGGCCTGCTTCGAAATATATTCTTCTAAAAGTTTCGCTTCTTTCACTTCAATCGAAATCACCACCTCCTTAGGAATATCCGCTGCACGGCTGTAATAATCGGTTAAAAAGGCCTCCATCACCTCCGCAGGCGAATCCCCTCCTTCAGAAATAAACTGTTCCTGGTCTATCAGCTTTCCTTCGCGTATCCGAAAGAGAACGAAATAATTCTTTCCCAAGTCCTCCACATAGGCCGTAATGTCCCTATCCTCCAGTTTGGTATCGGTGATTAGCTGCTTCTCCGCCGACCGCTGAACCGCGGCAATCTGATCGCGAAGCGAAGCTGCCCGCTCAAATTTTTTCTGAACGGCATATTCATTCATCTGAAATTTTAGACTTTCAATGGCTTTCTGATAATGTCCTGTTAAAAATTCAAGCGCCCCATCAATCTGTTTTCGGTATTCCTGTGGCGTCACCATGCCCGCGCACGGACCAGTGCAGCGTTTGATGTGATAATCCAGACACGGACGTTTCGAAACCGTTCCGCCCACCTTCACCGCCACCTTGGCGCCTTTTAAAATCTCGCCTTCAGGATTCAGGGTGATATTTCTTAAACTACAGAGGCGGAAAATCCGTTTCACAGATTCTAAAATCCGCTGAACATCGGTGCCATTAGTTTTGGGACCGATGTATTTAGCGCCGTCCTTTTCAATTTTGCGAACCGTAATCACCTCGGGGTAATCGTTCTGAACGGTGATTTTAAAATACTGGTAGGTCTTATTGTCCTTTAAAAGCACATTGAACTTGGGCTGATTCTGCTTGATGAAGTTGTCCTCCAGAATCAGAGCTTCTACCTCAGAATTCGTTTCCACCCACTCGACGCTCACGGCATCCTCCAGCATCTTGGTGGTTCTTACGGCATGTTTCGCGCTGGGGCGCACATAACTCTGAAGGCGTTTTCGAAGGTCCTTGGCCTTTCCAACATAAAGGATGACACCGGTTTTATCCAGAAACTTGTAGACTCCGGGGCCCTGAGGAGCCTTCGCGATGATTTTTATTATTTCTGTCATATTGCAATGATATTAACGCAATAACGTGATAACATAAAGCGCGCTTAAAAAATATTATGACCCTCATTCGCGGCTTTTGGGACTACCTCAAAACCCCTATCATCGGCCTCAGTCCCATGGACGGCATAACCGATGCCCCCTTCCGCTATATCACTTGTAAATATTCCAAACCTGCAGTCGTTTTGACAGAATTTACGAATGTCGAAGGGTTAGCACGGGGCGCCGTGAGCATGCTGAAGCAGTTCATTTACGATGAATCAGAACGCCCCGTGGTGGCACAGATTTACGGCGTGGAACTGGAAAGCTTTTATAAGGTGGCTCTGATGTGCTGCTATTTGGGATTCGACGGCATCGATATCAACATGGGATGTCCTGCCAACAAAGTGGCCCGTCGCGGTTCGGGAGCAGGCATGATAAGAATCCCTGATCACGCCAAAAAGGTGGTGAAGATCTGTAAAAAAGCGGCTCACGACTGGGCCAATGGGGTAACATTGGAAGAAGCGGACATACGGCCGAAAGTGATTACGGCACTAAAGGCCATGCGCCCAAAAGAAGGTCCGCGTAAAGAACTCCCAGTATCTGTAAAAACCCGCATCGGCTACGACAAAATTGTGGCCGAGGAATGGGTACAGACATTGTTAGAAGAAAAACCCGCCAACATCACCCTGCACGGACGAACCCTGAAACAGATGTATTCAGGGGAATCCAATTGGGAAGTGATAGCAAAGGCCGCCGAAAAATGCAAAGGAACAGGCACGACTCTTTTGGGTAACGGCGATATCAGAAGCCTGGAAGACGCACTGGATAGAGTGAAACGTTACAAACTCGACGGCGCACTGGTAGGCCGTGCAACAGGCGGCAACCCGTGGTTTTTCAACGGACATCACGCCACCATTAAGGAAAAGTTCAAAGCGGCTGCCGAGCACGCGGCCTATTTTGAAAAAAATTATATGGATCACGCCTTCTTTGCTATGCGAAAGCATCTGGCATGGTACTGCCGTGGGTTTGACGGCGCACGCGAAGTTCGAAGTTTGCTCATGCTGGCAAACACAGCCGCCGAAGTGAAAGAAATTCTGGAGAACGCCAAAATTGAGCCCGCTGAGCCGGTTGAAATCCCCGTTGAATCCGATTAGGCATTTCGCGGAGGCGCAGATTGTTGCTATAATGAGATACTTCTATTGAACGAGTCATGAATAAGACCGTGGGCGCAATCACCGCCAAAAGAGACTGGCTCACCATTGTGCTCAGGTCATCGGGTAATTCCGTTCGGAATCCGGAACTGGTAAAAAGTTTAATTCGGACCATCCGTTATTTCGATCTATTCGATTTTCCTTTAAAGGCGGATGAATTGATGACGCAGTTATATAAATACGATAAGCCGACTCATATCAAGGAAGTTGAAGGCATACTAAAAGAACTGGTGAGCATCGGTATTCTGGAAGAAATCAAAGACTACTACGTAAAAAAAGGTCGGGCTGGAATCCTTGAAGTGCGAAAGGCCCATAAATTCATTTCCGAAAAACTCTGGAACAGGACCAAATTGTATGGAAGCTACATGCGTTCCGTGCCTTTTGTGGAAATGATTGCCGTATGCAACAATCTGGCCTACAACAATGCCAGCGATCAGTCCGACATCGATCTTTTCATCGTCGTTAAACCGGGTCGTATGTGGATGGCTCGCCTATTTTTGACCGCCCTGCTCCATTTTCATGGCGTGCGAAGGCATGGCAGCCATACGGTAGGGCGTTTTTGTCTGAGCTTTTTTATCACATCAAATAGCCTTAATCTGGAAAAATTGCAGATAAAGCCCGAAGACCCGTATCTGGCCTTCTGGATGATTCAGCTGAAACCGATTTATGGCGAAGCGGTTTACCGCCGATTCAAATCCGAAAACGAACCGTGGCTGAAAAATTACGGATTGCATTTTCAGAAGGAAGAATCCCTTGCCTTTGATTCAGGTAAGGCCCCACGAGTTAAAACAGCTCTCGAATGGATTCTGGGGGGTAGATTCGGAGATGCCATTGAAAATTTTCTGAAGAACACCTTAAAAAGAAAAACCCTCTCAAGCATGAAAGAGCTGGGGCCAAAGTCGAGCGTGATTGTGAACGACAGCATGCTGAAATTCCACAACAATGACCGACGTCAGGAATACTATGAAAAATGGAATGGGTGACCTAATCGCAAAACAAGTCAGAAAGCTTGGGGCGTATATCCTCTTCCAGAATGCGCTCTAAAATAGGCCTATAGGTCTCAGAGTTTCCTGAAAAATTCCTCTTGGAATGAACAGGTTCCGAGGAATCATCGCGAACAATGAGGACCTCTACCGAGCTCACGGGAAAGGAAGAGCGGTCTTCGCGGAAAACCAGCTCATAGACAAGTTTACGGGCTCCTCTTACGACAGCCCCACGGGCCCGAATCACCTCCACTCTTCTTCCTTCATGATTCTGATACCCGTCAAAAGAAAAATACTCCGAATCATCCTCAACATTAAACCCATAGGATGCAAGATAGTCCGAAAAAGTTGTCGTAAGATCGTATGAACCGTTGATATCCATGGGAGGGGATTTTAAGGTATGGGAAAGAATATACCTCAAACCCCTGTCGAGCTCAAGACCTATCAGGCCATTGCTTCATCCAGAGTGGCAAAATACGGCAGAATGCTGGTCAATCCAACCAAGGTAATCACATCCATCACCGCCTCCTGAGCCGCTACAAGAACCAATTTGCGGTGATCCTTAGAAAGGTGAGTATGAATGGACACAATAAAACCGATTCCTTTACTGTTCACAAACTCCAAATCAGAAAGATCAAAAATAAGCCGCGCGCAGGCCGAGTCATTCAAAAAAGGGTCAATCGAAACCTTGAGGGAATCAAGAACCGACTCATCAAGCTCCCCATGAAGTGTCACAACCCGAACCGATTTATCCTTGGAATCAACGATATCTGCTGAAAATGTCATACGATGTGTATTTAAGATTTATTTCATCTGTATTCTACTAACGCAAAACCATCTAAGCAAGCCCTTTGAAGAAAAAAGACAGCTTAGTCCTTAGTCCTTACTCCTTAGTCCTGCCCATAAATAGTTTGACCGTAAGAGCCTTGCTCTGATACTCTGACTATAATAAATATATGAAAAAACGAGTTCTCTCTGGAATTCAGCCTTCCGGTAAGCTCCACATTGGAAATTACTTCGGAATGATAAAAAGAATGGTCGAGTACCAGGAATCCAGTGACCTTTTTTGTTTTATCGCGAATCTACATTCCCTGACTACGATTCAAAACGCCGAGGAAATGAACCGACTGACTCTGGAAGCGGCCATGGACATGCTGGCACTGGGCATTGATCCAAATAAATCCCATTTCTGGGTTCAGAGCGATGTGCCCGAAGTTGCTGAGCTGGCTTGGATTCTTTCCTGCATAACCCCGATGGGTCTTATGGAAAGGGCTCACAGCTACAAAGATAAACTGGCTAAGGGGATCAGCCCGACACTGGGACTTTTCAGTTACCCCAGTCTGATGACCGCC
>Ga0315281_10015188_pt1 | contig 10333 bp, 10 predicted proteins | sample YL17G07_0_MG_FD_204540 | JGI IMG/M metagenome (GOLD analysis project Ga0315281, IMG submission 204540) | Sediment microbial communities from Yellowstone Lake, YNP, Wyoming, USA - YL17G07_0 | ecosystem: Environmental > Aquatic > Freshwater > Lake > Sediment | place: USA: Wyoming | collected...
AAGTAATCATTACTTGCCGGGTCCAATGAGGCCGTTAGAATCCTGATGCCCGGTTTTCCCTCGTCTGAGGAATAGGCGGCGCCCGCCGAAGAAGAAATTACCAGCTTAAACTTTTGGGTTGTGCTGCTTGGGGTGGCCGCGTCATCAACCGTGGTTGACCAAAATTCATTATGACTCAAAACCTGGAGTCTTGTCCCGGAAGAGGCAAAAATAACTCCTCTGACCAGCATGGCCTCGTCTGAGGAACCAGTTGTGAATAAACTACTATTGTTTGTAAATCCTGCCTGACCAAAGGCCTCTGAGCCCGTGATAATGTGTCTGGCCACCAGGAATTGGACGGCACCATGGGCTCCGCCGTGAGCAATGCTGTCGGGGGTAAGAGAGGCGCTGATTCTGAACCCGGCATTTCTTACCGTGCCCTCTACCCTTGTGGCCTCTATGTCTGCGGCCGAGATATTTCCACCGGCACCCAGAACCCGGATAAAGGTAAGGGCAGCCTTATTCTTTAAATGCTCGTTTACGGCGTATGGTGCCATAAAGCGCGGGTTTAACGTACCAAACTTTGACTTAAAATCTGAAAAGGATCCAACGGTGGCAGGAACGAAGGCAGGGCCTCTTTCAGAGGTCCCCACGATGCCCGCAGGGACACCCACGGGCTCTTGTACCGCGAAACTAAGGTCTATTTCTCTATCAAAAAAACCTGGGAAATTGAATATTTGCGATCCCATCTATGATCCTCTTCTTGGGTAATTTCTTATTCGAACTCTGCTTGATAAATAGTTTACCAAATATTGAAAATCAAACAATTCCCCGATAAACCTGGGCTTTGTTTTTTACCATTATCAAGATTTTAGAAAATCTGCGAGAGCCTCCTCGTCCGAGGCATAAAAAACCGTTTCTCCTTTTTTCTGGTTAGACTCAAGAATAGATACGGTTCTGAGAACGGGTTTACCGGTTTTTGGATCAATTACCATTTTTCTTGCGGCATATCTCTGGGTAGTGGTCGGGGTCTGTCGTGTTTTTGGATCCCGCTCAATATCCGATAAGGCGAATTTATCTTTATTCTGGAGATTATCCGTGCGCTCCAGGTGCTCCTTCTCTATAACGTTTCCAACGGGCATACCGTCAAAGGTTATAACCGGCGAGGAGATCCACCTTCGGATGGGGACCATGTTGGTTGCGTGGTCGGGGGCCAGGATAAACCCCTTGATTGTAACCGTAAAATTATACTTCAGAAGTCTTATCTCCTCGGAGAAATCATCAAAGTTCTCTTTACTTTCGAAGCTATCTCCCACGTAGCCCATAAACCAGTATCCCTTGTCCGTGGCCAACTTGTGACCCCTGACCTGGGGTAGGAAGGAGGCGACCAGGGTCTCGATCATATAGTTCATGTGCTGGGTATAATTGGTCCAGAAGGTAACGTCATAGGTCGTCGTAAAGAACTGGGGCTGCGGGATTGTTATTATTTCCCACATATTGTTTCCCAGCTTTGGGCTTAACAGGCCACCATTAACGATTTCAACATCCTTGCCCTCTTCGCCCGTGGTCCTTGTGGTCTCGGGGGTATCCAGGTTCTTAAGGGCCAATTTATTGATAAAGTTCTGATAGTCCTGGTCAACGTCCTTGTTTAGACGACGCTTTATCTGCAATGTACCCGTAAATTGGTTTATTCCCCGGCCGGTTATATCTTCTGGGGTCTGGGTAAAAGATGTCCGTCTTATGGAAATTGCCGGGAGCATTAGCTTTTTATTCTTGTCCCTTGGCGGTCTAAGTCTCTTTGAGACGGCGAATCTTTCTCCGGTGGCGAATATAACGAATGGCTTCTTTATGGCGACCTTCTTGTTGGCCGAGGAAATACTTCTGTCCGTGAAGCCTATGTCCCTGTCAAAGAGGTTAAACAGGGCCACGTCGGCGTCCTCGATTCCGCATGGCGGGATTAAAAACTCCGTGGAAGAAGAATCTCCCTCGTACCCCGAATCCAGATGGTCTTCTGGGTTTCTTGGGTCTCGCCTGATAGTTTGGCGAGTCTCGTTATTAGTCTTTGCCATATATGTCTAAATATGGCAAAATCCTAACCAAACCCCCCAGAAGATTAATAATATCTACTTACCACCGACTTACTAAAGCCATAATCTAAAAGAACTAGCCTGCCATCATTTGTCTTACCAAGCTGGTTTGTGCCCTGGAAATCATATGGGTCTATGTCTGTCTTTGTTATTAACTCCATAAAATTCTGAACGAACTTATTATCTTTATATTTTTCGTTGACCAGCCCGTTTACTTCTTCTTTGTGTCTTGAGGCCTGTTCTCTGCCGGAGTCACACAACGTAACAAAATCTCTCCACTCAACTCCCGTTAGTTCCGTGAACTCCCTGGTGTTCTTCAGTGGCCTTACCAGCTCGGAGATCAACCAAGTATAACTGGGATCAAAGTCGTAAATCTTTGCCAGGAAAGGTTTTACGCTGGGGTTAGTAAACAACTCGACTTCTGCCTCGTTCTGGGCGCGGCCGAGTTCGTATCTCTCCGAATAGAAGGAATTATCGGCACCGCGTTGGGCCATTTTTAAAACACGGCTACTGCTTATTAGGTACACGCGGCGAGAAGATCCGGCGCCAAGTAAAGTTCCGTGGGTGGCGAGATAACGGGTTTGTTCGTCTGGGGATCTTAAACTTTTGAAGTCGTTTAAATTAAGATGTTTTCTTGCCTCATCAAGCGATAGTTCTCTAGAATATATTTCTCTTAAAAGCAGCCTTTTGTATATTTTTTGGGGGGCCATTTACATCCTTCATGAATCGAGGCGCCTGGTGCTTGCCTGATCAACAGAGTAATGTGAGGCTCTTACCCTTGTCGTAAATCCATAATCAAGAAGAACAACCCTGTTGTCTCCGGTACGTCCCCAGTGTTTTGGGGTCTCCAGGTCGGCCGGCTCGATGTCTGTTTTTTCTAGCATGTTTAGAAGTTGTTTTACGAATTCTGAACTCTTATATTTGGTACGAGCAGGCAACTCCGTGTCTGCTTCCGGATTCATATTTAATATATCTACAAAGTCATCCCAATTAACCTTCGTTAATCTCTCAAACTCCTCTTCGCCGCGTAGGGGTCTTACCAACTCCGAGATCAACCAGTTATATTCTGGATCATAATCATAGATTTCTGTGATAAAGGGTTTAACGTTTGGATTCGTAAACAACTCGACTTCTGCCTCATTCTGGGCCTGGCCTCGTGGACCGGGGGCGAACTTAAGAACATGTCTACTGTTTATAAGATAAACATCCCGGGAAGAGCCAGAGTCAAGTATCTTTGCGTTATTATTTAAAAATACTTGTTGCTCCCAGTGTTCCTTTAGTTCCTTAAATGCCCTTATGTCAAAGAACTTTCTGCCTTCGTCCAACAGCTCTTCAGAATACATTTCTCTTAAAAGTAGGGGTCTCGTCGGAACGGCATTTTCTCTTTGGGTTTTGTAATGATATGGAGCAAATATGTTTCCTGACAGGACATGACCATCATAGGGAACGGTGTCGTCTGGATTTGAATAGTTGTCGGGCTTACTCATTAGGGCCTTGTACGCCGCCAGGGTTGCCCTGACAAGTTTTTCATGGGTCAGGGCTCCTGTCGTGAAGGTTGCCATCTTACCCAATTCGTCTATGATCCCAGAAGAAAGTTCTTCGGGCACCACTTTCCTTAAGTCTAGGCCCAACGACCTGGCAAGGGAATCCAGCATGTTGTTGTTGACCAGGGCCGGGTTTATGGGGCTTGAAGTATTAACCTCTGTGGCCGCGTCACCACCACCTCCCTCGACGGCAGAAAACTCCTTGAGGTCCTTCTTTTCTTTTTTGCCGGCCTTTTCCATTTTATCAAGACGGGTATAGTAATCCGGGAATTCTCTGAGATGCGCCAGGGCCACTTTTCCCACCTTTATCAAATCACTACGGGTTATATCGGTTTCCGGATGACCCGGGCCGTGCTCTTCAAACTCTACTCCCATACCCTTTAAAAATTGATCAAAATCAACCACGGACCAGTCTACATTAAGAACATTACCGGTTAATCTTGCCTGGTGCTTTGTTATTTTATTCATTGTAGAAATTAGAACTCTTCTCTTCGAAGGCCTCGTCCTTTGGATTACTCAGATTGTCTTCTCTTTCTATGTCCACTTTTCTTGGGCCCTCTCCCAGGGCAATCTCGGCCATGTCATCCCCAAGACGTTCTCGCATTTGCCTCTTGTCGTTGGTTATGCCCTCTTCTGTCTCTGGCAGGCCTCGCTGTTGTACGAAGGTCTTCTCTAGTTGGCTAGTCTTAAAGGTCTCGCTCTGGGACAGAAGTTCTTTAAAGCTGTCTATGTCAAACTGGCCAATTCTGGAAAGCTTACCCGTTACCTTTATTGTCTTGTCGTATTCTGCCTGGCCGTAGATATTGTCCGTGTCTATGGCATTCATTACCTCATAAACCTCGTCACCATAAATAAAGAAATCGCCCGACGAAACAGAAACTCCCTTGTCGATTAAGTCCCTGGTCTGGACATACAGCTCCAGGGAGGTATCGCCCTCGGTGCCAAAGAGATCCCACTTGGCAGATCTTTCTGGCTGATTTGCCAGGACATCTAACTTGATGGGATTCTCAAAAATCTTTTCTACGGCCTCATCATAAACGGGATGTACCTGGGTCTTGAGAATAGACACCGAGAAATAAACAATATACTGGCCCACTATATCCTTGATAAATTCCTTGGATATATCTGCCATAAATTGTTGCTCCCTTGGGCCTATGAAGAGTCTTGAAATTTTGTTATCCCTTCTTTCTCTCCCGCCAGGAGCGGTATAAGCTATAATTAGCCTCAATATCGCAGTATTTGATCCACCCCTTAAACGAGATAAGCCTAAACTTGATCAGGTCTCTAACTTTTGTTTCAGATAGATCGTGTATCTCAGCAAACTTTTGAACATTGGTGATGCTCTTATAAAGGACACCACCTGGCGAAAGTAGGTTGGCCTCGTTAAACGTTTTAAAGTTTTTTGTTGCAAAGTTTCCTCTTTTGGTAGCATCGCCAGTATAAGAAAAGTCTCTTTCCTCTTTTTTGTTTAGGCAGCGCAGTTTGTGTTTCTCTATTGAGTTTTGTCGTAATTTTTCTACTCGTTTTTCAGCGGCAGAAGTAGAGTGAATCCTCTTATAAATCTCTGGGTCCTGCCACATTTTTTTAAACTTTATGGACGTGGCCCTTTTTCTTTTTTTGTTGTTCTTCCAAGATGCCAATTGGGCCACACTCAGATTTTCTTTATATTCTTCTGTGGACGCCACCTTTCTAATGTTCTTTATCATCTTCTTGCGAATCTCTGGATTCGCCCAATTTGCCTTGGCATGGGCCACAAGTCTATCGTGGGTTTTTTCGGGAGACTTCGAAAAACATGTCCTTCCCTTACCTTTCGCCTGTTTCATAAAATTATAACATTGCTCTTGGTCATCATGATACTTTTGAACATAGCCATCTTCAACAAGAAGCCGAACATCCTGTGTCCCTTCGACAACTTCGACAACGCGAAATTCGAAAACATTTTCTCCGCATTTATTAAAATCATTTTGAAGAAATTTGTTATGGTGAGTGCCTTTTTGGAGGGAATTTAAATGTTCAGAAGCTCTCTGTTTGAATCTTTTCGCACTCCCGAAATATTGCCGCCCATTTAAAGTATTTACAATTTTATAAATGCCGGATTTGTTTGCATGCCCATCAAAAATGTTTTTCATTTTTAGTACCTCTTTAAGTTAAAGGTAGTATATCACAAGAGGTCATGGAATTAAACCGCTATCTCAGGGTTATATTCACATTTGGCGGAAATGGCACCATTTGTAACTTCTTCATTTCATTCTCTGCCTTAAGTGCCTCCATCTCGGCCAACTTGTCAAAGGTTAGGCTATCGAGCTTGGCGACCAGGCCGCCCTCGCCTCCAAGAAGCTTGTCCTTGTCTTCTCTGCCCTGGGTCATCAGGGTATCGGCATCAAGCTTAAGCTCTACGCCGCCAACTGGAATGGTGCTTATCTTTCCTCTTACCCTACCCAGAAGTTCTGTGCACAGGGCAAGCGTATATTGAAAAATCCAATTCTTGGCCCAGGGGTTCAGACTAGAATATTCCATTAATCCAAATGGAATATTGGCCGGGCTGTTTACTCCAAATAAAGAATCATCGGGTATACTAAGACTGCCACTAAAAGAAGAGCTACTCCCGGATATCTCTGCCGAGGTATTAGACGGAAATACCACTCTTATCCAAACCCTGTTTGGAACCCTACCGATAAAGTTTCTCGGGATTGGAAAGAAACGAATCTGTCTTCCGGAGATTCTGTACCTATAGTGAGACCTTCTGACCCTCTGGGCTTCTTTTAACATGCTAGAGCGTAGTACGTCTTCAAACAAGGGTAAGATATAAAATCTTGTATCTGGTGTAGAACTCTCTACTGGCATTCCTGACGCAATGAAGTTGGAAGCAAGATTACTGTTAAACACAAACTGTATTGGAGCCTCGTGAAAGACCTCGACAATCTTCATCACGCCGCGCGAGCCAGAAGACATCATATTTGCAAGGGGTACTCCGCTGCTGTCCACAAGATCCGTATAGAGGTCATAGTCCTGCTGGCCCTCGGCCATGAGAATGGACCCGGACATGCTTCCCCGGCTCTGACCAAAGCCAATCTCAGAGGCATAGGGTTCGGCCTGTCTGATAAGAAACTCTAGATTTGGCCTGATGTAGTTGTTGGTCAGATTGATGGAAAGATTTGCCGTATTTGGGTCATTGGGGTCAACCGAGCCCGTTTGGGAACCCAGCAGGCTGGTCAGGTTTGACTTGGCCTGGTATTCTATAATATGAGCATTAAAAACAAAGGTGGCCTCCTCAAAGCAGGACCATATCATCTTCTTTGTTAATTCAACGGCCAATACATCTTCTCCTAGTCTGCGTAGACTAAAGAATATGATCTTATCCGCATCGTTCTGAAAAACGGGATTTTTATCAAAAAATCCAAACGGGGTCGGCCGGATTGTATTTATGAAATTAGCCATATGAATTTACCAATAAATAGAAGTACCAAAAAGATAAGTTTCGAAGAAGCGGCGGAACGATTCAAAAAGTACCACCCAGAGATTATATTACTTTATAAACAATATTCTAGCTGGAGAGAACCAGCCTGGTTTTTTGATCTCATTATAAAAAAATCTTTTAGGGGAGGGTGCCCAAAAGACATATTAAATAATAGGTCTGTTCACCCAGATCGCCGGAAAGAAAAACAACTTAAAACGAGATACAAAGCAAGACCAAAAAAAATTCCTCCTATCAAGAAAACAATGAAAGAAATTGTTAAGAATCGGCAACAAACAATGCTAAAAAGATATGGATTTGATAACCCCTCAAAGATAAAGTCGTTTCAGGAAAAAAAACAAAAAACAAGCCTAGAACACTGGGGGGTTGTAAGCCCCCTGTCAAAAGGATCTTCGATTCGAAATAATATATTAAAAACTAACATGACCAAATATGGAGGAGCAGGACCGGCGTGTTCGGAGAGTATTCGAAATAAAATGAGGCAAACAATGCTTGAAAAGTATGGAGTGGAACACTACCCCCAAACCTCGACATTTCAATTCGAACAATCAAAAAAAGTACAAGCCGAAGACGGCTTAACTCTCTTCCCGCTTAAAGAATGGCTACAGAAAAATGTCAAGGAGCCTATACCTTCAAGAATAACGGCTCTTCAATGGTTTCTTAATAAAGAAGATATTATTCCCGAACTAGAATTACGCAAACAAATCGACCGTTACCAAAGCTCTAAAACGGGTCTGGAACGACTGTTCGAAAGCCTAACGGGACTCCCGCACTTTAATCAGAAGCCCAAGGAACTCTCCAGCCCATATCAGTATCGTCCAGATTTCCAGCTAAACAACACGGTGTTCGTCAACCTCGATGGATTATATTGGCACGGGGAGAAGTACCACTCTAGATCCAGTCATAAAAATCTACGCGAAGCCTTTGAAAAATCCGGCCTACGTTTGCTCCAGTTTCGAGAACATGAAATAAAGGAAAAGTTTCCTATTATCTGGTCTATTTGTCAAAATGCCATAGGACATTCTCAAAATAAAATCTTCGCCAGAAAGTGTATGGTCGTATGTGACATAACACAAAAAGAAGCAAATAAATTTTTATTCGACAATCATTTAAAGGGACCTAAAAACGCAAGGCACATAGGACTAAAAAAAGAGGGAATCATTGTTTCTTTGTTGTCTTATAAAACAAATAAAAATATTTGCAAAATCGAACGATTTTGCTCTTTATTAAACACCAATGTTCTTGGTGGTTTTGGTAAACTATTAAAGGCTCTTGAGGCGGCGATCGACTCAAGTTGCGACACTATTCATTATTGGGTTGATTTAAGATATGGTATGGGCAATTATTTAGAAGCTTTTCATGGCTTTAAACGTTCTCATGACACAATTGGTTGGGAATGGACTGACGGCGATCGATGTTTTAATCGACTAAAATGTAGAGCAAGCTTAAATTCTACAGAAAAAGAAAACGCGAATAGTCGTGGCTGGTTTCGTATTTATGATGCAGGACAACGATTGTGGAAGAAAAATATAAGTAAATCATGAGCCAAAAAAGTCATAAAAAATCAATAGACGCCAAAGAAATCAAAAGAAGCAATTCCTCGTCGTTATACGTGTTTGACTTTGATGATACCCTGGCCACGGACAAGGGCACTCTGTATGTTGTGGGCCGGGATGGCACCAGAAGGCCCATGGGAGCCTCGGAATACTATAAATATAAGTTCAAGCCGGGAGAGACCATAGACATGAGTGAATTCGATGAGGTAACGGACCCCACCATTCATCATAATATAATGGATCTATTAATAGAGCACCTGGATAGCGCGGTTATTCTAACCGCAAGGAACAACGCCAAACCAGTAAGAAAATTCATGAATAAAATCAGAGTCTTCGTACCCAGGATTGTGGCCGTGGGGATCAATAATGCCGACGTTAACGAGGTTCGTATCAATGCAGAGAGAAAGGCCCTTTGGCTAGACCGGGAAATCTCCCAAAATAATTTAACCTACGTCGAAGTCTGGGATGACAACGAGCTTAATCTCTCACTTATAGGGGCCCTTCGTAAGAAACATCCCAATGTTGACATGATAACGCATCTCGTTAACCACGCCGGATAGAGAAGCCTGTACTACTGTCGTTTTTTGGGCTTCGCCCTGCCGCCGAGTTGAGCCGATCCAAGACTAATGAACAAATTAGTTAATTGGTCTTGCTCCCACTGGCTAAGAGTTATTTCATTATTATGGATAATCTCACGGATGGCCACCATAATACCCTGCAACTTAGCCGGGTCCTGCGTCATTAGAATACGTTTCTTGGTTGCCGAGATAACCTCGGTGGCACCGCCTCGGTCATAGGCGTCCATTATTCTGCGCTTCGCCCGGTCGGCCGGACTTTCTGCCGCTTCTTTAAGCACTTCTTTCAGGGACTCGTTAACCATTTCACGAAGTTCAATTATAGATAATTTTCGAGCCATCTTCGTTTATTTTTTGGGGCGGCTGCGTTTTTTTTCTAGGGTTTCCCGAATGGTGTTTCTTACCATGTCGCGGAACTCCTTCATCGTTAATTTCTTTGGTGATGCGGCCGGGGGCTTCTTGGTGGTATCGGCCTTGTTCAGGGCGGCAACGTGTTCCTTGATTGACTTACGAACCATTTGTCGAACTAAATTTCTAAATTGCGATTCGTTTAGTTTTTTCTCTTTTACGGGAGTTTGTTTCTTGTTGTCGGTCATTGTGGTCTCTTTCTTCTTTGTGGGAAATGAAGTTCAAAAATAAATAGGCAAAAGCCGTTCAAATTTACATACTTTTATACAAAGGGGTTTCTATGTATAAAAAGTTTATTTCGGCCTGGCTGGCGGTTCTATTCTTGATATGTTTTTCTGTTGGGTGTGACACAACCGATGTCCTGGGCAACGGACAGGATTGCAATGGAAGGGGTGGGGCCTTCGAACGAGACTTCCAGGCAAACGGCATTTTCGTGGACCCAGACTTCAGGTCCTTTGAAATGACGGTTGACCTAGAAAATTTTGTTGATTATCAAATCTCGGCAAAGACCGTGGCAGAATTGGCCTTTATGATGACCGTGGCCCATAAACAAATGGAGTTGCCTCACTCCAGAGAAACCGATTCATACTTGAATAACGGATATTGGGTTGTTGTTAACGATGATGATATTTTTGCACAGCTCTGGGGAAACAAGTACACGGCAAGTCAATATGGGGCCTTCTGGACTGCCCATCCCTGCTTCGACCTA
>Ga0315281_10015189_pt1 | contig 10332 bp, 9 predicted proteins | sample YL17G07_0_MG_FD_204540 | JGI IMG/M metagenome (GOLD analysis project Ga0315281, IMG submission 204540) | Sediment microbial communities from Yellowstone Lake, YNP, Wyoming, USA - YL17G07_0 | ecosystem: Environmental > Aquatic > Freshwater > Lake > Sediment | place: USA: Wyoming | collected...
CACCTGGGCAAACTTGGCGACGGCCACGTTGAGGGCAAACCCGGTAGCGAATCCCCATGCGCTCCAGGACAGGTCGCGCGGGGAGTGCCCGAGGCCGAGGTCGCGCAGCACGTCCTGGACGGCGGTGAAGGCGGGCGGGGCGGCAGCGGGCGTTGAAAGCGAGGGCCGCCGCTCGGCTTCCGCCTCGAGCGCCGCGACCAGCTCGTCGATGAGCTCGTCGGGCACCTCGTCGAGGAGGCGCACATAGGCGGCGTACTCGGTCTCGGGCGCCGGGCGTGGACCACGCACGTAGGTTGCGGCCGGCCCCGACGGCGCACGCTGGCAGCGGTCACAACGGTCAGCCCCGCTGGACCACTCGTCGAAGGCCAGTCCTTTGCCGCACGAGAGGCAGCGTGCCCGGGTTAGGGTGTCTTCCATGAACTAACCTTCCGTGGGCGGCGTGCCTTCGTTGGGTGGCGCGGGCGTGCCGGTAGGCGTCGGAGTGCCACTCGGGCCGGGCGTGGGAGTGATTGTGCCGGTGGGGGTCGGCGTGGTGGTGCCCGAGGGCGTTCCTGTAGCGGTCCCTGTGACCGTGGGGGTGGCAGTTGGGGTCGACGTCGAGCCTGGCGCGGGCGTGCGTGTTGGGGTGCTGGTCGGATTCACGAGACCGATCGAGGTGGGCGAGCCCGATGGCGTGCGGGTCGCTGAGGCGGTCGCGCTGGGCGTTTCGCCGTTGACGAACTTGCCCTGCTGGTCCTGCGCGGCCAGGACCTGGCTCGCGGGAGCGTCGAAGAGCTCGAGGCCCGCGCCGCTCGTCTGGAGTTGCTGCAGGAGCTGGGGCAAGCGGCTCGAGGCCGAGCCGGAGGGGGCGGCAGGCGTCGCCACCGTGCCGGCCGGCTGCAGGCCGAGGCACCCGGAGAGCAACACTGCGGCGCCAACCACGGGCACGGCGAGCAAACGAGGCCATACGCGTCGCTTCATGATGGAGAGGCTACGTGCGGGCACTGGTTGCGCCCATCGGGCGGACGCCGATCCGGCGCGATTGCGACACGTAAGGGAAACTGTGTCCCGCTTCACGTCCGGTACCGAAGGGGCTCAGCGGATGTCGAGCGTGGGTGCGGCGGCGCTCTTGTAAGGGACGCCCGTCACGGTAGCGCGGGCCTCCACGGTCACGACCGTGTTCACGAACTGGCGGCGGTCGTCGCCAGCGACGGCGTACTCCCACGAGCCGTCTTCCGCCTGGGTGGCCGCGTTCTCGACGAGGCCGGCCTGCCAGGTGTGGGCGGAGCCATTCCAGTACTTCCCGTCGCTGGTGCGTTTTATGACGAACGACGCGGCCGAGGGAGCTAGCGTACCCGTGGTTGCGGAGAAGCTCAGCCGGCTGCGCGGGACGAGCGTCCCATCGGGCGGGGCAGCGACGACGAACTGGTCGGAGGCTGTGAGCACGGCGGCGCCGACGGTGAAACTCTGGCCCGCGGACTGTCCTCCGCCGGGGGCAGGGTTGAAGACCGTGACGGTGGCCGTGCCCTGCGTGAGCACGTCGCTCGCGAGAATCGCAGCAGTGACGCGCGTCGCGCTCACGAAGGTGGTGGTCCGGTCGCTGCCGTTCCAGCGCACGACGGCGCCGTCGACGAACCCTGTGCCGTCGACGGTCAGCGTGAAGGCCGCACCGGCCGCACCGGTGGCGCCCGGGGTAAGCGCGGTAACCGCTGGCGCCGGGTTGTTGACGGAGAACGTGGCCGCGGACGAGATTCCGCCGCCGGGGGTGGGGCTGAAGACCGTGACGCTCACCAGGGCGGCTGCCGCCAGGCTGCCAGCGGGCACGGCCGCGTTCAAGGTGGTCGCATTGACGTAGGCGGTCACGAGGTCAGTGCCGTTCCAGCGCACGGTCGAGCCGTTGACGAACCCCGACCCGGTGACCGTCAACGAGAGGCCCGCTGTGCCCACGGTCGCCGAGGCGGGCGAGAGACTGGCGAGGGCCGGCGCCGGGTTCGAGATGGTGACGGTCACGCCCGCGGAAATGCCTCCGCCCGGGCCGGCGCTGAAGACGGTCACCGTCGGAGTGCCTGTCACCTGGATGTCCGCCGCCAGGATGGTCGCCGTCAGGGTGGTGGAACTCACGAACGACGTGGCCCGGTCGGAGCCATTCCAGCGGACGGTGGACGAGCCGACGAAGCCCGACCCGCTGACGGTGAGCGTGAACGCACCGCCGCCCACGGCAACCGTGGCCGGGTTCGTGGACGAGATCACGGGCGAGGGGTTCGCCGCGCTGGTGATGGAGAAGCTCGCAACGGGCGAGGTACCGCCGCCCGGCGCCGGGTTGAACACGGAGATGTTCGCCGCGCCCGCGCTGGCAAGGTCGGCCGTCAGGATGGAGGCGGTGAGCTGGCCCGCGTTGATGAACGTCGTCGTGCGCGCCGACCCGTTCCAGAGCACGGAGGCGCCGGGCACGAAGCCGGTGCCGTAAACGGTGATCGTGAAGCCCGGGGTACCTGCGTTCGCCGTCGCGGGGACGAGCGTCGTGACGAGCGGGGCCGGATTCGGAGCGCCGTTGATGGTGAACGTGGACGCCCCGGAGAGGCCCCCGCCCGGGGCCGGATTGTAGACCGTCACGGAGACGCTTCCCGCGGCGGCCATGTCTGAGCCGGGGATCGTCGCCGTCAGTTGCCCGGAGTTGACGTAGCCCGTCGCGCGGTCGGAGCCGTTCCAGCGCACTACGGAGCCGGCGACGAAGTTCGAGCCGTTGACGGTCAGGGTGAAGCCGGTGCCGGTGGCGTTGCCGCTCGCGGGAGAGAGGCTCGAGATGGAAGGAACGCCGTTGGGCGCCTGGACCGAAATGGCGAGGACGTTGGAGCCGTGCGTGGCGGCGAGCGTGCCCGCGCTCGTCGTGTCGCCGTTGTAGAAGGCGCTGACGGTGTAGGTGCCGGCCGAGGCCGCGGTGAACTGCACTCCGGTTTGCGCGGCGCCGCAGGAACTGGCCAGTTGCGACAGGGGCGTGAACAGCACTGTGCCGCCCGGGCCAGTTACGCCGAAGTCCCCGGACTGCAGGGGTGTGGTCGAGCTGAGGGTCGAGGTGCCCGCGACGAGCGTGGGGTCCTGCGGAGAGCCGGCGGCAGCGTCGTCGGGCGCGTCGGTCAGGACGCTGGCAGTGCAGACGGAGATCTGCGCGCCCGTGGTGAATGGCGGAACTGCCGAGCCCGGGGCCGGGAGCGTGACTGTCTGCAGGCCAGTTTCGGAAACACCGATGACGAAGCCCGAGGAGGCGAGGCCCAGGCTGAGCGCCGCGACCGTCACGGACACGTCGTCGCCGGCGGCGCTGTCCCTCGCACGGACCACGACGGACATCGTGTCGCCGCTGGCGACGGTACTGCCCGTGCAGTGCGCGGTGCTGCCGGCGATCGAAGACGAGCCGGTGCCGCCCGGGCAGGTGATAGAGCCGCTTTGCAGGTCGCCGTTCGTGACCGTGACGTCGAGGGGCTGGATGAGCGGCCCGATTGGCGCGAAGGCGTGGGTGAAGGTCACGGTGATGGTCGAGAGGCCGCCCTCAAAGATTGCGGAAGGTGCGGCCGCGGGGCTCACGAATACGTTCACGCCAGAGCCCGTGACGGTCAGGCCGCCGACGGATGCGTCGAGGCTGTCGTCGTTGGAGCCGCTGGCGGCGGTGCTGTCGGGAGTGTCGTAGGCGTTGCGGAAGCCGGACCCGGCGTCGCTGAAGAGTGCCTGTATGGTGGCGTTGCTGTAGGTCGCGCCGGCCGCGGCGGCGGTTACGGTGAAGTTCAGAGCAATCTCTGCTGCCGTCCCGGTCGAGAGGGCGCCCGCGGGCACGCCACCCGCCCCCAGGAAGCAGCGCACGTAGGCGGCAGTGGGCGTGTTGTCGGCGCAGGAGGTGACGACGTTGCCGGACTGCGCCCCATACGAAACGAAGGTCATGTTCGCGGGCTTCTTCAGGTCGTAGGTCACCGGGCCGGTGAAAGCGCCGGGCGCGCTGGTCACGTCCACGGTGAAGGTCAGCGTGCTGCCCACCTGGACGACGCTGCCGGCAGCCGGGGACTGGTAGACGGTGTAGGTGACGTCGGTGTCGAGCGCGGTCGCACCCGTGTGGCCGGGCGTCGCCAACGCAGCGACGGCGAGAGCCACTGCCGCGAGCGCGACGGTCCACGGGCGGGTCGAACGGTGGCGACGGACGCGTGCCACGCCGGTCAACCTGTGTAGGCGATCGAGACGCCGCGCAGCTTGGTACCCGCGCCACCCGTCAGGTCCACCACGAGGAAGTAGACGTTCGCGTTGTTGTCGACAATGTGGCTGAAGGCGGTCGCTGTCTGCGGCGAGGCTCCTGCCGAGGAGAGCACTTCGACGAGCTTGAAGATCTGGCTGGCGCCGCTGCCGTTCGCGAGCGGGGTGAAGTCGAGGCGGACCTGGACCTCGCCTCCCGCAGCTTCGAAGGCGGCGGTCATGCTTGTGATGATGGCGCCGTCTGGCAGGTGCACCGCCGCGAAGTAGCGCTTCGAGGCCTCGTCCGTGCCGACGGGGTTGAGCTGGTTGAACGACTTTTCGTAGATGGCGAGGTCGTTCATCGGGACGAAGGTGCTCGCGGCGACGGAGAGGTGGCCCGGGCCGGGGCCGGACCCGCCGGTCCCGGCGACACTCGGCAGCGAGCCGCTGTCGCCCGTGAGGTTGATCCAGACAGCGTCGCCGTTGTTGAGCTGGGTGAGCGTGTTGACGTAGGCAGGCAGCGTGGGCGCGTAGAGGTCGTACTTCTGGCCAGCGGCGTCCCAGCGGTAGACCGCCGCGTACTGACCGTTGAGCGAGGAGAGGGCGGACTCGGGCGAGCCGGTGGCCCCGAGGTAGGGGACGTTGTTCCAGCCGCGGACGAGCACGGTCCCGGCGCGGGCGTCGTGTGTGACGAAGAGCCCGGTGAGCGCAGCGGCCGTCACGAGGCCCAGCCCCAGGAGGACGAACCGGGACAGTGGTGAACCCTTCACGCCAACCTCCTCACCGCCCGCGGCCCCCAACGGAGGGACCGCAGCCGTGGGAATGCACCCTGAAGGGTAGGTGGCTTCATCCGCAGCCTTAATGGGCAGAAACCCGATGCCGGCCCGGCGGAAAGCCACTAAGGGAGGGCGGAAAACCCTGAAAGCTGGCGGGGGATGACCCTGCGGACGTTGTCAGGGAACTCGTTCCGCAACCACGACGTAGAAGTCGAGCGACTCACCCTTCGGGCTGAACCGTGTCCCCGATGTGATCACCGTCAGCCACTCCGCCGTCGCGGGGCGCTTCGGTGGCGAGATGACGTCCCCCAAGCGGAGCGCCTCGATCTCGTAATGCGTAGTGGTCGTTACGCGGTAGTGGATTTCGGGGCCGGTCTGAAGGGAGACGGCGAGCTCGTCCCCAGCCACCAGTTTGGAGAGGTTCGCGAGAAGGCCGGGAGTGCCCTGGAACGACGAGAAGCCTGTAAACGTCGCGTTGCCAGGCACGCCCGGCCGGTCGTAGGTGCCGTACCAGCCCGCGTTCCGCTGGTCGTGAGGTGTGTCCAACTGGTTGTTCACGAGACCGAGCTCTTCGACGGCCGCGTCCACCCCGAGCCGGGCGATCCGTAGCCGGGTGGGCTTCCCCGACGGGAGCGCTGGAGTTCTGGTCGGCTCCGGTGCAACAGCGGTCGCAGTGGCGGTCGCGGTCGCGGTCGCGGTCGCGGTCGGGGGCTCAGCCGTGGACGGTTGCGCTTCACTGTTGCCGCCGCAGGCAGACAATGCCGCGCCCCCCGCCAGGACGGCGAGCCAGACGAGACGCAGGACAAGCCGGTGTGCGAACAGCGGCGCCACTCAACGCTCCAGTCAGCCGGTCTTCGCCGCTACGATACCCGCTCGGCAACGACCACGTCGCGGTCGACGTACTCCTGGCCGGTGGAGTCGAGCGCGCCGCCGCAGGTGATGAGCGTGATCCACTGCTTGCCCTCGGGCCGCTCCTTCGGGATGGTAATCGCGGCCGTGTCGAAGGCGTCGCGGTTGTAGCGGGCCGTGGTGAGGACCTTGTAGTGGTACTCGCCGCCGTTCTCCATGACAACGCTTACGTCGTCCCCGGCCTTCAGTTTGGCGAGGTTCACGAACGGTGCGGGGATGCTGTGGTAGTAGATGTGGGCTGAGAAGACGGAGTTTCCGATCCAACCGGGCCGGTCGTAGATGGTGTACCAGCCGACGTCCACGTTCTCTTTCTTCGGCGTGTCGAGCTCGCCGCGGGCGTTGATGCCGAGCTCTTCGATGGGCGCGTCGACGTTGAACCGTGGGATCTTGAGGCGCGCGATCTTGCCGGCAAAAGGCGTTGCCGTCGCCGTTGGCGTGTGGATGATCTTCGTCGGCAGGATGCGCTCGGTGGGGGTGGGCGTAAGGGTAGGCGGATCGGCCGTGGGCGTGGGAACGGGTGCGTCGTTGCCGCCACCGCATGCAGCGGCTGCGACGAGGGCGGCCACGCCGGCGACGAACAGGAGGACGGGGAGGGTGCGCGCAAGCCTCAAACCAGGGACTCCTCAGGGGTGGTAACGAGTTTCACCATGGTGCCCCGGCCGCTCGAAAGGGGATAGGGCGCCGGCCCGTCACTGGACGCGTTCGGCCACGACCACGTCGCGGTCGAGGTAGTCGCCGATCCCATTGGCCTGGGTCTGCTGGAAGCGCCCGCCGCAGGTGATGAGCGTGATCCACTGCTTGCCCTCGGGCCTGTCCTTGGGCCAGACGATGTCGCCACCGGGCCAGGTGGCGGCGTCGTAGCGGGTCTTGCGGACGACCTTGTAGGTGTACTCGGGGCCGTCCTGCATGGCGATGACGACCTGGTCGCCGAGGTCGAGGTTCTTGAGGTTGTAGAACGGGCCGAGGATGTCGGGGAAGTAGTCGACATGGGCGGAGAAGACGGCGTTTCCGACCCAGCCGGGCTTGTCCCAGTTACCGTACCAGCCGCTGTCGTGCGGGTCGTGCGGTGTGTCCATCTCGTTGTTGGCGAGGAGGCCGATCTCCTCGACGGCGGAGTCGACTTTGAAGCGCGGGATCTTCAGGCGCGCGACCTTGCCGTCGAACGGCAGCGGCGTGGGCGTGGGCGTGGGCCCCGGCGTGTCGGTCGAGGGTGGGGCGACGTCCGTGGGCGTGGCCGTCGCGACGATGTCGAAGGGCGTGGGGTCGGCAGGTGTGGAGCCGCCACCGCGCGAGGCGGCGAAGCCCAAGACCAGGAGTGCCGCACCAGCAACGAACGACAGGGCAGCGAGCGAGCGGAGGATGTTCATGCGGTCGTCACACGCACCATGCGGGCGCCTCTTCGTTTAGCTTATACGACGGCAGGGGCAGCAAGAGATTAAGCGCCGCTTACTCCGGGCCCGGCGGCGGACCCACGCGGCGGCGGCTGAGCGCGTATCCGCCGGCCGCGCCAGCTGCGCCCAGGGTCGCGACCACGATCAGCACGATGGCCCAGCCGGGGAAACCGTCCGAACCCCCGGCTCCGTTGGCCCGGCCTGCCGCCGTGACAGCACCGGGGGTGCCCGCGTGCACCGGGGTGAGCTGAATGTCGTCGGTCGGCAAGGGACCGGTGGGTCGAGGCGAGGCCCCGGCGGACGGCTGAGCCGTGGCGCCTCCACCGGCAGGCGTGGCTGTTGAAGCCCCCGGGGTGACCGGCGTAGCGGTGGGCAGCGGCAGGGGCGTGCCTTCGCCGGCGTTCAGGTTGACCTCCTGCGGGCCCGCCTTCCAGTGCGCGGTCTGCGGTGCCGCCTTGCCGCCGACGGCGAAGGTGACGGTCTTGCCGTCCTTCCCGCAGCCCGGCTTCTGGCTGTCGTGCATCACGCTCACGACGTACAGCCCGACGCCGTTTTCGATGATGAAACGCACGCCGGGGCCCAACTGTGTGCAGTCGACGCCGTCGACGAACGCGCGGACGTCGGCGTCGGGAGGGGGTGTCTTCCCTTCGATGCTGGCGGTGCCGTAGAACGTCGACGGGATCTGGGGCTGGGCGGCGGCCCGGGCAAGTGGGAGTGCGCAAAGGGCCACGACAGCAACGAGGAGGAGACGCATCTGCACCGAGGTTACAGAACCACGCTGTTACTGCCCAAGGCGGGGAGTCGCCTGTTTCACAAAACTTCCGTAGCTTATGTCCCTATGCACCGCGGGCAGGGTGACAGTGGCGCAGATCGGTAAGACTCTCCGCGAGGCGCGCCTTGGCCGTGGCCTGACTATCGAGCAGGTGGCGCAAGATACGCGCATCTCCGCGCGCTTCCTCGAAGCGCTGGAGGAAGAGGACTTCGGAGCCCTCCCGGCGCCGGTCTACGTCCGCGGTTTCCTGCGCTCGTATGCGAACTACTTGCGCGTGGACGCCCAGCCGCTCCTCGCCTCGCTCGACGAGGGCACGGGGCGACGGGTGGCCGGGCCGGACGGCTTCGTCGGGGGCCCGAGGGCGCCGCGTCCGCGCTCGGCGGACCCGTTCCGGCGCGCGCCCGCTGCGCCGCCCCAGCCGCCCACCGTCCCGGGCGAGATGGACGTCGACGACGGCGAATTCGACGACGACGAGGCTGAAGGCGCGTATGGACCCGGGGCGCGCGGCGTGCAGCCACTGGCGCGTGGCCGCGGCGTGGTGCCGGCGGCCGAGTTCGAAGAGCAGCCGCTGCGCCCGAGGCGCGTCGCCGGCGTGCTGACGGGAAGGCCCGACGACTATGGCGGGGGCGGCTCGGGCAGCTCGCGCATCCTGCTGATCGCCGGGGGCGGGATGCTCGTGCTGCTCATCGTCCTGGCGGTCGCGGTGTTCGCGACGCGCGGTGGGGGGGATTCGTCCAGCAACGCGGCGGCGCCGCTGCCAACGTCCACGTCGAAGCCCGGGACGGTCATCAACGTCGGCTCGGCCACGCCGAAGCCGTCAGTCACCGGCACCCCGGCGGGGACGCCCGGGGCGAGCACCACGCCCACGGGCACGCCCGCGACAGCGACCCCGACCGTGGGCGCCGGCACGCCCACACCCACGCGCCAGCCCGAGCCAACGGCCGCGCCGACGGCAACGCCGGAGACGACCGCAACTCCCGAGACCACCCCGTCGGCGACAGCCACGCCGTCGGCGACGTCCACTCCTCCACCGACTCCCAAACCGATCTCAACGCCGCTCCCGTCCCACCCCTACCAGTACAGCGAGTGCACTAGAAACGGTGGCAGTTGCGGTGACGGGAAGATCCGCGTGGTCTGTGTGCCAGACGGCTCCTGGTTCATCGACGTCGCGACTGTGGACGGCGTCTACACGCTTCCGCCCGGCTGGCACGACGTTTACGTCGATCGGCCCACGGAGGCCCAGGCCGCCTGCGGCTGACTTTCGTAACCCTATGGCCACTGACACGCTCCTACGGTGACGGCAGGTGGACGCGCGGTGCGAGACGCACCCACGTGTCACCGTCATGCACCCGGCCGCACCCGGTCGCCACCTGGTGATCCCGACGACTTCCCTCGTGGGACGGGTGCGGGCCAAAGCACCCCCCGCGGGGTGCAGGGATGTCGGGGTTCCCGCAAACGCTGGTACGACCGGGCGCCCGCCAGGCATCGCGGGGCCCGCTGCGCCTCCTGCCACTCTGGGCAGCCGCGCTCGCGGTCGCCGCAGTGGTGGCCATTGCCGGCTCGTGGGCCTCGAGCGGCGACGCCGCGCCGGCGGCAGCGCCCGAAACGACCTCTTTCGCTCCAGTGACGACAGCGCCGGTGGTGGCGCCGCCGGCCGCGGGCGCTGGCACAGACTTCGGGTTCGTCCTCCCCGCGGCATACCAGGCGGCGTTGCTGGAGCCGGCCATCGCCGTGCCCGTGGCGGCACCGGCGGCGGTACAGCCACAGCCCCCGGCGGCGCCGGTCGTTACCCAGCGCGCGATTGAACCGGCAGCGCCAGCGGCGCCAGCCGCTCCCGCTCCGCCACCCTCGCAGACGCGGCTCTTCATCCCCGAGATCCCGGCGGGACCGATGACGGCGCCGGAGCAGAGCCTGCTCGACGCCACCAACCGCGAGCGCCAGAAGGCGGGCCTGCCCGCACTGGCCCTGGACGCGGGGCTCAGCCGCATCGCGCGCATCCGCTCGGAGCAGATGATCGAGCAGAACTACTTCGGACACGTCGACCCGACGGGCCTTTCGATGTACACCGAGCTGCTCGCCCATTTCGGCTACGGCTACGCCTGGGCGGGCGAGAACCTCGCGCTGAACAACTACAGCGTCGACCAGGCGGCCGAGCGCGCGATGACGGCGCTGATGAACAGCCCGACACACCGGGCGAACATCCTCGCGGACGACTACTTCCGCATCGGCATCGGCGAGATTTCCACGCCGGACGGGCGGCACTTCTTCACCATGATCTTCCTCGGCTGAAGTT
>Ga0315281_10015190_pt1 | contig 10332 bp, 11 predicted proteins | sample YL17G07_0_MG_FD_204540 | JGI IMG/M metagenome (GOLD analysis project Ga0315281, IMG submission 204540) | Sediment microbial communities from Yellowstone Lake, YNP, Wyoming, USA - YL17G07_0 | ecosystem: Environmental > Aquatic > Freshwater > Lake > Sediment | place: USA: Wyoming | collected...
AAAACAGTATCGCGTGGCCCCCGGAGAAACCATCAAGGTCGAGACCCTGACCGGAAAGGTCGGCGGCAAAGTCACTTTTGACGACGTTCTCGCCGTCCGCACCGACGACGACAAGATGCTCGCCGGCAAGACCCTCTCCGGCGCCACGGTCACCGGCAAGATCGTGGAGCACGGCCGCCACGCCAAAGAAATGGTCATGAAGTACAAAAAGACCAACCAGTACAAGATTACCCGCGGCCACCGGCAGAATTACACTGCCGTCGAAGTCAAAGATATCAACCTGTAGCCCGCCTCTTCAGAGGCGGTGACTTTCGCTTCTCGAGGTTTCAACCATGGCACACAAAAAAGGTGGCGGTTCATCGACCAACGGGCGCGACTCTCAGGGTCAGCGCCTCGGCACCAAGCGCTTCGGCGGCCAGCTCGTCAACGCCGGCACCATCCTCATCCGCCAGCGCGGCACCAAGCGCAAGCCCGGCCTCAACGTCGGCCGCGGCAAAGACGACACTCTCTTCGCTCTCATCACCGGCTTCGTTCACTTCGAAGACAAGGGCCGCATGGGCCGTTTCATCAGCGTCCTCCCCGCCGAAGCCGCCGCCAAGGCGTGACACCTCTGCTCAAGTTGTCATCCTGAGTCCGCCGCAGGCTGACGAAGGATCTCTCTTCGCTTGGAGTTATCCCGGCGCCCCGTTCCTTGGGGCGCCGATTTTTTTGTAGCGCCCGGCTTCCGCCGGGCATATTCTCCCCTGCGAATTCTCCGCCATGCGCTCTCATGTTCACAAATCGCGCTGGGCATCTTATCTAGCTGCACTGCTCGTGGTTTCTTTCCTCGCGCCGCCTGCGCTTCCCCGCAGCCTCGCTTCCCGCGAATATCTCGACGCCGCCCTCGCCGCCGAGCGTTGGATCCGCACCTCCGCGCAGCACACCGGCGCCGGCACGCAGTGGCCCGCCGACCCTCGCGATCCCAAATCCCTCAGCTACAACCTCTACACCGGCATGCCCGGCATCGTCCTTTTCTATCTCGAGGCCTATCACTCCACAGGGGACGCGGCTTTTCTCGACGCCGCTCGCTCCGGCGCTAACTCCCTTCTCGCGCGCATCGAAAATGAAAACGACCCCGGCCTCTACACCGGCCTGGCCGGCATCGCCTTTGCGATCATCGAAACCTACAAGTCCACGCAAGATCCAGCATTCCGTCAGGGCGCGCTCCGTTGCCTCGAACTCTTTCGCCTGCGCGCGCGCAAGGCGGGCGCAGGCATCGAGTGGAGCGACAAGACCGACATCATCTTCGGTTCCGCCGGCACGGGCCTCTTTCTTCTCTACGCCGCGCGCGTGCTCAACGACAAATCCGCCAAAGACCTCGCCGTGCAGGCCGGCCTGCGCCTCGTCGAGCTCGGCCGTCCGGAAAATGGCGGCCTCAAGTGGGCCATGGATCCCACGTTCGCCCGTTTGATGCCCAATTTTTCTCACGGCACGGCCGGCGTCGCTTATTTTCTGGCCACGCTCTATCAGCAAACCCAGCAGAAGAAATTTCTCGACGCGGCTCTGGCCGGCGCGCGCTACCTGCTCTCCATCGCCGTCACCGATGGCGGCATCTGTCTCATCTTCCAAAACGAGCCCTTCGCCAGGGACATCCACTATCTCGGTTGGTGTCACGGCCCCGCCGGCACCGCGCGGCTTTTCTACCGCCTCTATCAGGTCACCGGCGACCGTAAGTGGATGGACTGGGTCAAGAAAGGTGCTCGCGGCATTCTCTCGAGCGGCATCCCGGAGAAACTCACGCCCGGCTTTTGGAATAACGTCGGTCAGTGCTGCGGCTCCGCCGGCGTGGTCGAATTTTTTCTCACGCTCCACCGCCTCACTCGCGACCCCGAGTATCTTGCCTTCGCCCGCCGCGTCGCTGCCGACCTCCTCGCCCGCGCCACTCGCGAAGGCAGCGGCGCAACCTTCACACTGAAATGGATCCAGGCCGAGCATCGCCTTGCCCCCAAGCAGCTCGTCGCCCAGACCGGCTACATGCAGGGCGCCTCCGGCATAGCCATCTGTCTTCTCCACCTCGACGCCTTCGACCGCGCTCGCCACCCCGCCATCACCCTCCCCGACTCCCCCTTCTGAATCTGCGCTCCTTTGTCTTTCTCCGCTTCCCGTCGTATCCTTTCAAGGCGCAGACGACTTAGGTTCTCGATTTTCTATTTTCTCTTTTCTGTCTTCTATGTTTGTTGACGAAGCCAAAATCATCGTCAAGGCCGGCGACGGCGGCAACGGTTGCGTTGCCTTCCGCCGGGAGAAGTACGTCCCGCGCGGCGGCCCCAGCGGCGGCGACGGTGGCGATGGCGGCAGCGTCATCCTCGAAGCCAATCCCAACGACAACACGCTTCTGCGCTTCCGCTACAACCCCGAATATCGCGCCGAGCTCGGCCGTCCCGGCCAGGGCTCCAACAAGCACGGCCGCGCCGGCAAGGACATGCTCGTCACCGTGCCCGTCGGCACGGTCGTCTACGATCAAGAAACCAGTGAACAACTCGTGGACCTCGCCGCACCCGGCCAAAGTTTCGTGATTGCCCGTGGCGGGCACGGCGGCCGCGGCAACGGCCATTTCGCCAAACCCTGGCATCAGGCCCCGCGCGAATTTGAGGAAGGCCATCCTGGCGAAGAGCGCCATCTGCGTCTCGAGCTCAAGCTCCTCGCCGACGTCGGTCTCATCGGTTTTCCCAACGCCGGCAAGTCCACGCTCATTTCGCGCATTTCCGCCGCGCGTCCCAAAATCGCCGACTATCCTTTCACCACGCTCGAGCCGCAGCTCGGCGTCGTCTCGGCCGACGCCGGCCGCACCTTCGTCGTCGCCGATCTCCCCGGCCTGATTGAAGGTGCCCACAACGGCGCGGGCCTCGGCATTCGTTTCCTTCGCCACATCGAGCGCACCCGCCTGCTCGCGCACCTCGTGGACACCAGCGATTTCAACGACCGCGATCCCCTGCACGATTTCGAAATCATTCGCGGCGAGCTCCGCGCCTCGAGCGACGCCCTCGCCGAAAAACCGTTTCTCGTCGTCGCCACTAAGCTCGACGCCACCTCCGATCGCGCTCGCCTCGAAGCCCTGGAAAAATTTTGCGCCACAAACTCGTTTCAGTTCTTCGCCATCTCCGCCGCCACTGGCGACGGCGTCGACGCTCTCGTTCGCGCCATGGCCGACGCGCTCGCTCGTCTGGCCCCCGCTGCGGTGCCTGCGGACACGGAAGCCACGTCCGCCCCTTCGGAGGACCGTTGACCGCCGCCGCCCATCGCGCTTCCTCACGCCCGCGCAACATCGCGCTCTACGGCGGCTCGTTCGATCCTATTCACGCCGGCCATCTGGCTGTAGCCCGTGCGGCGCAGCGCCGTTTTCATCTCGCCGAGATTCACTTCGTCGTCGCCGGTCGCCCGCCGCACAAGCTCAAGCAGGACGCCGCGCCCTTCGCGCATCGTTTTGCCATGACCGCGCTGGCCTGCTCCGGCCACGCTCACTTCCTCCCCTCGCTCGCCGAAGCCGGCGACGATGGCTCGGGGAGCAGCATTCACTATTCGCTCGACACAGTCCGCCGTTTCCGCCATCGCCTTGCCCATCCCGGCGACCGCCTTTTTTTCCTCCTCGGCGTGGACTCCTTCCTCGAAATTCCCACATGGCGCAACTACCAAGCGCTGCTCGCCGCCTGCGACTTCATTGTCACCAGCCGCCCGGGCTACCGCATGGAGCCGCTTCGCCGGGTGATTCCGGCGGAGTTGCTCAAGCGCTCCGCGCCGAGGTCCTCGCGCGTCATTCATCTCCGCACGACGGACGTGCATCTGCTCGACAGTGTCGCGAGCCAGGTCTCCTCTTCCGAGGTTCGCCGTCGCCGCCACCTCCGCCGGCCCATTCACGGGCTTGTGCCCGTGGCCGTGGAGGAATACATTCTCAGCCAGGGCCTTTACCTGTGATCGCACACTCTCTGCGTCCTGAACTCCTCTGCGCCGTGGAGGCCGCTCGCAGCAAGCAAGCCCAGGACGTCGCGCTCTTCGACCTCCGCAAGCTCGGCGCCTTCACTGACTATTTCCTCATCTGCACCGGTTTCAGCCATCCGCAGATTCGCGCCATCGGTGACGCGGTTGAAGACCAGCTCGCAAAGATGGGCATCCGCCACGCCCGCCGCGAAGGCGACCGCCGCTCCGCCGATTGGGTTCTGCTCGACTACGGTTCTTTCGTCGTGCACGTCTTTGCCGAGCGCGCGCGCCTCCATTACGACCTCGAGCGTCTGTGGCGCGCCGCCCCGCGCGTGCAACTGTCGGACTCCGGAGCCGCCGCCTCGTCATGAGCACGCTGCCGCGCATCGTCTGGCTGGCCCGCGACGCTGCTTCCCGGCGCGTCCTTGACCTCGCCACCAAAGTCGCCGCCACCTCCACCACCGTTCTCGTCACCGGCGAAAGCGGCAGCGGCAAGGACCAGCTCGCGCGACTCATCCACGAGTCCAGCCCCCGCCGCGATGCTCCCTATCTCAAAATCGACTGCGCCAGTCTTCCGCCGGAGCTCGTCGAGTCCGAGCTCTTCGGCCACGAGAAGGGCGCTTTTACCGGCGCGGTCGAGCGCAAGCTCGGCCGCCTCGAGCTCGCCCGCGGCGGCACCATCGTTCTCGACGAGGTCGCCGCGCTCGCTCCCGCCATCCAGTCCAAGCTCCTCCGCGTGATCGAGGAGCGCACCTTCGAGCGCCTCGGCGGCACCGACACGCTGCGCATCGACGCGCGCCTCATCGCCCTCACCAACGCCGATCTCCAGCGTCTCATCGCCGCTGGCCGCTTCCGCGAAGATCTCTTCCACCGCCTGAATGTTTTCACCATTGCCGTGCCGCCGCTCCGCCAGCGCCCCGCGGACATTCTTCCCCTCGCTGAGGAGTTGCTTGTTCGGCTCGCAACGGTTCACGCCCGCGTGGGCGTCGCCTTCGACGCCGTGGCTCACCGTATGCTGGAGACCTATTCCTGGCCCGGCAACGTCCGTGAATTGAAGAACGCCATCGAGCGCGCCCTAGTTTTTTCCACGGACGCCATCCTCCGTCCCGAACATTTTTCCGACCATATCCGCACCGCCGCGCCTTCCGGAGCCGCCGTCGCCGCTCTCCGTTCTCTCAAAGACATCGAGCGCGAAGCCATCGCCGCCACTCTCGAAGCCACTCATTTCAAAATTACCAAGTCCGCCGAAATCCTCGGCATCTCCCGCAAAACCCTCCTCGAAAAACGCAAAAAATACGGGTTGGGATAATCCGTAGATTACGCAGATTTCGCAGAAAAAACTTCTTTCAGTGGTACCATGCTGGCCTTAGCAGTCATCTTCCTTCCCGAGTAATTGGTTTTTCCCCTTAGTCTGTGTAATCTGCGTAATCTGTGGATTCTTGAATGAAAATACGCCTGATCATGCTCGGCAAAACCCGTCGCCCCGAAATCCGTGCCCTGCTCGACGACTATCTCTTCCGCATCCGACACTATTGCGCCGTCAACACCACCGAGCTTCGTGACGCTTCTCCCGCCGCTCTCCGCAATCTCAAACTCGACCCCGCCGCCACCCTCATCCTCCTCGACGCCGCCGGCAAGCAGCTCTCCTCCCCGCAATTCGCTCGCTGGCTCGGTGACCTCCGCGACCGCGGCGCCCGCGAACTTGTCTTCCTCTGCGGCGACGCCGAAGGTTTTCCCGACGACCTCCGCGGCCAGGCGCACATGAAGCTTTCGCTCTCCACTCTCACCATGCCGCACGAATTCGCCCGCGTCCTCCTCGCCGAACAGCTCTATCGCGCCTTCACCATCCTCTCCGGCCATCCATATTCCAAATAAGCACACCCGCTTCTTCGATTCGCGCGCGGATGCCCCGCATCCGTTAGAATGGAGCTTCCAGCCCCGCCCGAATTCGAGCGCCGGAGTTTTTCCTGTGTTGCCGCCGTGCTCCGCAAGGAGAATCCGTATGTCAAGAATCGTTCGCTGGACCGTGTTTGCGCTTTGTATTTGGCTGGCGCCCGAAGATGCCTGCGCGCAGGCCCAGCAGGCCGCTCCGGCGTCTCCCACGCTGCAGGCCATTGAAGTGAAGGAGCCCGGCGGGCAGATCCTGGGCTTCCGCCATTTGTCTGGCTCGACCGAAGTCGAAATGCGCGGCACGAAGCTCATGCCGCAGGCCAGCACGCAGATGAAAATCGGCAGCCGCCCCGGCTTTTCCGAAATCGACATCAATCGCGGCGCCATCCGTGGCCTCGAGCCGGCCCGCCGCTTTGGCAAGGATTTCCACACCTACGTGCTGTGGGCCGTCACCGTGGACGGCGCGGCGATGAACCTCGGCGAAATTACCTTTGACTCCACAGGCCCTGTCAGCATCAACGTCACCACGCCCTTCCAGACCTTCTGGCTGATGGTCACCGCCGAGCCCGATTACGCCGTCAACGATCCCAGCCCGGTGGTCGTGCTCTACAGCATCAACCAGGAAAACACCGTCACCAGCAATAAGGCGTTGCCCGTCCCCGGCAAGCTGCTCTACTACACCTACTACTCGCAGTACGACACTTCTCCCGCCGCCATCGACACCGCCACGCCCAACGAATTGCTGCAGGCCCGCAAAGCCGTCGAGCTGGCCGCCAGGTCCGGCATCCTGGCCGTGCCCACACCCGCAGGCGCCGCCTTGCTGCCCGATGAAGCGCGCACTCGCCAGACGCTCGAGCAGGCCCGCAAATTCCTGCAGGAGTCGGAGGCCGCGATGAAAGAACCCGCGCGGCGAAGCGAGACCGTTCAGTTCGCGCGCACTGCCGCGCAGATTGCGGAAAACGCCCGCGCCCTCGCGCTCGGCGCCGTCGGCGGGCTCCACGTCCGCCAGCTCGAGCGCGACCTCGAAGCCCTGCGCGCCGAGGCCGAATCCCTGCGCCAGCAGGTGGCGCGCCTCACTGCGGAGAATGCCGCGCTGAAAGAAGATTGCGCCAAACAGCTTGCCGACCTCCGCAATCGTCTGCAGCAGCTCGAAGCGGAGCTCGCGCGCGAGCGCAGCGCCAATCGCGACGCCGCAGCCAAAATCCTCGAACTCAACCGCCGCATCGGCGAACTCGAGCAGGCCCTCAAGCAGGCCGGCGAGCAGAATGCCCGCCTCCGCGAAGACCGCGAAAAAATCTGCAGCGAGCTCCGCCGCCAGTTGGGCGCCCTCGGCTCGCTCACTCAACAAGGCGGCAATTTGGTCCTGACCCTCTCCTCGGACATTCTCTTCGACTTTGGCAGTTTCGAGCTTCGCCCGGCTGCGCGCGAGAACCTCTCCAAGCTCGCCGTGCTGCGCTTGCTGCTTTTCGCCGAAGCCAATGTGCGCTACGAGGGCCACACCGACCGCGTTGGCGACGACAACTACAACCAGTGGCTTTCCGAGCAGCGCGCTCTTGCCGTGTACCGCTATTTTCTCGAGGAAGCCTTGCTCCACACGCAGGACCCTGCCGCGCACGATCTTCTCCAGGCCCGTTTGGCTGCCGTGCGCCAGCTCCTCGAAGCCAAACAGCCGCCCACCGGCCGCGCCGCAGCCGCTCGACAGGACGCCATGGGAAAACTGGGCGATGCCGTCATCGGCAAAGGCGAGCGCGAACCGGTGGAAGATACGCAGGCCGCCAGCGAGCGCAATCGCCGCGTGGTTTTGCTCTTCCCGCCCTCCCAGGCGGGCCAGGTCACCTCGCTCTGCGAAGCGCCGCCAAATCCGTGAAGCAGATGGCGCAGCGCACAGGGACGCTTCTACGAAGAACGGCGTCTGGTCATTGTGGTTTTGGCAGCCCGCCGGTGATGCGCAGCACGAATTTGAAGCATTTGTGCGCAATGTCCACTGGCGGCACGTACATCATCGGGCAGGCGCCCGCGATCACTGTGATGCCGTTCTGCTTTGCCAATTCGGCCGCCGCCGGGGAGACACTCCCGGTTCCCATCGAGCGGTGCATCCAGAACCGGCGGATCCCCAACTGCGCGCACTCGCGGACTACCTCCTCAGCCGCGCTGGGCGGCGCCGCAAACACGACACCGTCCACACCGGACGGAATCGCACGCAGGCTCCGGTGGCAGCGTTGCCCGTCGATTTCATCCGCCTGCGGATTCACCGCGAAAACTTCGTAACCTGCGCCGCTCAGCTTTTTCCAGATCGCGTTCGCCGGCGACGCTCGGTCCGAGCGCGAAACTCCCACTACGGCGATCCGTTTCTGCGCCAGAAAATCCTCCACCAACTCTTGCAGTGTTGCCATGCATCTCCCCCGTGCGGACGCGGCGCACAGGACCTCATTTTCTCACGTCTCGCCTGTGCCGCACGATTCTTGCGCCGCTCCGATACTTCGGCCTTTCGACTCTTCGACTTGTTAGGCGCACTTGACCTTTCCCCCCTTCCGCCTTCACTATTCTGGTTCCCGCTAGTCACTAACCTCTAGCCTGCCCCGAGCGCAGCCGAGGGGTCACTAGCCACTGCTCCCATGCCCGAAGGAAAAGGTCTTCTCATCATCTACACCGGCCCCGGCAAGGGCAAAACCACCTGCGCCCTGGGCACCGCCTTCCGCGCTGTGGGACAGGGCCTGCGTGTGCTCATGGTGCAATTCATCAAAGGCTCCTGGCACTACGGCGAGCTGGACACCGCGAAGCTGCTCGGCGACGACAAATTCGAAATCCGCGTCATGGGCCGCGGCTTCGTCAAGGTCGGCGGCGCGGAAACCGACCCCGAGGACGTGCGTCTTGCCGAAGAGGCCTGGGAATTTGCCTGGGGGCAGATCGTAAGCGATAAGTACGACCTCGTGATTCTCGACGAGATAAATTACGTCATCAGCTATAAAATGCTGGATGCCGAAAAAGTGGCCGATGCGCTCGCCAAGCGCCCCGAGCGTGTCCACGTCATCTGTACCGGGCGCAACGCGCATCCCCGGCTGGTCGAGATCGCCGACCTCGTCACGGAAATGAAAGAGGTCAAGCACCCGTATACGAAAGGCATCCTCGCCCAGCGCGGCATCGATTATTGACGCTCGTAGGGGCGACCGGCAGGTTGCCCGGTAGGGGCGCTGCTTGCTTGTCCTGAGCGAAGCCGAAGGGCTGCGCCCCATGGTTGTCATCCTGAGCGAAGCGAATGATCTCTCTTCGCGTTTCGATTTTCTAATTTCTATTTTCTATTTTCTGAATTCACATGGCCTGGTTCAAGCGCGAGAAAAAATCGATCGACTCTGCCGTCCCGCCCGACGAGCGCCGCGTGCGCACCGAGGGCATGTGGCTCAAGTGCGAAGCCTGTGGCGCGATTCTTTGGAAGAAAGACCTCGAGTCCAATTGGCAGGTCTGCCCCAAGTGTGAACATCACTTCAAGCTCAACGCCTTCCACCGCCTCGAATTGCTCCTCGACGACGCGGCTTGGACCGAGCACGACGCCGCTCTCGCTTCCAACGACCCCCTCGCCTTCGTGGACACCAAGCCCTACAAGCTCCGCCTCAAGGACACCCAGAAAAAGCTCCGCATGGCCGACGCCATCCTCACCGCCGAAGGCCGCCTCAACGGCCGCCCGCTCATCTGCTGCTCCATGGAATTCGCTTTCATCGGCGGCTCGATGGGCGCAGTCGTCGGCGAGAAGGTCACCCGCGCCATCGAGTTGTGTCTCAAGAAGCAGCTTCCGCTCGTCATCGTTTCCTGTTCCGGCGGCGCGCGCATGATGGAAGGCACCATCAGCCTGATGCAGCTCGCCAAAATCTCCGCCGCGCTCGCGCTTCTCGACGACGCTAAGCTGCCCTACATCTCCGTCCTCACCGACCCCACCACCGGCGGCGTCACCGCCAGCTACGCCATGCTGGGCGACCTCAACATCGCCGAGCCCGGCGCGCTCATCGGCTTTGCCGGCCCGCGCGTCATCGAGCAGACCATCCGCCAGAAGCTCCCCGACGGCTTCCAGCGTTCCGAATTCCTTCTCCAGCACGGCTTCCTCGACGCCGTCGTCCATCGCCGCGATCTCAAGAACTACATCTCTAAGTCGCTCGACTTCTTCCTTGCTTGAAAACCTGGGTAGGGGGTCGGAGCTTCAGCTCCGACAAAAAGAGACGGCGCGCAGCGCCCTCCACTCTGCCGAAGGCGCATTTTCTTTCTCGCGGCGCGGTCTTATGCGCCGCGTCGCTCTGTTCCGAAAGCCTCTAGGTTCATCGAAACGCACTTTTTGACGTACACTATTCACTCGCCACTCGCTTTCATGACTTACGACGAATCAGTGCGCTATCTCCTCTCGCTCGGCCGCGAGCTCGCCGCGCCGCGCCAGCCTGCGCGGTCCGCCGGAGGCGGAGGCGCCGCGGCGCAGAAATTCGACCTGCGCAATATCTCCATCCT
>Ga0315281_10015191_pt1 | contig 10331 bp, 7 predicted proteins | sample YL17G07_0_MG_FD_204540 | JGI IMG/M metagenome (GOLD analysis project Ga0315281, IMG submission 204540) | Sediment microbial communities from Yellowstone Lake, YNP, Wyoming, USA - YL17G07_0 | ecosystem: Environmental > Aquatic > Freshwater > Lake > Sediment | place: USA: Wyoming | collected...
GTTCATCCGCACGATGTCGCCCGTGCCGTGCGCGATCTCCCGATTGGAAACGAACACCAGTTCCTGTCCATCTCTGATCCACGTCGGGTTGATCGCGTGATCGAATGGACTGTAGTAGTACCGCGTTACGGTACTGCGTCGATCCGCGGTGAGCGGACGGGACGAGGCGATCCGACCATCCCGGATCTCGGCGACGTGGAGCAGAAAGTGTCCCGTTCCCGTGGTGGATACATAGGCCAGGCGCTGGCCATTGGGAGACCAGCGTGGCTCCACGTTGATCGCACTACCGGTCGTGAGCGGCCGCACGGCCCGCGACGCCAGGTCGAGCAGCATCAGCTCCATCGAGCGGCCGTCGTAGCGCACGAACACCACGCTGCGGCCATCGGGGGAGCAGTCGGGCTGGTAGTCGCTCCCGCGATCATCGGTCAACTGCTCGGCCACCGGGCTGTCCGCGCGCTGTCGCCACAAACTGCCCTGCATCGAATAGATGAGCGTCGCGCCGTCGGGCGTCCACGAGACGGACGAGGGACCGCTGGTGAGCTGGGGCAGGTACAATTCGCGATAGTAATAGTTGTGCGGCAGCGCGATTTGACCGAGCACGGAGACGCGGGCGGGCCCAGCCGCAGCGCCGATCATTCCCGCGCCGGCGATCATCGCCGCGGCGACCATTTTCCGCATAGTGTTCCTCAACAAGCAGGCGGTCCACCCGCATCGGACGCCACACATGGTCGCACGAATGAGCTGAAGTGGGTCAGGGCAGGAACACGCGCAGTCCGCCGCGGACGGTCCGTGGCAGGCCCACGGTGCGATTGGGCGTCCGGCCGACGTCGTACTCGACGTTGAACAGGTTCTCCAGCGCCACGAACGCGTGCAGCCGGCGGTCGATCGCCCGGCTCGCGTACGCATCCACGACCCAGAATGCCGCGAGTTCCAGCTTGTTCTGGTCGTCGTCGAACTGCGCGCCGGTGACCCGCGCCTGCATCGCCAGCATCACGGCGTGCGGCGCGGCCACCGTGACGCCCGCGCCAAGCTGATACCGCGGCATCTGCGGCACGCGGTTGGCGGCCAGCGTCGAGAGCGGGGCCTCGATGAACGTGGACGCGGTGAACACCGCCAGCGCATTGATCGTGAGCGACCGGTTCGGACGGAAGTCGGACTCGACCTCGAAGCCGGCGGCGCGCGCTTTGTCGACGTTCTGTTTCTGACGTGTGATGAGACTCGGCGTGACCTGCAGCGTGATGTTGGCGACCATGCCCTCGAGATGATTGAAGAAGCCGGTCACCCGGGCCGACGCCCGGCGCCGCGCCCAGCGCACGCCGCCCTCGACACCTGTCAGCCGCTCCGGGTCCAACAGCGGATTGGGATTCGTCAGCACATCGCCCTGGCGCGAACCCCGATGCAATTCGTCCAGCGTTGGCGTCCGGTACGCGCGATAGGCGGAGGTTCGCAGCGTGATCTCCGGGCTGATCTGCCACGCGAGCGAGGCGTTCGGGCTGAGCAGGCTGACTGAGCGCGCGGGTGCCGTGAGCTCGCGCGGGCTGGACTGCCAGAAGTCGCCCCGCGCGCCGAGCACCATCGTCAGATGTTCGGAAGCGGCCAGACTCGTGCGTCCGAAGAACGACCCGCTGGTCTCGTCCCCGCCGGTAAGGGACGGACCGGACGCCACGCCCTGCGGCGAGTACCGCGTCTCGTACTCGGTGGCCCTGGTGCGCTTGCCTTCGCCCCCGATCAAGACGACGTGCGAGCCCCAGGCCCGGGCCCACTGGCTGCCGACGATCGTAAACGTGGTCGGGATGGTCTGGTCGGTCGTCAAGCGCTCGCTGTTTCTGTCGCTCGAGATGGCGGAGAAGTTGTTGAAGAATTCCTGCGTACCACCCGACGCCCGCACCTGCCATGCGCCGCCCGCCACGGGCCCGGCGACTTCGCCCGAGAACTGATGCCAGGTCGTGTTGTCGACGAGTAGGGGCGTGCCGCGCGCGCGCTTCGACGTGTAGGTGCCGGCGCGTCCCTGTGCGCGCCATCCACGGGCGCCGTAGCCGAGCGTCGCGAACGCCGTCCGGTAGTCGCTCGTCATCGGCCTGTCGACGGTTCCGCGATCCTCGGGCGGTACGCGGAAGAACCCGCCGGTGTCCTCCCACTCGCCGGCGGCGGTCGCTGCCCACCCGCGGACGTGGCCGCCGCCGAAGACCGAGGCCCGGCCCGTCTGTTGCGTGCCCCCCTCGACGATGGCGCGCAGCCTGGGTTGACCAGGCGCGAACGTGAGAATCTGAATGACGCCGCCCATCGCATCGGCGCCGTACAAATCGCCGGCCGCACCGCGGAGCACCTCGACTCGATCGATCGCAGCCAGCGGGATCCGGTCCCAGTACACCCAGCCGCCGAACGGATCATTGAGGGGCACGCCGTCAGCCAGCACCAGCGTACGGCTCGCACCAATGCCTGGAACGCCGCGCAACGCCACGCCCTGCGACGGCGGGGGCGACGCGCGCGACGAGGAGCGCCGGTTGAGGCTGAAGCCCGGCGTGTTGCGCAGCACATCGTCGACCATGCCGCCGCCGGAGGCGAGCAACTCCGACGATGTCAGGACCGTTGTGCTGGCGGGCGTCGCCGCGAGCCGCTCGGTCCCGCGCGACGCGGTCACGGTCACCGTGATCGCGAGCGGCGCGGGCTGCAGGACGATGCGGAGCGACGGTGTGTCGGCCGCAACCGTGAGGCGCACCGCGGCCTCGGCGAAATCGGGCGAGGTCACGACGATCGTGGAGACGCCTGCCGCGACACCGGTCAACGTGAACTGGCCGTTGGCGGACGTCTCCGTCGCACCTGACATCGCGCCCGCCTGTTCGACTCGCACGGCGGCGCCCGCGATCGGGGCGCCGGACGGATCGACGACCAGTCCGGTGACCTGCGCACCAGCGGGTTGCGCGAACCCGGGCCGCTCCGACGCCGGCTCAGCGCGGCCAAGGGACGAGGCGCCGGTCAGCGCGAACAGTGTCGCCAAGGCCGCCCCGACTGCGGGGCCGGGAACCCAACGAGCGCGAGGCACACCCGTCACGCCCAGAGCAGCGAGCAAGCGAGGTACCAGCGATCTAAGTGGCGCTACAGCAGGGGTTGCGTCCGCCGGGCGTCCGGCTGAAGCCGGACACTACCGCCATTCCGTCAGTCAATCACCCGAGAGCGATTCACATCTTCTAGAGCGACCACCCCGTCCGCGGCTCCCGTTCCAGATACTGATTGGCGCCCGGCACGTTGGTGATGCGCATGTTCGCCGCGTCGTACTCGATCTTCCTGCCGGCCTTCAGCGCGACCACGCCGAGCAGCATCACCTCGGTGAGCTTCGCCGCGTACTCGAACGGGCACGACGCCGCGGTCTTGCCCTTGGCGGCGTCCACCCAGTTCATCTCGTGGTTCTCGTGCGGGATGCGTGGCAGCTTGCGCGCCGGCTTGCCGAACGACGCGTGCAGCGAGTCGGGCAACAGCCGCGGGTTCGCGCCGTAGGTGTCGTGCAGCAGCTTGCCTTTGCTGCCGACGAGGAGCGCACCGCCCGTCCCGCTCAACTCCTGGTCCTCGCCAAGCTCGACCGGCTTCGGCGGCTTCAGCCCGCCGTCGTACCACGTCAGCTTCACCGGTGGCTTCCCGTCGCGCGCTGGGAATTCGTACACGGTCATCGTCGCGTTCGGGAAGCAGACGCGATTGAACGGTGTCGCGAGGGTTTCGATCGTTGTCGGATAGCCGAGATCGAGCGCCCACATCGCGTGGTCCATCAGGTGCGCGCCCATGTCGCCGATCGCGCCGCATCCCCAGTCCACCCAGCCGCGCCAGTTGAACGGGTGATAGACCGGGTGATATTCGACAAACGGCGCCACGCCGAGGAACAGATCCCAGGCGAGCCCTTCGGGTTTGGGATAGCTCCCCGACATCGCGCTGGCGAGACGCCCGTCGATGCCCGGGCCGTTCCAGCGGAAGCCGTTCGGCGGCGCGGGGCGTGCCTCCGGACGCGGGATCCCCTGCGGCCAGTAGCCGAGCGGCCGGTTCGTCCACACGTGGACTTCGCGCACGTCGCCGATCGCGCCCGCCCACACGTACTCAACAGCGGTCCGCGCATCGTCCCACGAGTGACCCTGGTTGCCCATCTGCGTCGCGACCTTCGTGCTCTTCGCCTTGCGCGCGAGCTGACGCGCTTCCGCAACCGACCACGTCAGCGGCTTCTGCACGTAGACGTGCTTGCCGAGGTCCATCGCCGCCAGCGCGATCGTCGCGTGCATATGATCGGGCGTGGCGATCACGACGGCGTCGATATCTTTCTGTCGATCGAGCATCTGCCGGTAGTCCTGGTACCGCGTCGCGCGGGGCACGTGCTCGTCTTTCAGGCGCTTCAGCCTGGCGATCTGTGTGGTCATCCGCTCGCGATCGGCCGCCGTGAGCGCCGCTTCCGGCCGCCCCTGCGCGTCCACGCGCGGCGTCGTCCGGTCGAGGCGCTCCTGTTGATTCCTGATGTCGGTGCCGAGCGACTCGAACGTCTTGTTCGCGTAGTCCCAGTCGACGTCGCAGAGCGCGACGACGTTCTCGCTGGCGAGGTTGACGAGATCGGAGCGTCCCTGTCCGCCGACGCCGACCGCGGCGACGTTCAGGAGGTCGCTTGGCGCGGTGAATCCACGGCCCAGGACGTGCCGCGGGACGATGGTCAAGCCGGCGCCGGTGATGGCGACGTCGGTCAGAAAGCTGCGACGAGTGCGCTTGGTCATGGCTGCTCCTCTAAGACGGTCCGGCTGAAGCCGGACACCACGTGCGTGACCGATTCGCTTTCACCGCGGTCTCCGCGATCTCGGCGGTTTCTTCTTTTACCGAAGCTCCCGGATGCGAATGTTGCGAAACGCGAGCGTGCCGGCGTGGTCGCCCTGCAGTGAGATGTGTCCGCGTGTGGCACGACCGTAGTTCGGCCACGCGCCGAACTTGCTCGCTTTCACTCTCGTTTCCCAGTCGGCGCTGCCCAGCTCGTACTCGAGCAGCTTGAAATCGTTCAACCAGTGCTCGACGTGCGATCCCTTCGCCACGATGCGCGCACGGTTCCACTCGCCGATCGGCTTCAGATGTCCAGGGGGCGACGGCAGAATCGCGTAGGCCGAGCCGGCGCAGGTGAGCCGCGTCTTGTTGTCGGAGCCCTTGATGTCGTCGAGCAATTGATACTCGGGCGCGCTCCAGTAGATGTGGTCGTACTCCTCGGTGCCGCGATAGAGGATGCCGCTGTTGCCGGCCTCGCCGATCGTCCAGTCGAGCTCGAGCTCGAAGTCGCCGAAGGTGTCTTTGGTGACGATGTCAGCTACCGGCGTGTCTTTCGCGAGCGTGGCGTCCATGACGCGCCATCCAGACGGGATAGGGGCGCCCTTGTATCCGCGCCACGCATCGAGCGAGGAGCCGTCGAAGAGCGTCCGCCACTCTGACATTGCGGATTGCGGATTGCGGATTGCGGATTCGATTGTGGATTCAGCGATTGCGGATTCGATTGTGGATTCAGCGATTGTGGATTCAGCGATTGTGGATTCAGCGATTGTGGATTGCGGAATACAGGCCAGCATCGATAGCGCTAGTTGCAGGATCGAGAGTCGGGCGCGAATCGTCATGACCGCAGATTATGCGCTCTTTCGCCTCCAGCAGGACGCAATATTTGCGGCGTCCAGCGGGCCATTCATGCAATCTCTCTGCGTTTCTGGTGCGTTTTGATCTGGCCCGGTCCTTGCCTCGGCTAAGGCCATGACGCCGGATGAAATGAAGCACCGGACCAGGACCTTCGCGATTGAGATCATCAAGCTCGCCACCTCGCTTCCGAGCGACTTTGTCACCGCCCATATCGCGCGACAACTCATGAGAAGCGGGACGTCGGTCGGGGCGAACTATCGGTCGTCCTGCCGCGCAAAGTCGGAGGCTGATTTTATTTCGAAGATGTCGACGGTCGAGGAAGAAGCTGACGAGGCGGGATATTGGCTCGAACTGCTGGTCGAAACAGGGGCGGTGTCACCGAAGGCCATTGCGGCAGTGATGAGTGAAGCGGAACAGCTGGTGCGGATAGCTGTCGCATCGATCAAGACGGCAAGAGGCCGAAGCCGCTAATCCCCAATCTAATCCACAATCCGCAATCCGCGATCCGCAATACGCCGGCTCGCGAGAGCGAGCATGTAGCAGACCGCGACTAACACGAGCAAGAAGCGGTATCCCGCCAGCAGCGATAGATATTCGCCCACGCCGCCCACCATCGCGCCGAGCAGGTTGGCGCCGAAATCGTCGGCCGTCGAGGACGAGTCCTTGAAGCTCGCGCTGAAGAGCAGGCCGGCGCAGAACACCGGGCTGAACACCAGCAGCCCGTAGAACAGCGATTCAGCGATACGGCTGTCGAACGTGACGCGCCCGATCGGGATCAGGTAGTTGACTGCGATCAGCGTCAGGAGCGCGGCAGCGATCCATCCCCGCCGCCGGATCTCGACGCGGCTCGCCACCAGCGCGCTCGCCAGCGCCATCACGAGCACCGACGCGATCGCCAGCGACGCCGACGACCACGTGGATCCCCAGAGCAGCGCGAACTGCACGATCGATTTCGTCTCGAGCAGCATGAAGCCGGCGCCGAGGAAGAAGAAATGCCACGACCACTGGGAGGTAGGGGTCAGACCCGACGTCCCGGTCTGGCCCCGTGCGAGCCACACCGCCAGCGCCGAGACGACGAGCACCAGCGCGAGCGCGGCGAGGTAGTGGCGCGGGAGGTCCGGCGCACGCATGTAGAGGAACGGCCAGTTGTCGGTCGCGACGACGACGCTCGCGTCGCGCGCCAGCGGATGCGCAGGGCTCGGCGCGTGCGACTGGCCGTACGCGAGCACGTCGGGTGGCAGAGGCGGCGGCGCCGTCAGTTCCGCAAGCCGCGGCCCCGCGAGCATCACGGCGAGATACGCGCGATCCTGGTGCACGTGGCCGAGCGGGTCGCGCCCGAACACCGCGGCCGACGTGTTGGCCAGGCGATCGACCAGCCACTTCTCGCGGAAGTAGTTGTAGAGCACCATCACGCCCCGTGGCGACAGACGCTCGCGCACGGCGTCGAACGATTCCTGCGTGAACAGGTAGCTTTCGAGCCGCACACCGGAGAAGCTCGACTGCACGGTCAGCGAATCGATCAGGGCGAACACCACCAGGTCGTACTGCTTCGTCGTCGTCCTCAGGAAATGCCGCGCGTCATCGCAGACGACCGTCACGCGCGGATCGCTGTACGGTTTGTCGGGATGGCGTTCGGCGCCCAGGCGGAGGATGACCGGATCGATGTCGACGGCGGTCACATGTTTCGCGCCGTGCCGCAGCGCCGCGGCGACGTCGGTGCCGCTCCCCGCACCGAGGATCAACACCTCATCGAACGTGTCGCCGAACACGGCGTACGGCCACTGGTAGAAGTATTCTTTCTGCGCGACGGGCGCCATCGACTGATGGAAGATGTGGTTCACCTCGACGACGGTGTCCGCCTTGTCCTGGAAGATCGTGATGCGGTAGTACGGTGACCACAAGCTGCCGGCTTCCATGCGGTGCACGACGGCAAGCGACCCGGCGAGCAGGACGAGGTTGGCGACGGCGACGACGCGGCGATCCTGCACGAGGAAGGGCAGCGCCGCCGCGGCGGCGACGCCGAACCAGACGCTCGGGGGCAACTCCAGCCACGAGACGACGGCGAACGCGGCGACGCCGGCCAGGCTGCCGAGCAGGTTGATCACGTACGCGCGCAGCGGCGGCCGGCCCGACAACTCGCGTCCCATGCGATGCGCGACGGTCACGAACAGCGCCGCGACCGACGTAAAGAGCAGCGGCAGCAGCAGCGTGCTCTCGACCGGGACGACCGGTGCCGTGGTGCCGCTCGAAAAATAGATCGTCGACGTGCTCGGCAGCGCCACTTCCAGCCGCAGTTGATCGACCGCGAGGATCACGGCGAACTGGATCAGCGGAAACCAGACGAACAGATTCCGCCGGCGCTCGGCCAGCAGGCAGCCGACGCCGATGCCGAGAAAACTTGCGAGGAGGATGAAGTTGGAGAAATACGCCAGCAGCCGGACATACGCCGGCAGCCAACGAATCAGCGCGGTTTCGAGGAAGAGAACGAGAAAGGAGGAAACGAACAGGGCCATCGCGCCACATTATGGCCGATGGCCCTGTTGAGGATCCTTACCAGCGGGGCTCGGACCGGCGGCGCGAGTTGCCGCCCTGGTCGCCGTAGCCGCCGCCGCCGCCGAATCCGCCCGAGCGCTCCGGCTTCGGACGGGCTTCGTTCACCGTCAGGCCGCGGCCACCGAGCTGGTGATCGTTCAGCTGGGTGATCGCTTTCTGCGCTTCTTCATCCGTGCTCATTTCCACGAATGCGAATCCGCGCGCGCGTCCCGTGGCCATGTCGCGCATCACCTTCACCGTCTCGACGGTGCCGGCCTGTGCGAACAGGTCCTGAAGATCGGTTTCGCCGGTTTCGTACGGCAGGTTTCCCACGTAAAGTCTGCGACCCATCTACTCACTCCTCTGGTCGCGAATGCGACCTCTCGTCGAAGTGTTGGTCTCGTCGCCTAGCGGGATTTCAGGAGGAGCGAGCTGGAAGAGACTCGTTACGCTCGAAAGGCAGCACAGCACTGGCAAGACGTTCACTGACCCAGACAGTATAGCACAGGCGACTGAACACGAATTTGGTCATGGGGTCATCTGGTTATTTGGTCATTGATCGAGGGAATGGGCCGGTCAGTTGCCCATCACCCGACGCGTTTCGCGCGCACGACGACGTCGGGGTCCGCGATCGTGAACGCCACGACCGTCGCGCCCGCGCGTTCGAAGCGGATCCGGACGGCGGGCGCGCCGGGAGGCGCGAACTCGAGCCGTCCCAGATGCCGCAGATTCCGGGCCGTCGCGCCGGCGCGGACGATGGCGACCTGGTTTGGTTTGGTGGTGATCGTGAAACTGTCGCGTGGCCGATCCCCGAACGCGTAGCGTCCATCGAGCATCGCGCGCTCCTCCGCGCCGATCGGCTCGTCGGCGAGCGCCAGATCCGCGTCGCCGATCGACTGCAGGTACGTGACGACGGCCGCAGCCTGCGGCCCGCCGGCGCGCGCGTGAACCATCAGCGACAGGCTGTGCGGTCCGCGGATGCGCTGCAGCACAGGCGTCGCCGCCATGAACGCCTTCACCACGTCAAGCTGCCCCAGCATCGTCGCCGAAAACAGCGTGGGCGGCGCGCCGTTCTCGAGCAGAAACTCCGCAATCGCCCGCTGGCCGACGTGCGACGAAGCGCCGAGCGCGGTCTCGTGGTCGCCGTAGCCCCAGTCCCACGAGGCCTTCGCCAGCGCCGGGTGCTGCTGGACCATTTCCCTCACGCGCGCCAGGTTCGAGTGCGAGAGGCCGACGACATCTTTCATGATCGACAGATGCAGCGACGGGAACGACTCGTCAACGGGTGAGTCCGGCGCGGGCGGGGCGGGCCAGTCCGGTTGATCCGCAGGCCTGAAGGCCTGCGCCACGGGAGAGGGTCCGAAAGCCTGCGCCACGAAGAACGGCGCCACATGAGACTCTGCGACCAGAGCGGGCACGACAAACGCGCCGAGCGTGGGAACAATGCGGATGAACTGACGGCGGCTCTGTGTCATGGCCCGATTAGTCTACGTCTAGTCTCTCCGGCGGATCACTCCCGGATCTTGCGCAGCGTGACCGCGAAGGCGTCGCGTCCGGTCGACGTGTCGTAGACGATGACCGGCATCGGGCGCCCGCGAATCGTATCCGGGTTGGCGCGCGCGTAGCCCATCAGCGTGGCCGCCAGCTCACGCTTCAACGCGTCTTCAGCGTCGTCGCGCGACCGCTCGGTGAGCAGGTCGTTGAACGTCAGCGGCCACACGCGCCCGCGCAGCAGCGCGTCGACGACCATGCCCTTGAGCACGTTGTGCGAGAAGTTGAAGAAGAAGGCGAGTGGCGAGTACGTCTGCGGTGCCGGTTTGTAGGGCTCGAATGCCATCAAGAGCGCGTGCCGGTGCCGCAGAAACAACCCACGGAACGCCGCTCGGTCGTCCTGGCTGCGCGACAACGACGCGGGCGGCTCGCCGACGAACGCTCGCGCATCCCCGGACAACCCGTTCAGGACGCCTTCGACGATCCGCGCGCGCTCGGCGTCGGCCAACAGGTCGCCGTCCAGCCGCTCGTACTCCTCCAGCACGGTCAGCAGCGCCCAGCACAACCACGGGTAGTCCGCCACGTTGTCGTCGCGCATGACGACGGTGTCGCGTCCGTACGACGCTTCGAACCCGAAACGCAGGTGGCAGCCCATGCTCACCGTGTGCGCGAGC
>Ga0315281_10015192_pt1 | contig 10331 bp, 9 predicted proteins | sample YL17G07_0_MG_FD_204540 | JGI IMG/M metagenome (GOLD analysis project Ga0315281, IMG submission 204540) | Sediment microbial communities from Yellowstone Lake, YNP, Wyoming, USA - YL17G07_0 | ecosystem: Environmental > Aquatic > Freshwater > Lake > Sediment | place: USA: Wyoming | collected...
GTGACGCCGTCCAAGTCCTGCTCTTCCACAGCGGAGTACATCCCTTCTGTGTTCTCCCTGACGATCACCATGTCTATCTTCTTCATTCCGGGGAGCATCGCCTTGGCCGGCCTGACGTTCGCATATAAGTCGAGGCCGTACCTCAGTTCGAGTATTGGCGACTTGTATGCCTTGTCCCTGATTGAGGTCGTCGCCCCAAAGAATATCGCGTCGGCCTTGGCGGCTTTGTCCATGATCTCTTCAGAGATCGCCTCCCCGTTCTTCTCGAACGCCTTCTTTCCCGCCTCGACGAATTCGAAATCTATGTCGCTAGCGATCGTCCTGATGATATCAACGCTCGGAAGTATGACCTCAGGGCCTATGCCATCCCCCGGAATGACGAGAACATGCTTCAAAGCTGACCGATCCTCCCCTGAGTGACCAACCCTGTATCCCTCTACCCCCGTAAAAAGGGTTGTTAGGTTTTTTCGCTCAAGATTCATTTCTCCAGGATGGAGCCGATGAGTATGGGCAGCGTAATCGTGGCGTCCCCTTCGACCGTGACCTCTCTAGCCTTCTCCTTGATCTTCCCCCAGGAGACCGCTTCTCTGCACCTCGCCCCCGATAGCGACCCGTCCCACTCCTCGGCGGTGGTCAGGTAGACGGCCCAGTCGAGTCCGTCCCTGAACTGGTTCCACCAGATGACATGGTGCTTCGATATCCCGCCGCCTATCATGAGCGCGCCCGCCTTCTTTGTCTTGAAGACTATCTCTGCCAGCTCGTCCTCGTCTTTCAGGACGTCGATGGAGAACTTGGGGTGGGTCTGGCGGAAACTCCACATCTGAGCACCGAAACTGCCGTCTGTTGGCCCAGGTATGAAGATCGGGATGTCGTTCTTGGACGCCCAGTGCAGTATCGAAGATTCGTCATCGACTTTCTTGCCGATCTCGTAGACCAGCTGCCTCACCGAGCAGTTGTTTATGCCTTTGGAATAGATCTCCTCGATCATCGGCTGAAGCTTCTCCTCGAGGATGATGCCGTAGGATTCGTTCGGCACCAGTATGTTGCCCAGCCTGTTGATGCCTTCCTTGTACAGCTTCGCGTCATCCAGCAGGAAGTCCCCATGGTAGTACTTCTTCCAGACGCGAGCGAGGTCATGGTCCACGCAGCCGCAGGTCGTGACGACCACGTCGACCATCTTCTTGCGGACAAGGTCCTTTATCACGCCGCGGATCCCAGTGGCTATTATGCAGGCTGGGAATGAGAGGAATATCTTCGCCTCTTCGTCGGCCATCATCTCCCTGGTTATCTCCACGGCCTGCCCGAGCTTCTTGGCTGTGAACCCGCCCGCCTTCAGGTATTGTTCGGATAGGTTGGTCAGCGTCATCCCTGGTTCCAAGGTCATATCATCTATCGGCACGAGTTCGCCCTTCATCTGTCTCACCAGTGTTGCAGAATCCTGAGAAGCCCTTTTATACTTTCTATCGGTTTTACGCAAACGGTACGATTCTAATGAAGATCAAGGACGTAATGACCACCGAGGTAGTTACGCTCTCGCCGGACGAGACAGTACTAGATGCGTCCCTCAAGCTCTCCGACAAGAGGATATCCGGGGCGCCTGTAGTGGACTCTTCGGGAAAAGTCATCGGCGTGTTCTCCGAGGCTGACATTCTCAAGAAGCTCAAGATCACCAGCAAGACGCTGCGCATGATCTATCCGTCGCTCTGCTCCGTATGCGTTTCCTTCCAGGAGGAGGAGACCGAGCGGGAGACCATCGAGGCGTACAAGGAGGTCGCCGGCCTTAAGGTCGGGGATCTCATGACAGTTCCTGCCGAAACCGTCGGCCCAGAGCTCGATGTCAGGGATGCGATCAAGAAGATGGTCGGCAAAAAGATCAATCGCCTTCCTGTCGTCAGTGAGGCCGGGAAGTCCCTAGGGATAATCACAAGGGGCGACATCCTCCGAGGGATAGCCAACGAGAACAACCATAACAACCAGAAGTGAACCTGCATTCTCTCAGGCTCATCAGAAAACCTCGTTTAATGGCGGCTCTACTTCTTCACTGTAGTTCCGCAGTTGGCGCATCGTCTTATTCCGTTGATGTAGTCATACATCATGTCCTGGCCGCACTTGCCGCATCTGAGCTGGTTGATGTGCACTGATTTCTCTTTCAGTATCCTAACATCGTCGGCGAATTGCTTCGCAAGCTCCTCCGCCTTCCTCGAGAACTTCATCGCGTTGACAGGGTCCTGCCTGTTGATCGCGATCTGCGCATTGCTGATGTAATGGTAGGCTTCAGATACGTCGATGCCGAAGCTGTGCGCCTCCGAAAGGGACGGGCCTAGCTGCTGCACGGTCATCTTTCCCCGGTTGAGCAGGTCTTGGCGGAGGGAAGAATCTGAGGACAGACCTTGGTTCAGAATGAGGTCGGCGGAGATTTCCGCTTTCGAAAGAGTCTCCACGCACGGCTTCAGCTCTCCGCGCTCCAGGTAGTAGCTCGCCTTGTCGAGTTCCTTCTCGGTATCGGATATATCGAGACCTATGATCTTTGCGTCCTCGATCATAGACCTTACCCTCGGAATGGAGTATTTCAGCTCCTCGGCCCTCGCCTTCTCCGCCTGCTTGAGGGTCTCGTTGGTCTTCGCAAGCACCAGTTTGGCCTTGTCGATTTGGAGGGAGAGTCTCAGCTTGTCCGCCTCGCTTATCGAATCCATGGCTGAAAGGACGTTGCCTCCGAGCTCCTTGAGTTCTGCCGCCTTCTTCTGTAGCAGCTGTATGTCGCTCCCTATGTCTCCTATTATCTTCTCGAAGGCTGAGGTCGCCCCGCGTTCCAGCCTGTCGAGGGTCTCCTCCCTCCTCGATGTATTGGCATCAACCAGGCTTATCATCGCGTTGTCGATGAGGTCCTTCTTGCGGTCCTCGTCTATCGCTCCGTGCGCGACTGCTTCCCCTAGAACCTTCTCCGAGGCGTTTATGCCTACGGCATTGGTGAAAATCCTGAAATGCGCATATACATCGGACGCTTTCTGTCTTGCCTTCTGTATTTCAAGTATCGCTCCGTAGTAGTCTCCAGTATCGTATTTGGCGACTGCGGCCTCTATCTCCCCGTCAATGGTGAAGAACGAAGGCTTGTTCGCCATTACGGATTTCATGTATTCCCTGACCTCGTCGATCTTCTGGTCGGTGACTTCGATCTTCTCGGGGAGTTTCTGGATGATCTCCGATTCGGCCCGCCCCTCCTCTTTGCCCCGGGGGTCCGTCGCCTTCTCGCCTGAAAGCTTCTTGGCATCTGCGATCTCCCTTGCGGATTCTAGGGTGACGCCAGCTTCGATCAGTTTGTCGATGATGTCCTTCTTCCTGATTGTGCCGGATATCTCCACGCCGTTGTTGTGAGCAAGATCTCTGAGCTTCAGTATAGTGAGCTTCGCAAGCTCCGCCTCAAGCGCTTTCATCTGATCGGAATCCATCTCGGTACCAGCATCGTCAATCTATTCTTAGGAGATAAGGTTTTCTTATTGCCACCGCCGGACAATAAGCGCCGCTCACCTTTTTAATTCTTCGATTATCTCTTGAGCCCTGTCCATGCGGATTTTCCCCTCGGCGACCATCTTCTCCGCGACCTTGTCCACGATTTCCGGTGGCGCTCCTGCGCTTATCGCAATGTTCCTCGCGTGCAGCCTCATGTGTCCTTTCTGTATCCCCTCTGCCGCCAACGCCCTTATCGCCGCCAGATTCTGCGCCAGCCCGACCGAAGCGAGCACCATAGCGAATTCAGTGGAGGATTCCACTCCTATTATCTTGAGGTTGGTCCTTGCGACCGCGTGTGACTTCGTCGCCCCCCCGATGAGGCCCACGGCGATGGGCAGCTCTATCGTACCGACAAGATTGCCCCCCTCTCCTTTTCTCCATTGGGTCAGGGGTTGGTATGTTCCGTGGAGGCAGGCGAAGCTGTGCGCTCCAGCCTCGAGAGCTCGCGTGTCGTTCCCCGTCGCGAGGGCTACGGAAGATATCCCGTTCATTATCCCCTTGTTGTGCGTCGCGCACCTGTAGATATCGGCCGCCGCGAACGAGTACGCCTCTATTATCCCGTCGACCACTTCCTCTCCGCCGAGGAATTCCTTCGACCATGTGGCCGAAGATCTGCCGAGACGGTGCATCGCTAGGTTAGAGAGTATCTTGAGCCGGGCTTTTCCGCCCGTGATCTTCTCCAGCGTCGGAGCGAGCTTCTCCGCCATCGTGTTGACAGCGTTGGCCCCCATGGCATCCCTTACATCGACAAGGATGTGGACGATGACCATCTCCCCTGAATTCGTCTTTATCTTCCTTGATAGGACATCCCTCATCCCGCCGCCAAGTTTAACGAGGAGCGGGTCGACCGAGTTTCCTTCCGCAATGAGATCGCCTTTCTTACCGGCGATCTTTTCCATCGCAGCATCGGGATTCTTCACGCCGACGAGCTGTATCTGCCCTATCATCACCGGGTCAGTAGCGTCAGCTTTGAAACCGCCCATCTCCCTTGCTCCTTTGGCAGCATTGGATGCGGCCGCGACCACAGACGGTTCCTCTGTCGCCATCGGGATGAGGTAGTCCTTGCCGTTTATTCTGAAATTCGTCGCGATTCCTACAGGTATGGGCATGAAGCCGACGACGTTCTCGATCATGTGCTCAAGGGTGCCCAGATCGACCTCGCCGGGGTTGCCGAGGGTATTTGTCTCCTCCTCCGTTAGGTTGCACAGATCAGCTATGAGCTTGAGTCTCTCCTCCCTTGAGAGCTTGTAGAATCCTTCCAGCCTGGAATTTGCTACCAATGCATTCACCTGAGCAGTGCCCCCATTATGGACTTCCATCGGTTTTCAATCTTTGCTTTCTTTACGAAACGATAATATCCAGATTACTCCGTTCTCCGGAAGTGTGGCAAAAGCATCTGCACCCGGGAAATTGATACTTTTCGGTGAGCACTTCGTGGTATACGGACTGCCAGCGATAGCAGCCGCCGTAGAGGGCAGGACATTGGCCGAAGTGACCAAGGCCGATAAATATGCCCTCGTCGACGACAGGCCCGCGACCCCCGGCTACAAGGAGGAGAAATGGGGTCAGCAGGAGGAATCCATCGATCTCATGTTCAAGGCTATGTGCATCGATAAGTCCAAGGTCAGGATATCACTCGGTGGCAACCTATTCGCTGCCAGCGGAGTAGGGGCATCCGGCGCGAGCTGTGCGGCGATAGCCGCAGCCGCCAACGCGGAATTCAAGCTGGGACTCAACAGGGATGGGATCAACGACATCGCATATGAGGGGGAAAAGGGCTACCACGGCACCCCAAGCGGGATAGACAACTCATGTTCAACCTACGGGGGCTTCATCTGGTTCAAGAAGGGCATTTCTGGTGAGAAGAGCGAGATCACCCCAATGGATTCGATGATCAGGCTGTCCATAGTCGTTGGGAACAGCGGGATCACCAGTAACACTACCAAAGTAGTTGGCGAAGTAAAGCAGACGAAGGAGGCCGATCCCGCGAGATTCCAAACGATCGCTGACGAATATATGCGCATGTCCAAAGAGGCCACGGCGGCCCTCGAATCGAAGAATATCTCCAAGATAGGCGGACTGATGAACCGCAACCACGCACTCCTCAGGGACATCGGCGTCTCCTGCAGGGAGCTCGATGAGATGGTCGGCGCAGCGCTGGAGGCAGGGGCCATAGGCGCAAAGCTTACAGGCACCGGCAGGGGTGGCCTCATGATCGCTCTGGTCACGGAGTTCACGAGGGAGAGAGTCGCCTCGGCAATCAAGAAGAAAGGCTACAAGGCCGAGATCACCGGTATAGGTGCAGAAGGCGTGAAGGTGTTAGGATGAGTTTTCGCGATTTCCTGCAGAAGCTGGACGGCGAAGGCAAGCTGGTACGGGTCAAGAAGGAGGTATCGCCGGATTTCGAGGCGGCCGCAGTAATGAGCGAGCTGGACGGGCAGGCCGTGCGCTTAGAGAGGGTCAAGGGCAGTACCATCCCCGTCGTGGGCGGCCTCTGTTCTTCTAGGGAGATGATAGCCGATTCGCTCGGCATTTCAAAGGAGCGCATCCTGTTCACTTTGGCCGGCGCGATAAAGGACAGGAAAGATCCGAAAGTTGTCGACAGGGGGGAGTGTCAGGAGGTCGTCGAGAGGAATGTGGACCTAACCAAGCTGCCTATCCTGAAGTATGTCGACGGGGACGGCGGGAAGTACATCTCCTCAGGCATTTCGGTGATCCGGGACCCGGACCTCGGCAGGAACGTCAGCTTCCACAGGCTGATGCTGCTCGGCAAGGACCGTTTCACGGGGAGGATAGTCGAGAATCGCGGGACCGATTCGGCACTCAAGAAATCCGGCGGGGAGCTCGACATCGCTATTTGCATAGGGAACACCAATGCGGTGCTTCTTTCGGCAGCTACCTCGCTGAAGCCTGGCGAGGACGAGTTCTCGATGGCGAACGCTCTTCAGAAGATGGAGCTTGTCAAATGCAAGACAGTGGATATCGAAGTCCCGAAAGACTGCGAGATCGTGCTTGAGGGGACGATCACGAAGGAGAGCACGGCCGAGGGCCCGTTCCTCGACATAACGGGCACCCAGGATAAGGTCCGCGAGCAACCTGTCATCAAGATCAAATGCATGACCCACCGGAAGGATCCGATCTACCAGGCGCTGCTGCCTGGCAAGCAGGAGCATCGCCTCCTCATGGGCATGCCAAAGGAGCCCACAATCTATAACGAGGTTAGCAAGGTGTGCAAGTGCAGGAACGTTCTGATAACGCCGGGCGGCTGTTCATGGCTTCACGCGGTCGTGCAGATCGATAAGCAGCGGCAGGACGACGGCATGAAGGCTATCGAAGCTTCTTTCAAAGGGCACGGCTCGCTCAAGCACTGCGTGGTCGTCGATAAGGACATCGACATCTACGACCTGAACGAGGTCGAATGGGCGATATCGACCCGTTTCCAGGCGGACAGGGGCCTGATAATCAAGCCGAACCAGCCTGGTTCATCACTCGACCCATCGGCAGATCTCAGCGAGGGGAAGAAGGCAGTCACCTGCAAAGCAGGTATGGACGCGACAATCCCGTTCGATAAGAAGGACAAGAAGTTCGAGAGGGGCGAGTACAGGAAAGTGGATGTCAAGGACTACCTTTGACGGCTCAAGTCCTCATTCCGAGCGATTTCAGCGCATCGTATAGGAGCTTGTCCTGGGACTTCTGTATCGCGCGGCATTTGTCGCAGACCACTTTCGTCGTGCAGTCCCCCGCCTCATCCGACAGCGCGATGAGCCATTGCTCGTAGGCGTTGATCTTCGCGCTGAGCTGGGCAACCGCCTCCTCCTTTGTTCCAGCAGTCTGTGCGAGGTTGCGCGCCGCCATGACTCTTTTGCCGGCTTCGGTCGCTGAGAGAGTGTGCAAGTTCAGCTTGTCCTCGATGATCTTGTTCTTCTGGGCCATTTCGTCGTACTTCAGAGACATCTCTTTGTTCTTGATGGACAGCTCATCGTGCTTGAGCGACATCTCCTTGATCATCTTGGACATGTTTTCATTGAGCTGGTTCATCTCCTTATTCTTCTGGTTCAGCTCATTGATACTGAGTGCGAGTTCTCTGTTCTTGCGAGCCTCTTCTTCCACCTTCGAGGACAGGCTGTCTTTATTCATGGACATTTCTTTTTTGGTGGCGGCAAGCTCGTCGTTTATCTCCTTGTTGGATGCCGCGAGCTCGTCGTTCTTGCTGGCCAGTTCATCGTTCCTGAATTCCAATTCCTTGATCTTCAAGGACATCTCGTTGTTCTTAAGAGATACTTCGTCACTCTTCAGATACAGCTCGTTGTTCTTCTGAGCCAGTTCTTCCGTCTTTCTGCCAAGCTCCTCGTATGCCGTAGTCATCTCAGCAAGCTTAGCCTCAAACACATCTCTCTGACCGGTCGACTCGGACAGTTTCGCCTCGAGTTCTTCACTAATTGACTTGATGCGGGCAATCGTTTCGTTGGATTCCGCCAACTGCTGAGTCTTCTCTAAAAGCTCGGTGTTATCAACAACTGCGACAGGCGCCAGATTCTCATCTTCGAGGTCCTCTATCGCCTCGCTGATGGTTTCGGTCTCGATAGGTTCTTTCTTGACTTCCTCTATAATTATGCTCTTTTGAGCGGGCTTGTGGTCTGTTTTGTGAACCGGTTTGCGAGCTGGCTTGTGATATGTTTTGTTAGCCGGCTTATGAATGACGATTTGTTTCTTGACTGCTTTCTTGACCTGCTGATTCTTCTTGGCGGGGGTAGCTTTCTTGTGAGAATCCTTTTCGTGGTGAGCCGCCTTTTTATGCTCGACTTTCTTCGGTTTAGCCTGCCCCTTCTTCTTCTGCATGGATTTGACTCTCTTTTCGCCCATAAGCCATCCGTTGATAAGTCTTTTTCTGAGCGCTTATCACGCAACAGGCTCAGGGGCATCAGCCGCTCCCTTTACCTCTGCCAAGTAAGAAAACCGCGATGCATTAGGTAATTGTTCTTATGGCGCAAAAGGTTTTAGATAAGATGGCTATGGTGAACTGAAGTCAGAGCAGTAAAAAGCAGGTCATCAAATGGTCGAGCGAATCCCGCAGCACAGGCACTGTAATTTCTGCGACAAGGCCATACCTATGGACAAGCAGTACTGCGACGAGAGCTGCGAGTCCCAGCACGTGGCTGTCAGGAAGGCCAAGAAGAAGCAGCTGCAGACCTTCTACATCGTGATGGTCATCATATTCATATTCGCAGTAATACTCTCGTTTAGCAGTTGATGTGAGGTGACATTTTGAAGGCCGGCGTGGGCGGTACTTTCAACGTCCTGCATGCGGGGCACAAAGCGCTCATATCCAGGGCCTTCGCAGTGGCCGATGAGGTCGTCGTCGGGCTATCGTCTGATAGGATGGCATCCGATGGGCGCAAGGCGGTAACCCCGTTCAACAAGAGGAGGGAAGTCCTCGATGAGTTCCTGCAAACGTTCGGAAAGCCTTTCCGCATTGACAAGATCGAGGACGCCTTCGGCAGTGCCACGTCGATGAAGGACCTCGATTTCCTGATCGCATCGGAGTTGAGCTACAAGAACGCAGAGGCGATCAACCGCGAGAGGATTAAGAACGGTCTCGGCGAGTTGAATGTCGAGATAGTCCCGACGGTGCTGGCAACGGACTTCCGTCCACTCAGCTCCACGAGGGTCATGGCGAAGGAGGTCGACCTCGACGGCAACCTTCTGCGTCCGTTGCGCGTCAATGTGGGATCAACCAACCCCGTGAAGATTGAAGCCGTCAGGAAAGTCCTCGGAAAAATCTACGGCAAAGTGGAGATCAGCGGCATAAAGGTCGAGACCGGCGTCCCCTCTGAGCCAAAGGAAGATGAGGTGATCAGAGGGGCCATGAACCGTGCAAAGGCGGCCATAAGGGACGCGGACATCGGCGTGGGCATCGAGGCGGGGTTGCTATGGGACAATGCGATCAATTGGTATTTCGACGTCCAGTTCTGTGTAATCGTCGATTCCTCTTGGAAAGCCACCATTGGCCACGGGCCGGGTTTCTGGTACCCTCCCAAGATCATCGACGAGGTCGACAAAGGTCTCACCGTCAACGATGCCATGCGCAAACTGACGGGCATCGAGGAGATTGGGCATAACATGGGTGCGGTAGGATACCTGTCGAAAGGGCTAATCGATAGAACCTCACTTACTGAACAATCGGTCATCGCGGCGTTCATTCCTAGAATCAGACCAGAGCTCTATGGTCAGATGTGGAGATACCTCCGGTAGAATGAAGAAGCGCTGAGGGGGAGATTCGAACTCCCGAGGTGCGTAGCACCACCAGCTCTCAAGGCTGGCGCCTTAAACCGAGCTTGGCTACCTCAGCACAATGAGAAAACCGTTCGTGGATATGAAATCTCCCTGCGGGTTTTCAAGGCGCTCTATGGTATCATAAAATGCCAGACCCGCTCATCAGCGGTACTATCCTCATCTCGAATGCCGCCACCGGATATCCGAGCTCGAAAGAGGTGATTATCTCCGGGCTGATCTCGCCGAACTCGCCTACCTCCTGCTCATCGACGATTATCGATGCGCATCGCCCTTTTATGTAGGACGGATCCTCCTTCTGCGATATCTTGAGCCTCAGGCCCAGCGCCCTCATGAGCGCCTCGACGGTCGACTTCATCTCCGTGAAGCTCGCCTTTGCATGAATGGATGTCCCGGCGACCCTGCTGGAGTTTTTCGCATCGATTATCACGCCGCCCAATTCGAATATCCTCTGCGGGAGTTCTCTGTGCTTGTTCTTCCTGAGTATCGCCATCATCTCCGGGAGCAGCGCCTGCCTCAGGATGACCCTCTCT
>Ga0315281_10015193_pt1 | contig 10331 bp, 11 predicted proteins | sample YL17G07_0_MG_FD_204540 | JGI IMG/M metagenome (GOLD analysis project Ga0315281, IMG submission 204540) | Sediment microbial communities from Yellowstone Lake, YNP, Wyoming, USA - YL17G07_0 | ecosystem: Environmental > Aquatic > Freshwater > Lake > Sediment | place: USA: Wyoming | collected...
CAACATCTGTTCGCTATTTGAGACGCAGGACAAATGAGCCAAGCATTCCCGCTGTGCTTTGCTGGAAAATTCATCGTATACCTGCAATAGCTCCTCATGGGTCTTAGGGACATAGTTCCCATTGGCTATCAGGTATTCGACGAACGCCGCGCATGCCATGAGCTCCGTCCTTTTCTTAGGATCAATGGCAGTTTTCAGCTGGTCCTCGATCCCTCGGGTGAGCTTTTTCGCCCTCCAGTCCCTTCGCATGGATTCGATTTCTTTCAGGGTTGCAGGAAGGCAGCGGCTTGATCCTTTTATGCGCTGGATCCTCTCGCGGAGGGTTTTCTCCTCTGCTCTTGTGTGGGCGAGCATTTGCTTTGCCTTTTCAATGAAACGCTTGAGTTTTGCCATTCCTATCCATACTTATCATGTGTGAAAGGGTATAAAAATGTAACATTTAAAATGCCCTTTTAAAAAACCATCTTTCATGCCATGGTGCTTGGAATAATAATCTTCCTGCTGTTTATTGTATTTAGTATCTGTCCTGAAATGCGGTTGGATTTATGGTTTTTGGAATCAATGAAGGAATCCTGGACATTATCCTTGATTCGACGCAATTCAAGCCTGGTGAAATGATAAAAGGAAGAGTGAAGCTTGACCTAAAAAGCGCGAAAAAGGCAAAATGCCTCAGGATCGGTTTCTATGGAGAGATCGAGACAACGCGCCACTATCGCGGGAAACGCAGATAGAGCGGGTCCATGAACAAACCTGCAATCTTGGCGGGGAGAAAGAATATCCTGCAGGCGTGAGTGAATACCCATTCGAGATCACGCTTCCCCCGCTCGAAGCGAGAAAGCCTGCGGAGGGCATGGCCGGAAAGGTGTTCGACTTTCTTGCACCTGACCCGATCACTAGGACAAAATGGTTTCTTGATGCCGCACTCGAGCTTCCGCTGTCCTTTGACATAAACAAGAAGATGCAGATTGATTTCAGGGTTTGAATCTTAGCAGTGTGATCAGTGATAACCGATACATTTAAATATATATTCTTACACAATATATTACAGGTGAATTACCAATGGCAAAGAAAAACACAAAGAAGTGTTGCAAGAAATCTTGCTGCGAAAAGACAGGCCTGCTCAGCTCTCTCGTTTGCTGGGTAAAAGGAAAGGTCGGCGCATGCAGGGTTTGTAAGTGCAACTGAAGATATCGCACTCATTATATTTGGCATTTTGTTTTCCCTCGCTTGAGGGCGTAAAAATAATCTAGTTTTTTATATACGGGCCCGAAATGGGCCTTTTATCGGGATGAGCGGAGCGAAGGCGTGTCCGGTTTCCGATGTTGGGTTCATAGTGTCCAGTGGCCGGTTTCCTGTTTTCGGTTTTAGTGACCAACATTACCGCTCAAAAAGAAAGAACCATCCGTCGTAAAACCCGCCGGAAATGAACCTCCGAAACGCTTAAATAGCGCCAGCCGTCCCATACTCCTTAGAATATACTTGTATATTATAAGTATATACTCAGGGGATAAACATGAAGGAAACAGAAGTGGACCTCACGGATGAGGGATTCGAAGAGATCACGGGCGAGGAGAAGAAAGACCCGAAACCCGATCGAGGAAACCAAGGGTTTCCGAGAGATTTGCCCGAAGGGCAAACTGAAACCGGAAACAGCGAACAGGGAACTGGGAACTGGAAACCGGGAACTGGAAACGGAGGGGCTGCTGGCGGACCAGGCGGAACCGGCTCGGGCGGGAACAGGCCTGATTTCCGCGTTGTGCAGACAGACAGGGACAAGGACGGGAAGTCCGTGTACATAAACGTTGGCGGCATGTGGAAGAATGTTTCCAAGAGCGGGAATGAGTTCTACACGCTCAAGATTGGGCAGCTGAAATTATTGGTTTTTGCGAATGACAGGAAGTAGATAAGGGGACGAGAAGATGAAGATGGAAAACTTTAGGTGATTTGAATGGCAGAAGACAAAGATAAGGACAAGGATAAGAAGAAATATTATAAGGATTTGGAAGACCTTCCGGGAATCGGGGAAGTGACGGCAGAAAGACTCAGAGCAGCAGGATATGAGGAATTCTCGAAGATCGCAGCTGCGGCGCCGCATGAACTGGCAGAACTCGGCGGCATGGGAGTGGAGTCGGCGAAGAAGGCAATCGAAGCAGCTAAGACGATGGTGGAGATCGGGTTCGAGACAGGGGCAGAAGTTTTAGAGAAACGGAAAAGCATCGGAAGGATTGCGACAGGCTCAAAAAGCCTGGACGAGCTTCTGGGTGGCGGAGTGGAAACGCAGGCGATAACCGAGGCTTACGCGAGATTCTCGAGCGGAAAAAGCCAGATCGGCTTCCAGCTGTCAGTGAATGTGCAGAAACCTCCTGAGCAGGGCGGGTTGGGGAGAGGAGTGATTTTTGTTGACACAGAGCACACGTTCCGGCCTGATCGGGTCGCGCAGATGGCTGAGGGGCAGGGCATGGACCCGAACGAAGTGCTGCAGAACATCCATGTGGCGCGCGCAGAGAACTCGGACCATCAGATAATCCTGATCGAGAAATGCGAGGAATTGATCAAAGAGAAGAACATCGGGCTGATTGTGGTCGATTCGCTAATGTCGCAGTTCAGGTCAGACTACATGGGAAGGGGAGCGCTCGGTGAGAGGCAGCAGAAGCTGAACAAGCACGTGCATATGCTCCAACGGCTTGCAGACAACCATAACCTCGCTGTTTACATGACCAACCAGGTGATGGATGACCCGGGAATGCTCTTTGGAGACCCGACAAAACCTATTGGGGGGAACGTGGTTGCGCACATAAGTACCTACAGATTGTATTTGCGCAAATCCAAGGACGACAAGCGCATCGCGAGGCTCGTGGATTCGCCCAACCTTCCGGAAGGCGAGTGCGTTTTCAGGGTGAAGAAGGAAGGGATATGTGATTAGATTTCTATTTTTAATTTCTTTTGTCTATTTTTCATACATGCTTCCAGGAACGGATAATCGCCTGATGATATTGCTGCTCGGCAATGCGGTGTTTATCGTCATAGCTGCTATTTCAGGGTACACCATCGGCCAGGTATTATGGGCGTATTTCATCGAATGCTGGATAATGGCGTTCTTTATTGCACTGAGCTATCTTTATGTGGGCGCAAAACACGAATCGCTTGAGAGGGGGATTGTGAAGGCTGGCTCATTCCTGTTCCTCGCAGCATTCCTTTTTATGGCAGTCGATAATGCAGTTGATCTGGAAGGGATCAGGCTGGATGATGCAGAGTTCTTCGCCCTCCTCCTTCCGGCAGTAACATTCCTGATAAGCCATGGGAGCACTTTCTACGAATCCGCGATAAAAAACCATGAATGGCTTGCAAAGACAATCTCGGAATCGCACGGTGCGCTGAACTTCTTCCTGATCCCGATTCTCCGGATATCTCCGATTTTCCTGGTTTCGATGGTGATTTCCTTATACTGGCCTTCGCACGGTGCTTTCGGTTTATTGGGGGATTTTGCACTCGCTACTTTCCTCATGCTTAAGACATGTGCCGACCTGATGATATACAAATTGAAAGAAGAATGCATATTCGTATAGGAGAGCGGGAGGATACTATGGCAAGCGAACGCATCGGCTGGGTAGATATCGCAAGGATTATCGCAATAGCGCTCATCGTCGGGTTCCATCTCCTTTATGCGCTGCAGCCTGAACAGGGCCTCCGTCCGATCGGCTTCATAGGCGCATCGCTCTTCTTCATCATCAGCGGCTTCATGCTCGCGAACAGATACCCCGATCTGGCTGGATTCGACTTCGGATGGCTGAAGAAGCGGTTTGTCAGGATCGCTTCCATCTATTATCCTGCGCTCATCGCGATGGCGCTGCTTTTTCCTGCATACAATTATTACCGCGGCCTATACGACCTCGCGCTGCATTTCCTTTTCCTGAACTGGATATCGCACGACACCGCATTCTCGATCATCAGCGCAGGCTGGTTCATCGTTCCGCTTATCGCGCTGTATGCGCTTTTTCCAATGCTTAATAGGATGATGCGATCGAACACGTTGAACGGATCGAATGCAATATTCCTTTATGCCGCATTTTCGCTCGAACTCGCGAACCGGATCATTATAAAGGACCTGGTTTCGTTTTCGCCGGTTTTCTTCATTGGCGAGTTTTGTTTTGGAATGGCGATAGCGAATGGCGAGCGCAGATGGTGGGTGCTGGCTGCAGCCCTTCTTCCTGCAGCCATTAATCCGATGATGCTAATGCCTTTTGTCCTGTTTTTGGCTTTGAACCGGTTCTTCGGATCGGCAGCCAGGCTTCCACGCATGCTTTCGCTGGTCGCAGAGAACACCTTCGAGATATTCCTTTTCCACGAGGCGCTGATCATGGTGGCGCTAGGAAGATGGGATATCTATGGGCAATGCATGTCCGTTACGCTTGCTATCCTGGCGCTTTCGATAATCGCGGTGAAAATGATTGCTAACTGGTTCCGGAACAGATATGGGCATTGAAAGGCCAAAGGCATTTGGTTTTTATGTTTTTGCTGAGTATTCTTTTGGGGAATGATCCGATGGGAGACTATTGCTGTGCAGGCAACAAGGAGAAGCCTTCGTGCGAGAACTGCGGCGAGGAATTGCCTAAGAACATCTGCAGCGTGAGCTGCCCGAAGTGCGGGCATAAACGGGATTGCTCGGATTCGTGAAAATGAGGCGATTGCATGAGGATGATTATTTTTGTTGTTGCGTTTTTGTTTGTTGTTTCGCTCGCTTCTGCTGATGTCGGGCCTGGGCCTGAGAAACCGGATATCATAATAAGGCTGACGAAGAACGATTCGCTTTATGGCGGGATAAGCAGCATCACGTACCATTGCAACGGTTCATTGAGCCCGGCAACAGGGGCAGTGGAGATGGGAACGATAAACCTCAGCTGCACAAACGGGATCTGCAAAAACGACAACTGGTACTACAAGTTCAACCCCTGCTTCTATTCTTCAGGATACTTCAGCTACGAATACGATGGGAAGGCATACCAGACAGAATGGCTGAATTTATCTGATTCGAGGAAGTACGACTACAAGGTTGATGTGGAGACAGGCGCATTCACATCGCAGATAGCGGTCCCCAAATGGGTGTACGACATATGCTTCGGGAGCGCGCTCATACTGCCGCTCGCTGTGCTTGGGGCATTTGCTACAGGCAGGAATTAGATGGGGGATTTCTTCCTTTCCTATTTTTTGACGATCCTTATCGAGAGCGCGATTCTTGTACTGCTGATCCGGAAAAAATATGATTCAAAACTCATAATCCGGAATGCGATTATAGCGAGCTCGCTTACGCTTCCGTTTGTCTGGTTTGTTTTTCCTCTCTTTAATCTTGAGCCCTGGGTTTCGGGTCTCTTTTTGCCCATAGGGCAAATCTCTCGGAATCTCTTTGATTCCTCGATTGGGTCCTGGGTGTTGCAGACAATGCTCGCCGAGATATTTGCAGTTGTCGCAGAAGCAGTGGTTTACCAGAGGCTCTTTGCCCAGATTTCCTGGAAAGACGCGTTCCTGACAAGCCTTCTGTGCAACGGGATCTCTTTCAGCGCCGGCATTATTCTTCTGTAAGCATTATTTTACATCGAAACAAACATTTAAATATTCTTCCGGCCACAATAATACCTATCGAACGGGATTCGAATGGTAAACTACAAGAAACTGAAAGCACAGATCGAACAAAAAAGGCTTGCAGAACAGGAGGCTCAGCGAAGAAGGATAGAACTTGACAGGCAAGCGATTCCTCCTGAAAGGCTGGCAGAAACCGCCCGTGTTGCAGAGGCTGCCATGGCGCAAAAAGATCAGAGGCTGGATGAGGCAGAAACACGGGCTACGAATGCTGAAACACGGAATGCTGAGCTGGAAAGAAAGAACGCAGAACTGGAGCGGAAGTTAGCGGGGCTGGAAGCAGCTGGAGCGGAATCTGCTGCCAGAGCGCAGGAAACCATGGCGAGATTGACTGAAGCGGAACAGAGATCCGCCAGGCTTGAAGCTGAAAAAACAAGCGCGGAAAAAGGAAAGGCTGAAGCGGAGAAAAGGGCTGCTGAAGCAGGGACCAAGGTTGCGAATGCGCGATTAAGGGTCAATGAGTTGTTGGAAGAAAGGAAGGAGCTTATGCAAAGGCTTGCTGGATTCCAGGCAGATGGAATGGAAGTGGTGGCGATTGCTGCTGAACCAGAGCCTGAAAGCATGCAGGAATACATAAAACCAAGATACGACCCGAATGCAAGGGCCATCGATTTAAAGGAAGGGATTGGAGAGGTTGTTGAATGCTTTGAAGGGGTTGGGACATTTGGGATTGATATTAAGGAATTACTGAACTCAACTCGTGAAAAACCGATCGGGGTGCACGAAGGAAGAATCAGGATGAATGACAGATTCAAAGAATTGCTTGGGTTCATGAATGTAGAAATAGGATTGAATTTGTGGGATAAAGGTGCGTTATTTTCGCTGATGCCAAAGTTTCTTGTTGATTCACTAGACCAAAAAGAATCAGGCAAAAAAGGCGGCTTCGGAACTGACTTTCATGTCAATGAACAACTGACTGCGATAATAAGAATCGATGACGTGGAGTATGTCATCCAGAAAGGCGCATCAAAAGACGGAATCGTCTTCCAGAACACTGGCGCACACCTCAGAATACACAAAGATTACCCTGATGAGACGCGCTTGGCGGCCAGAAACGTCGTAATGCAGGCCAGAAACTCCTTAATGCAGAGATGAGGCTCAGCAGAGTATTATAGAAGATATAAACCGGCGCCTGGAAGCAGAATGCGGCCTTATCGATATAAGACCATTCTTTTTTTATCCGATCATAATCCCTTTTGGCGTGCATGGCTTCTCTTGCAAGGCGAATGCTATAGAGCTCACCCAATTCAGCACGGAGTATTTTCGTATTCAGGAAAGAGGTGCGGCCATAAGACTGCTCAAGCACTTCTATCTGGCTGTCTGCTGAATAAAGGATCGCCTTGATCGAGTATTTCAGACCTCGGTTGGGCATCACCAGTGAGATTGGAAGAGCAGCTATGGAAAGGAGATATGGCACTGTGATCGCTTTCATCTTGTCGAACAGCGATTGTTTTATGCAAATCTCGGCGAGGATATCCCTGCCATAAAGGATTTTGCCTTCCTGTTTCAGCTTTTTCGCGAACTGGTAGATGGGAGCGATCAAAGCGAAAGCGCCAAGGCCAGGGCTTGCGATCTTCCCCTCTTTCCAGCCTATATCTTTCGGCCCTATGACCTCGAATGGCTTGTAGAGCTTGGCTTGCTTTTCCAGCCCGCGCAAGACATCATCCTGTTTGGTCGAGCAAACCTCTGCGAGGCGGGTATTGTGCCTGGTGTCCAGGATCCAGAATATTTTCTCAGCATATTTTTCGACAGGGGCAATGGATGTCTCATTTTTGACCTAGATGATAAGGTCCACATCGCTTATCCCTGCCCTGAACTCCCCGCGCGCTGCACTTCCGAAAAGCAGGATGAAGTCGATATCTTCTTGAAATTCCGAAGTGAGTTGTTTTGTGAAGTCTGAAAGAAAGCCCATTATTATCCCAGTATCCTTGGAAGGCATTATTTTGTTTGCGTTACAAATCTTTAAATCCATACATCATCTAATCTTCCGCATGGTAGAAGAATTCAAGGTCACGCCCTGGGAAGTTTCAGGCAAAGTTGATTATGATAAGCTTAGGCGTGATTTCGGAACTGGCGTGATAGACGATGATATGCGCAACCGCATGAAAAGGATATGCGGGGAGCTCCACCCAATGCTTGCCCGTGGGTTCTTCTTCTCGCAGCGCGACCTGAAGCTGGTGCTCGATGATTATGAAGCTGGCAAGGGATTTTTCCTTTATACCGGGCGCGGGCCGAGCAAAGCGATGCATATAGGGCATCTTGTGCCTCTCATATTCACAAAATGGCTGCAGGAGAAGTTCAAGGTGAACCTGTACATCGAGATCACGGATGACGAGAAGTTCCTTGTGAAGCGCGAATATGAATGGGAAGAGGTGCAGCAGGCTGCGGCAGAGAATATCCTGGATATTGCTGCAGTAGGATTTGACCCAGACCGCACGTTCATTTTCAAGGACAGCGAGTATGTGAGGAATGCGTACCCGCTGCTGATGAGGACAGCCCGAAGGATAACGCGCTCGACCGTGAATGCTGTTTTCGGGTTCGACGATTCTACGAATATCGGGCTTTCATTCTATCCTGCATTTCAGGTAGTCCCTACCTTTTTCGAGAAAAAAAGGTGCCTGATACCTGCTGCGATCGACCAGGACCCCTACTGGAGAGTGCAGAGGGATATCGCTGAATCGCTCGGCTTTCACAAGACAGCGGCGATCCATTCGAAATTCCTTCCGCCATTGCAGGGAGTGGGAGGCAAGATGAGCTCGAGTGCGGGGCAGGAAACGGCGATACTGCTTTGCGATGATGAGAAGACTGTGAAAAAGAAAATCAATAAGTACGCATTCTCAGGAGGCCAGCCGACAGTCGAGGAGCACAGGCAAAAAGGAGGGAACCCGGACATTGATGTTTCGTATCAGTGGCTGAGCATACTGTTCGAGCCAAGCGATAAGAAGCTCCGGCAGATACAAGATGATTATATCAATGGGAAGCTGCTCACTGGGGAGATAAAGCAGATCCTTATTGATAAGATAAATACTTTTTTGTCAGAGCATAGAGAGCGCAGGAAGAAAGCTGAGAAGGAGATCGAGCGCTTCACCCGAAACGGGAATCTCGCAACCGAGATGTGGAAGAGGACTTACGAATAAAAAAGATAAAATTGAGGTAAAAAAAAATGGGAAAAACAGTGATGTTTATAATTGGAATAATATTTTTGCTGATGCTTGCACCAGTCGCATTTGCCGACTGTGCAGGAGATGCTTACGGGAAAGCGTGCGCTTCATGCAGCTTTGATGCGAATGGGAAGGTCGATCAGACATGCATGGATAATTACAAGTCGCAGGGGACGACATGCGTAAGCACGAAATACCCGCTCATGGCAGCGCAATACGCAAAGGGGAACTGCTCGCAGATCGACACCTGCGCATCAGAATTGCAATCATGCGTTGCACAATACTCGAGCGGGAATGATTCGGCTGACTGCAAGGAAGGCTCTGTTGCGATCTGCTATGCGAGCGCGGATGAATGCACCAGGAAAGCCGCAAGCGAATGCGGTGAGATACAGAATATCTGCAAGCCTCCTGCTGCATTGATACTCGGGATTTTAGGTGCAGGGTTCTATTATTCAAGAAGATGAAACGGATGAGGGAAAAAAGGAAGACTGGGACTATTTTGCCAAAATGCCTTGCTTGCGGAATGCTTAAGGATGAAGGCAGGGTGCTTTTCCTCAAACGCAAGGATGAGCGCGGAATCGAACGGATTGAGCTGCCTTGCGTGCTTGTCCAATCTGGCAGAAGCCCGGTTGCTGAGATCAAAGGCGAGTTCATCAGGCAGACCGGGATCGATGCGCAGATGCATGAGATCGTTCTTGAAACGAAATATAATGCTGGCTCACGGAAAAGGAAGTCCTGGGTGCCATGCCTTGTTTTCAAATTCACTGCAAAGAATATGCGGACAAAACCAGCAAGCGAATTCTCGGGATTCGGATGGCTGAAGCTGGAGGATGTGAAGAAGGAAAAACTCGGAAGGAATACAGAGTGGATACGGACTGCCCATCCCATCAAGAGCGCATCAGCCGCATTTCCCTGAAAGATAAGATTACGAATAACAGGACCGAGATTGCACACACAAAAAACAATGGGGCGAAGCCGAATCTTGAAATAACGAAGCCGCCGAGCGAAAGGAATAGGAATTCTGAAGTCTTGAGCGGCGTATAAAGCAATCCGATATCAGTGGACGGATCCTTGCTCCTGATCACCTGGTCGACAAGGATATACTCGGCCACCATGGAACCGCAACCAATCCCGATCGAGACGAGCACCAGGGGGATGACGATGTCATTGCCGGCGAACGGTATTGCCAAAAGAGCAGGAACGATCAGCAATGTGAGCAAAAGGAGTTTCCGGTTATCGAACTTCCATTTTATAGACATGAGGGATGAGACTGCCATTGCGAGCGATAGCAAAGCAACCATGCCCGCCGTCTCGAGATAGGAAAGACCGAGCGATGATACCAGGTATACGGGAAGTAAAAACGTCAGCAACACGTTGTAGGCAAGCCAGAACAGCATCTGGAGAAAAGAAGCATGCCAGAATGTCATAGGCCTCGGCTTGAAAATCCGTTTTGTCATGCTGATTCCGATGTGCGAACCAGGTTGTGTATGGTTCTTCTCGAATGAAAGAACGAGAGCGAAAAGCAGGAGTGAAAGT
>Ga0315281_10015194_pt1 | contig 10331 bp, 8 predicted proteins | sample YL17G07_0_MG_FD_204540 | JGI IMG/M metagenome (GOLD analysis project Ga0315281, IMG submission 204540) | Sediment microbial communities from Yellowstone Lake, YNP, Wyoming, USA - YL17G07_0 | ecosystem: Environmental > Aquatic > Freshwater > Lake > Sediment | place: USA: Wyoming | collected...
TGTCAGGGGGACGGGCGGGAGCCGGATCGTCTTCATCCAGGCCGCCGGCGCCGGAGGCGTTTTGATCGAGCTGAAGGAACCGGCCTAGAACGGTCCGCCCTGGGAGCTGAGGGTCAACACCCATTTAACGAACGCCCGGGCGTCCTCGAGGTCGGAAGCATCGGGATGAGTGCTGGCCGAGACGGCCATCTCCGCCCAGGCCTCGTGCTCGGGGGATTTCTCGAGGGCCTCCAGGGCCTGGGGCGAGACCTTGCCCCGGCAGGAGAAGGTGCCGACCACGGCGGCTTGCGCGGAGCACAGCAGGGCGTACTCCATGGCTTCACGGGCCAGGGTGCTCCCGGTCAGCGAGCCGTGGGTGCAAAACAGCGCGATCTTCTTCTTGGCCGGGATCTTGCGGAGAAAAGCCTCGACCTTGTAGGGCACGCTGTGGGTCTGAACGGGGAAGCCGACGAACAGAAGCCCGTAGGGCTCGAAGTCGAGGTCCTCAGCCATTGGCTTGATCTCTTTCGGCTCGGGCAGGGTGTCGTGGATGGTCTCGGCGATCAACTTGGTGTTGCCGGTCAGGCTGAAATAGGTCACGAGGGTTTTCTTCATGCCCCTATTTTTCCACAGGTGAGCGATTTTTTCCAGCCTTAGGCGGCCGGGAGAAGGATGAAGACCCGCGTGCCGCGGCCGGGCTGGCTTTCGATGCGGATCGAGCCGCCATGGTCTTCGATGATCTTCCTGGCGATGGGCAGGCCCAGGCCGGCCCCGGCGGCCTTGGTGGAGAACTGGGGTTCGAAGATACGCGCCAGGACGTCAGGGGTCATGCCCTGGCCCGTGTCCTGGATGTCGACGGTCAGGGCTTCCTCGGACCTGCGGACGTTCAGGATGATCTCGCCCGGGCCCGGGATCGATTCGAGGGCATTGATGATGATGTTGCGGACGGCCATCTTGAGGCGGGACCTGTCGCCGAGACAGATGGGGGGCAGGCCCTCATAGGTTTCCCGGATCGCGATCCGGTCGGAGAGCATGTTCTTGTAAGGGGCCAGCGTTTCCTGGATGACCTCGCGGACGTCCACGAGCTCCTTGTGAAGAGGAGCTTCCTTGGAGCTCTCCAGGAATTCCTGGGCGATCTTCCGCAGGTTCTCGACTTCGCTGATGATGTAGGCCGCGGATTCCTTCAAGGCCCGGTCGAAATCCCCGCGCCGGTCGGCGTATACCCGCAACAGGTGTTCGGCCGAGAGCTGGATGGGCGTCAGCGGGTTCTTGATCTCATGGGCGACCTTGCGGGCCATCTCGGCCCAGGCCGCCTTCTGGCTCATCTCGGCCAGGTCCCGCTGGTGCTGTTTCAGATTGCGGACCATGGCGTTGAACCCGTCCATGAGCGTTTTCATCTCGTCGTTGGGCTTGTAGTCGAGGGTGATGTCGAAGTTGCCCCGGCCCGCTTCCCGGGTGGCGGCCAGGAGCTTCTGGATGGGGGTGACGATCATCGTCCGGATCCCCCGGGCGAAGACGACCACCAGGGCGATGACGAAGGCGAAGATGAAGATCAGGAACTCGAGCAGCTCGGCCGTGGCCGTGGAGATGTCCTGCTGTTCGAACGGAAAAGGCAGGGAGATCAGGAACAGTGAATCGGCCCGGCTGTAGGGGATGGTCAGGGTGTGAAAGGAATAATCGCCGATGGTCCGCCGCTGGGTGGCCAGCGGGTTGTGTACCACGGCCAGGTTGTAGTAGGTCTCGCCGTCAATGAGCTCGGGCAGCAGCCCGGAATCGAAGAACTCGGCCCGGCTGGAAAAAGCGAGTCGTCCGTCCTGGTAAAGGTTCACGTCGTTGCCGATGGTGGTGCTGATCCAGAGGACCAGGTCCTCCGGCGGGGCCTGGGGCGTGCGGCGTTCCTCCTGCTGAAAGTAAAAGTAGTCCTCCATGACGTTCCGGGCGAAATCGGCATGGATTTCGGCTTGGTCGGCGAACTGTTGGCTGAAGATGCGAGAGAAGAAACTCCGGGTGGAAAAGGTGAACAGCAGAAGGGGGATGAGGGCCACGGCCACGAAGGCCACGTAAACCCGGTTGGAGAACGATAAGAAGTATTGCCTGAACTTATCGCGCTGGAAGAGGGCCGTCCGCAGCAGAAGCGGCAGACCGAGGGCGGCCAGACCGATGAAAAACAGCTTCAGGAATTCGACGGCGTAGCTTACAAAGCTTTTGACCGGGAGAAGAAGGCCATAGATGCGCTTGCCCGCGGCGAAGAAGAATCCGCGAAACTCGGATTTTTTATCGGCCCAGGACGACCACACCCCTGCCGGAGAGGCTTGAATGCGGGCCAGGAGGTCGGCGGGCAGACCGGCCGTGACCTTGTAAGGGTTGAAGACGATCCGACCATCCGGGTCGAACACGGCGAACCGAACATTAAAAGGATGCAGGGAGGGCAGGGAGTGAGCCCGCAGCAGCTCGAAATAAGGGTTGGCCGAGTAGAGGAAGGGCAGCATCTCGAAGTCCAGGGAAGCAGAGAGGATCGTCCGGCCCCGGTAGGCGTCGCCCTCAAACCAGTCCTTGTAGGCGACCAGGAAGTCCTTTTCCTTGCCCAGCGAGGTCATGGTCGTGTGATAGAGGGACCAATCCCTGCTCGGCGACGGCGCCGCCGAAGGCTGGAAGATCTTGGGAAGGTTGAGGGAAAAACGCGACAGGACGGCGCCCTCCGGGTCGAGGATTTCCAGGCTGGAATACCAGTTGAAGCGGGCCAACAGAGTTTTTTCCCAGAGGGAGCGGGCCAGTTCCGGATCCCCGGGCATTTTGAACCCCGCCAGGAGAGCGGGGGATTGCCGTTCTATCTCCGGGAACGACCCTTCCAGGAAGAAGTCGGCCCAGACTTCCTGGGACAGGATGGTATTTTTCAGCGAATCCTGGAGCAGGGCCTTGTTTCTTTCACCCGTATGCACATTCAAGGAGAAGCCGATCCAGAGCGCGGCCAGGCAAAGGCCGGCAAAGCGGACCCTCGCCCGGGACAGGGCCTGGGGCCTGAAGGCCGGGACGATGGCGATCAGCGCCGGGCCCAGGACGAGGACCAGGGAGGCGATGTCCGACGGCGGCAGCACGAGGAAGAAGACGACGGCCCCGGCGAGGAAAGCGAGCGGCACAGGCCACTTTCCTGGGAGAAGCGAAGCCGCGGAGGCGAGCATCATCCAGACCACGAAAAAGACGCTGAGCAAAAGGGCAAAGACGCTGAGGAGAAGGAAGAGAAAAGAGGCGCCGAAGGAAAACCCGAGGAGGTTGAGGTTGGTGTTCATGACCAGGGCGGTCATGAATCGCTGGAGCAGGAGTGAGAGACCCAAGCTGAGGAACGAGGCGGCGGCGCCCGCCAAAAAGGCCTGGAGAGCGGCGGCGGGACGCGCGCGCTGGCGCACCCGCCGGCGGATCGAATGCCCGACGGCCAGCAGGATGAAAAGGAGGCAGATGGCGCTGGCGAAGGTGTCGGCCGGGGACCGGGTGAGGAAAGAGATCGAAAAGAAGGAGGACGAAGCCGGAGAAAACGCGGGCAGCGACCGGACGGCCGGCAAGCGGCTCAAGCTGAATACGCCTCCGCGCAGTACGACGACGGCCAGGATGAAGGCCGCTGCCAGAAAGGGCTTCGGTCCCGGCGAAGAGACGAAGCGCCACCCCAGGGAAGCCAGTCCCAGGAGAATCGTCACCAAGAAGCTTAGATGAAAAACAAAGAGCCACGTTTCCTTCACGGACGAGACATACGCCTGTTGGGAGGGCGCGTTGAGGGAGACCGTGGCCAGGATCTGCTTGGGGCCCAGCCGGAGGGGAAAGATCAGCGACTGGACCTCGTCCTTCAGCCGCGGCTGACCGATGAATTCGTCCTGGTGCCGGGCGAAGATCTTTTCGAACCCGGAAACGTCCTCGCGAAAATCCCAGTAATCGACCTCGCCGCCCGGAGGCAGGAAAGGGCTCAAGAACTGATATTCCTCGAGGTACGGGGATTTGAGCTGCGGGTCATAGGCCATGAGCCGGAAGAAGGCCAGGCGGCCGCCCGAGGGCATGTCCTGGACCGCTACGAGATAGGCCGATGCCCTGGATTTCAGGATGAAGGCCTTGCGGCCGGCCGGCGGAAAGCCGGCGGCCTTGTCCTGGAACAGCGGTTCCAGGTCCAGGACACTGCCGAACCAGGCGGCGAGACGGCCCTCGCGGCTGTAGTATTCGACGCCCTCGATATCCTTGTTGAGAGCGATGTCTTTGAGCTTGGACCAGACGGCCTTGATGTCGCTGGGGAACGCCGCGCCCGCCGGCGAGGCGCTTTTCTTTTCGAGCGAAGAAACCGCCTGGGCGAACTCCGCTTTGATGCGGCGGGCGTCGCGCCGCAGGAGGCTCAGGCTGTTCTGATAATAGTGGGAAGACGACAGCGCGGGCAGCAGGAAGGACAGGCCGAGCGTCACGGCGGACAGAACAGCCGTGACGGCCAGGGCGGCCGGAAGGCCTCGTGGTTTTGGCCGCGGCAGGGAAGCGCTCAAATCTTGGCCGCCTTGATTTCCGTGACCTTCCAGGCGGCCAAGAGGCCGGGGGAGTCGGTCCGGGAAGATCGGCCCGGGGCCCCGGTCGGGGCCATCTCCCGCTGCAGCAGGAAAAAGACCTGGAAGACGAATTGGTCGTTGCTGCTGTTGTCCCTGAAGGACCACCTGGCCTTCAGGATGAAATGGTTGTGTCCCGGCGTCTGGAAGAAACCCGGCTCGGGAAAGAATTCAAGCGTGGCGTAGCGCGAAAAGATGTTCTGGAAGAAAAAGAAAGCCTGCCGGGAAGAGACCTGGTCGGAGAACGCAATCGGCTCGGGCAGGGAGATATTCAGCCTGACCCGGTCCGAGAACTGGGCATGGAGGAGGCGGGGGTTGTTCTGGAGGAACGACCGTTCCAGGTCCTGGGTCGACACAGAGATAAGCGAGAGGAAGACCGATAAAAGAGAAGCGCCGACCTGGAGCACTAAAAAAACATAGCACAGGCCTCGCGAGGTGGCAAGGCCTAGTCTTATTTACCGGGTTCCGACTTCGTCCGCGATGATCTTCTTCAGCTCCTCTTTGAGCTTTTCGATGGTCTCCAGCTTGTTGCCGATCTTGTTGAACAGCGGCTCCAGGCCCTTAATTCCCTGCTCGATCAGGAAGGCGGCGCTCTCGGAGCGGCTCCTAAACAAGCCTGAATCCACGAGCATGTTCAGTTTTTTGTTGCTTTCGTCGTTGACTCGGATGGTGAGGACCGTGTTGCGCGCTTCCAGGGCCTTGTCGATGGCGTTCTTGATCGATTCCGCGGTCTTAACGGCGAACGTTTCCATCTGGTCGCCGAATTCACTTAATTTGTTTTGATAGTATTTTTTGTCCTTGTAATCCTTCTTAGTTTCGTCCTTTTTTGGTTCGTCCATTTTCGTACTCCATAATACTGATTAGTAGTTACAAATTACGAATTACAAATTACATTTAAATTTGGCTTTTGTCAAGTTTTTTTTAAAAAAATTGTTGGCCTAGACCCGGCCTGGTAATCAGAATCGCCTGGAGGCGGAGCCGCTCATCCGGCCTGTCATTAAAGAGCCGGAAAATCGTGCTGGATTTTGATAAAAAAAAGGACGCAAAGCACAATCCCTAAGATTCGCTGCCGAAAATCAGGAACCGAGTCTTGCGTCCTGCAGTGTTCGCGGAAAACTGAAGTCGTTATTTCTTTTTCTTCTTTTCCTCTTCCTTGGCTTCCTCTTCCAATTTCTTTGTCCGGGCCGCATCCTTCATGCTGCTGATGCCGGCGATCACGGCGATCAAGCCGCCGAAGATCAGGACCGGGGGAACGACGCCCAGGACGAGGTGATAGAAGAACTGCCACCACCGCATGAGAAGCAGAACACCGCCCGCGATGGCGACGAGACCGCCGAGAATGGCTAAGAATTTGCCCATGCCGAACCTCCCATATTGGATTAGTTATTGAGCGAGGCGGATTATATCAGAAGAGCCCAAGTCAACGCAATATTTTTTCGGGCCTCGGACCCCGGTCTGGACGCTCGGCAAGATATGCCTTACAATGCTCCCGTACCAATTCAGCAGGAGGCCACCTTCCATGAAACGACCGGTCTTTCTTAACGGCATTCTTTTTTTGCTTCTCGCCGCGGTTTTAATGCCCCGGCTTACGGCTGAAACGAACACCGAGTTCCGGGTCGGCGGCCTGAAAGTCCGCCCCGGAGAGGCCGTCTCCGGGTATCTGGACGTGCCGGCCAAAGCCGGCGAGGGGACCGTCATCCCGGTCACGATCATCAACGGACTGAGCAAGGGCCCGGTCCTTGCCTGTGTCGCCGGGATCCACGGCTATGAGTACCCGCCCATCCTCGCCCTCTACAAGCTCAAGAACTTGGTCGACCCCAAGACGTTGACGGGGACTTTGCTCCTGGTCCACGTGGCCAACGTCCCGTCTTTTGCCCGGCGGACCATCTATTACAACCCCTCGGATTGGAAGAACCTGAACCGGGTCTTCCCGGGCGACCCGAACGGCACGCTGTCGCAGCGCATCGCCCATGTCCTGAACCAGGAAGTGATCGGCCGCTGTGACGACCTTCTTGACCTCCACGGCGGGGACGGCAACGAGGCCCTCATGCCTTACACGTACTGGATGATCAGCGCCGACCCCAAGCTCAACGCCGTCAGCCGCGACCTGGCTTTGGCCTTCGGCCTGCGGCACATCATCATCGACGAAACGCGCACCAGTTCGCTCTCGGACTCCAAGTACCTGGGCAACACGGCCATCCTGCGGGGCAAGCCGGCCATCACCACCGAAACCGGCGCCCTGGGCCGGACCGACGAGGAGTACGTGAAGATGGTCCTGGACGGCATCCACAGGGTCATGCAGTACCTGGGCATGTCCTCGGGCAAGCCCGACATGGTCGCCAGCCCTGTTTGGATCGATAAGTACGAAGTCCTCAATTCCGGCAACACGGGCCTGTTCACCCCGACGGTCAAGATGAGCGAAATGGTCGTCCAGGGACAGAAGGTGGGGTTTGTCACGGACTATCTCGGCAGCCTCAAAGAGGAAGTCAAGGCCCCGTTTGACGGGATCGTGCTGTATGTTCTCGGCACGCCGCCCATCTCCCAGGGCGAACCGATGATCGAGGTCGGCCATCTCAAGAAGTAGGCGGCCACGGGCGGTCTTTTTTTGCGGCCCGACCAGGGTCTTTGCGGGACTCGGGGCCGGGCGCGCCGCTTCGGCTTGATTTTATGCGGAAGAGCCGTTATCATAAAATCATAGGTTCTCCGACGAAAAACAGAAAATCCAATCAAAAGGAAGATAGATGCAAGCCATAATCCTCGCCGCCGGCATGGGTAAACGGCTCCGGCCTCTGACCGATGTCGTCCCCAAGTGCATGGTTGAAGTCAACAACACGCCCATTCTGATCAATACCCTGGACATCCTCAGCCAGTTCCCGGTCCAGGAAGTGATCATCGTCGTAGGCCACAAGAAAGATGTCGTCCAGGAGCGGGTGGGGACCCGCTACAAGGGCATGACCATCACCTATGTGGCCAACGACGTTTACGAAACGACCAACAACATCTACTCCCTGTGGCTGGCCAAGGACCTGGTCAAGGATAACGTCCTCCTCTTCGAGGGCGACATCTTCTTCGAGAAGGCCCTGGTGGAGAAGGCCCTCAAGGACGAGAGCCGCAACAGCGTCCTGGTCAACACCTACAAATCCTACATGGACGGGACGGTCCTGGAGATCAACAACGACCTGTCCGTCCGGAAATTGATCCCCCGGCGGGAGCAGGGCGAGGATTTCGACTTCTCGGACAAGTTCAAGACGGTCAACATCTACAACTTCACCAGAGATTTTTTCCAGAATGTCCTGGCCCCCCACCTGGACGCCTACCTCAAGACACAGTCGGTCAACGAATACTACGAGCTCGTCCTGGGGGTCATCGTTTACATCGGCAACCCCAAGCTCTACGCGACCATCGTCGACGACGTCAAGTGGTACGAGATCGACGACGCCAACGACTTGCAGAAGGCCAACTACATCTTCGCCCCGGCCGCGGACCAGATGAGGACCATCGATACGGCCCACGGCGGCTACTGGCGCTATGATTTCACGGATTTCTGCTACCTCTACAACCTCTATTTTCCCACCCCCCGCATCTTCAACGAACTCGGTTATGTCCTGCCCAAGCTCGTTTCCAGCTACCCCTCGGGCCTGGCCTTCATGAAGAATCTCCTGTCGCGCTGGATCAACGTTCCTCCCGAGCACCTGGTGGTGGGCAACGGCGCTTCCGAGATCATCAAGATCATGAACCGGCTGGTCGTCAAAAAGATGACCATCCCCGTGCCGAGCTTCAACGAATACGAGAACACCCTGGCCTCCGGCCAGGTGCATTTCTACCCTCTGGCCGAGACCGGGTTCGACATCCATCCCCAGCGGATGGTGGCCGAGATCAAGAAGAGCGGAAGCAACGCCGCCCTGTTCATCAACCCCAACAACCCTACCTCGCTCTACCTGCCCAAGAAGACCATGGTCGGCCTCCTGGAGGAGCTCCGTCCTCTGGACCTTATCATCCTGGACGAGTCCTTCATCGATTTCGTGGACGTGGAGTCCAACCCCTCGCTGCAGGACATCTACGACCGGTTTCCCAACCTCGTCATCCTCAAGAGCATCAGCAAGGTCTACGGCGTGCCCGGGCTGCGGCTGGGCTACATCCTTACCGGCAACAAGACCCTAGCTGAGGCCGTATCCCGCGAATTGCCCATCTGGAACATCAACTCCCTGGCCGAATACTTCCTGGAGATCTTCATCAAGTACCAGTCTGATTTCCGCGAATCGTGCCGGAAGGTCATGGCCGACCGCCAGGACGCCCTCAAGGGCCTGCGGCAGATCCCCTACCTGCAGGTCTACGAGCCCCAGGCCAATTACGTCTTCGCCCGGATCACGGACGCCAAGAGCTCGGCCGACCTGAAAGCCGGCCTGTTCAGCAAGCACAACCTCCTGATCAAGGACTGCGGCAACAAGAGCGGCCTTCCCGAAAAGAAATACGTCCGGATCTCGATCAGGAAGAAAGAGGACAACGACCGGCTCATCCAAGCCCTCCGCGACTTGGCCTGACCCGCCCTGCGGCATCCGCCCGCCCCCGGAAGATTTTCGTTGAAAATTGCCCGGGACTTTGCCACAATGGCCAAGCCGAATCAAGGAGGAGGACCGGGCGCCCCCATGAAACTTTTCAACGAGTACAAGGCGATGATCAAGGGCCTTTATGTGGAGGAGGTCATGGACCTCGTCTTCTACCGCCCCATCTCCTTCGTCCTGGTTAAGATGGTCTATCCCTTTCCCATCACGCCCAACCAGCTCAGCTTTCTGGCCATGACTACGGGCGTCGCCGCCGGGTTGTTTTTCGGCCTGGGCAGCGTCAAGAGCCTCTTCGTCGGAGGCCTGCTCCTAGCCCTGACCAACGTCATCGATTGCTCGGACGGCATGCTGGCCCGGCTCAAGAAGAACGGCACTTTGACCGGCCGCATTTTGGACGGCACGGTGGACTATGTCGTGAGCATCGCCCTGTACGTCGGCCTGGCCGTAGGCCTGTCCCACGCCATCGAGATAGGGCTGATCGCGCTTCCGTTCAACCCTTACCTGATCTGCGGCATCGCCGGCGCGAGCAATATCATTACGTCCGGCATCACCGACCATTTCCGGAACCGTTATCTGACCTACGTCTACGGCAAAGAGATCATCCCCGTGGTGGAGCTGGAAAGCTTCCGCCGGGAGCTGAACAAGTTGAGAGGCCGCCGGGGGCATTACCCGGACAAGTTCCTGATGTGGGTTTACATCTGCTACACGCAGGCCCAGCTGGGCCGCGACCCGAAACCGGTCGTGCGCTATGACGCCCAGGAATACAAAAAATACAACCGCACGCTGCTTCTTCTCTGGAATCTCCTCGGACCGACGACCCATATCACGGTCATGGTCATCAGCGCCCTGCTGTTCCGGCCGATGATCTTCTTCGTTTACGGCATCCTCTTCGCCAACGCCTGGATCCTGATCATGTACCCGGTCCAATGGTGGGCCAACAGCAAGCTCACCCCGCTGGCCGATTAGGCGGTCAGGACGTCTTCCGGTAAACGACCTTCCCGCCCAGGATGGTCCACAGCGCTTCGGTCGTCAGGATCTCCCGCGGCTCGACGGAAAAGATATCCTTGGACAGGACCACCATATCGCCCGCGAGACCCGGCTTGAGCTGTCCCTTGACGTTTTCCTCGAACGAGGCGTAGGCCGCCCCGGCGGTGTAGAGCTTGACGGCCTCGGCCATGGTCAATCTCTGCTCGGGAAACCAGCCGCCTTCGGGGGTATTGAA
>Ga0315281_10015195_pt1 | contig 10330 bp, 11 predicted proteins | sample YL17G07_0_MG_FD_204540 | JGI IMG/M metagenome (GOLD analysis project Ga0315281, IMG submission 204540) | Sediment microbial communities from Yellowstone Lake, YNP, Wyoming, USA - YL17G07_0 | ecosystem: Environmental > Aquatic > Freshwater > Lake > Sediment | place: USA: Wyoming | collected...
ACGCTGCCGTAGCGGCGCAGATCGCGGTACCAGCCGTAGTGATGTTTGTCGAGCCCCGCCTCGTCCATGCGCGCATCGAGCACCGCCAGGCGCTCCTCGCGCTGGCTGCCGCCGACGATTTCGCCGATGCCGGGCGCGAGCACGTCCATCGCGGCGACCGTCCTGCCGTCGTCGTTCAGGCGCATGTAGAACGCCTTGATCTCCTTCGGGTAGTTCATCAGCACCAGCGGGCCGCCGACGTGTTTTTCGGCGAGGTAGCGCTCGTGTTCGGACTGCAGGTCCATGCCCCATTTCACAGGGAACTCGAATTTCTCCTTTGCCCGTTCGAGGACGCCGATCGCCTCGGTGTAATCCATGCGCACGAATTCCTTGTCGACGATGCCCTGCAGCTTGGCGATGACGCCTTTCTCGACGCGCTCGTTGAAAAACGCCATGTCGTCGGCGCGCTCGGCGAGCACCACCGCGAGCACGTATTTGAGCAGGCCTTCCGCGAGCGTCGCGTTGTCGGCGAGATCGGCGAACGCGATCTCGGGCTCGACCATCCAGAATTCGGCCAGGTGGCGGCTGGTGTTAGAGTTCTCGGCGCGGAAGGTCGGCCCGAAGGTGTAGACCTTGGACAGCGCGAGGCAATAGGTCTCGACGTTCAACTGGCCCGACACGGTGAGAAACGCCTCGCGCCCGAAGAAGTCCTGCGCATAATCGACCTTGCCATCGGGGGTGCGCGGCAGATTCGCGAGGTCGAGCGTGGACACGCGGAACAATTCGCCCGCGCCCTCGGCATCCGATGCGGTGATGATCGGCGTGTTCACCCAGAGGAAACCGTGCTCGTCGAAAAAGCGGTGGATCGCCTGGGCGATAGTATGGCGCACACGCGTGGTCGCGCCGATGACGTTGGTGCGCGGCCGCAGGTGCGCCACTTCGCGCAGGTACTCCATGGTGTGCGGCTTGGGCTGGATCGGATAGGTGTCGGGATCTTCGATCCAGCCGACCACCTCGATCGCGCTCGCCTGCATTTCGAACGGCTGGCCCTTGGCAGGGGAGGGCACGATGCTGCCGTTCGCTTCGACCGCGCAACCCGCGGTGAGGCGCATGACTTCGTCGGCGTAATTCGTCAGCGTGTTGGGCGCCACCACCTGCACCGGATGAAAGCAGGAACCGTCGGAAACATGGATGAAGGAAATCCCGGCCTTGGAGTCGCGGCGGGTGCGCACCCAGCCTTTGAGGGTGACTGGCGCGTCCGCCGGCGCGCGGCCGGAAAGGATGTCGATGCAAGTGCAGGTAGTCATAGGATCCCGGAAAACGTAAAAGTCGGCAGGGTGAAAGGACGGATTCTACTCTGGCGCGACGTCGTGATACTGTTCGAATTCCGATTATCGCAAGGGCTGGCAGATGGCTGTGACCATACGCAGGATCGAAGCGCGCGACGAGAAGCGCTGGCGCGCGCTGTGGGACGGCTATTGCCGTTTTTACGAACGCGACCTTTCAGAGGCCATCACGCGCCATACCTGGGCGCGCATCCTGGATCAGGCGTCGCCGGTGCATGCCATCGTGGCCGAGCGCGCGGGCGATGGCGTCATCGGCATCGCCAATTACCTTATTCACGAAAATACCTGGACGCTCACGCCGGTGTGTTACCTGCAGGACCTGTTCGTCGATCCCGTCGAACGCGCGGCCGGCGTGGGAAAGCAATTGATCGACTGGCTGATGGCGGAAACGAAAGCGCAGGGCTGGGCGCGGCTCTACTGGAGTACGCACGAAAACAATTACCGCGCGCGCGGGCTGTACGACAAGTACACGCCGCACAGCGGCTTCCTGCGCTACGTCGTCAACAATCCGGACGCGTGACGCAGTCGCGCGCGGCGGGCCCTCATTTTCTGTGTAGGACCTCGGGACCGCTGGTTCCTGCCGTCCTCTCGTAGACGCCGTCCCCGGCCTTTTTGTACTGGGTGAGGCCCGATTGCTTGATCTTGGCGTCTGTCACCGAATAAGTACCGCCGAGCGCCACAACGCTGATGCGGCGCTCGCACGGCTGGCCGCAGGTCGGGCAAGTGCTGAGCCTGGCGTCGGCCATGCGCTGCATCACCTCGAAGCGGCCGTTGCATATGTCGCAATGGCCGGACGTGGGGGTGTATTCGTAAATCGGCATGAACAGATTCTACAGCGAACGGGGAGAGCGGTGCGCCAACGAACGTGGTCTCCTTGAGGCTGCCGAGTTGAAGGTCCCAGTCCGGCCATGAACAGCCGTTGGAACGAAACGCCAGCCGAACGATTTAGCCAATCCGTTGCGTCGATCGGTTGAATCCGCACCCCAATTTGTGCCAATCATAGGGCTTGGCGTTACAGGCGGTATTCGGGTGCCTGCGCTCGCGGGTCCGATAGTAGATAGAATTATGTAAGCGGACTCGCATCTATCACGATGGTGCGGGGTTCCTTTCCAATAGTTCTGCCCAATCATCAGGGGAACGCATGCGCAACGGCAAATGGTTGAAATCCGCCCTCGACTATATTCCTCGATGGCTCGAGTTCCAGATGCGGCAGCACGAACAACCGGGTTCAGTCATTGCGATCTCGCACCGTGGCCGGATTGTGCTGGAAGAAGCGTTTGGCTATGCCGACCTCGTCAAAAGCGCTCCGTTGACGCCCCGACATCGTTTCCGCGTCGCATCCCACTCCAAGAGCTTTACGGCGGCCGGGATTATGAAGCTTCGCGAGAATGACAAACTTAGTTTAGACGACCGCGTCGGGCGCTACGTCCCGGACCTGCATCCCGCAATTGCGGTTGCGACGGTGTTCCAGTTGCTCTCGCATAGCGCCGGCATCATCCGCGACGGGACCGACTGCGGCCAGTGGTTGGGTCGGCGGCCTTTCCTTGATGCCGATGAACTCAGGCGAGCGCTCAAGGCGCCGCCCGTCATCCCAGCGAACACGCGCTTGAAGTACTCGAACTACGGTTACGGCCTTGCAGGACTGGTCATTGAGGAGGTGACCGGTGAGTCGTACCGGTCTTGGATCAAGCGCGAAATCGTGGATGCCGCTGGGCTCCATGAGACAGTTCCCGATATGCCTTTGCCACGCAACACGCCGTTCGCGCGCGGCCACAGCTGCAAACAGCCTCTGGGGCGGCGTGTGGTCATTCCGAGTGGGGAACCGATTCGTGCGATCGCCGCGGCGGGTGGTTTTGTCAGCACGGGCCGCGACCTCGTGCGCTACTTTGATCAACTCTCGCCAAACGCGAAGAGGAGCGTGCTATCGGTCGCGAGCCGGCGCGAAATGGTGCGCCGGCAGTGGCGCGATCCACATGCGAGCCTGGAGCGCTACTACGGCCTCGGGATCATCAGCGGGTCGCTCGACGGCTGGGAATGGTTCGGCCATAGTGGTGCGTTCCAGGGCACCATCACGCGAACCTGCGTGCTGCCGGGGCAGGAATTGACATTGTCGGTGCTGACCAACTCGCGCGATGGCTGCGCAGAGGCCTGGGTTGACGGTGCAATTCGAATTCTGCAGACGTTTGCACGGAATGGTGCCCCCTCGCGTAAGGTTAGCGGATGGACCGGCAGGTGGTGGACATTTTGGAACGCCATCGATCTAGTTCCCATGGGAGGGAAAGTGCTGGTCGCGCATCCGGACGACTCTAACCCGTTCGCGGACGCAAACGAGCTCGCGGTGCGTGGCAAGGACGAAGGGTGGATCAAGCTCGCAGGGGGCTTTGAAAACCAGGGCGAAGCTGCGCGCCTGATCCGTAACAGCCGAGGTGCGGTCCGCGAAGTGTGGCTCGGTGGTGTGAAGTTGCTTCCCGAGGCCAAGGTCGTGAAGGAAATGGCAGCGCGCTTCGAGCAAGGCGCCTGAACGGCGCCTGGATGCAGCAACAGGTCATAGCCGATCGTCCGATTTGGCGTGGAGCGAGAGACTGCAACGGGTCGAACTGAGACCTTTAACGTGCCACTCAGCGCTTACAACGCTCCAGGCAGGGCGACATGGAATTCTTCTGCCCAGGGCGTCAGCGCCGGCAGGATAGACGCTTCGAGTTCGACGCCGTCACGCAATTGCCGCTCCCGGCGCGCGAGGCCGTTCTGTCCGGGCAGGCGCACGCGGTCGAAACCTTTACGCGGCGGATTGTCCACGCAAGCTTGTGCCACCCAAGCCATCTGGCGGCGGAACGCGTCGCTGCCGTTGAACGCCTCGGGATCGAGAATCTGCAGGAACACACTCGCACCCAGCGGTTCCGGGGGATCGGCGCGGCCGTGACCGGCGAGTCCCGCGGTGAGCGCTTCCACCAGCAGCGCCAGACCGTATCCCTTGTGGCCGGCGTCGAGTCCGCCGAGCGGCAGAATGGTTCCCTTGTTCGGCGCATGCAGGATCGCCGGGTCGTCGGACGCTTCGCCGTTCGCGTCGATCAGCCAGTGATGCGGCAGGCGCTTGCCTTCCTTGCCGAGGCGCCTGGTCAGCATGTTGGTGGTGATGGATGTCGACACGTCGACCAGCACCGGCACATCGTCGGTGGGAAAGCCGATGGCGATCGGGCTCGGCGAAAATACGGCGCGCAGGCCGCCGTGCGGAGCGACGCTGGCGCCTGAGGGCGCGGAGGAAAGCAACAGCATCACCAGGCCGTTGTCGGTCGCGCGCTTCAAGTAAGCGGCGAGGCAGGCAATGTGATGGCTGCGGCCGATGCTTACCGTGCCGCTGCCGTAAATCTTCGCCCGCTCCGTGGCGATTGCCATCGCGCGCAGCACCAGCCAGGGGCCGGGCAGGCGCTGGCCGTCCCAGGTGATGACGGCTCCATGATCGGCCAACGTGATCGGGTCACCGCGGAGCTTCATGTGGCCCGCTTCAATATGCTGCAAATAAGTGGAGAGCAGTTGCAGGCCGTGGGTATCGTGTCCGAGCAGGTCGGCTTCGACCAGGATGTCGGCGACGTCGCGGGCGCGATCCTGCGGCATCCCGGCGCCGGTCAGCAGCGACTCGGCAAAGCCGATCAACGCGGCAGCATCATAGCGCGCTTTGGCGGCGGATTCGTCGTTCGGCATGCTCGGATTCTAGCGTGTATGGGATGGGCGGTGTGCGGTTCGCGGCCAGCCCGGCGTCGGCAATATGCACGGAACGCCAATATCCGCGCGGCTTCGCGGCCATTTCATCGGATAGAGCCGCCGATGTTCGCTATACTCGCGTATCGATTCGGCTATCCCTTCTGTCGGAGACAAACCATGAAAACCTATCGCATCGCTACCATTCCCGGAGACGGGATCGGCAAGGAAGTCGTGCCGGCTGGCCAGCGTGTGCTCGAAACGCTGGCGGCGGCGGAGGGCAGCTTCCGCTTCGCGTTCGACAACTTCGACTGGGGCGGAGACTATTACCGCAAGCACGGCGTGATGATGCCGGAGGACGGCCTCGATGCGTTGCGCGGCCACGACGCCATTCTATTTGGCTCGGCCGGCGACCCGCACATTCCCGACCACATCACGCTGTGGGGCCTGCGCCTGAAAATCTGCCAGGGCTTCGATCAGTACGCCAACGTGCGTCCGACGCGCATCCTGCCGGGCATCGACGCCCCGCTCAAGCGCTGCAAGCCCGAGGACCTCGATTGGGTCATCGTGCGCGAGAATTCCGAAGGCGAATATTCTGGCGTCGGCGGCCGCGTCCACCAGGGCCATCCGATCGAGGTTGCCACCGACGTGTCGATCATGACGCGCGCGGGCGTCGAGCGCATCCTGCGCTTCGCGTTCAGGCTGGCCGGATCACGCCCGCGGAAACTCCTGACCGTCATCACCAAGAGTAACGCGCAGCGCCATGCGATGGTGATGTGGGACGAGATCGCCAGCCAGATTGCGCGTGAGTTCCCCAAGGTGAAGTGGGACAAGGAACTTGTCGACGCGGCCACCGCGCGCATGGTCAACCGCCCGGCGAGCCTGGACACCATCGTCGCCACCAACCTGCACGCCGATATTCTCTCGGATCTCGCCGCGGCGCTCGCCGGCAGCCTCGGCATCGCGCCCACCGCCAACATCGACCCGGAGCGCCGCTACCCGTCGATGTTCGAGCCGATCCACGGCTCGGCCTTCGACATCATGGGCAAGGGGCTGGCGAATCCGGTGGGCACCTTCTGGTCGGTGGTGATGCTGCTCGAGCACCTGGGCGAGGCCGGCGCCGCGAAGCGCGTGATGCAGGCGATCGAACACGTCACCGCCGATCCCCGATTGCACACGCGTGACCTCGGCGGCAGCGCAAAAACGGCCGACGTCACGCGCGCCGTGTGCGAGCAAATCGCTGCGAAGAAAAACAAGCGGCCGGTTAAGAGATAAAATGCGTTTGTCCCGGCGTAGTCAGCCTGCTGAGAAGCATCATTTGTCCATTCCATACCTTCACAATACTTTGGAGATTCGATCGATGAAGAAGCTTGTCGCAATCCTTTGTATTCTTGCCGCGCCGCTGGCGCAGGCGCAGACCTGCCCTGAAAAGAATATCAATTATTTTCAGGCGTTCCCCGCCGGAGGCGAGTCCGATCTGTCCGGCCGCCACCAGCAGATGGTGCTGAAGAAACGCTGCCCGGCGATCGAAACCATCATTCAATACAAGCCGGGCGCCGGCGGCGGGCTGATGTGGGCGCAGATGAATCAGCTCGCGGGCGACGGCCTGAACATCGTCGGCGTCAACCTGCCGCACATCGTGTTCCAGCCGCTGGAGGGGCAGGTGCAGTACAAGACCGACGACATCACGCCGGTGTTCTGGTTCCACTACACCCCGGACGCGCTGGTGGTGCTCGAATCGAGCCCGATCAAGACCTTCCAGGATTTCGTTAAAGCGGCGAAGGCCGAGCCCGGCAAGATTTCGCTCGGCGGCTCCGGCTTGAATTCCGCCAATCACGGCGCGCACGAGCGCCTGAACGCCGCGTTCGGCATCAAGACGAGCTACATACCGTACAAGGGCACCGGCGACATGACCACCGCCGTGCTCGGCGGCCATGTCGGCGGCGCGATGTCCTATACCGCGTTTGCGATCAACAACAAGGGCAAGATGCGCGCGCTCGCGGTGGCGATGGACAAGCGCCATCCGCTGCTGCCCGATACGCCCACGTTCCGCGAGCTGGGCGTCGACTGGGTGGACGGTGCCTACCGCGGCATCGGCGTGCCGAAGTCCACGCCTGCGGACGTGAAGAAACGCTTGTCTGATCTCTGGATGGCGCTCAACAAGGACCCGGAGATGAAGGAGCTGGCGGCGAAAAGCGGCTTCGAGCTGGTCAATGTCGGCGTCGGCGAAATGGACGCCTTCATGAAGGAAAAGATCAAGCTCTACACCGACAGCGCCAAACGACTGGGGCTGGGAAAGTAGCCGAGCGGCTCCCATATCTGCGACTCGGATCGGCTGGAGAGCCAATATCCGCGCGGGTTACCGCGACTTTCCCTATTAGTGCGCCTCAGCCCAGGCTCAGCCTCAGTGCCGCCGCGACGATGGGTCTGGCCCAGTCTGGCGTATTCGGCAGGTCGGCCGGGTTGAGGATCTTTCCCCGTTCCATCTGTAATACCAGCACCGGTTCCGGCGCCGTGCCTTTAGCCGGATCTGCATCGGCGCTGTTGTCATAGACGCGCAGCGCGGCGAGGTGCGGCAACAGATCGATGAGATTCAAGCGACTGTGCTCGTAGCGCCGGCGGATGTCGGCTTCGGGAATGTCGTGCCCGCCCTTCCGGACCCGGGACTTCACGCGCGCGATGTGTAGCTCCGGGCTGGAGAGTCCGGCGTACCAGACGTGGACCGCGTAGCCCTTTTGCGCCGCTTCGCGCAGCAGCGCCGGAATGGTGTTCGCGCCCAGCGTCGACTCGAAAGCGAAATCGAGACGATTGGCAATGGCTTTCTCGAGCAGCTTCTTGCCTATCAGCCAGGCTTTGCTGTTGGCTTCGGTCTGCCCGAGCCGGGGGTTTGCGGCCATCAGGCCGCGGGCAGCTTCGTCGGGGTTGTAGTATTCACCGCCCAAATCGCGCACCGCTGCGCCGCCCACGCTGCTCTTGCCCGCGCCGTTGACGCCGGCCAGCACGTAAATACACGGCGGCGCAACAAGCTCGACCTTGGGGCCCGCGCGGCGCGCGCTGCGTTGCTTTGAGGACAAGTGCGGAAATGCTTTGCGCTACTTGCGCGCCGCTTTCACGGCAGCGCGGCCCAGCGCCTTCGGCGAGGCGTTGAAGGCGGTGGCGATGCCCTTCTTTGCCGCGGGCGTCTGCATGCGCGCGAGCAGTCCGTCAAACTGCCCGCTCAGGGCATCGAGGCTGCGCGAGCGCTCGCCCACCAGAGCCTCGAATTCCTCCACCGAGATCAGGATGGCGCGGGCGGTATCATGCTTGGTGATCGCGACCGCCCCGCTGCGAACAGCCTGTTCGAATATGGTTCCGAACTCGTTCTTCAGCCGTGTGGCGGGGACGGAGCGGATATCCACCAGTTCGCCCAGCTTGTTGCGGAATGTCAGCGCGCTCATGGCAGGCCTCGATTTAAGTAGTCGATACGAACATTATATCCAATTTATACATTTTGTCCATATCACCCCCGCTGAAAGACTGGCGCGATGGGTTTGACGGTAATACAATATGCGGTAATCTGTATTACAGACAGGAGGCGGCCATGACGCTCACCGTGCGTTTGCCCGGTCGGGTGGAGCAGGAACTCGCGGAATATTGCACCAAGCACCGCTTGAGCAAGAGCGAGGCGGTCAAGCTCGCGCTCGACCAGTTGCTCGCCGCCAGCGCGGGCAAACCGAGCGCGTATGATCTGGGCAAGGATCTATTCGGGCCGCACACCGACGCGACGCCGAGCGAAGATGCCGCGCGCAACAGCAAGCGGCTCCTGCGCGAACATTTCCGCGGCAAAGCCAAGTGACCGGCGTTCTCGTCGATACCGGGTTCCTGGTCTCCCTGTTCCGGCCCGCCGACCGGCTGCGTGCGCGGGCGCGGGCTTGCCTGCGGGCGAACCGGCAGCCGCTCGTCACCGCCGCGCCGGTAATCGTCGAGACCTGTTTCTTCCTCGATGCTACAGGGAAGGGCAAGTTGCTCGAATGGGTCCAGCGCGACGCACTCGCAGTGGTAGATGTTCCGGTAAGTTCCTACGGCGAAATCGGGACCATCATCCGCAAGTACGCCGCCCGAAAGATCGACTTCGCCGATGCCGCACTCGTCTGGCTCGCAAACCATACCGGCATCCGCGACATTCTTACCGTGGACGAGACGGATTTTTCTGTCTTCCGGCTCAAGGGCGGCAAGCGCTTCGCGCCGGTGAAGTGGATGGGTTGATCGGCTGACTTGGGTTCGACCTGCGGCCGGTGTGGGTCTTCGCTTCCTGCCCGTCAGCCGCAGCTACGGGGTAGGGCTCTGAACAGTGAGCGCATAGCGCGGCCAGGTTCGCAGGTAGGTGCGCTCGATCAGGGGCAACCCCAACGCACCAACCATTGCAGCGCCAAATGCGCAAAGCATCAGGCCCTGACTCTGCAACCAATACGCAAGTGCGGCTGTCGCGACGAACGTGCCGAAGCTGAGGAGAACGATCATTACCTCTGCCCGGTGAAAATTATGGCGGATCGTGCTCTTGCAGTTGGGACAGTCGATCGTCATTCGAATCACGACTGCCTGACTTAATCTTCCCTTTGAGAGGTTCGCTCTGCAGACTGGGCAATGGTAGTCCATCTAGAGCCTTAAGTTGGCCATGACCGCCCCGGTGTAACGCAGAGGCAGGCGCTCGCGCTCGAGCGAGCGCCTGCGCAACCTGCAGTGAAAGAGAGAAAATTCTAGCCGCACACCCCGACGTAACCGCAGGCGCTGCAGAAGTCGCAGCCGTCCTTCTTGATCACGGCGTAATTGCCGCACTCGGGACAGCGCGCGCCTTTCATCATGGGCGCGGCGCCGCGCTCGGGGGTCTCGAGGATGCCCATGGTCTGCACCGGCATGCCGTCCTCGGTGAGAATGCCGAGCATGGCGTAGCGATGGATGATCAGCCGCGCGAGGTAAGACACGGTGGAGGGCCAGTTCTGCTGCTTGCGGCTCCCGGGCGTGAAGGCCATGAAGTCGCCGAGCGGCTCGGGGTAGTTGAGGAGCTTTCTCAGTTTCATCCCGATCCACGCCGGATCGATGATGCGCATGTCGAGCGACAGGATTTTGCACAGCCCGTCGAGCGAGCGCGGATACTCGCCCGAGAGCCACATCGAGTAGGGCCGGGTCAGGCCGTCGGGCAGGGTGATTTCCTTCAAGCCCAGCACGAAATCGTCGCGCGTGCCGGGATTGAGCACATCGACGGTCCAGGACATGGTGCCGTCGGCGCCGGTCTTGGGCTCCTTCAGGCTGAACATGGCGTCGAGCACCTG
>Ga0315281_10015197_pt1 | contig 10330 bp, 9 predicted proteins | sample YL17G07_0_MG_FD_204540 | JGI IMG/M metagenome (GOLD analysis project Ga0315281, IMG submission 204540) | Sediment microbial communities from Yellowstone Lake, YNP, Wyoming, USA - YL17G07_0 | ecosystem: Environmental > Aquatic > Freshwater > Lake > Sediment | place: USA: Wyoming | collected...
CGCGGCGTCGAACAGGTCGGTATGGGCGCGCTCGCCGGCCAAGGCGCCGGCGGACAATGGCGTGATGAATTCCTGCGCGGCCCTGGTCATGACCACGCGCACGGCAATGCCGCGCTCCTTGAGCCGCCGGATGAGGTCGAGGGATTTGTAGGCGGCGATGCCGCCGCCGATGACGAGCAGCGCGCGCGGGCCGGTGTCGCCGATACCGCGTGCGCGCGCGGGCGAGGGGGCGGAGCGCTGTGCTGGCACGCGCGCTGGCGTGGCGGGAGCTTCCGCCGCCGCGGGCAGCGCCGCCCCGGCCAGGATATGCCGCACCTCTTCTTCCATGGAGCGTCCATGGCGCGCCGCGCGCAGCTTGAGGCGCTTTTTGATGTCCTCGCCGAGATTGCGGACAGTGAGGCTGCTCATGGAAAAAACCTCTGATCCTGCCGCAGTTTACACTATGATATCATTGAAATCAATATAATGATATCAATGAAATCATAGCAGCAAATAGACCAGCCAGGCCAGCAACCCGACGATCGCCCACAGCGCCAGCGCGCTCCAGCGGTTGCGCCGCGCTTCGGCCTTGCCGATGGCGGCGACGGTCTCCGGCGCGAGCACGAAGCCGTCGCGGGTCGCGGCGTCGAGCTGGTCGAGCAGGCGGGCGGCGCGGGTCAGCAGCGAGGGCACCGTGCCGAGGAAGCGGCCGACTTCGAGCGCGCCTTCGGCCACGCCCTCGATCCGCCCGGCGGGCCCCAGGTGGCGCTCGATCCATTCGCGCACGACCGGCTCCGCCGTCGTCCACATGTCGAGTTTGGGATCGAGCGTGCGCGCGACGCCTTCGACCACCACCATGGTCTTTTGCAGCAGCAGCAGTTCCGGCCGCGTCTTCATGTCGAACAGGCCGGTCACCTCGAACAGCAGCATCAGCAGCTTGGCCATCGAGATGTCTTCGGCGGTGCGGTTGTGGATCGGCTCGCCGATGGCGCGGATCGCCTGCGCGAAGCTTTCCACCGAGTGGTGGGAGGGCACATAGCCGGCCTCGAAATGAATTTCGGCCGTGCGCCTATAATCGCGGGTGATGAAGCCGTGGAGGATTTCGGCGAGAAAGCGCCGCTCCTTCGGCCCGAGCCGTCCCATGATGCCGAAATCGACCGCGACAAGATTGCCGTCGTCGTCGACGAACAGATTGCCCGGGTGCATGTCGGCATGGAAAAAGCCGTCGCGCATGGCATGGCGCAGGAAATTCTGGATCAAAGTGCGGCCGAGATGGGGCAGGTCGAAGCCCTTCTTCACCAGGGCGTCGCGGTCGGAGAGCGGCGTCGCATCGATCCATTCGAGCGTCAGCGCGTCCTTGGCGATCAGTTCCCAGTCGAGCGCCGGCACGCGGAACTCCGGGTCGTTTTTGGTATTCTCCGCCATTTCGGAAATGGCGGCGGCCTCAAGGCGGAAATCCATCTCGATAGTGACCGAGCGCGCGAGCGTATCAACCACCTCGACCAGACGCAGCCGCCGCGCATCGGCGGAAAAGTTTTCGGCGGCGTGCGCGGCGAAATAGAAGGCGTCGAGGTCGGCCCTGAAACGCCGCTCGACATCGGGCCGCAGGATTTTCACCGCCACCGCGCGCGGGCCGTCTTCACCCGCGATTTCGGCGCGATGGACCTGGGCGATCGAGGCGGCCGCGACCGGCGGCCCGAACGAGGAGAAAATCTCACGCAACGGCCGGCCGAGCGCCCTGGTGACCGTCGCTTCCGCCAGATCCTGCGAAAACGGTGCCATTTTGTCCTGAAGGCTTTCAAGGTCGCGCGCGAGTGCCGCGCCGACCACATCCGGCCGCGTCGCCAAAAACTGGCCGAGCTTGACGTAAGTCGGTCCAAGTCTGGTGAGCGCGGACGATAGCCTGGCCGCGGCGCCATCGCCCGCCGGCCGCTCGATCAGGCGCGCAAGGCGCAGGCCCAGACGCGCGGGCAGCGGCAGCGGCGCGGGATCGATGAGGCCCAGCACGCCCTCGCGAGCGAACACAAAGCCCGCGCGGGCCAGGCGCAGGAGATGGGAGAGAGCGGAAATCACAACCGCCAGCCCGAATGAATCGCCACGATGCCGCCGGAGAGCACGCGATGCGATGCACGGCGGAAACCAGCTGAGCCGATCATGCCGGCGAAGGCGTCGGGCTTGGGAAAGCAGCGGATCGACTCGACGAGATAGCGGTAGGCCCCGGCGTCGCCGGTGACCGCGCGGCCGATCGCGGGGATGACGTTGAACGAATAGAGTTCATAAAGCTTGTCGAGTCCCGGCACGTCGACGCTGGAAAATTCGAGGCACAGGAAGCGTCCGCCGATCCTGAGCACGCGAAAAGCTTCCGCCAGCGCCGCCTCGATGCGCGGCACGTTGCGGATGCCGAAGGCGATCGTATAGGCGTCAAAGCTCTTGTCGGCGAACGGCAGCGCCTCGGCATTGCCCTCGACGAAGGTCACTACCTCATCAAGGCCACGCTCGCCCGCGCGTGCGCGGCCGACATCGAGCATGTCCTTATTGATGTCGCACACGGTGGCGCGCACGCCGGGGCCGCCGGCCGCGATGGCGCGGAAGGCGATGTCGCCGGTGCCGCCGGCGGTGTCGAGCAACGCGAAGGCTTTTTCGTTTTTGGGCGGGTTGATGGCGGTGACCAGCGCCTGTTTCCAGGCGCGGTGCAGTCCGCCGGACATGAGATCGTTCATCAGGTCATAGCGTGGCGCGACCGAATGGAAAACCTCATCGACAAGATTTTGTTTCTCGTCGAGGTCCACTTTCCGGAAGCCGAAATCGGTGTTTTGCCGGTGTCTAGCGCGCGGCATGGTGGTTTTTCCCTTATCTGGCCGGACCATAGCGCGGCGGCGGCGAGGACGCTATCAGTGAGTGGCGCGACCCGTCGTCCTCATGGTGAGGAGGCGCGAAGCGCCGTCTCGAACCATGAGGGCGATCAGCCGTACCTCATCCTTCGAGACGCCCGCACCGATATTGGTGCGGGCTCCTCAGGATGAGGTGTAGAGCGAGATGCCCGAACTCCCCGAAGTCGAAACCGTCCGCCGCGGGCTGCAGCCGGCCATGGAAGGCGCGCGTTTTCTCAAGGTGGAAGCGCGGCGGCGCGATCTGCGCTTTCCGCTGCCGAAGGATTTCGTCCGCCGCCTCGAAGGCCAGACCGTCATCGCCTTGAGCCGGCGCGCGAAATATTTGCTCGCCGATCTCTCCTCCGGCGAGGTGCTGATGATGCATCTCGGCATGTCGGGTTCGTTCCGCGTGCACCGGAACGGGGAGCAGTCCATGGGCGATGGCCGCTATTTCGAACAGGACAAGAGCGAAAAGCACGACCACGTGGTGTTTCACATGTCGTCGGGCGCGGCGGTGACTTACAACGATCCGCGCCGTTTCGGTTTCATGCTGCTGACGCCGCGCGCGGCGCTGGCCGATCACAAGCTGATGAAAGCGGTCGGGCCGGAGCCGCTCGGCAACGCCTTCGACGCCGTCCTGCTGGCGCGCGCCTGCAAGGGCAAGAAGACGAGTCTGAAGGCCGCGCTGCTGGATCAGAAAATCGTCGCCGGCCTTGGCAACATCTATGTGTGCGAAGCGCTTTACCGCGCGCATCTGTCGCCGAAACGCCGGGCCTCCATCCTTGCAATGAAATCCGGCGCGCCCGTGCCCGCGGCGGAAAATCTGACCGACGCGATCAAGGCGGTGCTCAACGAAGCGATTGTTGCGGGCGGCTCCTCGCTGCGCGATCATCGCCAGACCACGGGCGAACTCGGTTATTTTCAGCACCGGTTCCGCGTCTATGACCGGGAGGGCGAGCAGTGCCCGCAGCCCGGCTGTGGCGGAACCATCAGGCGCATCGTGCAGGGCGGGCGCTCGACGTTCTTTTGCCCAAAGTGCCAGAAATAACTCAACTTGACGTTAATCCTAGTATATCCCTATATTCTCAATACTTCGTCCACCCGAGGGGCGCTGTCATGAGGCGTCGTGCGGCGGGACGAACGAAGGGTTGGGCTGGAGATGCGGTCCTCATCCTTCGTGGCTGGACCGGGACGGTTTCCCGGTTTTGGCTGGTGCGGCGCCTGTGCGCGCAAGGCAAACGCAGCCTTGCGCTCCCGGGCGGCGCCGGGGCTCCGCCCGGAGGCAATAAAGGGCCTCCCGCCAGGAGCTGGCTGACATGGCCGGTTTGGACCCTTTCAAGTTCCCAAGATGCGACAAGCCGATGAGGCGAACTGGCGAGGAGGGGGCAAGGAAGACAGAGCCGGTCAAGAAAGCGCGGCCCGGCGCCGGAGTGAAGACGCCGCAAGTGGAGCGCCGAGAGGCGCGACGCGCCGATCGCAAGGCGCGTCCCATGCCGCAAGGCGTGGAAACTGAAGTGGTGCGTCTTTCGGCGCTCCGCTTCCCCTCGATCTATGCCTGAGGGGAGAAGGAAATGCCCCGCTAGGCGGGGAGAGTTACAGGCGCACCCGCGCCTTCCAAACAACAGGGCCCGCGGAGCGTTGGCTAAACGCCGGGACTCCTATATGGCAAGTGCGCGCCAACCTGCGGCTCAGTCCCCCATGAAACTTGTCTCCATTCCCGCCAACCCCGTGCCGGACGACGTGATCACCGGCGCATTGAAAACGCCCGACGGCGTGCAGTTGCGTTTTGCGCGCTGGGCGCCGCCGCCCGGCCGCAAGGGAACTGTGTGCATCTTTCAGGGCCGCGCGGAGTTCATCGAAAAATATTTCGAGACCGTGCGCGATTTGCGCGCACGCGGCTTTGCCGTGGCAGCGCTTGATTGGCGCGGCCAGGGATTGTCCGACCGCGAGTTGTCCGATCCGCGCAAGAGCCACGTCGAGAATTTCGCCGAATACGACATCGATCTCGAGACCTTCATGAAGGAAATCGTATTGCCGGATTGTCCGCCGCCTTTGTTTGCGCTCGGCCATTCCATGGGCGGAACGGTGCTGATCCGCGCCGCGTATCGGGGACAACGATGGTTCGACCGCATCGTTCTGTCCGCGCCCCTGATCCGCCCGGTCCACATTCCGCTGTTCGGGATGGCGCGTCCGGTCGCGCGCGCGATGCGCGGGTTCGGGATGGGCTCAGCTTATATTCCAGGCGGCAACGCCACCGCTCTCGCGGGCCAGTCGTTCATGGGCAATCCATTCACCTCGGATCCGGTCCGTTATGCCCGCTCGATGGCGGTGCTGGAGGCGGAACCCGCGCTTGGTCTTGGTTCGCCGACGATCGCCTGGGTGGATTCCATGTTTCGCGCCATCGCCGCATTCGACGATTCCGCCTATGCCGGGCGCATCCGCCAGCCGATGCTTCTCGTCGCGGCTGGCCGCGATCTCATCGTGTCGACGGAGGCGATTGAAAATTTCGTCGCCAATATGCGCGCCGGCATGCGCGCTGGCTCCCGTATCGTCATCGCCGGTTCCGAGCACGAAATACTCATGGAGCAGGATCGCTTCCGGATGCAATTTCTGGCGGCCTTCGATGCCTTCGTGCCGGGAACGCCGCTGTTTTGAACGAGTAGAGGAAGATTATTTATTCGCGAGCAGCTTCAGCGCCGCCGCATGAATGCGCTTGTCGCCCGCGGCGATGATGCGGCCGCCTTTGGACGCATCGCCGCCTTCCCAGGTGGTGACGATTCCACCGGCGCCGGCGATGATCGGGATCAAGGCCACGATGTCGTGCGGCTTGATTTCGGTTTCGATCACAAGGTCGATATGGCCGGCCGCGAGCATGCAGTAGGCATAGCAATCGCCGCCGTAACGCGACAGCATGACCGCGTCCTCGACGCGGCCGAAGATTTTGCGGTCGGCGCTTTTCATCAGCAGCGGGCTCGTGGTGAACAGCACGGCGTCTTTAAGCTTTGGGCAGGGCCGCACCATCAGGCTGCGCGGGCCGGCCGGTCCGCGATAGCGCGCGGCCTTGCCATCGCCATCGAAACGTTCGCCAATGAAGGGCTGGTGCATCATGCCGAACACCGGATTTCCCGACCGGGTGAGCGCGATCAGCGTGCCCCATGCCGGCATGCCCGCGATGAAGGATTTGGTGCCGTCGATCGGGTCGAGTACCCAGACGTATTCGGCGTCCTCGCGCTCGGCGCCGTACTCCTCGCCGACGATGCCATGATCGGGAAAGCTGCGGCGGATCAGGGCGCGCATGGCTGATTCGGCGGCGCGGTCGGCGGCCGTCACCGGATCGAATGCGCCGCCATGGTTCTTGTCCTCGATGCTGAGCGAGGTGCGGAAGAACGGCAGGATGGCATGGCCCGACACCGTCGTAAGTTCGTCGACGAAGGCGGAAAAATCGATCGCGGTCATGATCGCGGCCCTGTCCACGGGAATAAGTCCCACTATGCGCCTCCTATCGGAGACCGAAGCCCGCGGCAATGGCCGGATGCGGTCTTGCAGACATAACCCCAGCATGCGACCAAAACGAAACGGCGGTCGCGGCGCTAGAGCGCGTTCAGCAAAAGTGGGGACCGGTTTTGCGTCCGAACGCGCTATAACTTATTAAATTAGCGCGCTTTCCGGGCGGCTGACCGGATTCCACTCAGCCTGAAAGCGCGCCAGGGACTGGGATTTCGATGTCGATGAACGGCAAAACCGAGCCGCCGCAAGCTTTAGCCATGGGCGCCATTGTGGCGCTGGTCGGCACCCTGTGCAGCACCTATGTGATCAGCCAGCTTTTGCGCAATTCGATCGGCGTGATCGCGCCCGATCTCGCGGCTGAACTGGATTTTTCGGCATCGCAGATCGGCATTCTGTCGAGCCTGTTCTTCTTTTCATTCGCCGCGGCCCAGCTTCCGCTGGGGATCGCGCTCGATCGCTATGGCCCCAAACGCTGCATGCTCGCATGCGCCGTGGTGGTGATCGCCGGCGCGCTGCTGTTTGCTTCGGCGGCGACATCCACGGGTCTGATTGCCGCGCGTATCCTCATGGGTCTTGGCACATCCTGCTACCTGATGGCGCCGCTTGCGTTCTATGCGCGCCATTTCGCGGCCAACCGGTTTGCAACCTTCGCCGGATTGCAGCTTGGCATCGGCACTGGCGGCACTCTGCTTGCGACCGCGCCGCTTGCGTTTTCGGCCTCGATCATCGGCTGGCGCGCGACATTCGCGGCAATCGCGGCCGTCATGGGAATTGCCGCGCTCCTCATCGCTGTCGTGGTGCGCGATGAAAGTTCCGGCGCCGCCGGCAAAGCAGGCCGTGAAAGTTTGTGGCAGGGTCTGCGCGGCATTCGCGAGGTGTGGGCGACCGACTCGGTCGGCCGGTTGTTTCTCATGAATATCACGAATTATTCGAGCTTCGTTCTGGTGGTCGGCTTGTGGGGCGGCCCCTATCTCAGCCACGTTTATGGATACTCTCTGACCGAGCGTGGAAACCTGCTGCTGGTGGCGGCGATCACGCAAATGATCGGGATGGTCTCGTGGGGGACGGCCGACCGGGTGTTCGGCAATTACAAGGTTCCAGCATTGCTCGGCGCTGGAACGACCTGCGTTATGCTGCTGGCGCTTGCCGTGTTCGGGCGCTTGCCGCTTCCAGTTCTGATTTTGTGGTTCGCGGTATTCGGTTTTTGCTCCGCGTTCACGCCGGTGGTGATCGCGCACGGAAAATCCTTGTTTCCGCCGCATCTCGTCGGCCGCGGCATCACGCTGCTGAACATGGGATCCTTGGGCGGCGTCTTTATTTCGCAAACCCTCACCGGCATCGTCATCGATATATTCCCAACGGAGGCAGGCGCCTATCCGCTGGCATCTTACCGATTGGTGTTCGCCTTGCAGGCGGCTTTTCTTCTGGTGACCAGCGCGGTGTATCTGCGCGCGCGCGATCCGCTGGGTCAAAAAGGACTTCGTGCGCCTTCCAGCCGCGATGGGGATAATTAAATCAGCCCCCTTGCTTTTTGTGCAACGCAATGTCATATTATTGCGGTGCGATAGCCTGATTTATTCAGGTTATTGCTGCCCTTAATTGGGCGTTTCCTCCCTAAACTTGGGCCGCTTGCAACCGCGAGCGGCCCCTTTTTTATGGCGCTGATCAAGTGCGCAATAGCGGCAATGCTGCTATGCAATAAAACAGTAAGCCGGCGACGATGGCCGGTTCTTGCCTCTCCCGCTACTCCGCGGCGGACCGGTAAGGCCGGATTTCCCCCATGGGAATGGCGGCGAGGCCATGGGCCAGGGCCTCGAAATCGGCTTTGAGCCGCGCAAAGTGAGGCGAGCGTTCGAAGCGGTGCTCGTCCATGTAAAGCGAGCGGTTGATCTCAAGCTGGATGGCGTGCAGTCCCGCCGAAGGATTGCCGTAGTGCTCGGTGATGAAACCGCCCGCGTAGGGTTTGTTGCGGCTCACGGTGTAGCCGAAATTGCGCAGCATTGTCTCGATCGTCTCGGAGATGATGGCCACGCAACTCGTGCCATAGCGGTCGCCGAGAACGATGTCGGCGCGCGGCCGCTCATCCTTCGCTCCCGCCGTCGAGGGCATGGAATGGCAGTCGATCAGGATGGCCGCGCTGAAATTGCGATGAGCGCGTGTGATCAGACGCCGCAGCGCGCGGTGATAGGGTTTGTAGAGCCCCTCGATGCGCCGCAACGCGTCATCGACCGGAATGCGCTGATCGTAGATTTCCTGCGCGTCGCCAACCACGCGGGCGACAGTGCCGAGTCCGCCCGCGACCCGCATGGAGCGCGTATTGGCGAACGACGGCAGCCGGCCGTCGAACATGCGTGGATCGAGTTCATAGGGTTCGCGATTGACGTCCACATAGCAGCGGGGAAAGTGCGCGCGCATCAGCGGATAGCCGCATCCGACGACTCCGGCGAACAGTTCATCGACGAACGTATCCTCGGAACGGCGCAGGCTGGTCAGGTTGAGCCGGGCGGAGGTCATGAACGAGCGGGGGTAGATATTTCCGCTGTGGGGCGAATTGAATACCAGCGCTCCTCGCCATTCGGCTGGCTCGAGAACATCAAAAGGGGGGTCGAGCTCGTCTCGGATTTCGCTCATGGCCATGTGGGGGGTTCGCGGGCAAGGACTTATAGGGCGATTCGGTAGTCTGATGCTCCGGACGGCGCTTTTCTTTCCTGCTTCGTCTTTTTACTGCCTCTAGTTCTATTTTAAGCCATTTCCGGACCTTAAAAGGATAGCATTGTCTATGAGAGCTGCCCTTGTGCCAAGGGATAGGGGCCAAGATAGCCAAGATAGCCTACCGGTTCACCCCATATTTACCGGCTGTGCGGTTAATGGGGGCCGGAACAAGGTTTAAGTGGTTGGGGCAGGGGGGTTCTCCATGCCGCGCCGGCTGGGGTTATTGCAATAATGACCAAAATTCTGCTTGCCGAAGACGACACCGACATGCGGCGCTTTCTGGTGAAGGCACTGCAAAATGCCGGCTATGAGGTCATCTCCTACGACAACGGTCTTTCCGCCTATCAGCGGCTGCGCGAGGAGCCGTTCGAGCTGTTGCTGACGGACATCGTGATGCCGGAAATGGACGGCATCGAGCTGGCGCGCCGCGCCGCCGAACTCGATCCCGATATCAAGATCATGTTCATCACCGGATTTGCCGCGGTCGCGCTCAATCCCGATTCTTCCGCGCCCAAGCACGCCAAGGTGCTGTCAAAGCCCTTCCATCTGCGCGACCTCGTCGATGAGGTTCAAAAGGTGCTGGCGGCTTAACGCGCCTTGCGGCGGCTTGCCGGGCTGGGGGCGAGCCGATATAGAAATCCGGATAGCCTTGGGGCGCGTAGCTCAGCGGAAGAGCACTACCTTGACATGGTAGGGGTCACAGGTTCGATCCCTGTCGCGCCCACCATTCCCCTCAAAATCCGATTTTCCTTAAAATGCGATGGTGGCGAACGCCACGCGCGGCTAGAGCGCTTTCATGTTGAGTGGAATCATGAAAGCGCTCTATCTCTTTGCTTGGTCGCATTTTCTGCGGCGAACCGGTATCCACTTCGCCGGAAAATGCTCTAGCTTTTTTAGCTCGCACTTTCGGACGGAAAACCGGATTCCACTTTTCCTGAAAGTGCTCTAAGTCTTCAGCGCGCTGACGTTGAACGCCGCGACCGGCCGGGACAGTCCCTTGAGCGTGAGTTCGCCGGCGGGCTCAAGCGCGGCATGGGCCTCGATCGCCGCCTGCACCTTGCGTTCGATCAGGATCTGCCCGTCCCTGGCCTCGGCGCAGAGCCGCGCCGCGAGATTGACCACCGTGCCGATGGCGGAATAATCGAACCGCCCCTCGAATCCGATGCGGCCGATGGTGGCGAAGCCATGCGCGATGCCCATGCCGTAGCCGAGATCGTGGCCGTGTTTTTTCCACCCGGTGGCCAGGTCCGCGACGCAGTCGC
>Ga0315281_10015198_pt1 | contig 10330 bp, 9 predicted proteins | sample YL17G07_0_MG_FD_204540 | JGI IMG/M metagenome (GOLD analysis project Ga0315281, IMG submission 204540) | Sediment microbial communities from Yellowstone Lake, YNP, Wyoming, USA - YL17G07_0 | ecosystem: Environmental > Aquatic > Freshwater > Lake > Sediment | place: USA: Wyoming | collected...
CGCGAGCAAGGGGAACGGCGCGTTTGTAGGGACGGTCGGCGGCTGTCAGTGCGTCGAAGATGTCCGAGATCGTCATCATCCGCGTCTGCACGGGAATCTCCTCGGCGCTGATTGAGCGCGGATAACCACGGCCGTTGAGCTTTTCGTGGTGACCAAAAGCGATTCGCGGAATGTTGCGCAGCTCGCGCGTCCACGGGATCTGGTCAAGAAAGCGGTATGTGTGCGTTACATGCGACTCGATTTCGCGCCGTTCCCGTTCGTCGAGATTTCCGCGGCGGATAATGAGGAATCTGAGTTCATCATCGCCGAGGAGCGGCTTATGGATGCCGTCGAAGTCGGTGTACATCTGCAGACTCAACTCGGTCAGCTCTTCGAAGCCGCCTTCGGCAAGCAACGTCGGCTCGTTGGCCTTTGTGACCGCATCGAGAAAGTGGTGGAGGCGCTCGCGCTTCGTCCGCCGATCCTCGTTCATTCGCTCCAGCGCCTGGGTGTAGCCATCCCGGCCATGAGCGATGAGATACTCCGCACGCTCATGCTCGTATGCAAGGTCTGCCGCCTGCATCAGAAAGGCAAAGCGGTTCCGAATCAAATCCATGTCCTGCGGGTAGAGCTTCTTCTGTTTGACAAGGACCTGCTCGCGCACTCCGACCTTACCGAAGTCGTGCAGTAACCCCGCGTAGCGCAGCTCGCGCAACTGTTCGCGGCTGAACCGAACACCGAGATAGCTCCCCTCGCCGCCCCGATCGACCGCTTCGGCGAGGCCGACCGTTAATGTGGCGACGCGACTTGAGTGACCCGACGTTGTCGGGTCGCGAGATTCGATCGCGGTCACTGCCGCCGTCACGAATCCCTCGAACAATCGCTCGATGTCCTCGTACAGCCGGCTGTTCTCGATGCCGACCGCGGCCTGCGACGCGAGGGCGGTCACGAGTTCCACGGCGCGCGCGTCGTACGGCAGCACTTCAGCCTCGGTGATCTCGGCTGACAACAAGCGCGTGTCGGGATTCCGTTTTCGATTGATGAGCTGCAGAACGCCAATGACTTCGTCCTTGTGCGTCTTCATCGGGATGACAAGCATCGACTTCGTCCGATAGTTGATCCGTTCGTCGAAGCTTCGATTTTGTTTGTACGTCACATCGCTCGACAGGAGGTACACGTCGGGGATCACGAGCGGTTTGGCTGTGGACGCCACGTAGCCCGCGACGCTTGAGTGGTCGATCGGCACGCTGGATTCGCGCAGCGAGAGCGCCGGCAGCGTGAAGTTCTGCGCGAAACGAAAGCGAAGTGATTGCGCTACGCCGTCGTCGTCTCGCTCGGTGAGATAGAGCGATCCCGCGTCGCTGGACGTAAGACGCCGGGCTTGTGTCAGGATCAAATCGAGCAGCTTGACAAGATCGCGCTCAACCGACAACGCGACGCCGACGTCGGTCAGCTCGCCGAGCTCGCGCCGCCGTTCGGCCTCGTCGAGGCGCGCGTGCCGCTCACCGGCGATCGACGCCGCATGATGAAACGCACCACGGATCGAAGCAATAACGGTGGCTCGAGGCGCGTCGCCGGGGAGGTACGCCGTCAGAAGGCCTGCCGGCCAGTCAGCCGGGGGTTCGACCTCGCCAGGGCCGCCCATTCCGACCAGTGCTGCTTGCTTGGCCAGGGCCGCAACGTTCGACTTGTTGCCGCCGCCACCGATGATGAGCGCGCGGTCAAGAATGATGACCGTCGGGCGGTCCGGATCCAGCGTCGAAGTATCTGGCAGCACCGGCACCTGCCGCCACTCAATTTCCTCCTCGCGACCGCTGAGAGGGAAGGACGACATCGGACGTCCGGGCGATGTGATCAGTAGTGGACGCAAAGCTTCGACGAAAGCGGTCAGGACGGTGGCTGACCAGGTGAGGGCGTGCCGGACAAGAAGAACCCGCTGGCGACCATGCCAGCGGGTTCTAATATGGTGGCTAACGGCTCAGTTGCCAGACTTCGTCAGCGCCGTCAACCTGTCGGTGGCGGGACCAAACGTGGGAGCCTTGGCCACGACTTGGCGGAGAAGTTCGACTGCCTTTGCCTTGTCTTTGTGATCCTGGGCGTCAAGCGCGCGGGCGTAGAGCTGCATCGTTTTGGCGTCGACCTTGGTCTCGTGCAGCTTCTTCACCTGGTCCGGTGGCAGGACCATCGCATACTGTTGGTTCGGGGCCGCGGCCGACACCGCTGGGGCTGCAGCAGGCGCCGGAGCTTCCTTTACCGCGGCTGCCATGTTGCCGCCTTGCTGGGTCGGCGTGGCGCTGGCACTCCGCGTCGCGCCGCACGACGCCAGTTTCATGTCGCTGCTGAGCTTCGCAGAGAGTTGCGCGATGAGCGCCATGACGTCGTCGCCCTTGGATAAAACCTTTTGCGGGTTCTCGATCTGTCCGGTCTCGTTGCTTGTCGTATGAGCGGTGATCGCGTTGCCGCCCATCAGGTCGCGCATGAAGCCGCCGTAGATCGAGTAGCAGGCGCCGAGCAATTTTCCGACGCGAACCGCTGTCTCGGCATCGACGGCGCCCGACTTGGTCAGGTTTTGCTCGGCGAGGATCTGTTGGACCCGTTCGCGGTCGACGACACGAAACTTGGGATTCGAGGCAAGATCGGTGATGAGAATGTCCATCACGCCTTTTCCGATCCCGTCGAAATCCTTCGCATCTTTGCCGATCGAATTGTTGTCGAACGCGAGAATTGCAACCACCGGCGCTCCCGCCGCAGGGGCGGCCGCGACCGAGGGCATAAACGCCATAGCTGGCGCCAACGCAACGAAATACATCAACGAACGCTTCATGGGCTCCTCCGTGAGACTCAGACGTTCACCGTCATGCCTTCCGTGGCGCCAACGACGGAAAGTCGCGCGCCACGCTTCTTCACCAGCAACTTGCACTCCCGCACCATCTCATCGATTTCGTCATCCGTTCGATCAGGCTTGTGATGAAACAGGACCAACTGCTCGCTGCCAGCTTCAATCGCCAGTTCCACGGCTTCGGCGGGTATCGAATGTCCCCATCCGCGGTGCATCGGATACTCCTCGGCCGTGTAGGTGGCGTCGTGGATCAGCACCTTTGTCCCGCGAATGAACTTCACAAGCTCCCCGCGAGTCGCGCCCGGCAGCATTTCGCCACCAGCACCCAACTCGTTATCTGAGATAAACACTGCACTGTTCGAACCATCCAAGATCTTGATCGCGAGCGCACCACCCGGATGACGAACCGACAGCGCAGAAATCTTGCAGCCGAGATCGTAGGTTTTTCCCACTTCCACGATGCAAAACTCAACCTTCGCCGCCACCGTATCGAACAATACTGGAAAAACGACGGGTGCCATTTGTTCTCGAACCACGGCCTCGAGCGGTCTGTCGAGCAAATCGGAGCCCCAAATACGGATCCTGGTGCCTTTCACGAACAGTGGCGCGAAGAACGGAATTCCCTGTATGTGATCCCAGTGACCGTGCGTCAGCAGAATATCAGCGCTGATCGGAACGGTCGAAGTCTCGTCGAGCCAACGGCCGAGGCCGCGTAATCCTGTCCCTGCGTCGAGGATGATCAGACGACCATCAGCGCCACGTACCTCGATACATGGCGTATTTCCCCCGTATCGGGCAGTCAGCGGACCTGGGCTCGGAATCGAGCCGCGCGTCCCCCAGAATCTCAGGCTTAGACCCATGAGTTCGGCGCCTTATCTCCGCGCCGACAATACCACGGCAGGCCGCCGTCGTACTACGAGACTTGTCACGGCAGGTGGGTGACCATTGTCACATGCGGACCTGGGCGCGTTGCTCGAGGGCGCCGCGGTTGGCCAGGCCGATCCGGCGTCGTTCGACGGTGATCCAGCCAGCATCCTGAAAGTCCTTCATTGCCCGAGAAACCGTTTCGCGGCTCGCGCCGATCATTTGAGCGATGGTCTGATGGGTCAAAGCCTTTTCAATCGAGTCGCCTCCCCCCTCGGTGGCGGCGTCCAGCAGAAGCCGGGCGATGCGGCCGTGGACGTCGAGCAGAACGAGGCCGCCGATCATCTCATCGGCACGGCGCAACCGGCTCGAAATCTGGACGAGGAGCGACCAGGCCACCGCCGGCGACGAGTCGATGCGCCGCCGGAAATCTTCGCGGCGGAGCACGATGAGCATCGCGTCTTCCATCGCGATGACATGGGCCGATCGCGGTCGTTCGTCGATCAGTGATAGCTCGCCGAAGTGCCCGCCCGCGCCGAGCACTCCGAGGATGACCTCGCGCCCGTCCTCGCCGATGAGCACGACTTTTACCCGCCCGGTCCGGATCACGAACATCGAGTCGCCGGGATCGTTCTGGAAAACAATCACGCTCCCTTTCGGAAAGGACTTTTCGCGCGCGAGCTCTGCGAACTTCTGCAGCTCAGCGCGGTCCAGTCCGCCGAAAAGCGGCACGGTCGCAAAAAAATCGGCCGTCGAAGTGGTCAAGAAACTGGCGGGGAAAAGGACGTGGCTCTGCCGGGGGACGGCGACCGGAACTCTGGCCGCGAAGTTACTCCGCGCACCGGATACTGTCAAACGCCCAACCTGTTGTCGGGGTGCCTTTTACGGGCAGAACCCACTATACTCCCATGTTGTCCGAGTACACCGAAAGTGAGGAAGCCATGAAAACCGATATCCATCCCCAATACCACACCGCGACTGCGAAGTGCGCGTGCGGCAACACGTTCCAGACGCGTTCGACGATCGCGGAGATCCATACCGACGTCTGTTCCGAGTGTCACCCGTTCTTCACCGGCAAGCAACGCCTGGTTGATACGGCCGGCCGCGTCGAACGATTCCGTCAGAAATTCTCCAAGAAGACGCCAGCGGAGGCGTCGACTTCCGCCGCTGTCCCGGCAGCCCCGGCGGCCGCTACTTCCTCAGACTGAGGGCGTTCTGAGCCTTCGCGACCGTCTCGCGGCCGCGCTGGCGCGGCACCAGGAAGTCGAACAATCGCTGTCCGAATCGACAACCCATCGCGACTCGCAGCGACTGGCTGAGCTTGGCAGGGAGCATTCACGTTTGGCGCCCGTCGCCGACTTGGCAACGCGGCTGTATCGGCTGGATGACGAGCTCGCGCAGGTGCGCGAGCTCGTTGCCGTTGATGACCCGGACATGGCCGAGGAGGCCCGCGCCGAGGTCGGTCGTCTTTCAGTCGAAATCGCACGCCGTGAAGCCGAGGTCAAGCCCCTCCTCATCCCGCGCGATCCGCTCGACGACCGGAATTGCATCGTCGAGATCCGGCCAGGAACCGGCGGCGATGAAGCAGCGCTTTTTGCGGCCGATTTGTTCCGAATGTATTCCCGGTTTGCTGACCATCATCGCTGGCGCATCGAAATCATGTCGATGTCCGACGGGACGCTCGGCGGCATCAAGGAAGCAGTGTTCAAAGTCAGCGGGCCGCTGGCGTTCGGCACGATGCGCTGGGAATCCGGGGCGCACCGCGTGCAGCGGGTTCCCCACACCGAGAGTCAGGGCCGTATCCATACGTCAGCGGCAACGGTCGCCGTGTTGCCCGAGGCCGAAGAGGTCGACGTCAAGATCGACGAAAAGGAACTGCGCGTCGACGTTTTTCGTGCGTCCGGTCCCGGCGGACAAGGTGTGAACACCACGGATTCGGCGGTTCGCATCACACATTTACCAACGGGCCTTGTCGTGAGCCAGCAGGACCAGCGGTCGCAGATCCAAAACCGCGCCAAGGCGATGGAAGTACTCCGCGCGCGGCTGTTGGACCTGCGCATCGCCGCGCAGCAGGCCGAGCGTGCCCGGATGAGAAAGACGCAGGTCGGCACCGGCGACCGCTCCGATAAGATTCGGACGTACAACTTTCCGCAGAGTCGGGTCACTGATCACCGCATTGGGTTTACGTCGCACAATCTGCCGGCGATTCTCGACGGCGATCTGGAGGAGTTGACCGAAGCACTCCGCACCGCGGACATCGAAGAGCGACTCGAAGGCGGTGATGCGTGACAGATCACGATCGCCTTGCCGCCCACTTCGCAGCGGGCCCGGGGCACGCCGAGGGCTCGACGACGGTCGCCGGTTTGCTTGGTGAGTTGGCGATGCTTCTCGATGCGGGGGGCATACCCGACCCGGGGCGCGAAGCCCGCGACATTATCGCCGCGTTGCGCGATGCCCCCCGCTTCTGGACGACGGTCAACGGCCACACCGTCATGTCAGGTGCGGAGCGCGAACAGGCGCGCGCGGCTGCGGTGCGACGCGCTCGCGGCGCTCCCTTTGCGTATGCTGTGCGTTCGGCCGCGTTTCGACGTCTGACCCTCGCCGTCGATGAACGAGTGCTCATTCCACGGCCCGAAACCGAGATGCTGGTCGACATCGTGCTTGAGTTGATGAAGGGTCGGCCGGGCGGGATGGCAATCGACGTCGGCACGGGGTCGGGGGCGATCGCTCTCGCCCTCGCGGTTGAAGGCGCATTTGATCGCGTGCTCGGCGGCGACATCTCAGCCGACGCGATTGACGTTGCCCGCGAAAACGCGCTCCGGTTGTCGCCCGCGGCTCAGGCCCGACTCGAGTTTCGCTGCGGCTCGGCGTTCGCGCCATTTCATGGGGAGCGGGCGGCGGTCGTCGTATCGAATCCGCCGTACATCGCGGATGGTGAAGCGACTGCCCTGCCGCCCGGAATTCGAGACTGGGAGCCGGCGGTCGCGTTGTTTGGCGGACCGGACGGCATGACGACGATCCGCCACATCATTCGCGATGCCCGGATCGTCCTCGAGCCGGGTGGCTGGCTGGCCCTGGAAGTCGACTCGAGGCGCGCTTCGTGGGCCGTCGAGGCACTTTCCGCTTACGATTGCTACGTGGAAATAAGCGTACGTTTTGACCTGACGGGGCGGGAGCGATTCGTCCTGGCACGACTCCGAGAAACCAAATGATTGACGACAAAGGAAAAGAACTCGGCCGCCTCATCGGCCAGAGCAGCCAGTATCAGACTCTCAAGCGGGCCAGCGACGCGCTCAATGAAGACAAAGAGACGGTCGTGCTCCTCCAGCAGATGGAGAAATTGCGTGCCGACGCCCAGCGTGCGATGGCGAAGGGAGAACGGCCGACCACGGAGATGGAGCAGCAACTCGACACGTTACTCGGCCAAATCCAGGGACGGGCGAGTTACCAACGGCTGCTCGTCGCGCAGGAGAACTTTGACAAGATCATGCAGCACGTGAATGACCTGATTATGGATGGCATCGAGAAGGGCGCGGTCAGCTCGATCATTTCGCTCGGATAGTAGGTTCGCTCCCGCCAGCCACGTGGTCAGCTTTCCCAATGCTCATTGTCCTTGAAGGCCCGGAAGCCGTTGGCAAATCGACCCAGCTCCGGCGTCTGGTTGGCTGGCTGAATGAAAGTGGTATCAACCACATTTCGGTCCGAGAGCCGGGTGGAACGGCGATCGGTGACGAGATACGCCGCATTGTTCTCGACCCGGCAGCGGCACTGTCGCCGCGCGGCGAGGCACTGCTGTTCATGGCATCGCGCGCCGAGCTCGTTGAACGAGTGATCCGGCCGGCGCTCATCGGTAAGCGCGTCGTTGTTGTCGATCGGTTCTTTCTTTCGACCTACGCCTATCAGATCTTCGGCCGCGGTCTGGATGAAAGCGACGTGCGCGCGGCGAACCAACTGGCGACCGGCGGTCTGGTCCCGACGCTGACCTTGTTGCTCAGGCTACCGCTGGCGGAAAGCCTCGAGCGGATGGAGCGGCGTCGCAGCGGGCAGGATCGTATCGAGCGTTCGGGTCGCGGTTTTCACGAGCGCGTGGCTGGGGCGTTCGACACTTTTGCGACCGCGGACTGGCAGTCGACGCATCCGGAGTGTGGTCCGATCCACGCGATTGACGCGACGGGAGGCGAGCAGCAAGTGTTCGATCGACTTCGGCAGGCGGTCATCGACGTGTGGCCCGGATCTTTCCCGGGCTCACACCCGTAGCATCGACGGGACTCTCACCAGGGTTGCATGCGAACTCGCGCGATAGTGTCGGCAGTCGTCCTCGGCTGCGCCGTGGTTTCCGGGGGATGGCTCGTGCAACGCGGGCTGATCTCTACCGGGAGCCGTTCGCCGAAGGTCGATGGTGGCCGGCTGTTCGAGCAGGTGCTTGCTCGCGTCCGCGACGACTATGTGGACAGCTCGGCAGCACAGGACGTCTATCGCAAAGCCGTTGACGGGTTGTTGCTCGAGCTGGGTGATCCACATTCGGTCTATTTGCCGTCAGACCGTCTGTCGCGGCTGAACGAAACGACGAGCGGAAAATACGCCGGCGTCGGTCTTCAGATCGACATTCGCGACGGGTGGATCACGGTCGTGACACCGCTCCCGGATTCGCCGGCTGAAGAAGCGGGGATACGTACAGGCGACCGTGTCATCGAGATCGATGGAAAATCGACCCATCGGTGGACCTCCGAAGAAGCGCAAAAGGCGCTCCGCGGTGGCGCCGGGACGCCCGTCGTGATGGGCATCGAGCGTTTTGGCGTGGCGGCACGCATTCCGTTCACTGTGACTCGCCGTCAGATCCGGGTACGGTCGGTACAACATGCCTTGATGCTGCGCAGCGGTGTCGGGTATCTCGATTTGCGGGCCTTCAGCGACAGTGCGGCGCCAGAGCTTCGGACAAAGATCGACTCGTTGCGTGGCGTCGGGATGAAGCGGCTCCTGCTCGATCTGCGCGGAGATCCGGGCGGTCTCCTCGATCAGGGTGTGGCCGTCTCGGAACTGTTCCTCGATCCAGGGCAGGACATCGTCAGCATGCGCGGACGGTCCGCCGATGTCACGCGCGACTTCCGTGACCGTGCGCCGCAGCCTTGGCCCGATCTTGTCGTCGGAGTCCTCGTCGACAGTGGGAGCGCGAGCGCGTCCGAGATCGTTGCCGGCGCACTACAGGACCACGATCGCGCGGTGGTCATCGGGACGACGACGTACGGAAAGGGGAGTGCCCAGACGGTGTTCGCCGTCTCAGGCGGCGGTCTGAAGTTGACAATCGCCCGCTGGTTTACTCCCTCAGGTCGGAGCATCAATCGACCCCACGGTCGCGGAGCGGTCGATCCGGACTCGCTCAAGAACAAGGGGGCACAACCGCGATTCAAGACGGATGCAGGGCGGCTGATTGTCGGTGGCGGCGGAATTCAGCCCGACATAATCGTCACCGACAGCGCGGCCAGCGTCGCGGCGGTTGCCCTTGCCCACGCGATAGGCGCACGCATGGGTGACCTGCGCGATGTCCTGACCAGCTACGCACTCTCGTTCAAGGGAACAGGAGCGATTACCAGTCCGGATTTCACGGTGACGCCGGCGATGCGGCAGGAATTACTACGCCGCCTCGGCGCCCGATCGATATTCATCGATTCGCGGACAGCTCGGACGAGCGGCCGGGTCCTCGACCGGCTCCTGGTGGTGCAGATCGACCGCTACCTGTTTGGGACACAGGCAGAGTTCAGCCGAGCACTGCGCGACGACGCGATGGTTCAGCGCGCGATCGAGATCCTCGGCAACGCGGGCACGCAGCGCGAAGCGATCGAACGCCTGAAATAGTCAACGAGGGGGTCGCCATGGATTGTCCACGCATCATCGGTCGCGGTTCTCTGGCCCACGTCACCATTTCCACATGAAGCCGAGCAGTGGAAAAGTGAACGAGTCCGAGCCTCCGAAGAATGGATGTGCGAGGGCGAAGTCCACGGAGATGCCGCGTGCCAGGAATCGCACCCCGCCCGAGGCAATGCCTTGGCCGCCCGTGAAGACGTAGTTCTCAGACACGAGGCTGATGCGCGGTAACGCTCGCGTCTCGCCGCCGAACATGAACACGGGCGAGTTGGCGATCGTCGCGCCGAGATAGCCGTAGCCGAGCCCCGCGGTAAAACTGTTCTCGGGCCCTCCCCATGTGCCGACGCCGTAGAGGATACCCGCTTGTGTACTCTCGTTGACGTCGGACGGGAGAAACCCGGCGAGCGCGCCGACGGCCGCGTTGAACTTCTCGCTTTGCACGATGCCGAGTTTCGGAGTGAGAAAGTACACTTGCCGGGTCGGGTTAACGCCGGGAATGATCGACATGCCGCCGCCGAACGAGACACGATCCGTCACGCCCTGAACAACCGCGGGGAAGAAGATCCAGAAATCATTGAAATAGCCTTCTCCCTTTCGAAGCATGCGGCCGGTTGGGGCAAAGATCAGTCGTGTCGCGTTCGGGTTGGGGAAGAAGTAGCGTCCCCCGCGGACCTCGCCGGGTGCTTCCTCGCGTACCGACGCGATCGATGCGATCGCGATGGTGGTGACACCGAGCACCGACTCAAACTGAAGTGACGTCGAGTCCACGGACAGAATCTTTCCCAT
>Ga0315281_10015200_pt1 | contig 10329 bp, 5 predicted proteins | sample YL17G07_0_MG_FD_204540 | JGI IMG/M metagenome (GOLD analysis project Ga0315281, IMG submission 204540) | Sediment microbial communities from Yellowstone Lake, YNP, Wyoming, USA - YL17G07_0 | ecosystem: Environmental > Aquatic > Freshwater > Lake > Sediment | place: USA: Wyoming | collected...
CCCATCAACAACTGTCTGTTGCTTGTAACCAGGCAACACCTTCCCATTCGGGAAATGTCCATACCGCGCATCCGGATCAGAACTGTCGGGCTTGCCAACCCAGTCACGATCTATATCCGCCCTGATGGTGGTCGCGTCCAAATGCAAAACCCGCCCCTCGATTAATCCGCTCGCTTGACACTGGGCTATGCTTCGCTCGAAAAGCCTATCAAATACTTCATCGCCAAAACGATCCAAGGCTCGCGATAAGGTCGAGTGATCCGGCAGCTTCTCATCAAGATCATAACCGATAAACCAGCGGTAAGCCAGATTCACTGCCACCTGCCGAAGCAGATCCCTGATGTGCTCTATTCCCTCGACAGCCTGAAGCAAAAACAAACGAATTATCACCTCAGGATCTATAGAAGGCCGGCCATTATCCTGGCAATAACATTCGCGCACCGCTTCATGTACAAAACTTAAATCCAACACCCCATTCAAGCGCCGGATATGATGGTCCTCTGGAATAAACTCCTCCAATGGCGGCAGAAGCATCATCCGGGACTGCACTCTATCTTTTTTTGTTTGCATGATTCCTTTTACTATAAAAAAATCTGTATAACAAGACTTTTTCAACAAGCCCCATTTAATGGCCATACCCGGATAGAATTTGTTTTGCCAGAGGATGGTTTATGTGTTTTAACTATTTATGATATTTTGGGCAGGGAAATTGCATCCTTGGTAGATGGGAAACTGAATTTAGGGCATTACCAGATAATTTGGGATGGCAAAGACCAAAAGGGCAAAACGTGCGATTCCGGGATATATTTAATGCGATTGACATTCAACGGGTTAGCCATTGGCCGAAAGCTCGCTTTGCTAAAATGATAGAGATGAATAAACAAAAAAACTACTTGCATGGATTTGCTTATAATATATATTTATCCTGCAAACTAAGAGTATGCCCTTTAGCGGCATTTGCCGTTTTGTGGGGGTTTTAATAAAGGGTCATGGCCCAGGAGGTACTATGAAAAAGGCGCTAATGATATCGGCTCTGATTACAATTGCATTTTCAATCGCGGGATATGCCCAGGATCTGGGGGCGCCCGACAGCCTGATTATAGGCACCATCTCTGCGCCTATAGGAGCGCCTTCGGTGATGGTGCCGGTGTATGCGGTTACCGATGATTCGGTTATCACCCTAAATTTACCTCTTCGCTGGAACTCCTCCGATAACAAGATCAATCCGGGCGGGGTCTATTTCTTCGGCCCGTTACTTTTATGGGATGAGATAACCAGCACAATCGATACTGCCAATCATCGCGTTTGGATTCACGGCAACCATGATACTGGCGGAGACGATAATCCGGTGATGAATACGGCTAATCACCGTCAGCAGGTTATGCTAATCAGGATGGTAATACATAGCGGCGCCGCCAATCAATTTGTATCGCTGATTCCTTATACCGACACGGCTCATGGAGCGCCGTTCTTTGCGCTTCAAAACGGCACCACGACATTTATGCCCGTGATTGTCAGCGGGGGAATCACCTACCAGTCAAGCGGCGTCGATGATAAGGCGGCTGTTCCGAGCGGATTTAGTCTGGAGCAGAATTATCCCAATCCTTTTAACGCCCGCACTGAAATCCGTTTCACGCTTACCAAGAAAAGCCAGGTTTCGCTCGAGATTTATGACTTACTCGGTCGCCGGGTGAAGACGCTGGTTTCCGGCAGTTATGATTCGGGAATTTATGCGGCAAATTGGGATGGAACCGATTTTCAGGGTCAGCAGGTCTCATCGGGCGTATATTTTTATAGGCTTAAGGCCAATGACCAAACCCTATCCCATAAGATGGTTTTGCTGAAATAGGCGATTTATTTACCGATGCGATTTTGTTAAGCCAGGCGTTCTTGCCTGGCTTTTTATTTGAGCGGGGGGATCCGATTGATCACATGCCAAATGAAGCGACGATATCCTGAAGAGCATGGGCTATTATGCAGGGAACCAGTGAACCGCGCCCCAAAAACAACAACGAGAACATCATACCATATACGCCGATGATAATAACGCCACCCAATCCCTGGTAACTGTGACTGGCGCCAAATGCCAGCGAACCGAGGATTACTCCCGGCCAGACTGAGCCGGTTAACCGGGCCATGCGTGTTATGACATAGCCGCGAAAACAGATTTCTTCGGAGATGCCGGCGCTGACGGCCAGCAATATCCAGAAAATTCGTTCGAAAATGGTTTTGGGCAATATGTATGAAATATCGGCGGTCGTTATCATGCCAAGGTAGGCAAGAGCCCGGGATAAAACATTCAGGATAATTACAGCTACCGCCAAAAAGGCAATACCGATGGCGAAATTAAGCAGGGAGATATCGCCGGGCTTAAGGCCAAGGCTGCTAATATGCTCGCCATCTTTTATTAGCGCCAGCATGATACTGGCCAGAATTAGAATCTGCAAAACCAAGGAGGGCAAATAAAGCTGCAATATGCGCGATTCGATTTGAGCCGCATCTGGCGGGCTGATATAATTCATCAGCCACTGAAAAAGAGGATAAATGATTAGAAAAACGACCAGCAAAATTTGCTGGGTCCGGGGCAGGATAACCCGCTTTTCAATTTTATCCGGCACGGGATGAGAGTCATCTGTCATAATTAAAATCTATAATATTCGATGTCATTAAAGAAGGTTTTTATTCGTTCTCCCATCACAAAAATCTAAGCGGGAATCTGCCGCACGCTTTGCCTGAGTTCGGGGAAGATTCCCGCCGTTTTTTAATTCCGGATATTCTGAGTGTCTATTTTCCGATGGCCGCCTTTACTCTTTGCCATTCTGGATCAGAATTGAATCTGGCCCGGGTTGGGGCATCAGCGCCCTTTTCGAACCTGTCATAGTATTTTTTGGTGCTCTTCAGGTCGCCCATGGCTAAATATATTTCGGCCATATACGCCAAAGGCTTGGGATCGGTGAAATTGAGATTCATCGTTTGTTCGTAGGTTTGCAATGCCGCACCGTAATCTTTTGACTTGTAATAAGCCTCGGCCAGCTTGTAATGGGCGTTAAGATGCCGGGAATCGATTTCGATAACCTTGCTGAAATCCTGGGCTGCCGCGGTAAAATCGCCTTGATTGAGATATATTAGCCCGCGGCTGTACAGGGCCGTCAAATAGTTGGGATTGATTTCCAGGACGCCTGATAGGGCCTGAAGCTGAGTCTGGATGTCGTTTTTATCGCCGGCCATCCGGGCAGCTTTTAAGTAATTTGACAAGGCGTTGCTATTATCGCCCCTGGCTCGATAACAGCGCGCCTGGCCGAATATGGCCTGGATATTGGCCGGTTCGGTGCGGACAATATCGATATACTTTGCCAGCGCATTATCGAAATTGCCGGCGCCTTCAAGCTCGCTGGCGATTTGCAGCGGGCTTTTTTGCGCCGGAATGGCCACAGTCGTTTTTTTATCAAGCGAAATATTATAGTTTTTGGTAGTGTTTTCGCTGATTTCTACATCCCGGTTTTGGTCTTCGTAGCCATTGGCGCCAAAAGAAAGGCGATGCTCACCAAGCGCAATCTTCAGGGTTCGATTGCCCTGGCCAATGTATCTGCCATCTATGTAGACCTTGGTGTCGCGGGGTGTTAAGGATAGTTTGAGAGTACCGGTTTTTTCTGAGGAAGATTCCGACTGTCGAACAATTGGTGCTTGATTTTGTGTTGCCGGCGGCGGCAAATTGGGCTGTTCAATTGAAAAGCTGGCGGTACTGGTTAATTTCTTGATCACTGTCAGCCTATCGGAAATGACAGGATATCCCTCGGGCCGAGCCTCTATGGTGTAGATCCCCTCAGGGATATTATCAAAAATGAAAAATCCGGCGGGCGTAATCTGGGTCTGACGATTAAGTTCTTTGATAGTCACAGTGATACCTGTCAATAGCTGGCCGCTGGCGGGGTCTTTTATGACCCCGACAATTTGGCCGGAGGGGCTCGATGTGGCGTTTATCAGATAGATAATTACCATTGCCAGAAGCAACAGGCCCCCGACAATGCCGCCATACAAAGGAAACCTATTGGATACTTTTTCCTTAAGCTCAAATTCTTTTTCATTTATGACAAATTGGTCCCCATTGGTTAACTTGACGCCGCTTAATTTGATCACGTTGCCGTTAAAAAATGCGACACTCTTAAATTTAAACTGCTCACCGGAGATTTTATCCAAAAACTCCGACGATGGCTTTTCATATGTGGGCTCGGGCGCCTGGACAACATCATCTTTGACGGGCTCTGCAGGTTTGTTTTCGGTTTTTGCGTAGCTCTGTGCAGGCAGGTTTTTCTTATTCAGATTAGGATTAATAATAATCTTCTTGGTTACGTTCTGCTGCTCTTCGGTGGGGATTGCCAGGAGGTCTTTTTCATTCAGGGCGGGAATTATGGTTTCCGGCTGCTGAATTGTGGCGGAAGACTCAGGTTGTTCAAAATCGGCGCGGTTGGTCAAAGTGATAGCCGGGCCGTTTTCGGTCTGTTCCATACGCACTTGAAGCTCTTCATCCCGATAAAGAGTCATTTCTTTTTCGATGGGTTCGGGCGATATTTTATCCTCGGTCTTGATATCGGCGGCATTACCCTGTTCAGTGGGTTGGCCTGATGTGATGTCCGCAGGCCCAGAGTCGAAATTTACTTCCTGTATTTCAAAATCCGAGTTTTTGTCGGCTGCGGATGATTCGTCCATCCCCGGAGGCAACGGTTGAGTATCAGTATCGCAGGTTGGGGGATTGCCTGATTTTCCTGCAACCGCGTTTTCCGGAGTCGGTTTTTCTTCATTGGCCGGGGAAGGTTTTTTTTGGCTGGCCAACTGCGCCAGACATTTTTTACATTGCGTGGCCCCATCAAAAAGATTTTCGGTCCCGCAATTAGGGCATATAATCATAAATGGCTCCCGGTTTGCGTTTGCCGTATATTTTCAACACTATTTATTTATCGACAATAATGTGAGTAGCTTTAAGTTAGAGAAGATGGATTATTTGGTTTATGCCAAATAAAAACTATTGAATTGGGAAATTCGATGGGCTGTTATCTGATAAGAGTCAATTTCAGCGAGACCGAATACTTTTTGGAGACTGCCTTGATAAAATAAATGCCTGAGCCAATCTGGCTCCCCTCTGAATTACAACCGTCCCATAGGAGTCTGTTCGATAATGGCAAGGACTTTATTTTTTGCCCAATAATGTTATAAATACCCGCTTCAATTAAGTTGCCCAAATTACCATCTAAAGAGATAACTACTTGATCATTGAACGGATTTGGCCAGGCACTTATTTCTAAACTGCTGGGTATGTTCACTTGCCGGGATTCTATATCCATGACGAGCTCAGACATCATTATTCCTGAACCAATTTCGCCTCCCGCAAATCCTATATGAGAAAAATACATTTTCCTATAGTCTCCGGAAAAACTAGGAGAGCAGCCATAACCATAATTATCCTCTGGCGGTACAGGATCCCAGTAATTAATGTTGCTATTAAGTCTTAAAGGTTCTTGCCAAACGCCATTTTCAAAATGACCAACAAACATAATGCAAGGGGCTATTATCCCGTATGATCGGTTAAAATATAATTTGCTCCCGTCAGGATATATTCTGGGGAATAATTCCATTAGATTGGAGCTATTAATAATCGGGGGAAGCGCAATTGGTTCGGAATATTGACCATTCACGATATCCGAATACATAATGTCTTGCCCTCTAAGGAAATATAATCGGAAGCCATCATTGGTCAATGAGGGCGAGCTCTCGTCAGCATCGGTATTAACCGGCGGACCCAATGATTGGATACTATCAAGCTGGCCGTCATGAAATTTTCCCGTGCATATATCCTGCTGCCCAAATCCGCTTGGCAGATGACAATTGAAAAAAACAACTGTGTCCTGCCCTATCTGAATAAACGGATTATCACCTTCATATCCAAGGTCGATAGGATTTTGCCATTCATTTTCTATATATCTTGAGTAGGCAAGGCGGAAACCAACCGGGCACCAGTGCATTAATAACAGAGTCGAATCATTTGCCACAATTGCCGGGGATCCGTAGCCATAAAGATTGAAGCATGAATCATGCCAAGTATAAAGGCCTATAGTATCTGCCGGGCCCCAGTTATCTTCCTGGCCAAAACAAACTGAAAATGCCAGTATAATATAAGCGATAATTATGATTCGCATAAGATACCTTATATCTTAATCTATTATTAATATCTATGCAAAATCGTTTTTGTCAAGGAAATTAAGCAGCCATCAGCCTTGGCAATGCCGTTAAATAGCCATTGTTAATTTTTATTCTTTTATTGTGAGCCGGATTATTGGAACAAATTGGAGAGCTGGCCTTGTTATGACTTACAGGATATGGAGTTGGCGATTTTATCGAATTACTTAGAAAATCCGAATCAGAGTTGGATTGCCGATTTGCTATTGGATTTTTTCCGAAATCCGTTATATTATTTTGATGTGGAAATATACCTTAACGGATGAAATATAAGAGGTAAAAAGTGAATGCCCTTAAAGCGATAATCCTTCTTTTCTTGCTATCGATATCGGCATCGGCTATTGAACAAACCGATCGGCTGGCCGGGACTATCCCACGACCGGGTTTGGAAAATCTGCCCACGACCAACCAATTGCAATTTAGCGTGGGCGCTCCCGATCAATATTACATTGCCAATGGGATTATCGGCACTCCCAGGGTCATGGTAATTCAGTATCAGTCAAAAATTAATCCCAACCAAACAGCAGAATTTAGCAACGATTTCATAAATCATTATTCGTTACAACTAAAGAATACGCCGGCTGATTTCCGCCTGCTATCGAGTAAACTCGTTTTAGATAAATTCTATTTTGTCAGTTTGCAGCAAACATTTCGGGGCATTGATGTCTGGGGTTCGCATCTCGGGATAAAGGCCACGCCGGGCGGCAAGGCATTTCTTGCCGGCGGCGAGGTTTTCGCCAATATAAATTTGAATATTATGCCCGCAATTACCCAAAAGCAGGCGTTGGCCGCCGCCCTTACGGGCATTAATTATAATTCTGCGAAAGATAAGACGAGATTTCTGGAACTGGCAATCTTGCCGCTTATATATTCAGATAAGGTGGATTACTGTTTTTGTTATGTTTTTGAAATTTCTACCAGTGATCCCCGCGCAGATTGGCGGGCATTTGTTGATGCTCATACCGGCATTGTTTTGTGGCGCCAGGATATAATTGATTACCAGGCCATTGCCGGTGATATAACCAGCCAAATCCAATCAATTACAGCCTATGATACTTTGACTACTGTTCGCTTGCCGAATAACTATGTTTATGCCGATAACACAATATCAGCCACCTCCAACGCGCAGGGACATTTTCGCTTTAATACTGCCGGAGCCGATCCTGTCACCCTTGATGCCTACCTCAGCGGCCCATATATGGAAGTTTACAATCAAATTGGCGGCGAAGCGTTTTTTACAGCCCTGGTCCCGCCTGGCGATAGCCTTGAAATATTATGGAATGACGACTATTCTACACTGCCCGAACGGAATGCTTTCTATCATGGTCAAATAGTGCATGATTTTATCAAGAGGCTTGATCCGACCATGACGCTTATGGATTTTCAAATGCGCTGCGTGGTTAATGCAGATGGTTCATGTAATGCGTTTTATACTCCATGGGATCAGTCAATAAATTTTTATAGGGAGGGCGGTGGCTGTCCCAATATGGCGCAAATCGGCGATGTGGTTTATCATGAGTGGGGTCACGGCCTGACTGACCAGCAATATCTTGCCGGCGGTTCGTATGGCCCGGACGGGGCCATGAATGAGGGTTTCTCGGATTACCTTGCCGGAACCATCAGCGGCCAGCCATTAATTGGCCGCGGTTTTTTTGGTCCCGGTTCATATTTGCGCAATATTCATAATCGCAACCGTTATCCGGATGATTGGACCGGCGAATCGCATAATGACGGTTTAATAATCGCCGGAGCCCTCTGGCATTTGCGGGAGATGCTGGCGAGCAGACCGGGTTATGTCGATACTCTATGGCATTTTGCCAAATATGGCTACGGATTAGATTTTAACGATTATTTTTGGGATTTGCTGGCTGTCGATGACGATGACGGCAATATCCAAAATGGCACGCCCCACGCCAATGAAATATTCCATTGCTTCGGCGATTTGCATGGAATCGGGCCGGGAATCCAGATAAGTATTATGCATACTCCGTTGATCGATTCGGAAGATTCCGTTTCGGTATTTCCGGTAACAACTGCGATCCAAAGCCTCAATCCGATAAATAGCGGTTCGGTAGTGATCTGGTATTCAACCGGAAATGGTTTTAATAATATTACTATGACCAATGCCGGCGGCAATAATTGGGCGGGCCAAATTCCCAATCAGGCTTTCGGGACGACTGTGCGGTATTATATAGAAGCCACGGACCGCCTGGGATTGATAGGCAAAAGCCCGACAAACGCACCCGATACCTTTTACCAGTTTTATGTGGGTTTTGATACTATTCCGCCGACAATGCAGCTTACTGGCAGTCCGCGAAATACGATAAACCTTTTCGGGCCATATGGCCCCTTCATGATTCAGGCCGCCGATATGCATGGGATAGATACATCCAGCGCCCGGTTTCATTACCGAGTAAACACCGGTTCCGAAATCGTTTTGCCGATAAGGGCAGGAAGTCAAACGAGAGAGTACATTCTCGATTCGCTGGCTCTTGGCCGGCAATTGCAGAATGGCGATACAATCCACTACTGGTTCACCTGTCGGGATTTGGCTCATTACCAAAATACGGGAAGACTTCCCTCGGAAGGAGATTTTTCTTTAGCGATGGCCGATGCCGAGTTTATCGATAATTTTGATAATGGAATCAATGATTGGCAGGTCGTTGACAGCGGCTGGATTTGGTATGATCGGCAAGGATACCAATCGAATCAGTGTTTGAGAAGCAATAGCGGCAATAGCTATAGTAACAATATGCATAGCCTTATTTACCATAAGCTACCGATGAATTTCACTCCCTATGAACATATCTGGCTGCAATTTAAGGCCAAATATGTTATCAGCCCCGGCGATACCTGTTTTATTGTTTGTGCCCATAGCCCGGGCGGCCCGTGGACCAAAATCGGCTTGGTTGTGGGCGGAAGTCAATGGATAAGCCGGCAATGCGAATTGACGGGATTTGCCGGACCGGGCAATGAAAGCATTTATTACGGATTTCTGTTCGTATCCGATAATAGCGGCACAGCCTTTGGCATTTTAGTTGATAATGTCGTGCTCTCTTTGGAGCAGGAGACCAGAATCGAATCTTCGGCTAATTTGCCACAAAAACTCAGTCTGGCTCAAAACTATCCAAATCCGTTCAATATGCATACCTCGATCAAATTCGAATTGCCCGAATTTGCCAGTGTCACACTTGAAATCTATGACCCTCTGGGGCGAAAGGTAGTGTGTCTTATTGATAAGGGTCTGCTAGCCGGTTCGCACCAGGCTGTCTGGGATGGTCGAAATTCTATTGGCCAGACGACTGCCTCGGGGATATATTTCTACAAATTGCAGGTCGGGCGGGAATCACGGATAAGGATGATGTCCTTGATAAAATGATCAATATCAGGAGATGAGATTATGAGCATAATGATCCGGCTCATATCGGTCATTTTGGTTTTGACTGGCGTTTCCGCATTTGCTTGCGAACTGGCCGGTCAAACTGATCATCTTACACCCTGGGATTTTGCCTTAACTAAAGAAAAGCCGGAAAATATTTATGCCAGGGCGATGTTTGATTCCGCCCATTCTTTCGATGCACTCCATTACCGCCTGAGTATAGAGTATCCCCTTCATTTCGGTGATTTCTCCGGAAGAATGCAAATGCTGGCGGCATCCAAACAGGTTAATTTGAGCGAAATTACGCTTCATATGGCGCATCTATTCGCCGACTCGGTTTTCAATGATTCGTTTGTTGCTCTCAATTATAGCCGAACCGATTCGGCTATCACCGTAACTTTGCCGCACTATTATCAGCCGGGCGATTCGTTTACGGTCGTCATTTACTATCATGATACAGCGCAACAACGAGGAATGTATTATTATCCCCGAAACATCTATACCATGGCCGAGCCTTATGATGCCCGCTGGTGGTTTCCCTGCTATGACGAGCCTTGGGATAAAGCCACCGGCGAAATTTACCTTACCCTAATTGACACTTCTTCCAACCCGAGCCCATTTATCACTTATGGCAATGTTGCTTCAAACGGATATTTGGACTGCATAATTTATTCCGAATTTTCAACAACATATATGTGGCGCGAGATTCATCCCATGGC
>Ga0315281_10015201_pt1 | contig 10329 bp, 6 predicted proteins | sample YL17G07_0_MG_FD_204540 | JGI IMG/M metagenome (GOLD analysis project Ga0315281, IMG submission 204540) | Sediment microbial communities from Yellowstone Lake, YNP, Wyoming, USA - YL17G07_0 | ecosystem: Environmental > Aquatic > Freshwater > Lake > Sediment | place: USA: Wyoming | collected...
GACATCGCTTTCGAGGCCTTCAAAGACGATGCCGGCAACGATGCCGGAAAGGTCACTATTGTTCAGACGTGCAAGGACGGAGACGGGGACGGTTATCAAAAACAGGACGACCCGAAGGGTTGCCGGTTGAAGACGGAGCCTGATTGCGACGACGGCGATTCTAAAATACATCCGGGCGTGTCTGAAGCCTGCGACGGGAAGGATAATGATTGCGACGGCCGGGTCGATTTTGCCAAGGGGAATTCGCTGCCGGTTTGCCATACTTGTACCGATACGGACAGTAAGGGAAAAATATATGATTTCGATCCCACCCCGTATGAAAGCCTCGGTAACGAGTCTCATACAGGAATCATCAACCCCTCTGTTTATGGTTATGAGCCTACCGTGAAGGGATATACGGAGGTCAAATACGGGGGAAAGGTGGACGGCTATACGGACTCTTGTGGAGATGAATTTGGGGCCAATAAGGAATTTGTTGTCGCCGAATATTATTGCCGGGAAAAGGGCTTTGAGGCCGTTGCCGGCACCTCTTATGTCTCATGCAACAGTTCGGCGGAATGCGTAGACGGCGCCTGTGTTCCGCGGGCCATTTGTCTGGACAAGGACAAGGACGGTCTACAGACGGCGTGGGTTGGTACAGCGCCCCCCTGCAAGCTGACGACCAAGCAAGATTGCAATGACAATGATTCCAATGTCAGGGAATGTTGCGGCGATACGGATGCGGATGGATACGCGAACCCGAACGTTCCCTCCAACTGCTCCATGGTTCGTGAGGATGGATTCCGGTGGACTCCGGACTGCAACGACAAGGACAAGACGGTCGGCCCCTGCTGTGAGGATAACGATCACGATGGCTATCAAAAAAACCCGAACTATCCGCCGTTCCCCCTGTATGGCGTTAGGTGCATGCTGCAGACGACGAAGTCGGACTGCAATGACGCCAATGCCAATGTGCACCCCGGAGCAGCGGAGATTTGTGGTAACGGGATCGATGATAATTGCGACGGCCAAGTCGATGAGGGGTGTGTAAAGCCACAACCACCCAAATGCACGGACACCGATGCCGGTGCAGGGCAAAGTACAATAAGCCAGGATCCGTATGCCGCTTATAATTGGTCTACGGTATGGTCTGACGCTCAGGCAGGACTCAATCCCTATATTGCCGGTTCCGTCACTTATGGAGGACAGACCTATAAAGATTACTGCGACTCGACTTATGGGGGAGGGAGATATCTTATCGAATATTATTGCGACGATAATGCAGCTTCTTTCAAAAGTTATGACTGCCTAGGCCAAACTTGGCTCGGCCCCAATATGGGAGGCGTCTGTAGTTCTGGAGCCTGTATACCAATACCTCGATAGGGATGCGGTGGGGTGCGCACCCCATCATAGTGGGGTGTGAAAATTCTCAATTTGATACGATTATCAAAATGATATTTGAGACCTGAAGGAATCTCAAAAAAGCCTCAAGCATTTCAGCATCTTTCTCATTCATAGCTCCGACTCGGATTGGCATGGATTCTGCACAACCTTAATGACACATGCGATTTCGCCTCATCCTTATCCTTGCGCTCCTTTGCTTCGGGGGCTGTCAGAACGCCTCTCATCTTCTTATTCCGGGGGGCTTCGACGCGAATAAGACGACGTCCGGCGGAGGAAAATCCGGTGGAGATACAGGCGACAAAAGCGGGATCGACAAGATCGTCTCGACCGACGTCCCGCCGTCTTCGGGTTCCACACCTCCTCCCGGTTCCCCTCCTCCGGTTTCGGCCCCACCCCAAGGGGCGGGAGTCAATCCTCTTCCCGCCGGAGACGGATCGGCGCAGGGAGGAGATCCTGTCCATCAATATATGCTCGCCTCCGGAGGCCTGGCGGGTCCCATGGAACCAAAGACGGATGGGGACGCCGTCGGATCCGGCAAGCCGCTCGGCGCAGCAAGTTGCGACGGTCAACATTACTGTCTGCGGTACGGACCCAAATTCGAGCATATCGCCGAGGCATCTTCGAACCCGGAGGCGTTCCCGCTGAGTCAAGGCGGGTTGTTCAGCCTCAACCTTTTATTGGAGGAAATCGTGGCCGGCGGGAAGGACGCCCAAGGGGAAACCCAGTACAGCTGGATGGCCGAACCCGACGGTCCGCAGGTCCGCATTGTCTATTTTCCCGCAGGGAAAAAATCGAATTGGGAGGCTGCCAAGTTTTGCGACGTGAAGGTCTCCCATTCCTCCGACGATGGTTCTAATATTTCCTTTTCCGACCTGAACGCGGGATCCGGTACCGCCATATTTTACCTTTTCAAACGACAGGCCCCTCCGCCGCAGCTTCCCGAATGGATGCTCGCCGGATTGCCTTCGAGCCAACCCTCCTATGAAACGACCGGGGACTTTCATCCGTGCGATCTCGTCCCGTTCGCCGACCAGCATGAGTACTACGAGTCCGGAATCTTCTTCGACTACGTCGGGGAGCTTTCCCTCAGCAGGCCGCCGACCCTAAACGGCGCTATCCGAAGCGCTCCTCAATCCGCGCCTTGAGCGCCGGGAGGTCCGTGCCGACTCCGAAACGCCTAAGCCTTTCATAAAGCGTCCGTCGCGCGATCCCGAGCGCCTTCGCCGCCATGCCCTTGTGATAGCAATTGTCGCGGATGGCCAAGAGGGTCTTTTCCAAGACAGGGTCCAAAGCCATCTCAGGCTGTTGGGGCTTGGCAACCGTCGGCGTCGCTATCTTTGTTTTCCCAAAGAGAGCCGGTTTGAACTGAAGAGAAGCCAAAGTGATGATTCCCTCCGGCGCAAAGAGAACGGCCGTCTCCAGCGTATTCTGAAGCTCTCGAATATTGCCGGGCCAGGCGTAGTTGAGGAAGATTCTCAAAACCTGAGGATCCACGCGGCAAGGCTCCTTCTTCTCGCGCGTTCCGATCTTTTTCAAAAAATGTTCCACGAGCAGCGGCAGGTCTTCCATTCTTTCCCTCAGAGGCGGGAGCCTCACCGTCACACCATTCAAACGGTAAAAGAGGTCTTCTCGAAATTTCGCCTCCGACACCAAGGTTTCCAGATCCTTATTGGAGGCTGAAACGACGCGCACATCCACGCGCACGATCTCCTGCGACCCGATGGGCCGGATCTCGCCTTCCTGAAGAAAACGAAGAAGCTTGGCTTGGAGACCTAAACTCATGTCGGCGATCTCGTCCAAGAAGATCGTCCCACCATCGGCGTATTGAAGGATGCCCTTCTTATCCGCCGTCGCGTGGGTGAACGCGCCCTTCTTGTGACCGAAGAGTTCGGACTCGAGCAAACTCTCGGGGAGGGCGCTGCAATTCTCGGAGACGAACGGCTTCTTGGCGCGTCCGCTGTTGAAATGCAGGGCCCGCGCGATCGCCTCCTTGCCCGTACCTGATTCGCCGTAGATCCAGACGGAGACTTTCGCGTCCGTGATCGCGTCCACCATCGAGAGCACTTCGACCATCCGAGGCGACCGTCCGATGATGTCGCCGTATTCGTTTTTGAGGGCTAAGCGGGAGCGGTTGATTTCCCGCGTTTGGGTGCGCACCCGTTCCGAGAGGTCTAAATTCGACTTTGCCAGGGCCTCGATCATCCGGCCCTTCTGGAGGGCCAAGGCGGCGACGCCCGAAAAGACCTCCATGACCTCAAGGACGTCCCCCTCAAAAAGACCGTCTTGAAAACGGTGATCCAGATAAAAAACCCCCAAGACGCCTTCCGTCCCATGGATGGGAAGCGCGAGGATGGATTTGAGTTTCCGCGCATGGACGCTCTTGGAGTTCTTGAAGACGGGATCCAGGAGGGCATTGTCGGTCACGAGAGTCTCCCCGCTCTGCAAGGCGTGGCGGACGGCGGAAAGACTGAAACCGTCGGCGCCCGACACGATCTCCTTGTGATCCATGTTCCGCTCGACGACCACCTCATAACCGGGAAGGGGTCCCGCACTCGATTCTTCCGCTCCGCATTTCAAGACAAGGAAACCGTTTTCAGCGCCCGAGAGACGGATCGCGGAATCCATCAAGCCACGCAACACGCGAGTCATATTATCCTCGCGCAGGATTTCCCGGTTGATTGATTTCAGGGATTTCAAAAAATCACCGCCTGCCCCCTTCTCCTCAGGCCCTTCACGATTCTTTTTGATCGGCGGCTCTTGTGTTTCCATCACCCACCTCTGGTAATCTCCGCGCCCCGCGAAGGAAACCTGAAGCTCCGGAGGCAGTTTTTCAAAGATCGCCATCAGGAGTTCACGAAGGACATCGGGAGAATCTCCTTCATGAATCAACTGACGCAGGACTCTTTCCCGGTTCCAATGCTCCCTGACGAGATCACGCGCCAACGGCGACTCCTCGGCGACCGACACAACGCCGTCCTTCAGATCCCTCACGATACGCTCCGTACCCATGTCCGACTCCCCGATCTCCCGGACAAGGGCAAAGGCCCGTTCGAAAAGGCCGGCGGACGCCTCGGCGATGGCCAGGTGATGAAGATTTTCACGGATGTCGTTCGCATTGCCCAAAAAACGAAAAATATCCCAAGCGCGGCGTAGGTGATCCAAGGCCTGTTGCAAACGACCCTGCTGTCGCTCCAGAAGGCCCCTATTATTCCACGCCATGGCGAGGTTCAGATCTGATTGCATAGTCCGCGCCGTTTCTTCCGCCCGCCGATAAGCCGTCTCGGCTGCAACTGGATCGTCGTTCTCCAAGGCCAGGTTACCTTCCTGCAAGAAAGTAGAGAATTCTCCTTCGGAATGATTCTCTTCTCGGTAAAGACTCTGCGCCTCGTCGAGCAAACTCTTCGCGCCTTTCCAATCGCCTTCCTGAGAAAGAACGACGGCCATGTTTCTCAAGATCTCCGCGCGACGCCAACCCCGGGGCCCCGCTAAATCGAGACCCTTTTTGAAAAGATCCCGAGCCGCTCCGAGATGTCCCCTCTTCCGCTCTTGAAGCCCCAAGGTGGAATAGGCCCGGATCCGGTAGGGAATCAGGCTCTCATCCTTTGGAGTAGCCTCCGCCTCTTTCAGACAGCGCCGCAGCCGCCTCTCCGCTTCATCCATGCGACCGAGATTTTGATGATTGAGGCCCGTGACCAGCCAGTATTTGGCCGTCTTGAGAGGGAGGGGCTCGTCCGAAGCCTTGAGAGGGAACCATTGATCCAGACAGGCGTTCGCTTCCTCGAATCGCCCCATCTCGTTCAGAATATTGGCCTTCATGCGAAGCAAGCGCGAAACCGCGGCGTCGTCTCCGATCGCCTGGGTCGAGTAATCGATCACTTCGATCGATTCGGTCTTCTTTCCTTCCTTCCAAAGCTCTCCGGCGACGGTCAGCGCCCCTTCTCTCAAGCCCTCGGGAGAGACGTCCTTCAATCGCGTTTGAAGGATCTCCAAGGGAGAGCTGAATTCGCGGAGGACATCCTTCCATCCGGGGGCCAGCGATCGCCTGCGAATTTTTTTCCCTGAAGAAAGATCTCTGAGCGTCTCCAAAATACGGCGCGGATTGCCTTGGGTCCTCTGATAAATCAGATCGACCGCTTCTTCGACTGCCGGGGCATCGAGAGGACCTTTGAGGAGGGTCCGCGTCTCTTCAAAGACGAGATTTTCCAGCCGTAATTCTCTCACCAGTCCGGAAGAAACCAGTTGTCCGAGGAATCGTCGCGCGTCCTCATTCAAACCGTCGTCGTTCCATTCCAACAGGACGAACGACCCTTTCGGTGGGAGCGCTCTCAAAAAAGAGAGCAGGCTCGCGCGGCTTTCCAACGTCGCCTGATGGAGATTTTCAAAGATTCGGATCTCGACGCCCTTCATGGCGGCCTCGAAGCCTATTTCACGTAAAAACCGACTCTTGCCGACGCCGGATATTCCGTGAATGCCAAAAACGGCGGAATGCGTCGCACTCTTTTCGAGAGCCTCTTCGACCGCCGCAAAGCACCCATCCGCCCCGAGCATTCTCACGGGATAGAAATCGGCGCTATCCCCCGAACCTTCTTCCCATTTTCCTTGATGGAGAACTTCCAAGACTTTACCGGCATCCGACAAACGTTCGGCGAGATCGGCGCGTATCATGCGATCGATCACGCGCGCGGCCAGGGGTTCTCCGGCCATCTCAGGGCAGGCTTCGACCAAGGGCCGGGGCTCGAAACGGATCAGTTCCTGCACCGTCCGGCAACCGGCCCGCGGATGAAGCCCGGCCAGGGACTCGTAAAAAATCGTTCCCAGGGAAAAAAGATCGCTCGCCGGCAAGAGACGCCCGTCGATGCGTTCGGGGGCCATATAAGGAAGGGTCGCAACATCGGAAGTATGTCCGCTGCCCGGCAAAACACTGAAATCGAGGATGCGGATCTTTCGTTCCGAATCAATCAAAATATTCTTGGGCGAAAGGTCTCCATGGACGACGCCCTGTGAGTGTACAAATTTCAGGGCCTCCAACGCCTCCCTAAACCAATTGAGGATTTGCCCGGTTTTTTGTTTTGAAGAAGCCTTCGTGAGGTCTTCGCCTTCGACGTATTCCATCCAGTAGCAGGGACCCCGATCGTCTCCAAAAATGGCGTCGCTCTTTAGAAGGTAGCCCTGCACGGAGACGATGGCGGGATGACGGAGCCTCGCGAGGATTCGGACCTGCTGCTCAAAGAGGGTCCGCGCTTCCGGCGAAGTTGCGGAGAGGACCTTCACCGCGACCGTCTCCCCCTCCGGAGAACGGGCGAGATAGACCTCGCCTACCCCTCCCTGAGCAAGCTTTTCGATAACCTTCCAGACATTCGCCATCAACGAAGAGTATACCTATTATGTGCAGTTATCAACTCATAAATGGATGCGCATATTGTAATTATTACCAGTCTATGTAAATAATAATTAATGAATTCATATAGTTATAGTTTGGCACCCGCATTGCTCATCTATCCATCTGACAAGGGGGATGTCATGGGAGATTGGGGAAAAGTTGCAGGCGTGTTCGTGGGGATGTTTGCAGGACCGGCCGGGAACATCGCCGGATGGTTTGGCGGCGATGCCGCTGAGAATGAAGTGAACAAGGAAGTAAACAAGGGAAAGCAGCAACCGTCCGCTTCTTATCCCCAAGCCGTCGACTACTCCGATGCGACGGTGGTCGCGTCCGAAAACGACAAGACTGTCGCCCTTGCTCAAATTCAGTCGCAGGAATTCCAGATCCAGCAGTCCTCGATCGACCGCGAGTTGCAGCATGCCACCACCCTGGAAACTTCATTGGAGAGTTTCGACACGAAGCTCCAAGTCGGCAAACTCGATTTCATGAAATTCATGACGGCGGAAGAGAACCGGCACGTCGAAAAGATGGCGGCCGACGGCTCGCTGCCGCCTCCGAACATCGAATCTTAATTTATAGAAAGGGACGAATTTATGAGTCACTCCAATGCGGGCCGTTTTGAGACACACGCTTCAGAACTTTCGAGACATTTGCCTCCCATCGAGAACGATCCCGTCCTTAAAAGCGTCGAGAGAGGGCTTTCAGCCTCGGGTACTGAGATCGCCGACATCGTCAAGGCGGGAAACAAAGTCGGGGCGAATACGGGCGGTCAGATCATGCTGGCCGTCATGATGATGCACCAACCGGAACGCCGAGCTTCGGGCGATGGCTCCGCCAATGCCCAGCCGGAAAATCCCGCCTCGACGGCGAATGCCGTCTCCACGGGGATCGACGGACTTGGCCGCGGATTGAACGGCATCGCCGCTTCCTCAGGCATCGAGAGCGGCAATCCGAAGCCGACGTCCATGCCGACTCCGGATCCTAAGTCAAAGCCAACGTCATCGGCGCCTCAACCGAAGACATCTCCAACGGCTCCAGCGACACAACCAGCCGAAACGACCGAACCCGCCCGTATTACGAAGTCTAAATATTCGCCGGTTCCAGCCCCAAAACCGACCGATAGGACCGAGCCTGCACGCGTCGTGAAGACGTTGACAGAGGAGCCGGCAAAAATTGAGAAAGAGCTGACGCCGACAGCAAAACCGTCATCCAAGCCTAAGCTTGCGACGGTCACCGTGCCGACAGCAGATCAAATAAAGATCACAACCATTCAGCCGCCCGCGCCCACGCCACCTCCGGTGCCGGCGAGCGTCACAGCGACAGGTCAACCACAATAATAATTCGTAAATAAAAGTAAGGGAGGACTTTATGACAGACTTCGGAACAATCAAATACCAGATCTTCTTCCGATCCACGGAACACATCCTGCAGGTCACGACAAGCCCGTCGTCAAAGATCGGCCCCACGCAAATTCATGCCTATTTCGACCGCAATAAGGACAGGAATTTGGATTATGTGGCGGTCGCCGGAAGGAAAGACAAGCAGGTCTTTTTCACGGAAGAGTTTACGAAATCACCCCTCTATCGCGGCGTATTCCGCGACTTCAAGGGATGGGACACACCTGACTTCAAGAATTCGGGTATCGCTCAAGGGCAATTCGAAACCGTTCTTTCATCGGCCGCGAACACGTTTGAGGTCTTTAAAACCGCCCTTAAAGAAAATCGCGTGAAACCGCGCGGGGAAGGGACCATGGAGTTCGACGTTCGCGATGCGCATGGAAAAACCCTCTTTGAAATCGGCGATATTCAGGAAGAGCCCAAGCCAAACGGCCGCGCGGAAGTCACTCAATTCACCATCACCGTTCGAACGCCTCATCGGGAAACCAGCGTCACCGTCGATGACCCTGACATGCTGGGCTCCATTCAGGCAAAGCTCGACGAGCTTCGTCACCCGGAGGCCTATAAACAACTCGCCAGTAATGTTCGCCATGGCGTCGGCCGACGCCATCACCCTGTCGTCCCTCAGAGTGACCGGCATGTCGCCAATCGATAAGGAGGAAAAATGTCAGACACCATCATCAATCAAAGTCTTTTGAAAACCATAAGGCTTTCGTTGACCTTCAATCGGGAAAACTAACACCGGTCAAATAAGCACCGGAAAAAAGGTCTGGGAAAAGAGGCGGAGGCGATGCTGAACGCGGCAGCCATCGAATACCGCGAGGCCCTCATCGGGGCCGAGTCTCATTTGCCGAGGAAATGAAGGAGAAACCATTATGCCCCCCACCCATTGACCCAAAAGTAATTCCTTCTATTGCGCAGCCCCTGCTTTCATGGGCCCTGCAAGTGATCTCTCCCTCTTCGCTCTCGGCGAGTCCCATTGCACAGGCCGGCGTGGACACTGTGGGTCAAGCCCTCGGATGGCTGCCTCCTCCCACGGTGATCTCGAATTCATCTGCCAAGTCTCTCCTGCAAAGCTCTCCCGTCGCCCTTGCCAGCGGGGCGATCGCCCTGAAGACACTGCTCTTCACGGAGGCCGGCGCCGCATTGGCCATGGCGCCCGTTGTCAGTAGCAGCCTCATCGGCCTGGCGTTCCTCGTCGGAGTCGCCATCGGAACCGGCATCGATTACGGCGTCGGCGCCATTCTGAACGATGGGAAAATCGATACGGCGTCGGAATGGCTCGCGACGAAGTGGGCGGAGGCCTTGAGCTTCCCTGTCGACATTCCCATTCGGAATGACAAAGGCCAATGGACGACGGGCTGGAGATACATTCCGTACGACGCCCCCTCGGGCGCACCAACCGATCCCGTCCGATCTCCCGGTCAGCAAGGCTCCCCCATCACCGCTCCCTCAGTTCCTTCCACGGAGGAGATGGAGATGAAGAGAAAGAAAGAAGAGACGATCGGGGATCGTCCGGAGAGTCATGAAACACTGGAAGTTTCGTCTCCGAAAACCCTGCTTGAACAATTGACCGAAGACATTCTAAAAAATCCTGACGATCAAACAACCTGGCAAATCCTGGCGGATTACTTGTCCGAACACGGAGATCCTCAGAGGGGAGAACTCATTCTCTTGGAAGATAAAATTGCTCAAACGGGAGATCCACAAAAGAGGGCTGTCCTTGAAAAACGAAAAGCGGAGCTGGAGATGAGCTTAACAGGGGCATTGTTAAAAAAATGGCAGATAGGAGATTCGGAAATTCAATTTACTTGGAAACGAGGTTATTTAGAATCCATCTCTGCGGATCATCCCTCGTGGACTTCCCTTGATTACCGGAAACTCTTAGACGTTCTCATTCAGTCCGAGGACTCGAGATTTTTGGGCAAATTGTGGATAGTGCCACAAAGCCCACAAGGCCGTAACGACTGCATACTTTTTAGTTCGGCCCTTATCGAATCGTCCCATCCTCAATTTCTTCATAAAGTTTACCTAGAAGCCTCAATATGCCTATCATGTGCATATATAACTACATAATGAGATGCTCATATTGTAACTATTTTCGTCGTAAATAGTTAATTATTATTTAATTTCAAGCATATAACGATTGGTCGCTCTATTGCTCAATAG
>Ga0315281_10015202_pt1 | contig 10328 bp, 8 predicted proteins | sample YL17G07_0_MG_FD_204540 | JGI IMG/M metagenome (GOLD analysis project Ga0315281, IMG submission 204540) | Sediment microbial communities from Yellowstone Lake, YNP, Wyoming, USA - YL17G07_0 | ecosystem: Environmental > Aquatic > Freshwater > Lake > Sediment | place: USA: Wyoming | collected...
GAAAGCCTCGATTTCGAACGCGCGGCGATGGTCCGCGACCAGCTCCGGGCGATCGAGCGCACGGTCGAACGGCAGGCCGTGCAGACGACGAAGAAGGAGGACGTCGACATCTTCGGGCTGCACCAGGCGGGCGACCAGGCGTGCGTCCAGGTCTACTTCATCCGCGGGACGCAGATGATCGGCCGCGACAGCTTCATGCTCGAAGGCACGACCGGGGAGTCCGACGAGTCCGTGCTCGGCAGCTTCTTGCAGCAGTACTACGAGAGCGCACAGTACATCCCGAAGCTCGTGGTCATCCCCGCCGAGCCGCCGGAGCGCGCTGACCTCGAAGCGATGCTGACCGGGCGGCGCGGCGCAGCGGTTGAGATCCGGCTGCCGGAGCGGGGCGAAAAGAAGCGGCTCGTAGCCATGGCCAGCGACAACGCCCGCGAGGCCCTCGAGATGATGCGCGTCCGTTGGCTGGCCGACACGGCAAAGACGACCCAGGCGCTCGACCAGCTCCGGGAGGAGTTGGCCCTGCCGGAGGTCCCGCACCGGATCGAGTGCTACGACAACTCCAACATCCAGGGCACCAGCCCCGTGTCGAGCATGGTCGTGTTCATCGATGGCAAGCCGGCCCCGAGCGAGTACCGCCGCTTCAAAGTCAAAACCGTCGTGGGCGCCGACGACTTCGCGACGATGCAGGAGATCCTCCGCCGCCGGTTCAAACGCACCGCAACAGGGCGCGCGGAGGCCACTCAGTCCTCAATCCTCAGTCCTCAGTCCTCCGAGGACTGGCCCGTGCCCGACCTGGTCATCATCGATGGCGGGAAGGGGCAGCTCAGTGCGGCGGTGCAGGTGATGCGCGAACTCGGCGTGTACGAGATCCCGACGGTCGGCCTCGCGAAACGCTTCGAAGAGCTGTTCGTGCCCGATGAGGACGAACCGGTGGTGCTCCCGCGCGGGTCGGAGGCGCTCTACCTGGTGCAGCGTGTCCGCGACGAGGCGCACCGCTTCGCGATCACCTTCCACCGTCAGGTGCGCGGCAAGGCCGCAACGCAGAGCGCGCTCGATTCGATCCCCGGCATCGGGCCGCGCCGCAAGAAGGCCCTGCTGAGGAAGTTCGGGTCGGTGAAGGCGATCCGTGAAGCGCCAGTGGAGGAAGTCGCGAGCACCGTCGGCTTCACCCGCGCCCTCGCGGAGAAGGTGAAGGAGCTGATCTAGGACTCAGGACTGAGCACTTGGCACTCCTCACCGAGCCCGCAGCGGTGCCCCGCCAAGATGGGCGCCCGCATCAACGATTAGGAACTCGCCCGTGATGTGGTCGGTGCCATCGATGAAGAAGACGGCGGCCTGGGCCATGTCTTCGGGGGTGCCCGCGCGTTGGAGGGGAGTTGAGCGCTCCTGCCCGGCCACGGCGGCTTCATAGGCGGCGTCACCCATGCCCCCGCGGAGCCAGCGCCCCTGGATGAAGCCCGGGCAGATGGTGTTCACGCGGATCTCAGGGCCGAGGGCGCGAGCGAGCGAGAGCGTCATCGTGTTGAGCGCGCCCTTGGAGGCGGTGTAAGCGATCGAGCTGCCCACGCCCATGACACCCGCCACGGAGGATACGTTCACGACCGCGCCACGGCCGGCAGCCTTCATGTGCGGGGTCACGGCGCGGGTCATCTGGAACGGCCCGATCACGTTGACCGCGTAGATGCGCTGAAAGTCGTCGGCGTCGAGGCCTTCGAGGTTGGCGTGGTTCACGAACTGAGTGGTGCCGGCGTTGTTGAGCAAAGCATCGACGCGGCCCCACTTCGCCATGGTCTCGGCGACCATGCGGCGGCAGTCAGCGTCCTTCGAAACGTCCGCCTGGCAAAGGAGCGTCTGGACGCCCAGGGCTTCGCATTCAGCCTGCGTCTCCTTCGCCTCGGCTTCGCTCTTCGTGTAGTTGATAACGACGTTGCAGCCCTTACTCGCGAGCAACTTCGCGGCGGCCGCGCCCACTCCTGTGGCCGAGCCCGTGACGATGGTGACTCCTCCCCGAATATCCATTGCTGGCCCCCTCCCGCGTATTGTGTGTGCGGCAGTCTACATGGCAGGACGATGTCCGCTCACGCGGACTGTCCGGTACACACGCCTCGGATAGACTGCGAGGGATGAAGATGCCCGAACACTTTTCGGTTGGCGTCGAGGTTGGCGCGGAAGGCTACAGCGCCGCCTGGTGCTTCGAACTTCCCGGTTGCTATGCGCTGGTGCCGCCCGGTGCGGATGTTGTCGCCCGGACGAAGCTCGCGATCCTCGAATTCATGGTCTGGTCGCACAACCGCTCAGCTGATCGGATCGACCTCGACCATGGCGCGATCGAAGTCGTGCAGACGGTGACGAGCGGCGTGCCTATCCGCGCCGGCGCGAGTTCCGCCTTCTTCGCGCACGATATCGAGCCGCCGAACGGCAAAGAGTTCCCGATGTGGGCGAACGCCCACGACCTTGCGATGGACGAATTCCGGGCGTTCGCGCAGGACCTCCCGCAGGGCTTGCTGGAGATGCGGCTCGAAGGCCAGGCGCAGACGATGCTCGATGTCCTCGTGCACACGGCGAAAGCCGAGCGGGCCTTCGCCAATCAGCTGGTGCCAGGCCATTCGGGCGAGCCGAAGCCGGGCGCCGATGGCGCGCTGCGGTTCCTCGGCGACACCCACGCGCTGCTGCAACAGGTGGTGTGCGATGTGCCGGGCGCGATGCGGGTACGACGTGAGGCGCCGAACGGCGAGGGCGGAGAGGATTGGTCGGTGCGAAAGGCCATGCGCCGGTCGATCCAGCACCTGCGCTACCACGCCTGGGCGCTGCGCCGCTCCATCAGCGGCATCTGGGTCGAATAACCCTTCGTTTGACACGAACTTACCGGCGGGAAAACAATCCCATGCGCCATTCGCGCGGAGGAGTTGCAGGGATGAAGGCAGCTGTTATGTACGGGGTTGGACAACCCCTTGTTATCGAAAACGTCGAAGTCGATGAGCCCCGCGCGGGCGAAGTCCTGATCAAGACCGGCGCCAGCGGCGTCTGCCATTCGGACCTCCATTTCATGGAGGGCTCCTACCCAACGCAGGTCCCGATCGTGCTCGGCCACGAATCGGCCGGCGTCGTCGAAAAGGTCGGCGAAGGTGTGCGCAAGGTGAAGCCCGGCGACCGCGTTGTCGTCGCCTTCGTTTCCTCCTGTGGCTTCTGCGACAACTGCGTGCAGGGCAAGCCCTACATCTGCAACGCCAGCGCCACCCTCGGCCGCGGCGACCGCCTCAAGCTGAACGGCAAGCCGATGCCACAGTTCTCCAACATGTCAGCCTTCGCCGAGTACCAGCTGGTGAGCGAGAACGCCTGCGTGCCGATGCCGGATGGCGTGTCGATGGAAGTGGCCGCACTCGTGGGTTGCAGCGTCATGACCGGCGTTGGCGCGGTCTCCAACACGGCGAAGATCCCGGTGGGGGCGACCGTCGCCGTCATCGGCACCGGCGGCGTGGGGCTCAACATCATCCAGGGCGCGGCCCTCGCCGGCGCTTCGAGGATCATCGCCATCGACCTGCTTGAGAATAAGCTCGCGGCCGCGCGCGAATTCGGCGCAACCGATACGGTCGATGCCTCCAAGGGCGACCCGGTTGGGCAGGTCATGGCGATGACCGGCGGCGGCGTCGACTTCGCCTTCGAGGCGATCGGGCTGAGCAAGACCGCCGAGCAGTGCTTCGGCATGATCAAGCGCGGTGGCCGAGCCGTTGTCGTCGGTATGATCCCGGTCACCCAGCAGGTCACTGTGCCGGGCGTCGGCTTCCTCATGGAAAAGGGGATCATCGGGAGCTTCTACGGTTCCACCCGCCAGACGCACGACATGCCCTGGCTCATGGAACTCTACCGCCAGAAGCGTCTGAAGATCGATGAACTGATCTCGCGCCGGTACAAGCTGGAACAGATCAACGAGGCCTACGCGGCTTTGAAGAACGGCGAAGTGAACCGCAGCGTCATCACCTTCTAGTCCGGTTACGAACGACGCTCAAGTAGAGAAGGGCTCCCCGTTGGGGAGCCCTTCTTAGTTTCGGCCGCCAGCGTACTGACCTGTTGGTGGGATGTTGCGGTTAGTCTTTGGAGCAGCTCATCACAGGGTCGTAGTCGGGGATCTCGCCGATCTTCTCGCTCGGCTGGATCCAGGCGACCTTCCCGTCCTTGCCCACTACCACCACCACGCGGTTCGCGATCCCGCGTGATTCGATCAGCACGCCGTAATCGCGGGCGGTGGCGCCGTGTGGGTTGAAGTCGCTCAGGAGCGGCATGGTGACGCCCAGTTCCTTCTTCCATGCCGCGAGAGACCACGCGTGGTCGCAGGAAATGACCACGGGGATGGCTCCCTGCGCCTCGAACTCGGCAGCTTTCTGCTGGATGAGGGGAAGCTGGACGCTGCATACCCCTGAGAACGCCACGGGCACAAAGTTAATAACCACCGCATTCTTGCCGCGGTAGTCGCTGAGCTTGAATTTTTCGCCCATCGGGTTGGAGGGGAGTTCGAAATCGGGGGCAGGGTCGCCCACCTTGAGAGTCGCAGTTTCAGCCAAAAGAACCTCTTACGTGTTGTGAATGACATTTCGATCGTAGGCGGTTCGGTGCGAAGTTCTCAACCCGCGCCGGGTGCCGCTCCGCGCGGACGAGACCCCTCGCCCGCGGGCCGGTAGAATCCGCCGCGTGACCGACCTGCCGCTCGCCGGGATCCGCGTCTGCGACTTCACCTGGATCATCGCTGGGCCCACGGCGACGCGTGTGCTGGCCGATTTCGGGGCTGAGGTGATCCGCGTTGAGCACGCCCAGCACGCCGACGGCATCCGCCTGGGGCGGCCGATTACGGGCGACACGCCGACGCTCAACAACTCCGGCTACTTCAACTACTTCAACCGCAACAAGCGCAGCATCCTCCTGAACGCCCGCCACCCCGATGGGATGGAGGTGCTCAAGAAGCTGATCGCGAAGTGCGATGTGGTCGTGGAGAACTTCTCGAGCCGGATCATGGAGTCGTGGGGTCTGAGCTACGAAGAGCTGAGAGCGATCCGGCCGGACGTGATCTACTGCTCGGTCTCCGGGTTCGGACACAGCGGGCGAGACCGTGACTTCACCACCTGGGGGCCCACCGCACAGGCGCTTTCGGGGCTGACGTTCATGTCGGGGCTGCCCGGGAAACCGCCCGCCGGCTGGGGCTACAGCTACATGGACCACACGGCCGGCTACTACGCCGCGAACGCGATCATGATGGCGATCCACCATCGCAACCGCACGGGCGAAGGCCAGCACATCGACATTTCGCAGGTGGAAGCGGGCATCGTCCTGACCGGCCCGGCGATCCTCGACTACACCGTCAACGGCCGGAGCTGGCGACGACCGGGCAATCCCCCGGGCAACCGCGCGTGGGAGCCTGCGGTCGCGCCCCACAACACCTATCGCTGCACCGGCGACGACCGCTGGATCGCCATCGCCGTGATGAACGACGCCGAATGGCAGGCGCTGGGTAGGGCTCTCGACGAGCCGGCCTGGGCGCTTGATACGCGCTTCGCAACGAACGCGGGCCGCATTGCTCACCAGGACGAGATCGACGGACACCTTGGAGCATGGGCGGCGGAGCGAAACGACTACGACGTGATGACCTTGCTCCAGGCGGCGGGGGTGCGGGCAGGCGTCGTACAGAAGGCCAGTGATCGCTTTGACCGTGACCCGCAGCTCGCGGTACGTGACTGGTGGCACACCATGCCCCATCCAGAAATGGGCGATTGCGACTTCGATGGCATCCTGCCGAAGCTCTCCGTTTCGCCGGGCCAGATGCGCAAGTCCGCGCCGCTGATCGGCGAGGATACCCACGAGGTTTGCACGGAGATCATCGGCATGAGCGATGAGGAGTTCGCAGAGAACGACGCGCTTGGGGTGTTCATGTGAGCGGGCCCCTCGCGGACCTGCGCGTGGTGGAACTCTGCGACGAACTCGGGCAGCTGGCCGGCAAACTCCTCGCGGACATGGGCGCGGACGTCATTAAGGTCGAACCCCCCGGCGGTTCGTCGGCGCGCCGAGTTGGCCCCTTCGCGGGAGACATCGCCGGGCCGAACCGCTCGCTCAACTTCTGGTACCACAACACGAACAAGCGCTCGGTCGTGCTCGATCTGGATCGGAGCGAGGCTGACCGCGCGGCCTTTCGTGACCTCGTCGCAAGCGCCAACGTCGTCCTCGAAGACCGCGAGCCGGGGAACCTCGCGGCGCTCGGGCTCGGCTACGACGCGCTCGCGGCGATCCGGCCGGACCTGGTTATGTGCTCGATCACCCCATTCGGGCAAACCGGACCCTGGGCGCACTACCGGTCGTCGGACCTCGTGGCGCTGGCGCTCGGCGGCCCGATGTCGGTGAACGGCTACGACCCGGGCGACGCCGAAGACGCGCCGCCAATCCGCGGACACGGCGACCAGGGTTACAACACCGCCTGCCACTACGCCGCGCACGGCACCCTTGCGGCCGTCCTCTATCGCGACACCACGGGCCGCGGTCAGTACATCGATTGCTCGATGCACGAAGCCCTGAGCTGCACGGTTGAAGTGGCGATGCCCTACTGGCTGTACAAACGCCAGGAGGTCATCCGCCAGACGGGTCGTCACGCTGCCGTAAACCGCACCGAGCCGATGCTTCACACCACGGCCGACGGCGTGACCATCCATACGTTCGGAATCGGCCGCGACAACAGTAGCTGGCGCCAGTTGAAGGAATGGATGCAGTCAAAAGGGTTCGGGCGCCAGTTCGATGACCCGCGTTTCGACGATGCCGCGAACAGGCAGGCGGCGCGTGGCACGCCCGAGTCCAAGGAGATCGCCGAGGAGATCGACCGCTTCTTCGCCGCGCTGCCGGCGGAGGAGGTCTACCGGGGCGGGCAAGAGCGTGACCAGGCGTGGGGTATCGTTCGCTCCCCGGATGAGACGTTGACCGACCCGCACTGGCACGACCGCGGCTTCTTCGTGGAAACCATAGGGGAAGGCGCCAGCGCCCCCGCGGCCATGCCGGGCGCCCCCTACATCTTCAGCGCGACCCCGTGGGAACTGCGCCGGCCGGCCCCGAAGTTGGGTGAACATACGGCCGAGGTCATGGCCGAACTGGCCGAGGGCTGATCGGCGAAACCTGCTCTTTACGCCGGGGAAACCTGTTCGAAATCGAAGCACGCGAAACTGCGCCTGTGAGTGAGGTTCCCGCGCGACCACCCCTGGGCGTACGGGAGAACGGCCTCACCCTCCGCGCCCCTCGGTGGCGCTTCCAGTCCCTCGGAAGCGGCCGCCCGCCTGGGGCCGCCATGCTGTCCCGGCGGCCCCAGGCACAACCCCTCGAACCTCGATTGTGAACGTTTCGCATCGTGCGCGCGCAGCCGCGGCGGCCGTGGCTATCCTCTTTCGTGGGCCCATCCGTTAGCCGCGTGAATCGCAGGAAGGAAGGTGGCCGCCCAATGGCAAGCATCACTCGTCTGCCCAGGAACGTCACACTGTACGAAGCGGTGCGTACGCAGCCAGGAGCGCTTTCCCGGCTCTCATCGGCCGGGGTCAGCCCGGAGTATTTCGACTACCGGCTTTGCGATGCCGCGCGGGCGCTCCACATCCCCGTGGAGCGGCTGACCGCGCTGATCGCAGCACAGCCAGACGACGGCAGCGCCCCGCAGTAACGACCGGCCCTGCCTACGGAGTCAGCGCCTTCGTGTCGCGCTCCATGGTCAGCCGGGCAAGGATCTCCGTGAGCGGCATCGCCCCGAGGTCGCCGCCGCCACGAACACGTACGGCAGCGGCCTTCGCTTCGGCCTCACGGTCCCCCACCACGAGCATGTACGGCACCTTTTTCAGCTGCGCGTCGCGGATCTTGCCCTGCATCCGCTCGTTGCGGGAATCGACGGTGACCCGCAGCTTCGCGGCGCGCAGCGTCTTCGCCACCTCTTCGGCGTAGGCAACGTGGCGGTCGGCGATGGGGATGACGACCGCCTGCGTGGGGGACAGCCAGAGGGGGAAGTTGCCTTCGTACTCCTCGATGAGCAGCGCGACCATCCGCTCCGCGGTCGAGAGGACGCCCCGGTGGACGACGATCGGCTGGTGGCGTTCGCCATCCTCCCCGACGTATTCGAGCTTGAACTGGTTCGGCAGGTGGAAGTCCACCTGGATGGTGACCAGGGTTTCATCCTTCCCGGCGGCCGTCTCGAACTCGACGTCGATCTTCGGGCCGTAGAAGGCAGCTTCGCCCTTCGCTTCATGGAACGGCAGGCCGACACGGTTCAGGACATCACGGAGGAGCGCTTCGCCCTTTTCCCACATCGGAGGGTTGTAGACGTACTTCTCCTTGTCGTCGGGGTCGCCCAGGGAGAGGCGATAGGAGTACTTCTTGAGCCCGAGGATGCCGTAGACCTCCTCCATCAGGCGGAGGACGCCTTCGACCTCGTCAGCGACCTGGGCGGTATCCGTGCAGAAAATGTGCGAGTCGTTGAGCGCCATGATGCGGACGCGGCTCATCCCCGTGAGCTGGCCGGACTTTTCCCAGCGGTGCATGTTGCCGATCTCGGCGATGCGGAGGGGCAGGTCGCGGTAGGAGTGCTGACCGTTCGCGAAGATCATCATGTGGTGGGGGCAGTTCATCGGACGAAGGACGTACTCCTCGCCGTCGCGCTCCATCACCGGGTACATCGCTTCCTGGTAGTGGTCCCAGTGACCAGAGATCTTGTACAGCTCCGACTTCGCGACATTCGGCGTCATGACGTGCTGATAGCCGCGTTCGATTTCGAGGTCGACGATCCAGCGTTCGAGTTCGCGGCGAATAGTCGCCCCGGCGGGGAGCCAGATCACATGCCCCGGCCCCACTTCGTCGTAGAGGGCGAAGAGGTCGAGCTCACGGCCGATGCGGCGGTGGTCGCGGCGGCGTGCGTCTTCAAGCTGCTGTTCGTAGGCGGCGAGCTCTTCGGGCGTCTCAAAGAGCGCACCGTAGATGCGCTGGAGTTGGGGGTTCTTTTCGCTGCCGCGCCAGTAGGCCCCGGCGATGCTCATGAGCTTGAATACGCCGATTTCGCTCGTGTCGTTCACATGGCCGCCGCGGCAGAGGTCGGTGAAGCCCGCGTGCGTGCACTGGGTGACGTTGCCCTCGTCGAGGTCCTTGAGGAGGTCGAGCTTGAACTCCTGCTTGCTCCAGCGCTTCGCCGCCTCGGCCTTCGTCAGCGAGGACATGACAAAGGGGTGCTTGCGCGCGACGGACTTGCGCATGCGCTCTTCGAGCCAGACGAGGTCTTCGTTCGTGAGGCCGCGAGGCAGGCGGAAGTCGTAGTAGAAGCCGGTATCGATCGGCGGGCCAATGCCGAGTTCTGCTTCCGGCATCAGTTCCACCATCGCTTCGGCGAGGATGTGGGCGGCGGAGTGGCGCATACGGTTCAGGCGCTCGTCTTTGGGGAGAGCGGCGAGGTTGACGTGGGATTCGGGCGATTCGGGCATCGGGAGTTCCTTCTGGCTGTTAGCCGTTAGCTGTTAGCTGTTAGCTGTCGGATTTCCGGGTCGGCGAAGCCCTCCGCGGGCCGAATAGTCCGGGGCGCGACCACACCGACAAGCGGCGATGACTGCGTGTGCGTCGTATTCGGTCGCATTTCGAACCTCCGTGCCAATGGCCAAGAGCCAACGGCCAATGGCTTAAACAAAAACGCCCCGTCCCTACCGGGACGAAGGCGCGCTTCGTGGTTCCACCCGAGTTCCCGCGGCGCGAAGCGCCGGCGGCTCACTTGCGGCCGCTAACGGGGCCATCCGTGCGCGCCTATCGCGTGGGCGATTCGGGCGCAGGCTCGCGGGTGGTTTTCGTCCGTCCTGGTGTCGCGCTTTCAGCCGGTGGCGCGACTCTCTGGCTGGGGTCGAACGGACTACTCGTCCCGGTCAAAGCCGGTATCTCTTCAGTTGTTGAGACGACTATAGCACAGCGCCGTTGGCCGCTTGGCTGGCGGTTGGGTATGCTGAGCGTCCCCGCGTGGGCGGTTAGCTCAGTTGGTTAGAGCGCGTCGTTGACATCGACGAGGTCACTGGTTCGAATCCAGTATCGCCCACCATCCACCTTCTTACCGCGGCAATGACTTGTATCGAGGCTGAGCATCCTCCCGCCGGGGCGTGCCCGACGGAAGGACTCACTGACGCTTCTCGCTAGCGGCCGGCCCGAGTCTGCTTGAGCAAGAACTGCAGGACGACCGAGGTGGTGTTGATCGCGGGGTCGGCGAGGTCCCCGGCGCCACAGAGCGCACCCCACCAGCAGAACCCGCCGCCCTGGACGGACACAAGCACCACTTCGCTCCCAGCCTTGCAGGGGGAGTA
>Ga0315281_10015203_pt1 | contig 10328 bp, 8 predicted proteins | sample YL17G07_0_MG_FD_204540 | JGI IMG/M metagenome (GOLD analysis project Ga0315281, IMG submission 204540) | Sediment microbial communities from Yellowstone Lake, YNP, Wyoming, USA - YL17G07_0 | ecosystem: Environmental > Aquatic > Freshwater > Lake > Sediment | place: USA: Wyoming | collected...
CGTCCCCTCACCTTAATCCTCTCCCGCAAGGGGAGAGGAAACATGAATGGGATAAATTCTTGTTGTATTATCAATGCAAAAACCTTAACTAAACGGCATTGGTTCTAAACCGGAGTACTGTTCTTACGAGTACGACTTCCTTTTCATGAAAAAGATTCTGTTTCCACTTTTGATGTTGTTTGCCTGTCGTGCGTACGGTGCAGGAGGTACGGTGAACCAGTTTACACTTTCAAACGGGCTCAAAGTGATCCATACGGAAATTACCACAAACCCGCTGGTGACGGTTCAGCTTTTCGCCCGTGCGGGGGCGATTCATGAACGGGAGAGCGAGGCGGGCATTGCCGGGTTTACCCAGTCCCTGCTCGTCCAGGGCACTAAAACCAGGAGCGCCGAACAGTTGTCCCGCGAAATTGAAGACGTCGGCGGCACTTTTTCGTCCGATGCCGAGCACGATTACATCAGTATGGGAATATCCCTTCTGGACAGCTCCTTCCCGAAAGCCATGGAGCTTGTCGCCGATATCTCTTCCAACCCGTCATTCCCCGAACGGGAGATCGAAAAAGAACGCTCAAATGCCCTGGCGGCGATCAAGGGCCGGCAGGACCAGATATTTTGTGTCGCCCATGACACCTTTACAGACGCTTTCTACGGCAGTCATCCGTACGCCTGGCCCGACCTGGGTAAAGCAGAAACCGTGGCAAAATTCTCACGCGCCGATTGCGTCCGCTGGCATGACACCTATTACGTAACCGGGAATATGCTGCTGGTGATCGCAGGGAATGTCCCGCTTGAACGTGCGCGGAAATGCGCCGAACAGTACTTTGCTCAGTGTCCCCGCGGCGCCAATATCCCGGCCATCCCGGAAGCGGCGGCTCCGGCGGCGCGCAACATCGTCGTACCCACCAAAAAGTTCCAGCAGGCCTACATCATGACCGGATTTCCGGCGCCTGACCTTAACAGCCCTGATTTTCCGACGATTAAACTCATCAACGCTCTTCTCGGCAGCCGGATGAGCGGTCGTCTTTTCACTGAACTGCGCGAAAAACAGAGCCTGGGCTACGAAGTCAATTCTTTCTATCCCTCACGCATCGCGCTCAGCCGCTTCGTTATCTATCTTGGCCTTGAAAAAAAGAACCTCGAAAAGGCAAAAGAGGGCATCGCGCGAATCCTTGCGGATCTGAAGAATACGCCGGTCAGCGAGAAAGAACTTGAGGAAACGAAAAACTTCATCCGTGGTATCTATCTGTTTGATCATCAAACGATAGGGCGGCAGGCGTGGAATCTCGGTTTCTGGGAAAGCGTCGGGCGCGGATCGGCATATGACAGGAAATATCTTGACGAACTGATGGCCGTATCATCAGCCGATATTCAGAAAGCGGCACGACGCTACTTTGCAGACAATTATGTGCAGATCGAAATTGTACCGCAGTAAACGGTGGACAGAGTACTCCCGTTTATAAGGGAGTCGTACTTTTAAGAACAGTACTCCGGTTTTGAACAATCTAAGGAAGTCGTACCCGCAAGAGCGGGTACTCCACGTATAATAAAGGAAGTCGTACCCGCAAGAGCGGGTACTCCACGTATAGTAAAGGAAGTCGTAGGGGCAGGTTTACCTGCCCGCATTCGTTCTCTGTTTTAGAACGGGCAGCTAAAGCTGCCCCTACGAAACGAAATCACGACACGTCCGGGGATACACGTAGTACATTGTTAAGTTAATTCTTGGTGGTTTTTTGTAGGGACTGTTCCCCGAACAGTCCGGCCGTTTGACGGCATAAAGCGGCGCGTTCGGGGAACGCGCCCTACCTTGCACTATTGAAATTTTACTTAACAGAGTAGTAGTTTATTGATAATGATCCGTTACGCTCTCCTCCTCATCTGCATGGTCTTTCTCGGTTGCCAGAAATCCGTACAGCAGGTTGCCCCGGTGCCTTCGGCCCAATCTGTTTCCGGCGACATGTACGTGGCTTCTTCCATCGGAGATGCATCATACCTTAATCCCGTGCTCGCCACCGACAGCGCTTCGGGAGATATAAACGGCCTGCTCTATAACGGCCTCGTCAAATACGACAAAGACCTCCATCTCATCGGCGATCTGGCCGAAAGTTGGGAAATATCCCCGGACAACCTTGCCATAACCTTTCATCTGCGAAAGAACGTCCGCTGGCACGACGGCATTCCTTTTACCGCTGACGACGTCAAATTCACTTACGACAAACTTGTCGACCCGAAGGTCACTACGCCCTACGCCTCTGATTACCTGCTCGTTAAGGAGCTGCGGGTTGTTGACCGCGGCACGATACGCGTGACCTATCGCGAACCGTTCGCTCCGGCGCTGGAGTCCTGGGCAATGGGTATTATCCCGAAGCATGTTTATTCAACCGGCAATTTTAACGTGCATCCGGCCAACCGCCGGCCGGTGGGCACCGGCCCTTTCAAATTCGTCGAGTGGAAAACAGACGAAAAGATCGTGCTCGCATCCAATGCGGATTATTTTGACGGCGCGCCGCCGATAGGCCGTTATGTCTACCGCATCATTCCCGACCAGTCCGTGCAATTCCTTGAACTGCGCAACCAAAGCATCGACGAGATGGGGCTCACGCCCGATCAATGGAAGGCGTACCCCGAGTTTTTCGAGCGTTACAACAAGTTCCGCTACCCGTCATTCACGTACGTCTATCTCGCTTTCAACCTGCTGAACCCGCTGTACCGGGAAAAGAAATTTCGGCAGGCGGTTGCCCACGCCATCGACAAAAGCGAGATCATCAACGGCGTTTTGCTGGGGATGGGGAAAGCGGCTACCGGCCCCTTCCCGCCCCAGTCCTGGGCGTATGATCCTGAGGTGCGGGACTATGACTACGATCCGGCAAAGAGCCGCGCACTGCTCGGCGAACTCGGATGGAAGGACACTAACGGCGACGGCTATCTTGATAAAGGCGGCCGCAATCTGGAGTTTACCATTCTTACCAATCAGGGCAACAAGATCCGCAGCCTGAGCGCTGAGATAATCCAGGCACAGCTGAAGAAAGTCGGGGTAAAGGTCAACGTGCGCATCATTGAATGGAGCGCGTTCGTGCATCAGTTTATAGAAAAGAAGAACTTTGACGCTGTGCTCCTCGGCTGGGGGCTTTCGCGCGATCCCGACCAATACGCCATCTGGCATTCGGATCAGGTCAAAGAGGGCCAATACAATTTTATTTCGTATGCCAATCCGGACGTTGACCGTTTGCTTGAATCCGGACGCCGCACCTTCGACTTTCACCGCCGGCAGGAAATTTACCGCCGCTTGCACCGGATACTCGCCGATGACCTGCCTTACATCTTTCTCTATTATCCCGAATCCCTGCCGGTGGTGCACAAACGTTTCCGCGGCCCGGAAGTCTCTCCCGCAGGACTCGGCTGGAATTTCTTCCGCTGGTGGGTTCCGCGCGGAGAGCAGAAATATATGCTGGAATAGTTTCCCCCTTTAGGTGATAAATTATTTTAGCGGCAATGAGTCTAATGATACATATTGACTCAAAAACGAGTTTGTCATTCCCGGATGCTTTCATCGGGAATGTATGTATGACAACAACTGGATTTCCGCTTACGACGTGCGGGAATGACAACGTTAACAATACGAATTAATCTATATATTGACTTGAAGGAGGAATGTGAAATGAGTTCAATTAAAGGGATGATGAATGGATTATTGTTATTGTCCACACTTTTTATATTCGGTTTTATGGCCGGATGCAAAACTAAAGTGACGGACGAGAAGAGGCGACCAGCGCAGGGGCAAGACATCACTCGACAGTCTCAATTAACGCTCAAAACCGCTGTAGCTGAGGATTATATTCCTTCACAGGGGGAGTACAGTACGGTTAGTCAATGCCCGGTTATGGGAGAGAGAATTGTTGTAGATAAAGATACGCGAGCGGTAAAGTACAAGGGGAAGGCCTACTATCTTTGTTGCCCAAAGTGTGTAGCTGACTTCAAGGCTAACCCGGAACAATACAAATAGCTGTTTCGCCTTATTTATATCTTTCACGAGATATAGAATTTACCCTTGAGGAATATGATCAAAAAGGAAGGGTAACGTTGCTCATATCGCGGCCTGATTTTATTGCCATACCACATTAGTATATTAACAATGATCATCTACTTTATTCGACGTATCTTCCTCCTGCTGCCCGTCTTGCTGGGTATTACAGTGATAACTTTCGGCGTCATGCATCTGGCTCCCGGCAAACCGACCGATGCCATGACCGACATGAATGCCCGCGTTTCGGCGCAGTCCAAGGCAAGGCTCGTCGAATTGTACGGCTTCAACAGGCCCTGGTACGTTCAGTATGGCGGATGGCTCAAGCGTTTTGTGCGGCTTGATTTCGGCAATTCGTTCCGCGACGGGCGCCCGGCGCTCTCCAAGATAGCCGAGCGCCTGCCGGCAACGCTGGTGTTGAACTTCGTTTCACTCGGCCTTATTCTCGTCATCGCCGTTCCCATCGGCGTATATTCCGCCCTGCATCGTAACCGGTTATTCGACCGGGCCATGACGGTTGTTGTCTTTATCGGATTCTCCGTGCCGACCTTCTGGCTGGCATTGCTCCTCATGGTGCTCTTCGGCCTGAAGCTCGGCTGGCTGCCCATCTCCGGCCTCCATTCGCTCAACTACGACGACATGTCGATGGCCGGGAAATTCGTCGATATTGCGCGCCACCTGATGCTTCCGGTCTTCATTTCCGCATTTACGGGGCTTGCCGGCCTTTCACGCTACACCCGCTCCAGCATGCTTGACGTTATCCGCCAGGATTACATCCGGACGGCGTACGCCAAGGGGCTGCCGGAAAGACAGGTCGTAGTCCGCCACGCCGTGCGCAACGCGCTTCTCCCTATCGTTACGATTCTCGGACTGTCGCTTCCCGCGCTCATCGGGGGCGGCTTCATTTTCGAGACGATATTTGCGTACCCCGGCATGGGACGGCTCGGTTACGAGGCGATCATGTCCCGTGATTATCCGGTAGTGATGGCTGTCGGTACGATCGCGGCGATATTAACGCTACTTGGCAATCTGCTTGCGGATCTGACCTATGCCTGGGTTGACCCTCGGATACGGTACAAATAACGAACTACTGCACTGTCCAGTTAATTTTTGTTAGTTTTCTGTAGGGACTGTTCCCCGAACAGTCCGGCCGTTTGACGGCATAAAGCGGCGCGTTCGGGGACCGCGCCCTACGACTTCCTTGGATTTTTATGATGAAGTACCGGCTCTCGCCGGTACGACTTCCTTAGAGCCCGAGATCGCATTTAGGGAATATTCGCATGATACTTTTCTATTTCAACCGCTTTAAGCGCAATAAACTGGCCATGGCAGGGCTCGCTCTTATCGCGGTGCTTTTCGTTATGGCCATTGGTGCGCGCCTGCTTGCGCCGCACGACCCCATCCGGCAGCATCTCGTCGACCGTCTTCATGCGCCCGCCACGCGCTTTCCGCTCGGCACGGACGATCTTGGCCGCGACGTGCTTTCACGCATGATTTACGGCATCCGCATATCCTTGACCGTAGGGTTAGTAGCCGTCGGGATCGCCGTGGGAATCGGCACTATCCTCGGCCTTATAAGCGGTTATTTCGGCGGATGGGCCGACACCTTCGTCATGCGGATCGTCGATATAATGCTGTGTTTCCCGACATTTTTTCTCATACTGCTGGTCATTGCTTTTCTTGAGCCGAATATTTATAATGTCATGATCGTTATCGGTATAACCTCCTGGCCGGGCCTCACGAGGCTGGTGCGGGCGGAAGTTCTTTCGATACGGGAACGCGAGTTCGTCCAGGCGGCGCGGCTTTTAGGGCTTAGCGACGCGCGCATTTTCTTTATCCATCTTCTGCCCAATGTAATTTCGCCCATTATTGTTTCCGCCACCCTGGGCGTCGGCGACGCGATCTTGACGGAATCCGGCCTCTCCTTCCTCGGACTCGGCGTCCAGCCGCCGACACCTTCGTGGGGGCAAATGCTGACAGCCGGCAAAGAATACATCTATTTTGCCTGGTGGCTGTCGCTGTTTCCGGGGCTGGCCATATTGCTTTCCGTTCTCGCCTTTAACCTGTTGGGAGAGGGCCTGCGGGATATATTTGATCCAAGATTGGGTGATAATATTTGAAATCTGACATCTTGAGAATTAACAATCTTTCCGTTGAATACTACCGGCAGGGGCGCATTCTGCAGGCCGTGCGCGACGTTTCCGTAAACCTGCGTGAGGGCGAAACTCTCGCCCTGGTCGGTGAATCCGGTTCGGGAAAAAGCACCCTGGCGCACGCCGTGCTCGGCCTCATTTCGCCCCACGATGGACGCATCACCGCCGGCGCCATCGAATTCGGCGGGAAAGACCTGCTGAAGAATACCCCTGCTGCATGGCAATCCGTCCGCGGAAAAGAGATAGCCATGGTGTTCCAGGATCCGTTCGCATCGTTGAACCCCGTGCTGACCACCGGGGAGCAGATCGGCGAGGCGGTACGCGTTCATTATCCGTCATTCTCTAAAGCAACGTGCCGCGAAAAGGTTATCGCCGCGCTGCGTGAGGTCATGTTCCCCGATCCCGAACGGATATTCGGCGCCTACCCCCACCAGTTATCAGGCGGGCAGCGCCAACGCGTCGTCCTGGCCATGGCGATTGTGAACCGTCCCCGCATTCTGATAGCCGATGAGCCGACAACGGCGCTCGACGTCACCATACAGAAGGAAATACTCGACCTGCTGGACCGTCTAAAAAAGGAACTTGAACTCACGGTTCTGTTAATTACGCACAACCTGCCGCTGGCGAGCGAACGGAGCGAGCGCATCGCCGTCATGTACGCGGGAGAGATCGTTGAAATTAATTGTACGGCCGACATATTCCGGAAGCCGCGTCATCCGTACGCCCGGGCGCTGCTATTGTCCATCCCGCGCCTGACAGCCGATCCGGGCACGCGCTATATCCTTCAGGGGCAGATACCTGATCTCACCTGTCTGCCGCCCGGATGCCCGTTCGCGCCGCGCTGCGCGGATGTCATGGATAAATGCCGGGCGCACGCCGCGCCTGAGATCACCGACGGACACTCTCGCGTGAAATGTTTTGTTCATTCTTACACGGTATAAGAAGCGTTGACGTCGTACTTGTAAGAACAGTACTCCAATCATAAAATCTGAGAAAGTCGTACCCGCAAGAGCGGGTACTCCACGTATAATAAAGGAAGTTGTACTTGTGAGAACAGTACTCTGGTTTAGAACAATCTAAGGAAGTCGTAGGGGCAGGTTTACCTGCCCTCATTCGTTCCATGTTTTACAACGGGCAGCTAAAGCTGCCCCTACGAAACCACAGCGAATATGGACTTACTCAACGTAACCAACGTTTCAAAATCATTCGGTGTTGAACGTGGCATGTTTCGCCGTCGCGCGGGAACCATTGCCGCCGTCAGCAACGTTTCACTGACGCTCGGGCCGGCGCAGGTACTCGGCATTGTGGGGGAATCGGGAAGCGGCAAAACAACCCTCGGCAAGATTATTACCGGACTGCTGCAACCCGACCGCGGCGCGGTGCTCATTGAAGGGAAGAATGTGTTGACGATGCCGAGGGAAGAACGGGCGGCAAAGATACAAATGGTATTCCAGGACCCATTCGCTTCTCTGAACCCCAGGCTGACCATTTCCACCATGCTGTACGAGGCCGCTTCCTTTCATCCCTCGTCGGAACGGGAAAAAGTCGTGGTTGAAACTCTGTCGACAGTCGGGCTTACTTCCGCGGTTCTGGCGTCCTATCCGCACCAGTTCTCCGGCGGCCAGCGCCAGCGTATCGCGATCGCCCGCGCGCTCATCCGCAACCCGGACATTCTCATCGCCGATGAACCCCTGTCTGCGCTGGACCTGTCCGTTCAAAACCAGCTTCTGGAGGTATTCCTCAACCTGAAACTCAAACACGCGCTTGCCATGTTGTTCATAAGCCATGACCTCGCCGTTACCAGTAACCTTGCAGACCGCATGCTCGTCATGAAGGACGGCATTGTCGTCGAGGAAGGCCAGACCGCGCAGATCATCTCCTGCCCGGGAAATGCCTATACGCAAAAACTGCTTGCGGCAGTGCCAATGATAACGACATAAGGAAGTCGTACCTTACAGGTACTCCAATGATAACGACATAAGGAAGTCGTACCTTACAGGTACTCCAATAATAACGACATAAGGAAGTCGTACCTTACAGGTACTCCAATGATAACGACATAAGGAAGTCGTAGGGCGCGATCCCCGTATCGCGCCGTCGTAACAACATTCCAGCTGTCGGCACGTTCGGGGAACGCGCCCTACGACTTCCGAGGAATTTCCAATGGAAAAGCTACTCGCAAAGATCCGAAAACTCGCAGCAAAACAGGACGTTTATATTGTAGGCGGCTGGCTGCGCGATCGTCTCTTGAAACGCGCCAACCGCGATCTCGACCTGGCCGCATCCGGCAGCCCTCTGGCCCTGTCCAAAAAGATCGCACGGAGCCTGCGCGGACGGCTGGTCGTGCTCGATGATGAACATAAGATATACCGGATCGTACTGCGCGGACATCCTGATCTCGATTATATCGACGTTGCCCGCCTTAGAGGCAAGACCATCATGGAAGACCTTGCCAATCGTGATTTCACGATAAATGCCATGGCGCTTGCCGTACCGGACGACGGCATCGTCGATATCAGCCGCCGCGTCGATCCCTTCGGCGGCGGAAAAGACCTCTCCGAAAAAACGGTGCGCATGGTCTCGCCCGGAGCTTTTGCCGATGACCCCCTGCGTCTGCTCCGCGCTTTCCGGCTGGCCGCCGAACTGAACTTCCACATTGAAACGCGGACGCTGCGCCGTATCCGCAAAGATGCCCGTCTCATCAGTCGCAGCGCCGCCGAACGAATCCGGGAGGAGTTTTTCCGTATATTTGCCGTAAATGATTCCGCCGGCTGGATCGCCTGCATGGAAAAGACGGGGATTCTTCAACAGGTCATCCCTGAGATATCCCGAATGAAAACCTCGGCGCGCCGTTTCTACTTTCACCCGCACGGGCTGTGGCAGCACGCGCTGGAAACGCTGAGAAGCCTTGAGGACATCCTGCGGCGTACTGCGAAATTTTTTCCGAAAAACGCAGGGCAGATCGAACGCCATCTCGATGAAACCATTTCTTCGGGGGTGTCCCGCCGCGAGCTGCTCAAACTTATCGCTCTGCTTCACGATGTGGCAAAACCGCGCTGTGCGCGCCGCGTCGGCAATCGCATGCGCTTTCTTGGCCACGAGACGAAGGGCGCGGTTATGGCGGCGGAAATATTCACGCGCCTGCGCATAGGCCGCAAGGAAATCAGGGTTGCCAGGCGTCTTATCGAACACCACATGCGCCCTATCAGCCTCGGGCAGTCTAAAACTACGACGCGACGGGCGGCATTCCGCCTCTTCCGCGACTTAGGCGCCGATGTCCCCGACCTGTTCCTTTTATCGCTGGCCGACTGCTATTCCTATCGTCATTTGAAAACCAGGAAAACCGTTGATCTCAAAACGCAGGAATGCACTGTCCGCAACCTCGTCGCGCTATATTTCGACGAAAAAGAAAAACCGTCCCGCCCAAAGCTGGCCGACGGGCACCTCCTGATGCGGACGTTCGCCCTGCAGCCCGGCCCCCTGATAGGCGCGTTGTTAACCCTGATCACCGAAGCGCAGGATACGGAAAAAATAACTACGCGCGATGAGGCGATGGCGCTTGTCCGCAAGAAGTTGACACCGCTCAAAAAAAGATATAAGATTAAGTAGCGATGCGGGCGTAGTCTAGTGGTAAAACCCCAGCTTCCCAAGCTGGAGATGTGGGTTCGATTCCCATCGCCCGCTATTATTCACTTGACAATTCCCCGTAGCTTGCCGGGATTGTCTGATTACTCCTTCTCCCCTGGCGGGAGAAGGTTGGGATGAGGGGCGGTTTCGACGGCAACTGTCGTTCCCCTCACCAGTTTTCTCTCCCACAAGGGGAGAGGAAACTGGTGATCGATGATAAACACGCAAATCGATTTCAAATTCAAAACGGCTGTCATTCCCGCGAACAGACTGTGTCATAATTGGTGTCGTAGGGGCGGACTTGTCCGCCCGCCATACTTGTATCGACGATAACGGGTGGGCAAGCCCACCCCTACGAAAGTCAAAAAACAGGTTGCGACACAGTCTGGAAGGCGGGAATCCATGAGTTTTCACCGTCGACACCATAAACCAGATTCCCGTTTTCCAGACTGTGTCGTAACCCCTTCTCCCCTTGCGGGAGAAGGCGGGGATGAGGGGACAGACGATAGTCTATCGTCGATACATCACCC
>Ga0315281_10015204_pt1 | contig 10327 bp, 17 predicted proteins | sample YL17G07_0_MG_FD_204540 | JGI IMG/M metagenome (GOLD analysis project Ga0315281, IMG submission 204540) | Sediment microbial communities from Yellowstone Lake, YNP, Wyoming, USA - YL17G07_0 | ecosystem: Environmental > Aquatic > Freshwater > Lake > Sediment | place: USA: Wyoming | collected...
CCGATGCTGGCATCCAGGGCCAACACTTGCTTTTACTTTGGGCAGAAGCAGACCGCCCTAAATCGTACTGTGGTTTGGCTGGCGACTAATGTGGACAACGGCCCACGCACCATTTAACTTCCGACCACCATCAGCAGATAAGTAAAGATTTATGCGTGGGTTTGGGAAAGATTTGCGATTTCTTTACTCGTCCACCCTGACATACCCGCCCCTGCTATCCTTGACCGCTTTGACTTCTTTGCCGTCTTCCGACCAAACCGGATAGATGTGAAGAAACTCCGGCTTCTTATCGTTGGCGTGCGTCATGATCATCACCTGGCCGGTCGCCATATCAACCCGGAACAACCGGCTGCTGACCAGCCTGATCCGTGCTCTGGGTCCAGGGATATCCACCAGCACAGGTTCCAGCTTGCTATTCAGCACCAGCACGCCTTTGCGGGACAGGCTGAAATGATCCAGGAGAGCCGGCATGATCTTTTTGTTGAAGCAGAACACCTCAATAGAGTTGCGAAACTGTTGGGGCTTTTCCACCGCGAGAGGGACAGCGGGGAGGGTGGATTGGACTTGGGTCGTGGTCATTTAGGTTTCCTTTTTTGTTTACGAACGATTTACTTATCAGCGGGAACAAATCAGCCCTACATCATTTTTCTAAATCAAATCCGCCCTACCAGCCGCAGCAACCAACTAAAGCAAAAATCTATCGCCCGCAAACAAACCAGTGTAGCTGCCAACCCAAGCATAAGCAGCATAAGTTGAAGCATCCCGGATCCTTGTGGAAAGATTTAGATTTAGCTTGTGCTACTTATCCTTGCAACTTCTCGATGTTTGCGATGAACTGCTGGCGCATCGGGGGCGCTACACACAACCGGTCCCGATCGCTGCTTACGATGAAATAGCCACTATGCTTCTCAGCAGTCTGGAAACGCTCCAGAAGCAGCTGGATATGCTGCGGCATACATCCCACCGGAAATCTTCCGATCCGCCCCCAGATGCCCCCTCCTTTCGCCTGGAAAGCATCCACCAACGCTGCTCCTGGAGGGCCAGCAGTATCTGGCACCTCTACAGCAATAGCGCCCAAATCTTGAGCTACCAAGCCAGCCACCTCCAATCCAACCGCGTAGAGAGGGCTGATGAGGGTGGGATGTTGGATTTGATACAGTTTCACTGGAAGCTCCTGGGTGGGTAGGTGTGGAGATGATCGATTTTGGAAAAACTTGTGGGTTTTCTGGGTTGACCCACAACCGCCCCATATTAATATGCGGCAACATTTCTCCCCTCCATAGCGGAGCGGACAGGCAGTTGCGCCACCTACGTTGTCCGAAGACAACTTAACCCTCGTTGCAGGTCAAATGCATCGAGAGATTCAAACCCACCTCCAAATCTATCCTGTCAGTCGTACAGAATAAGCCGCATCTCTGCCTCCTTATGGTTTGATTTACGGAGTCTTTGCCGCAGCAACCTCGACCATTTTTTGCAAACAGCCTGCTGTCCAGTTTTTGAAATCGTCCGACACAGCCTGGTTGCACAGCCCGTAGAGTTGGCGGATGCTCCACTTGTATTTCGGATGCTCAGTATATCCCCAAACATCTCCAAAAACATCTGCCGCCCACTCTACAGTTGCCTGCTGCCCCTCATGCTCCAAGTGTGCGTAGAGCCGGCTGGTTTCCCGGAAGTACCCGCCCACACAATGGTGCATCGCTTCACCTTCCTGCGTGAAATCTCCCAATGTGATCAGTGGCCGCCAACCCTCGGGCAACTCATACGGGCTCCAGTTTTTCTTGTGCTGCTGTACTATTTCAGCACTACCCTGTTCAGCCTTGAGCTGGAAAAGCCTGGTGATTTCCTCGTGCCTCCGCTCAGCCTCAGCAGGCTCCGGGATGCCATTAGGCCACACAGGCAGCTCCAAACTATCCTGCTTGGCTCTGCGGATTTCCCTGAAGTAGTTGGTGAGCGTAATGCTGCCTTCCTCGCCAAATCTTCTCCAGTAGTTGAGCCATTGGATTTTGGTGAGCCCGCCAATCATTTTCTGCGTACTATACCAGGTTTTGTGAGCCTGGAGGCTACCCGCTTCCTGCCCCCACCTGATGGCTTTGCGGAGAGGTTTGACCTTGGCCATACCCTCTATATCGTTCCACGTCAAACCATTCGCAGCTTGCGCGTTCAAACTTGGCCAGATCCGCTTGATTGCGTGCTTCCACGGCATTTTGTAGCAGGCAATAACCAAATCCCAGCGGTACCGGAATGGACCAGCCAGCAGGAGCCTGAAGTTGTTGTAGCTCAAACCTTTGAAGTTTTGGACGAACCTGGCCGGATGTTCCTGGTAGGCGGCAAACATCTTGGTGCCAGTCATCAAAAACAACAGGGTCAGCAGGCCCTCTTCCAACCCGGTAGACAGGGCAAGAGATTTGATGTGGGGCGCAAACTCCCGTTCAAGCTTGCGGATGCCGGTAGCTCGCAGGCTGTCGAAGCTGCTGCGCTGCGTACCACGCTTACTACCGACAGCACGGACCTTTATCCATCCGTCCAGATTCCATAAATCAGCAGTACCGAACACGCGTGGAAGCTTTATGGATGGCGAATCAAATACCCACACACCAAGCATCTTACCCATAGGAACCAGCGTGATGCTATTTTGGATTTTTACCGCCTTGCCTACCCCAACCAGCCGGTCAACTTTGTTTTGGATTTCCACTGTGGGCTCCGTGGGTGCGTGAGTGCGTGGGTGCGTGGGTGATTAAATCTACCGCCCTGACCATAAACCCTACGCTGGCTTGACCGTCAGCACCACTTCTTCATCTGGCAGGATGTAGAACAACGATCCGTCGCCCAAGTTGACTGCGTTGAAATCTCCCACTACGGGTGAGATTACGGCAAACTCCGGTGTCTTGACCAGCACGCGACCCTTGAACGCGAACCTGTTTCCCGGCCGAAGATTTTTGAACTTCATCATGTGCCTCCTATACATGTCCTGGTTTGGCTGATAAACCCAAAGCTTAAACCTTGGATTTATCGACCAGATCAGAAATCATCGATCGTGGCTACTTCTTCGTTGTCTTCCAGAACTCCTGCTTGGTGGAGCATCTCGTCCAACTCAATGGCCTGGTCGTCCGTCAAAGCAGTTTGCATCTCACGGACAATCACTTCATCCACTATTACGGCAAGCTTTGTCATTCTATACCCCTACAGCGTTTGCATGGCGTTCCTACGCCATAAGCGCCGTGATTTTGATTTATCTACCAGATCAGAAACCGATTACTTCATTTTCTCGATCTCACCGGCCAACACCCGGATTGTATCGCCCGGCACAAAACTGTATTGCTTGGCCTTCTCGTACAAAAAAGCTACGATCTTGGCCTTTGTGTCAGCGTCAAGAGGCTTCTCTTGTCTTTGCTTTTCAGCGGCCTGCCTCTTCGCACACAGCAGCTCCAGCATCAGGTCAATCCCCTCATCAATATTCCACTGGATGTGATCGTGGATACGGCGTGCCTCGGCCGGGGTGACGGCTCGCTCACTCCCCACGATATCTCGCCAAGCCTGTTCTTCCAGCTTCTTTTTCAGGATGGTTTCAAACTGTCCGGCCATAATGGCTCCTTGTTTCGGTTTGATTTTTACTCTGGATCCACACAAAAATCTTCCCTACAGACCTGATTTCCTGGGCAGATCATACTGCTTACGCACTCCACGCAGTGCCCATCAGCAGAGCATTGCCTGCCACCCATACACTGGTCGTCCGACTCACAGGCTCGTGGGTGTTTACGTGGTGCGTTGTAGCTCCAACCTATGCGGCGGCCAGCCTCCACCACCTCAGACGCAGCCGGATGCTCTACCTTTATCCTGGAGCAAACTCTGCTGGTGCCTGCGGCCATGCCATCTTGTTGGCAATCCCAGCCCTGGGGAGCAGGTTCGTACAAATCTACCGGAAGATTCGGCAGGGTGGTATCGCCCACATCCTCTCTGGCTTCCCAGGCGGTTTCAATCTGCTTGGGCTGAGGAAGCCGGTCGATCAACCCACCAGCTACCTCCACGGTCAACAGGCAAACAAACACCATGCAGGCGGGAAGAACAACCAGCGGAATATGGATTTCTTTCATTGGCGCCTCCAGGGTTTGGTGGTTTGATTTCAAACCTACTCGGCTTTTTGCTTGGTACTACAAACTGTGCCGGTGGCCAGCTCGACTGCCCGTCTGGCCTCACAGAATACACAGCGTCCACAGGGGTTGATTGAACGGGGCTGACGGCAATCCAAATGGCTAGCGTCAGCCAATGCCAGCAACGCATCTGCCATCTTCGAAGCGGTCGAGGCGGTCGATTTTCATTTGGGCTCCTTGGTTTTTGTCTAGCGTCTCACTTGGCGGGAGCATCAGCAGGAGCGGTACGACCTGGCCGCAGCGTTTCCTTGGGACAGGGAGCGTCGTAGTCGATGAAACACTCTCCCGAAACATCGACGTACCGCTGGGTCTCGGCATCCTTGAAGCCATAGCCGTCTGAGTTATGGTTGCTACTCACCTTACCAGTGGAGCAACCATCGTAGATCACACGTCCGCCGGAGTGGCAGGTGATGCGAGCTTTCGAGCCGAGAGCCCCCAGACTTGCCTGTTGTGCGTCGGTACAACCGGCGAGCGCGAAGAGCAATACAAATCCAATCATTTTCATGTTGGCAGTCCTTTGTTTTTTCGTGGCGATTAAACGCCGTAATCTTCAGGTGCCTGGTCTCACTTCGGCAGGCAACCCACGCAGACCGCCCAGACCACCTGGACCCACTCGTTCAAATCCTTGTCAGTGATCGTGGCGTGCCTCCCCTCCCGCTTGTGGCCGAAGATGCAGAAGAAGCTGCCACTGTCCGGCTTGTCGCTGTGGACCTTGGCGGAATCGCAGCAAGTGCAGAAGAACTCCACCCCGCTGAGGTTGGTCAACTTGGAGATTCCGTGAGGGCTGGGCTGGGTGTTGGGGTCGACAACATTGCTGGCGATACCCAACTCGGCAAAGCTCGTCATTTTATGCTCCTGTTTGTTTCTGGTCTTGACAAAATCGTCCATCCTGAGGAGATCAGGACTGCCTACAGCAACTCGATCTGCCCCTCCCACTCCACCAACCCGCCGATTTTCCGCCCCACCTTGGCGCCCAGCCCTCGCCAGTAATCCAGGTACAAATCCAAGCTGATGCTGTCCAGGCTCCCGTACTGCTTGGTTTCGGGCTCGGTGATGGCCAACGCCGTCACTGTGGCAAATCCGCCCTGCAAACCTCCCACACCCAGCATGCGAGCAGCAGCGGCTTTTTCTTTCTTCCCGAACCTGTCGATGGTTCCGGGCGGAAGGGTGATGTCCAACATGGGCCCACTCACCACACCATCAATCACCCGGTCCAGTGGGGCTGCTGTCTTGTCCAACAACCACCCGCCTTCCTCCAGCTTTACCAGCGGGCTTTCCAATCCGCCATCGGTAAACTCTCGGCAGTAGAAGCTGGTGCTGGTTCGGTTGGGGCTGCCACCTCCCCAGGTTGCCGTACCAGTCCCACTCACACCAGCGGGTGCTTTGGTGATCAAAATCAATCGGTCGGTCATGCTATCTCCCTGACGTTTGGTGGCGTTAGGACGCCCTACAGCATTCGCATCAGCAGGTAATGGCCCAGCCCGCCGAGGAAAAATGCCACAGCGTATCCAATACGGATTTTCATTTCAACTCCTTTACCCATCATCCTGTTCGGTCAGGATCTCCCGCTTCAACTTCCTACGTGCAGCACGTCGGGATTTTTTCTTGTTTCCTATCGGGCCACAGCAGGGGCAGGTCCAACCGCCAGGACCACCAACCGGGCACAACTTGCGAAATCGATCCACAAAGCCTCCAGGGCTGGATTGGTCGGGTGATTTGCTTTTGCTGTCGATTTGAATGCGGGGAATAACGGTGGCCCTCGCAACCAAACAGCCCCAGCTTAATCAGGCCGGCCGGGCCACCTCCCGGTCGATTTAATCAGCCCGATTAAACTGGAGCCTTCCTGGCGCGCTACAGGGCCATTACCGCATGATGTGCGTCAGCGCATTACCCCCAAACCACGCTCCCGGCGCCAACACTTCACCCGCAGAAAAATCTCCTGCCGGGTCTCCCTCTGCTTCACCTGGTCCGCTTCACACGCTGCCTTGATCGAAACCGGCCGGTCGATTGATCGACGAACGATTGTCATCTGGCTGCTCTGCCATATTAGCTCAGAATGAAATATTCTGATTTCTAGTAGCCCCACGTAGAGGGTATGGCGCGCTACCTATTCACTGAGCAAGCGGGCACTGAGGATGCCCACCTCCTTTCATACTCATTAGGGAAAATCTATCTATCGAACGATCGGTTTGACGGCGTTCTACCGCGCTTTCTTTTTGATCTGGATCGGGCGCCTCCCCAAAACTATTCCCGCTGCCGCTCTTTGCGCACACCCGCATTGACGTGATTTGTCGACGAACCAAAACCGTCCACCCGGACAATCTTGGCCGTATCACCCCAAAACTCTTCCAGAACCAGTCTTTCCAGATCCGCTTTGGCTGCCTCCAAGGTCGGTTGGATAGAGAACACGCTACTGCCCTCATAGTCAAACCCAACGTAGACAATGAAAATCGGAAATATTCTGCCTCCCTGTATTTGCGTAGAATCGCATTCGTGGCGTTAGGGCGCCATCAAACGCCAGCAAATCTATGGCGCGCTCGAAAAGATTTGAACTTTTGACCTGCCGGGTAGAAGCCGGCCGCTCTGTCCAGGCTGAGCTACGAGCGCACAAATCTACCTCGCACCAAACCAAACCAAACCAAACCAAACCAAACTCCTACCTAATGATTTCCTTCCTGAAATGGATCCAAATCCAAAATCGCCTGCTTCATTGCCAGCGGCGCACGGTACTCCAAACCAGACCCGTAAAAAGAAACGATCTCCCCTTCACAGTAAACCCAACACATACCTCTCTCCTATGGCGTCCTAACGCCGATTTCTGATTTCCTCCCTCAACTCTTCGAGCTCCCTACGCTCCAACCTGCATGACCCACATTCACAGTCGGGCGCCACCTCCCGCTCCTCTTCTGTCAAATCATCCAATGGACAACCCTCGGGCGGACCCTGAGTGCGCCAAGCATCGTAGTTTCGCACAAAATCCTTTTCTAGCGTTAGAACGCCGAAATCGACCGACCGACCGATCGGTAGGTAGTAATAGATTTATCGCCGCATCCACCCTACCTCTCCGGTACCTCTACCACCGGCATCGTGCCCGCTGCCAGGCATGCCAACGCATCCCTCGCGCACTCCTCCGCAAACTCCTCCCAACCCGGCGGGGGACACTGGTCCAAGCTCAACGCTCGCCACTTGCCCGAACCAGACAGCCGACCCAACATCCACACACCGCACGTCACCGAAATGTCCGTACCACCCACAACGTAGGCGGTAAAAACCGTTCGCGGATGACACTCCCCACACGACTGGTTGGGAGGATAGATTTTCTTCTGGATAGTCGGCATGAGAAACCTTTTGTCAAATGGCGTTCAGACGCCGAAATCTACCGATCGCTCTTGCGGTCCTTCTCGACGTTCGCCTGGTTCTTCAGGCTGGCTTCCCGCTCCTGCCTGGTTTTCTTGCCACCAGCCCGGCGCTCTGCTTCCAGCTTGGCATGGGCGCAATGCCTGCAACCATAGCTGTCATCCGAGTTGCCCTCTTCGACGTCGTACTCGTGCTTGTGATCGATCATGCCACCCTCAATAGAAGAAATGATTTTGACGCTGGATGTGGGCCGCCTGCTGGGCTTGTGCGGCCGCCTCCCTTCGCACCCTCGCCGCTTCAACCTGCTCGGTCAAATCAGCCAGACCATCATCGATCTCCCGATCGGTCGGTCGACGCATCCAGATGCCCCCCAGCAGTTGCCAGCCGGCTTCGGTGGAAATCTCCACACACTCCTGGGCGATCGTCGATTCAGGGGCTTCCTGGTGCGTTGCAGCCGCATCCTGCACGGGCAGGCTAGGCAGGCAAATCGGCTTCGGCCTATCCAAACCCGCCAAACTGTTCACCTGCCGCGAAAATCCCCTACAGGCCCGATCCAACGCCACAGACCCACGATTTGATTTCGACATGAGACACACCTCGAGTGTGATTGGGGAAGAAAATCGATCTGAAGGAAAATCGGCAGGAATGGCGATAGGACGCCATACTAACGCCGATTTTGATTTTGGTGGGTCGGGCGGGAGTTGAACCCGCGACCAACGGATTAAAAGTCCGCTGCTCTACCAACTGAGCTACCGACCCACACTTTAACCTTTAGCCGGTTAAACCATAGCCTACCGGGCCACCCCGATAGGCTACAGGAAACCCTAAAGTTGCCGCACTGGAATGCGGATTAACGATAGATTTTCACCAACCCATCACTAGGCGCGGGGTGCGCCCTTCTTCGGCATCGGCTTGCCCGTCCGGGCGCAGTAGGTCTCGATGGTCTCATCCTTCAGGCGCAGCGTCTTCGTCTCCTCACCCACCTTGATCGCTCCCTTGATCGCCAGAGCCGCCGGGGTGGTGCTCTCGCCCAACAGCTTCATCCACTGGTTGTGGTACAGCGTGACCGGGAAGCTCTGGATCCCGAACGCGCTGATAGCGCCCTGCTGCGACACCTTGGCCGACACACCCCCGCCAAACTTCGGCTTCTCCGCGTCCGCCTTCAGCTTGGCGTTCTCCAACTCCAACCGATCCAGCTTTTGCTGGAGCGTCTCTTCCGCAACCGCACCCATGTTGACCGTGGCCGGAGCGGACTTGTTGATCGTGGTCATGCTATCTACCTCTGGGGATATTTTGGCGTCCCCTCGCCCTATTGGCCTCCGAGCAAAATCGCCCGGTTTGTGCCTGGTTGTCGGCCGCCCAAGATCGGGCGGTTAATAATCTATTAAGTCAAAACACACCTAGAGTGCGATTTAACTTAAATCAATCTACCGACAGATGAATGGTGATTCGTATAGGGTTAGTGCGTCATCGCCGGATAAATCCGCCCCACTACTTTCGATAGCTACACCCGATGCTTGGTCCGCATCCCACGGTTCCGCGCATGCCGCAACCAACGGGCCGCAAAATCTAAATCACCATTCATCTGTCGGCTGGATATAGAGCGTGCTAATAGCATTGCCCCATATCCAGCTACAGACTTAGCTCTCCAGTCAGGGTCCCTTGACCTATTAGGGTTCCTTTCCAAAGGACAGACGGGATCCCATGAGGGTCCCGGATTTTTCCTATAGTATTTCCCCTACTGACTAGTCGATAGATTTATCCTACCATACCGGAAATCAGTTGCCAAAGCAAAACACCCCGCTTATAGCAGGGTAGGCAACCAACACCTATGTAGGTAGCACCGATAAATCTCTCTCACTGGCCACCCCAACAGGATTAGGATAGATTTTAGATACAGCTTGTGAAGCCACACCTAACTCTGCCCCATCGAATAAGGTTCCAGCGTTCCCCCCTTTGAGCCTATCTAGCTTGCGTCGCCTGGTTTGGGTAAACTCTGCCGGGTTAAATCTCCCGGTTAAAGCCTACCGCCCAGATCCCGCCAGCTAGGGGAGCGATACCATACTTTTAGCAATCCGGTATGGCGGATTTTATGATGGACGTTGACACAACCGCCGTACACCGGCATCCCTAGTTGCGTTGAGGGTATCGCCTTGTCGGCAACACCTCAGCTTATCCAGCCTATCGGCCAGACTCGCGCGTCTCATATATGACTGTCCACACCGCCGGGCCAAACTTTGGACCCTGCGTTTGCTGCGCTCCCCAGCTTTGCAGCTAGGTAGCCGAGTCTCGCCCCGTTGTGGGCAAAACCGTGTGGACCACAACCGCCGGGGTGCTTCCCGGCAGGCTATCGGATCCGAAGGATGGCAAAACTAGCCGCTAGTTTCACAGACCCGCCAGTAAATCTACCGGACAAGCCTCGGGCTTTAGAGCCGCTTGCGCTGCCCCGCTGCCCCATTCCTCGCGTTCCCGACACCCTATTGGATCCGGCAGAATGCAAAACTTCCCGCTAGTTTCGCGTGCGTTAAACAACGGATCTGGAGCAAACCGACCGATAGATTTTGAGAAGACGGAAGTTTGGGCAAACCGACCGACCGATCGGTCGATTTCCTCCGTCAGCACAGAAAAAGGGGGTATATAATTACCGCAAATCAGCCCAAATCAGTTTTCTTATTCCTGCCTGTGCAGTATCAGCCTAACTGCCCCTATTTTCACACCAAATCGTCTTCTGCCTGGACTCTGTGCGAAATCAATAAAAATCGTACAACCTACGCTCAATCCAGCTCAAACTTTAATAGAAATCATTTGCCATCTAATATCTG
>Ga0315281_10015205_pt1 | contig 10327 bp, 8 predicted proteins | sample YL17G07_0_MG_FD_204540 | JGI IMG/M metagenome (GOLD analysis project Ga0315281, IMG submission 204540) | Sediment microbial communities from Yellowstone Lake, YNP, Wyoming, USA - YL17G07_0 | ecosystem: Environmental > Aquatic > Freshwater > Lake > Sediment | place: USA: Wyoming | collected...
GCACGGTGATCGGGACGCAGACCTCTCGGCCCTGGCCGGACGAACCTGGGACGAGGTCGTGGACGTGTGCGCGTATGTCCCTGGTCAGGTGTGGGCATTGGCCGAAGCGCTCGAGCCGCCGCGCCACTACACGCTCATCTCCTCCCTCTCGGTGCACGACGAGGACCTGCCCGCCGGAGGAAACGAGGACTCACCTCTCTTGCCCATCCCGGCTCCCGACGTGACCGAAGTCACCGACGAAACCTACGGTCCGCTGGAGGTCGCCTGCGAATCCGCCGCCCGCGAGGTGTTCGCGGGGTGCTGCATCATCCGGCCCGGTTATGTCGTCGGAGCCCATGACACCAGCGGACGCTTCACCTCCTGGATCCGGCGGGCGGCCGCCGGAGGCGCCATGCTCGCCCCGGGTTCGCCCGAGGAACCCATGCAGTTCATCGACGCGCGCGACCTCGCCGAGTTCACGCTTGACCGCGCGGCCGCGAGGGACGATGGCGTCTACGGCGTGGTGCGTCCCGTAGGGGATGCAACCACGAGCTCGGTCTTGGACGCGGCCATCGCCGTGTCCGCGTCGGACACGGAACTGGTGTGGGTTGATGCCGGCTTCCTGGTGAGCGCGCTCGGTGACGACATAGGGGCCGCGCTGCCGATGTGGCATCCGCAGTTCCACGGCTCCCATCGCTACGACCCTTCCCGGGCCATCGCGGCAGGGCTCCGCTGTCGTCCGCTCGCCCAGACGGTCGCCGATGTCTACGCGTGGGATCGAGACCAGGGCGGCGTCCCGCTCCAGGCCGGACTCACCCAGGAACGCGAACTGGAGCTGCTGCAACTATGGGCCGGAGCGAAGGGCTGACCTCATGGATGTCGCGATCTCAGGCTCATCGGGGCTGATCGGGACCGCTCTCATCGCAGAGCTCGAACGCGGGGGCCACCGCGTGATCCGGCTGGTAAGACCGGCTAGCAAACCGGCTCCCGACGGCATCCGCTGGGATCCAGAGAAGGGCATGGTCGATGCCGCGGGACTCGAGGGTGTGGGTGCCGTTATCCATCTCGCGGGCGTCCCCATCGGCGATCGCCGTTGGACGCCTTCCTACAAAGAGGCGATCGTCCACTCCCGCGTTGTCGGGACGGACCTTCTGGCTCGAACGGTTGCGGGTCTTCGAACGCCGCCCTCGGTGTTCGCGAGCGCCTCCGCGGTCGGCTACTACGGCAACCGCGGTGAGGAGGTCCTCACCGAAACCTCCGGTCCGGGTGTCGGGTTCCGCACGGATGTCTGCAGCGCCTGGGAAGGTGCCGCCGCCCCTGCGGAGGAGGCCGGGATCCGTCTGGTGATCCTGCGGTCCGGCAACGTGCTGACGAAGCTCGGCGGCGTCCTCCCGTACATGCTCATCCCGTTCCGCCTCGGGCTGGGTGCGAAGTTCGGCGATGGATCGCAGTGGTTCCCGTGGGTCTGCCTGGAGGACGAGGTAGGGGCGATCGTTCACTCGCTCACGCACCCTGAGATCAGCGGGCCGGTCAACATCTGCGCCCCACAGGCCGTTCGCAACGCCGAGTTCACGAAGGCACTCGGTCGCGCGCTCCATCGCCCGACGCCCTGGCGCGCGCCGAAGTTCGCGTTGGCCGTCATCGCCGGCAAGGAACGGGCCGACGAGGTGCTCCTGGGCAGCCAGCGGATCGAACCCGCCGTGCTGAACACCACCGGCTACACCTTCCACGACCCCGAGCTGGAGCCTGCGCTCCGAGGGATCGTCGCGGCGAGCTGACCTCAGACCAGGGAGCTGGACTCGCCGCGCTTGCGGTTGGACCGACGGACCAACACGACGGTTACCAGGATGAGCAGCGTAGAGGCGGTCAGCATCAGGGTGCCGATAGCATCGGCGGCCGGGGTGGGCCCGGTGCGCGCGGCACCGTAGATGTACATCGACACGGTCTGCGTCGAGGCGTCCTTCGACAGTTGGTAGGCGACCACGAAGTCGTCGAGCGAGATCGCGAAGACGATCGCCGCGCTCGCGAAGATCGAGGGGCCGAGCATGGGGATCGTGACGCGTCCCAGGGTGCGTACCGGCGAGGCACCCAGATCCATCGCCGCCTCCTCATACGATCTCCCCAAACTCACCAACCGGGCGCGCACGATGACCACCGGGTAGGCGAGTCCCAGCACCACCAGCCCCACCAACTGGGCCAGAGTTCCCTGACCGATGAACCGGAAGGCGTGGGTTACCAGCAGGAACAGCGACACCGCCAGGATCAACTCCGGCGTGACGAACGAGAACAGCATGAGGAAGTTGGCCCCGCCGGATCCGAAGCCACGCCAGTGATGGATCGAGATGGCGAACGCTACCCCCAGCGGCACCGCGATGATGGCCGTGATCGACGCCAGCTTGAGGCTCTGGAAGATCGCCTGCTGCAGGGCGGGGCTGTGCAGGACCGAGCCGTCGGGATCGCCGGTGTACCAGCGCAGGGAGAACCCCTGCCACTGCGAGACCGACCGGCCCTGGTTGAACGAGAACACCACAGCTTCCACCACCGGGATGAGTGTCCAAAGGACATACCCGATCGCGACGACCCAGAGGAACCTCGTCTGTGCCCAAGGGTTGGCCAGCCTGGCCAAGAAACCCATCCGCCGCGGGGGAGGCGCGCCGATCCCGAGTTCCGCGCTCATGCCAGCCCCTGGGCGGCCGCTCGGTTCGTGCTTCGAAGGTAGTAGAGGATCGGCGGGATCAGCAGGACCAGCAACACCAGGATGAGCGCGGCTCCCCGAGCCACGAAGATGGGTTGGGCCAGGGAGTCGAACACGGAGTTCGCGATCATCCGCGTCCCGGAGGTGTTCGCCAGGAGCTGCTGGGTGAAGTAGTCGCCGAACATCGGCAATCCGCAGATCACGAAGCCGGCCAGGATCCCCTGACGGGACTGGGGAAGCGTGACGCGGAAGAACGTCCTGGCGGGACTCCCGCCCAAGTCCCTGCCCGCCTCGAGCTGGGACGCATGGATCCGATCGAGTGTGGCGAACAGCGGAAGGATCATGTACGGGACATAGCCGTACACGAGCCCCATCACCAACGTGAAGGATCGGCCGGATAACCACGGGAACGGCTTCGAGAGGATGCCGCTCCCGGTGAGGATCTTGTTGATGTAGCCGTCGTCTTCCAGCAGGGAGATCCACGCAAGCATGCGCAGCATGTAGGAGATCCAGAACGGAGCGAAGAACAGGATCAGGAAGAGGCCACGGAACCGACCGGCGCGCCGCGCCAGGAAGTAGGCCACGGGGTAGCCGATCAGCAGGCATAGCCCGGTGGCGATCGCCACGAACACGATCGTGTGGATGAAGGCCGCGTAGTAGAGCCCGTCGGTGTGCGTCAGGTTGGACAACGTGAACGCCATCACGGGCGGGCGCCACTGCAACGGGTTCCACAGCGGCATGGGTTCGCGCAGGATCGCCGTCACGCCACCGAACGTGATGGCCAGTACCACGTAGAACGGGAAGACGAAGAAGACCAGCAGGTAGATGGTTGCCGGCGCAGCGAACGCCTGCCAGAAACCGCGCGGTGACCATGCCCGGCGGTCGGCGAGGTCCGCGCGTCGTTGCGCTCGCCGACCGCCCGGCATCGGTGTCTCCTCCTAGACGCCCGCTTCGAGTTGGGCGTAGGCCGACTGCCACGCGGCATCCTGGTCCGTAGGCAGCTCGAGTTCGCGGAAGCCCGTCTTGAAGTCATCCTCCGTCACGACCGTGGATGACAGGTGCTCCGGCACGACCGCGTTCCCCACCAGCAGGTCAGGTGTGAACGTCTTCAGCGGCATCTGGAATCCGGTCCAGGTGGTGTAGTTGGTGTAGGCGTTCTTCGCGTCCATGACGTAGTTCGCCAGCATGTGGGACAGGACCGGCGCCTTGCCTCCGGAGAGCAGCATGATGCAGTCGTTGTCCACATTGCCGGGAACCCCGGCCGTGTGCCCGGGCCAGTAGTAGGAGAGGTTCAGCGCTTGGTCGCCCTTGGGTAGGAACACGAACGCGTCACTCACGTTCCCCGACCACGACTGGTGGAGATAGGCCTGACCCTTCGGCACGTCCGTGTAGTCGATGTGGTCGAACTGCGCGTTCGTGGCCTGCACGACCTGGGCGATGTCGTCCTTGGCCTGCGCCAAGGTCGCCGCGTCGGCGTTGTTGATGTCGCTGTTCCCCCTCCAGAACATCGCCAGAGAAAGCAGGTCCTGCGCATTGTTGAGCAGGTGTGTCTTATCCTTCGGCGCTCCGTTCCAGAAGATGTCGTAGGGATTCGCCATGCCGGCGATGTCGGCCTTCACGTGGTCGTTCCTCCAGAAGATCCCCGTGTTCCAGAGGGAGTAGGGGAGCGTGAAACGCGACTCCACGTCATAGAACGGGCTCTGGAACTGATCCCAGTAGTTGGCTGCCAGGTTGGGGATGTAGTCCATGTTGACCGGTCGGATGAGGCCTGCGGCGATCGAACGTCCCACGGCCCAGACGTTCATCCCGAACATGATGTCGAATTCACTTTGGCCCGAGTTGATCTTCGCGAGCAGCTTGTCCATGTCGGCGCCTTCGGTGATCTCGACCTTGCAGTTGTTCTCCCTCTCGAACGCTTTGATGACCGAGGGGGCGAGGTAATACGGCCACGTCAAGACTCGAACGGTGGCGCCGGTTTCCGCGGGCAGGCCGCTGTCGATGACCGGGTTGTCGGACTGGATCGTCCAGGTGACCGGCGCCTCGATGCGCGCGAGGGGATAGTCCGCGCCGGCGATCCCGCCCGTGCCGTACGGGTTGACTCCGCCGCTGCCGGAGGCACCTCCCGTCCCTCCCGTGTTCACCGTGGACTGGGCCCCGCCGCCGCACGCGGCCAAGATGGCCGACATGCCGGGCAGCGCAACCCCCGCCACCGCAGCCCTACGGAGGAAGTCTCGCCTGGAAAGGTGAGGGCGTTCGTTCGGGTGACTCATATGCGCGTTCCCCTCTCGTGGTCGGACATGTTGTTCGTCTACCTACACCTACGGTGGCGCTCACGCAAACGCTTCAGCGATCCCCGGGTCAGCCGAGTTGCGGTTTCACGAACTGGAGGATAAGGCTCCCCGCAACGATGAAGAGCCCTCCGAAGCAGGTGATCCAGAATCCGAGACCGGGCGTAACGGTCACTCCCGAGGTGGTCGCGGCGAGCTTCACGACGGCGTCGATCCCCGTCCACCGGTCATAGATGGCCCATACGACGAACACGCCCGACAGGATGGGAAGTGACGTTCGGAATGCTGTTGGCTTGATCGCCGAGTACCCGCGCATGAACGCGAACCCGCAGATGATGAGGAGCCACAGCGCCACGCCGTGCATCCCGTTCACGGAGCGGGTCATGCCAGCGCCGCTGACCGTGATCTCGGCGAGTGGGAGGGACGCGAGCACGATGAGCGCGCCGGCCATCATGAAGACGCCACCCTGCCGGCGGATCCCCGACTCGGGGGCCGCCGCCGATCTCCGTTGGCCGGTAGAGAGCCCCCCGGCCCCGGATGTCGACCCGAAGCCGGGATCACCCCCACTTGGGGGCGGGGGCATGGACGGTGTCCCCGGTGTCGCAGGGGTGGGGTCGAACCGGGGCGTCTCTTCGTCACTCATGCGGGGAGCGTAGGGGCACCACGATGCCAAGGCCAGTACATCTGGGGTACCCGGTAAACTCGTGGGGCCGCGTACCCGCGTGGCGTCCTTCCAGCTCAGGAGCCCTCTACCCCCATGCCTACACGAGATGACATCCGCAACGTGGCCATCGTGGCGCACGTCGACCACGGCAAGACCACCTTGGTGGACGCCATGCTCTGGCAGTCCGGCGCCTTCCGCGAGAACCAGGACGTGAACGAACGCGTCATGGACTCGATGGACCTGGAACGCGAGAAAGGCATCACGATCCTCGCGAAGAACACGGCGGTCCTGCACAGCGGCGTGAAGATCAACATCGTGGACACGCCCGGCCACGCCGACTTCGGCGGAGAGGTCGAACGCGCCCTGACCATGGTCGACGGGGTCATGCTCTTGGTCGATGCCAGCGAGGGCCCCCTTCCGCAGACGCGCTTCGTGCTGCGAAAAGCCCTCGAGTCACGCCTCCCGGTCATCCTGGTGGTGAACAAGGTCGACCGCCCGGATGCCCGCATCCAAGAGGTCGTCCACGAGGTGGAGGAACTCTTCCTGGACCTGGATGCCGACGAACACCAGATCGACTTCCCGATCCTGTACGCCAACGCTCGCGCCGGCCAAGCCGGTCTGAAGCCGGACGAGCTTGCTGATGACCTGGAGCCGTTGTTCAAGACCTTGGTGGAGCACATCCCGGCCCCGTCCTACGAGGACAACCACCCCCTGCAGGCCTTGGTCACCAATCTCGACGCCTCGCCCTACGTGGGACGACTCGCGCTCTGTCGCGTCCGACACGGCCATATCCGTAAAGGGCAGACCGTGGCGTGGTGCCGACTGGGCGGCGGCATCGAGAAGGTGAAGATCACCGAACTGTATGTGACCGACGCACTGGACCGGGTGGACGCGGATGAGGCCGGGCCCGGCGAGATCATCGCCATCGCCGGGATCCCGGAGATCACCATCGGCGAGACGCTCGCAGACGCAGATGACCCCCGCGCCCTTCCGGTCGTGACCGTCGACGAACCCTCCCTGTCCATGACCATCGGCATCAACACCGCTCCGCCGGCCGGCAAGGACGGAGACAAGGTCACCGCGCGACTGGTCAAGGCTCGGCTGGATCAAGAACTCGTCGGCAACGTGAGCATCCGCGTGGAGACACTCGACCGCCCCGACATGTGGGAGGTGCAGGGGCGTGGAGAACTCCAGCTCGCGATCCTGGTGGAGATGATGCGCCGAGAAGGATTCGAACTGACCGTCGGCAAACCCCAGGTGGTTACGAAGACCGAGAACGGCACGCTCATGGAACCGATGGAGCGCGTGGCCATCGACGCGCCGGAGGACTACCTGGGCGTCATCAGTCAGCTGCTGGCACTCCGCAAGGGCCGCATGGAGCACATGGTGAACCACGGCACCGGCTGGATCCGCATGGAGTACCGGGTGCCCGCGCGCGGTCTCATCGGGTTCCGCACCGAGTTCATGACCGAGACACGGGGCACCGGTCAGCTCCATCACGTGTTCGACGGGTATGAGCCTTGGCACGGGGAACTGCGAACCCGTCCTTCCGGCTCGCTGGTTGCCGACCGCACGGGCCTCACCACCAACTTCGCCTTGTTGAACCTCCAGGAACGCGGCGCCATGTTCGTGGGCCCGGGGGAGGACGTCTACGAGGGCATGATCGTCGGCGAGAACGCCAGGGCCGACGACATGGATGTGAACCCCACCAAGGAGAAGCAGCTCACCAACATGCGCAAGGCGAACTCCGAGGAGTTGGTTCGGCTCATCCCGAAGCTCCAGATGAGCCTGGAGCAATCGCTCGAGTTCATCCGCGAGGACGAATGCGTGGAGGTCACGCCCCACAACGTGCGCATCCGCAAGGTCATCCTCAGCGCCCAGGAACGCGTGCGGGCCGGGCGCCGCGGTGGGAAGCCCGCGAAGACATCCTGAGGACTCAGCCCTGCCTGAACCGTGCGGTCAACGGCGGTTCGACCAGGTCGGGCATCCAGTAGTCGATGGTGTGCTCCGCCTCGCCCAGGAGCTGGCGCCTGACCGGCGTCAAGGAATCCCGGAGCTCGGGCTTGACCTCGAGGTCGTCGCGCGTGCGCACCCACCGGAACGTGTAGGCGAAGAAGATCGCCTTGCGCGTGATGTCCGAACGGTTCGGGCTCCGCGCATGCCACAGCCGCCGGTCGAATATCACCGCGTCGCCGGGCTGGGCCAGGACCGGCGTGGCACCGGGGATGTCGTTGGCATCGTCCGCCGGCCGATCGATCTGATTCACCAGGTGCGAGCCCGGCAGCACCTGGAAGTTGCCGCGGCCGGGTTCGCTGAGATCGGTAAGGAAGTAGGCCACCTTCACCGCGATGCGCGGGCGCGGTTCACCTTCGAGATCACGATTGATGATCCCGCCGTCCTGATGCCACATCCACGGCTGGACCACGTCGGGCTCTGGCGGGTGCACGTCCAGGTGGCAGTGAAACATGAAGATATTCGTGCCGAGCAAGTCGACCACCAGCGGCAAGGTATTCGGTGGATCGAGCATCTCCAGGAACTCGGGCTCGCGTCCGCAGAAAGAAAGAAGATGCAACGCTTTCGCGCCGGAGACCGGGCGGTCGGTTCGTTCTTCGTCCCAGATCTTGTCCACCTTGGCGGTGAGCGTCACGACCTGCTCGGGCGGGAGCGCGCCCGGGATACGGACGTAGCCGTCCCGTTCGAACGCCGCTCGCATGGTCTGTACGTCGTTGCCGGTCCCGCGCACGTCGGTGGTCATCCACCTGCCTCCCTATGGTCCGGGGCCCCGATCGGGCGCCCGGCCGTGAGCGGCAAGCCTATGCCTTGCCGCGAAGGTTCGCTATAGGGAAATGGGACCGGCTACGCGCCTGCGCGCGCGTTCGTTCGTTCGCCTGTTTCCTTTACCGCGCGGAACACCGTGTCACCGATGTCGGCAGGGTTGCGAACCGTGTAGTGCCCGAGGGTCTCGATGGCGTCCAACTTGGCCGTCGCGGTGTCCGAGTCGCCCGCGATGACCGCACCGGCGTGGCCCATCCGGCGCCCGCGTGGTGCGGAGACGCCCGCGATGAAGGCCACCATCGGCTTCGTCATGTATTGGGAAGCCCACGCCGCCGCCTCGACCTCCTGCTGGCCACCGATCTCGCCGATCATGACCACGACGTCGGTCTCATCGTCGTTCTCGAACGCCTCGAGGACGGTCTTGAAGTCGGTCCCGTTGACGGGGTCACCGCCGATCCCGACGCAGGTCGACTGACCCAATCCGAGTTTCGTCATCTGACTCACGGCCTCGTAGTTCAGCGTCCCGGAACGCGAGACCACGCCGATCCGGCCCTTGGAGTAGATGTGGCTCGGCATGATCCCCACCTTGCATTCGCCCGGTGTGATGATCCCGGGTGAGTTCGGGCCGATGATCGTGGTGCTTCGGCCGGCCAGGTACCGCTTGGTCCGCACCATGTCCTGTACCGGGACGCCGTCGGCGATGATGACGGCGATATCGATCCCGGCCTCCACCGCCTCCAGTAACGAATCGGTCGCGACCGCCGGAGGGGTGAAGATGCCGGAGACGTTCGCTCCGGTTGCGTCCACGGCCTCGGCCACGCTGTTGAAGACCGGCAGGCCAAGGTGGGTGCTCCCGCCCTTGCCCGGCGTCACACCGCCCACGATCTTCGTGCCGAACCCCATCGCTTCCTCGGCATGGAACGTGGCGTGCTGGCCCGTGAAGCCCTGGATGATGACCTTCGAATCCTTGTCGACGTAGACGCTCATGCGATGGCTCCTTCCTGCTTCTGCGCGCCTGCGGGCGCGGCCAGGCAGGCCACGGCTTTCGCGGCAGCGTCGTCCAGATCCTCGGCCTGGATGAGCGCGAGTCCGCTCTCGTCCAAGATCTTGCGGCCGGCCTCGACGTTCGTCCCGGCCAATCGAACGATCACGGGAACGTTGATCTCCTGGTCGCGCGTCGCTTGGACCACGCCGGCCGCGATCCAGTCGCACCGGTTGATACCGGCGAAGATGTTCACGAGGATCGCCTTCACGTTCGGATCCTTCAGGACGATCCGGAACGCGTTCGCGATCTTCTCGGGGCTGGCGCCGCCACCCACGTCCAGGAAGTTCGCGGGACGACCGTTGTGGTGGACGATCGCATCCATCGTGGCCATGGCCAGACCCGCGCCGTTCACGATGCACCCCACGCTGCCGTCCAGCGCGATGTAGTTCAGTCCGTGCCCGCTCGCTTCGACCTCTTTGGGGTCCTCCTCGTCGAAGTCGCGCAACTCGGCGATCTCGCCTTGGCGGAACAGGGAGTTGTCGTCGAAGCTCATCTTGCAGTCGATCGCCATGAGATCCCCGTCCTCCGTAACGATGAACGGGTTGATCTCGAGCAGCTGGCAGTCCTTGTCGCGGAAGAGTCGATAGATGCGCTTGAGCAGCCGGGTGAACGGGATCGCGCGGTTCGCCAGCCCGATGGTGGTGGCGATCTTGCGGCACTGGAAGTCCAGGAGTCCCACACCGGGGTCCACGTATTCCTTGTGCACCTTCTCGGGGTTGGTTGCCGCGACCTCCTCGATGTCGACGCCCCCCTCGGCGCTAGCGATGATCACGACCTTCTGGCTCACCCGGTCGATGATCAACGAGAGGTAGAACTCGCGTTCGATGCGGCTGGCGCGCTCAACCAAGACACGTTGGATGAGTTGTCCCTCGGGTCCGGTC
>Ga0315281_10015206_pt1 | contig 10326 bp, 4 predicted proteins | sample YL17G07_0_MG_FD_204540 | JGI IMG/M metagenome (GOLD analysis project Ga0315281, IMG submission 204540) | Sediment microbial communities from Yellowstone Lake, YNP, Wyoming, USA - YL17G07_0 | ecosystem: Environmental > Aquatic > Freshwater > Lake > Sediment | place: USA: Wyoming | collected...
CATCGTGGTGGAGATTGGCGGCTATCCCATGGCGTGGGTCGGGTTGGCCGAGGACGATGCGGAAAAAACGGTGCGTTCGGTGGCCAGCGCAGGTTTCGGGAAAGAGTACGTGGATCTGGTCAACGTGACCTGGGGTGAAGGCCACATGAGTGGCGAGGGGCCGGTTGGCACGGCGATCCGGAGTGCCGTGCCGTGCGTGATAGCGGATGTGAATGCCGATCCCGCATTTTCCCCATGGCGCGAGTTGGCCAAGGAGCGCGGTTACCGTTCGGTGGCCGCCCTCCCGCTGGAAGTGGAAGGGCAGATCATCGGGGCGCTTGCCGTGTATGCGCCCGAACCTGATGCTTTCGGGCAAGAGGAGTTAGGGTTGCTGGCAGAACTGACCGCAGATATTGGTTTTGGCATCAAATCGTTGCGGGTGCAATCAGAAAAAACCCGGCTTCTGGCAGCGTTGCACCACTCACATGAGCGCTGGAACCGGATTTTTGAACTCAGTCCGGACCCGACCAGCTTGCGGCGTTTGTCGGACGGCGTCTATCTGGAAGTGAACGATGCATTTTGCCGGGCCTTTGGCCACTCGAGTGAAGAGGTGATCGGGCATGACGCGCTGGAACTGGGGATATGGGTAGATCGCGAAGAATATCAGGCAATGGCGCGCGGTATTGCAGAGCACGGTCAGGTGCATGGGCATGAAATAAGGCTGCGCAGTGGAACGGGAGAAATACGCTGGGCCACTCTATCCGCGACGGCGCTGGATTATGGAGGGGAGCACTGCATACTGGCGGTGAGCCACGACATTACCGAGCGCAAGCGGTCAGCGTTGGTGCTGAGCCAGGCCAAAGACGCGGCGGAACAGGCCAGTCGCGCCAAATCCGAGTTCCTGGCGCGCATGAGTCACGAACTGCGCACGCCGCTGAACGCGATACTGGGCTTTGCGCAATTACTGGAGCACGACCCCAAAGTGCCCCTGGAAGCCGGGCAGCGGGACAGCGTGCAGCATATTATCAAGGGGGGCTGGTATTTACTTCAGTTGATCAACGACGTGCTGGATCTGTCCCGTATCGAAGCCGGGCGCATGACGATCAACACGGAGCCGGTCGAGGTGGGCCGGTTGCTGCGCGACTGCCTGAAACTTGTGGCGCCGGCGGCGGCAGAGAAGCGGGGAATCGTCATGCATAACCAGGTGCCTGAATTGCAGCAACTTTGGGTGAAGGCAGACCCTGTCCGGCTGAAGCAGATTGTACTCAATCTGCTGTCCAACGCTGTCAAATATAATCGGCAAAGCGGTTCAGTAACGCTGGGGATCCAGCAGACGGAAAATGACTTCCTGCGCTTACGTGTTACGGATGAGGGAGAGGGAATTTCAGCGCAGCAGAAAACTCAATTATTTGCGTCTTTCTCGCGGCTGGATGCGGATAAAAAGGGAATCGACGGTACCGGCATCGGACTCTCCATCGCCAAGAACATGGTGGAATTGATGGGCGGCAGAATTGGCCTGGAGAGTGAAGTGGGTAGCGGCAGCACGTTCTGGATCGAACTGCCGCAGGCGTCCGGGCCGACCGCTGGCGACATGGGGGTCGAGATCCAACCGGCTTATGTCACTCCCAATAAAAATGATGCGGCCCCCTGCGTACTCTACATTGACGGCATGCTCCCCAATCAGGAGTTAATGCGGATGTTGCTTGGGCAGCATCGTCCCGATATCCGCCTGATTTTGGCGGCTACCGGTGAGGCAGGACTGGAGGCGGCGCGCATGGAAATCCCCAGCATGATTCTGGTTGACTTCGGCCTGTCGGACATGGAAGGCCTCGACCTGCTTAACGCATTGCGGTACGATCCCGATACGTCAGCTATACCCGTGTTCGCGCTGTGCTCAAACATCTATCCGGAAAAGTTGGAGCAGGCGAAACAGGTCGGACTCGCCGGGCATTTCACCAAGCCCGTCGATATTCGACAACTGTTGAGTACGTTGGCAGAGGTGGTGCCAAAATGACGTGGGGGGTGCGTGACGGCAATCCCCTTTGCAACTTTCTGGTGGAACGCTGGCCAGCCGCTGGTTATCCCGCCCGCGAGAGATAGGGCGGCTTGTATGAATGGGGAACCATGGATACTGCGATTCCATCGATAAAAGAAGGCACACCGGCTCCCGGCGGCAAGCACACGGTGCTGTATGTAGAGGACAGCCGAACCAATACGCATCTGATCACCCAGATACTGGCCAAGTTCCGCCCGGACATCGAACTGATTACAGTCGACAGAGGTGAAGATGCCCTTGAACTGGCGGCAACCCGATTGCCGGTGCTGGTGTTGATGGATATAAATTTGCCGGGCATCGACGGCGTCGAAACCATGTTGCGCCTGCGCGAGGTGCAAGGGTTGCAGCATATCCCCATGATCGCGGTCAGCGCCAATGCAATGCCTGAGGATAAGGAACGGGCGCTGGAGGCCGGGTTCCTGCGATATTTCACCAAGCCGATTGCGATGATCGCGCTGCTTGAGTTGTTGGAAGAACTGCTGGTGGAGGCCGTGCCTGATTGAGGGGAGCGGACTACACCCCCCTATCGTAGGTCGGGCTTTAGCCCGACTCCCCCTTTGAAAAAGGGGGAACAAGGGGGATTTAGATGTTGCGCCGACGCTTCAAAATCCCCCCTAACCCCCCTTTTTCAAAGGGGGGAAGAGATGTGTAGATACCCATGCCTTCAGGGGGAAGGAGTCTAGAGCAGACTGCCAGTCGCTTCCCTTACGCTGCCTTCACCTTGTTCCGCCCGTCGTCCTTGGCGGTGTAAAGCGCCCGGTCGGCGGCGCTGGTCAGTTCGCCGGCGCTCTTGATCTCTCCCAAGGTGGCGATACCGCAACTGAAGGTAACCGAGAAACTTTTGCCTTCAGCTTGCTGCGCAATTTTTTCAAAATTCACACGGATTTGTTCAAGCAGCGCGGCCGCTGCGGCTGCGTCGGTATCCGGCAGGATCACCGCAAACTCTTCGCCGCCATAACGCCCGATCACATCGCTTTTGCGCAACCGCTGCTTGAGCAGGCGTGACAGACTCTTGATCACGCGATCGCCGACCGGGTGGCCATAGGTGTCGTTGACCCGTTTGAAGTGGTCGATGTCGATCATGGCGAATGAAAGCGGGCTTTTTGTGCGTAGCGCCCGATCCACCTCCGACTTCAGATGCTCGCTTGCGGCGGTATGGTTGAGCAAGCCGGTCAGGCTGTCGCGCACCATCACCGAGCGCAGCGCGCGGTAACGTTTTACGCGAGTGCTGATGGCATCGACAAGGTGTGCCGCTGAGATGGGCTTGACCAGAAAATCGTCCCCGCCATCGCGCATGGCTGATTGCTGGGTCGCCAGATCGGTTTCGGCAGATAGAAATACGATGGGTACGCTGACATAGGCGGGCTGCTGGCGAATCACCGCAGCGATTTCATCGCCCCGGCAATCCGGCATGTACATATCCAGCAGAATCAATTCCGGGTTGAAGTCTTGCATGGTCTCCAGCACATGCATCGGGTCCGTCAGCACTTGCGGTTCCATACCGGCGTGATGCAATGTATGTGAATAAAATGCTGCCAGGTTGGGGTCGTCGTCCAGAATCAGAACGCGAGCAGGAGCCGGTGTTTCTTCCGATGTAAGCCGATCGAGCGTGTCGATCAGCGCGTTGATTTCGAACGGTTTGGCGAAATAAGCTGCCCCGTTTGCACGCACGGCCCGCAGCCGCGCGGAGAAATCTTCCCGGCTGGAAATAAAGATTACCGGAATGGGCTTGCCCAGTTGTTGCATGATTTCAGGGATGGCCTCGGTCCCGGCAAAATCGCCTTCGGAAAAAATGATATCCATGATGATGGCATCCGGCGTCTCCGCGTTCAGCGATGAAAAAACAGCGGAGGGTGTGTGAAAGGTATGCACCTGGTAGCCGTAATGGCCGATTTGCAGGGAAATTGAGGCCGCCAGTTCTGTATCGTCTTCGACCAGATAAATCAGTCTGGTTAGGTGCTGGGTCATTGCCTTGATGGGGGGGGCAGGCGCGGCTGGAGCAACAGCCAGATCGGGTTGTTGAGCTGCATCGAGCAAGCCTGTCAGTTGTCCGGATATTTGGCTTGCCTGTTGGGGGGTCAAGACGGAGGGGGCGTCGGTTTGTATCGATTTAAGCAGGGTTTCCAGTTCACGCGCCGCATTGCTCAGGGCAGTGAATCCGAATGTAGCCCCCGACCCGGTCAGGCTGTGCGCCTGGCGATACAGATCACTCAAGAGGGCCTCATCGCGAGACGAGGCGGCTAACACCTTGCGCCAGGTTTCATTGATCTGCGCCAGTTTTGCGGGCAGTTGCTCGGCATAGTTGCGGCGCAGCTCGGCAAGTTTTTGCTGGAGGGTTTCAGGGGAAGCTGTCATCGCCGTTCCTGTAAAGTGTGTTGAGCGTCGCTTTAAACACCCTGCTAGTCTATCGGATATGTTTGTAGGGTAGCTGACGCGAGTTCGATTGGCAAAAACTGGCGATCATATCGCGCTGTCGGAAAATTGCTGGTCGATCACAGCAAGAAACCGCGCCATATCCAGTGGCTTGGTCAGGTATTCGCTGAACCCCGCTGCTTTGCCGCGATCGATATCGCGTGGCATGGCGTTTGCGGTGACAGCGATGACCGGAATGCCCTTCAGGTTGGCATCGGCCTTGAATACTTCCAGCACCTGATAACCATCCATGCCCGGCAAGTTGATGTCGAGCAGGATCAGATCGGGGTGGTGTGTCAGTGCCATCTCAATGCCCAACTCAGGGGTGTCGGCGGTAAGCAGCTGGATGTGCGGGCGCAGGCCGAGTATCTGCGTCACCAGCTTCAGGTTGGCCTGGTTGTCCTCGATATACAGCACGGTGTGCTGCATTGTCTTGACGCTTTGATTCGGCGTGGCGCTGTCAGCGGCAGCCTGCTCGTGACCCTGAACCAAGCCGGGCCGTGATTCGAGCGGCAGCTCGATCCAGAAAGTGCTGCCTGTGCCGACCTCGCTTTCGACATTTACCGTACCACCCATCATCTCGATGATGCGGCGGGTGATGGTCAGCCCGATGCCGGTGCCTTCGATGCCACTGTTCTCCGCATCAAGGCGGTTAAAGGGCTGGAACAGTTCACCCAGCCGCTCGGCGGGGATGCCGGGGCCGGTGTCCGTGACCCGGATGCGCAGTAGCCCCGTGTCTGTGGGTTGTACATCAAGGGTCACGCTGCCCCCTTCGCGGTTGTATTTGATGGCGTTGGAGAGCAGGTTGAGCAGCGCCTGCTTGAGCCGTGTGCGGTCGGCGCGCACCATTGCCTTTTCCAGCCCGCTGAGGCTGATCTGGATGTTGTGTTTGTCGGCCTGGGGGCTCACCAGGCTCAGGCACTCCCTGACGATAGCGCATGCTTCCACCGGCTCCAGCACCAAGTCGAACTTGCCCGATTCAACCTTGGCCAGATCCAGCACCTCGTTGATGAGTTCCAGCAGGTGGTGGCCGGCTTTGAGCATTTCCCGCACATTGTCCTTGTGTTTGTCGGACAGGGTGTTGTCGAAAGTCATGAGCTGGCCAAAGCCGAGAATGGCATTCATGGGGGTGCGCAACTCGTGGCTCATGCTGGAGAGGAAGTCGGACTTGGCCTGGTTGGCGCGGTTGGCTTCTTCGCGTGAGGCGATCAGGTCCATCTCGATTTGCTTGCGTTCGGTAATGTCGAAGGAGAGACCAAGCAGGTACTGTGGTTTTCCCTGAGCATCATTAATGGCGATTTTTCTGGTGTGGAGGAGCCGTTGCCCCTGCAAGCGGGTATCGATCAACTCTTCCGGGATATCTTCGAATCCGTTTGCCAGTACCTCACGATCTTTCGCAGTAAAGAAATCTGCCTGCTCCTTCGAAAAAAAGTCGTAATCAGTTTTACCGATCAAGCTTTCGCGCGTGTGGCCAAGGAGCTGCTCGCCTGCTTTATTTAACAAGCTAAAGCTCAGGTTATCGGCACGCTTCATAAAGATCATGGTCGGAATATTATCGATCACCGAGTCGAGCAGCCGTTTATTTTCAAGCAGCACTTTTTCGGCCTGCTTACGCTCACTGATGTCGCGCACGATTCCAGTGAACAGGCGCCGCCCGCCCAGCCGCAGTTCGCTGACAGCCAGATCCATCGGGAAAATGCTGCCATCCTTGCGCAGCCCCTCGACCTCGCGCCCGATGCTGATAATTCGCGCTGCCCCGCCAGCCATGTAGCGGGAGAGATAACTGTCGTGCTGGGAGTGGTAGGGTTCCGGCATCAGCATCGAGATGTTGATGCCGACTGTCTCGGCGGCGCGATAGCCGAATATCCGCTCGGCGGCAGCATTGAACGACTCAATCATCCCGTGCTCATCTATGGTGATGATGCCATCAATTACATTGCCCACGATGGCCTGCATACGTTCTGCACCGGCGCGTATTTCATCGGTCATGGTCAGGGCAAGCGCCTCGGCCTGACGCTGCCGCCGGGCGATCGAGGCAATGATGCTGAACAGCAGGATATCGATGAGCACGCCGCCTGCTGCCACGAACAGTGGCTGGTTTCTTTCGGCCTGGGGGATGTAGCCTGGGGGGGCGCTGAAATATAGCGACCAGGTACGACCGCCCAACACCAGATGGGCGGTGTGTGTGAATGCGTGCTGATGCTCCGGTTTGCCGGGATGCGCGTGCGACCCGCTGAGGTACAGCAGGGTATCGTCCGAGATTTGCTGTCCGTCATGGATTTCAAAATCGATACCGGATACGTTTGCACCCGAAATGGCACTCATCAGGCCATTCATACGGAAGGGGCTATATACGAAACCCAGCAAGGCTATGCGACGTTGCTGTGGAGTCTGCGTTGCTTGTCCGTTGCGATACACAGGCAAGTACATGAGAAATCCATGCTGCACGTCCTGATCAGTTTCCTGGACCAGTTTCACCTTGCCGGAAACAGCGGCCTCGCCTGTGTCGCGCGCGCGCTCCATGGCCTCACGGCGCACCGGTTCGGAAAACATGTCATAGCCGAAGGCACGCAGGTTCCTGCCCTCAAAGGGTTCGAGATAGACAATTGATGTATATGAATCTCGCGTGCCCTCCGGGAAGATGCGGTATTGAGGAAAGCCCTCGGCACGAACACGACGGATATGGGCATCCTTATCATTTGACGTCACCACCTGGCTGAAGCCGAATCCCTGCAGGTCAGCTAAATCTTTTTTCAGGTTGAGCGCTGTAACGTAGGCTTTCCAATCGTTGCGGCTGACGAATTCCGAAGCCGCGAACAGGCCGACTCCGCCCTGCAGTATCTCCTCCTGATCGTGTATGCGTTTGGCAATGGCCATGCGTATGTCGTCTGTCTGGAACTGAAAACGCTCATTTGCGCGATCGGTTATCTGATGGTCCGTGTAGTTCCAGGCAGAGCCTGTCACCACAAGAAGGCACAATAAAACCCACCAGGCTGTCGCGGGGCGATGGAGTATCTGCGTGAGTTTTGTCTTGAGGCTATGCCCTGGTGGGGTGGGGGATGCCGGTTGATTCGATGCCTGCGCGTTCATGAATTTGTTTATAGTTCCAGCTGGTTGATTTCTTTTCGGTCATGAGCACGGGCCGTCTGCAAGACCTGATCGATGGTTTTGACGAGTTCCTGCAATTTTACCGGTTTGGTCAGGTAGTGCTGAAACCCCGCCGCCGTGCCGCGTTCCACGTCAAACGGCATGGCGTCGGCGGACAAAGCGATTACCGGTATATCGTGCGTTTCGGGGTGGTTCTTTAGCTCTTTAAGCACTGCATAGCCATCCATCCCCGGCAGGTGGATGTCGAGCAGGATGACAGCCGGCAAATAACGCTGCGCGAGTTCCAGGCCAGATTCTCCATTGGTGGCTGAGAGCAGCGTCATATCTGGTTGATTGCGCAACATGGCTTGTACCACCTTGAGATTGGCGGCGTTGTCTTCGACGTAGAGCACCTTGAATTTTTCTGGTTTGACGTCAGGCGGCACTTGCGGTGCGGGCGTTTTGTCCTCTGCCGGATTTTGGGCCTGCGCCAGGGGCAATTCAAACCAGAAGGTCGAACCCTGGCCCTGTACGCTCTCGACCCCTATTGTTCCTCCCATCATTTCGATCAGCCGTTTCGAGATGGCAAGGCCGATGCCCGTGCCCTCAATGGCAGTCAATTCGTCCACGCCGAGCCGTTCGAAAGGCTGGAACAGCAGCCCGATTTTTTCCGGGGGAATGCCGGCCCCGGTGTCGGTGACGGAGAGCCGCATGCGTTCCTCATCAAGCAACTGGCAGCCGATGCGTATGCTGCCCCCGGGCCGGTTGTATTTGGTGGCGTTGGAAAACAGGTTGAGCAGAACCTGTTTGAGCCGGGTGGGGTCGGCGAGCACGGCGATATCGTGTTCGCATTGATTGAGCAGCGTCACCTCCATCTTCATCAATAGTGGCTGGATTAACAGCACGGCTTGCTCGACGGCCGGCCGCAGCAAGGTGGCTTTGACTGCTGTTGGCAGCTTGCCGGACTCGATGCGTGCGAGATCGAGCAGATCATTGATGAGCTCGAGCAGATGCTCGCCTGCGTGGTGGATTTCGTGCACGAAGTCCTGCTGATCCGGGGTCAGTTTTTCTATTTCGAGCAACTGGGAAAACCCCAGTATGGCGTTCATTGGGGTGCGCAGTTCGTGCGACATGCGCGAGAGAAACTCGGATTTTGCCCGATTGGCTCGTTCGGCGGATTCCTTGGCCTGAAATATGGCCTGCTCCACCCGCTTGCGTTCGGTGACATCCTGGACCGTGCCTGCGAGGCTGATGGGATTGCCGCTTTCATCCACCATGGCGACGGCCTCTTCATGCACCCAGCGCACTTCGCCGTCGGGCAGGATGATGCGGTGATCGATGCTGTGCTGCTCAAAGCGGGAAAATGCGTCTTGCTCTGATTGTTTGACGCGTGCCACATCGTCCGGATGTAGTGCGGCCATGAAGCGCTCGTAGCTGGGGTTGAACTCACCCGGCTCGTGGCCGAAGATGCGGAAAATCTCGTCGGACCAGGATATCCGGCCGCTGGTGACGTCCCATGTCCAGTTACCCATGTGCCCGATGTGCTGGGCCTGCTGAAGTTCAGCGGTACGTTCCCGCACCAGTTCTTCGAGATGTTCCTGATAGAGCAGCAGCTCTGCTTCCATGCGCTTGCGCTCGGTGATGTCCTGTACGGTGCCCAGGGAGCGGAGCGGTTTGTCCTGTTCGTCATAGTGCGTTTCGCAGTGCTCGTTCACCCACTTGATGCGGCCGTCCGGCATGCGCAGCCGATGGGCGATTTCATAGGGTTTGCGGTTTGCGACCGAATCGGTATAAGCCCGATTGACGCTATCCCGGTCATCCGGATGGATTGCGTTCAGAAAGGCTTCGTAGGTGGCGCCGAACTGCGACTGATCGATCTCGAACAAATGAAAAATTTCGTCTGACCAGATCAGTTCGCCGCTCACAAGATTGAGCTCCCAACTGCCGAACATGGCGATGCGTTGGGCTTCGTTGAGCCGCCTCAATGCTTCGTCGAGGGTTTTCCGGTCGCGCCGCTGCTGGGTGAGATCGGTAATGGTGCCGGTGTATCCGATTGCCTTGCCTGTGGCGTCTATGAGTTCAGTTGCCTGACCGTAGACGTACACCTCCGTGCCGTCCGGCCGACGCAAGCGATACTCGAGATCGAACGGGGTGATGCGCCCGGCGACAAACTCGCTCCAGGCGTCATATACCGCCGTGCGGTCTGCGGGGTGAAGCGCGCTTGCCCAGCCTTCCCCATAAGCGGCTTCCGCAGATATCCCGGCGAGGGTACACCACTGTTCGTTGACGAAGGTGCATTTTCCGAGCAGATCGGTTTCGAATAGCCCAACCGGTGCCGCGCTCACCAGTGCGCGCATGCGCTGCTCACCGGCGTCTATCTGGCGCTGCAAGGGGCGTACGAATCGGGAAAAGGCTGCTGCACCCAGCACGATGGCCAGCAGCGTGATTGCACCGGCCCAGCCTGCGGCTTGCAGGTAAGGCGCGCGCATCTCGGCAAGGTCGATTTTGTACACCACGCCGATACCAAGCGAGGGGACATGTGCATAGCCGGCGAGCACCGTGGTGTGCTTGTAATCGAGCAGTTCGCCGCTGCCGTGTTCGCCATTCAGCGCGCGAAACATGGGTTGAGCGCGTGTGTTGTCATGCTTCAGTAGCGCGACATCTTCGATTCCGTGACCGTTTTCCACGCGACGCATCACGCGGATTCCATCGCTCTCCCGCAGGCCAATGATGAGTTCTTCGCTTTTGTGCGCGTGTTTGTGTTCTTTTAAACCCTGTGCGATCTGGCTCAG
>Ga0315281_10015207_pt1 | contig 10326 bp, 8 predicted proteins | sample YL17G07_0_MG_FD_204540 | JGI IMG/M metagenome (GOLD analysis project Ga0315281, IMG submission 204540) | Sediment microbial communities from Yellowstone Lake, YNP, Wyoming, USA - YL17G07_0 | ecosystem: Environmental > Aquatic > Freshwater > Lake > Sediment | place: USA: Wyoming | collected...
CTTGAGCTCGGTGCCTACCGGCCGGCCGCTGATGATGGACGTCCCGAAGCTGCCCCGCCCGAGATCACCGATCCATTCCGCATACTGCTGCGGGATGCTCTTGTCGAGCGAATACTGCTCTTCGAGCTGCTTGCGCGTGTCCTTGGAGGCGGCGCCATAGTCGCCCAGGATCTGGTCGACGACGTCGCCGGGCAGGAACCGCACGGACATGAACAGCACCAGGGTGATCCCGAACATCGTCGGGATCACCAGGGCGAGCCTCTGGATGAGGTAACCCCGCATGGCAGCTGGGTCAGGCTTCCTTCCAGAAGTACGGGAACGCCTCGGTGCCGAGGTCGTAGCTGTTCACCTGGTACTCGACCGCGTTGTGCACCTTCGAGCTGTAGGCGTAGTAGTCGCCGGAGCCGCCGAGTTGCATGGGCACCAGGTACATCTTGTCGTTCGTGTAGCTCTGGAGGCTCAGCATCTCCGTCCGCGCCTGTTCGGGGTCGCTCATCGAGAGCATCTTCTGCACGCGGTCGAAGAGAGCCTGGTCGTCGATCTTCGCGTTGTTGCGGATGCCCTTGGCGCTGTAGTACAGCTCGAACTGGCCGCGCGCGCCCGGCCCGCGGGGGATGTGGGCGATGCCGTCGAAGTCGCCGAGGGCAGTCTTCGTGACGTACACGGAAGCGTAGTCCTCGTCGACCAACTCGGTTTGGATACCCACAGCCGCGAGGTATTGCTGGAGCAATTCGGTCAGGATGTTGAAGGCCTGCCCGTAGCGGGAGCTGGTGGTGTGCAACTTGGTCTTGAAGCCGCTGCCCTGGGCTGCGGCGTCGAGCAGCTTCTTTGCCTCGGTAGGGTCGTACTTGAACGACTTCGCGTTGTCGGCCGACACCTTCGGGTCGCTGGCCTTGATCTGGAACTTGCCCTGGGGATCAAGCCAGTAGCCCGACTCGAAGCTCGGCATGTCGTTGTTCCAGCGGCGCTCGACCTTGAGGCCGAGCTTCTCGACGTCCTTCACGTTGTAGGCAGCGTCCAGGAGGGAGTCGCGGTCGATGGCCATAGACATCGCCTTGCGGACGCGCGGATCGCGCCACGGGGCGTTGGCAGCGCGCGCGCTGCCGTCGAAGGTGATATAGCTTGCCGGCAGCACGGCCTCCCGGACGATTACCTGGGCGCTCTTGAGCGTGTCCTTGACGCGACCGAGGTCGTTGCCGCTGACATCGCACTCATCGAGGTTGCCGCCGAGGAACTGCGTCAGCCGGGTGGCGTACTCCTTGATGAAGTTGATTTCGACGGCGTCGAGGTAGGGCGCCTCCGGACCGAGGTGCCAGTCGGCGTTGCGCTTGAACTTGATCACGCTGCCGGGCGTGTAGGAGTCGAAGATCCAGGGGCCGGTGCCGACCATCTTCTGGGCCGGGTCGAAGGCGGTGCCAGCCTCTTTCGGCATGATTTGCAGCCACTTGGCCTCGGAGACGAGGAAGTCGCCGCGCGGCTTCTTGAGCTTGAACCGGACGGTCGAATCGTCGACTTTCTCGACCGTGTCGAGGTAGGCCGCGACCGAGCTGAGGCCGGCGTTGGCCGGCACGCCGGCGACCTGGCCGCTGTAGCGCTGCCAGGAGAAGACGACGTCGTCGGCTGTGACGGCGCGGCTGAGGGGCGGATGGAATTTTGCGTTCTTCTTGAGCTTGACGGTGTAGGTGAGGCCGTCGGGCGAAATCTGGGGCATCCCGTCGGCGAGGTCAGGCTCGGTCTGATACAGGCCAGGGTCGATGCCCTTGCCGGCCTTGTAGCGGTAGAGCCGGCTGTAGGTGAAGAGCGTGATCTGGGTGACGGTAAAGCTCGTGCCTGCATAAGGATCGAGGTTCGTGGGATCGCCGGGCAGGACGCCACTCCAGGTGCCTCCCCGCTTCGGGGCGACGGCGGTGGGCGTGGCCGCGGCGGCCGGGGCCGTTCCAGTGCTGGCCGCAGGCGCGGTGGAGGTCTGCGAGCCGCCGCTGTCGCCCCGAAGCCGACGAGCGAGAGGGCGGAAAGGCCGACCGCTCCGGCGGCCGCACCGCCGACCAGCCGCCGCCGGCTGAGCCGCCGCAAATGGAGCCGCTGCCAGTAGTTCAGTTCGTCACGCATGGAATATCCCCCCTTGTCCCAGGTCAAACCGGCAGGATTTCGTGCTGCCCCCGGCCGGTAGTTCGCCGAAGGCTAATGAACGCCGAACCCCTTGAGGACGGCCGAACAGGCCTGCCAGATGGGGCCGGGTGTCCCTGGCGGCTAACGCTCGGACGATAGCCTATCGAGCGTTAGATAGGCAAGCGAACGGCACTCCGTTCGCCCGCTGTCAGGGTCCGCGCGCGCCTCTCAGCCGGGGAGCAGCGAGCGGATGAGCTGGGCGCAGTACAGCTCCGCAATCTCCTCTGGTGTCAGCCGTCCGTCCTCACGGAACCACAGGCTGACCCGTGCCACTGCACCAAGGAGCACGTAGGTGGCGATCACCGGGTCGGTCACAACGAAGACGCCGGCTTCCATCCCTTCCGAGATGAGCGAGGTGTACCGCTCCTCGAACTCGTCCAGCAGCGCGAACAGCTCCGCCCGCTGCTCCCCGGAAAGCTCGCGGGTCTGGGAGACGGCCACGCTGGAGGCGGCGCGGTCGTGGATCATGCAGACGACGCTGCTGTAGACGAGCGCTCGCAGGCGCCCGGCATGGTCTTGCTCCGAAGCGCACGCCGCCAGCGAGTCGCTCGTGACCGAGAGGAGGTGATCGAGGTGCCGCTTGATGATCCGGTAAAGGATGTCGTCCTTGGATTCGAAGTAGTAGTACAGCGACGACATCTTGACGCCGACCGCGGCCGCGAGGTCACGGATAGAGACGCCCCGGTACCCCTTCTCCTGGAACAGCCGCTCCGCGGTCGAGAGGATCGTTTCCAGCCGCTGGTCACCGGCCGTGCCCTGCAGACGGTCATCGGTAGCGGGCAGCCCCGCGTCGCCGTGTCGCTGAGGACTCAACGGCCTTCGAACCGTGGTTCGCGCTTCTCGAAAAACGCCTGCGCCCCCTCGCGCCTGTCCCGGGAAGGCTCCAGCACGCTCAGCGCCGTGCCGGAGAGTTCGAGTGCGCTCTCGAAATCAAGGTTCGCCGTGCGCTGGGCGAGCATCTTGCCCAGCTTCTGAGCGATTGGCGGCCCGGCCTCGACCATCAGCGCCAGCTCCAGCGTCTTGGCTTCGAGCTGGTCCGGCGCGACCAGGTAGTTCGTGAGCCCGGCCGCGTGCGCCTCCTCTGCGGGCATGAAGCGGCCGGTCGTCATCATCTCCATCGCTTTCCGCCAGCCGATGATGCGGGGCAGGCTCCAGAACCCTCCGAGGTCCGCGAAGAGGCCGCGCTTCACGTAGGCCACCTGGAAACGCGCCGCCGTCGACGCGACCGCCATGTCGCAATGCGCCACCATGTCGAAGCCCGCGCCAACACACACGCCGTTGACGGAGGCGATGACCGGCACCTCCAGGCGCCGCAAGGCGATGTACGCCTCCGACTCGCCGCGGAAGTGGAGGCGGCTCGCTTCGAGGTCGAGTGCGGGCCGCCCGCCGGGGCCTTCGCCGTCGCCAGGCACCCCGCCGCCACCGCTGAAGTCAGCGCCGGCACAGAAGCCCCGGCCTGCGCCCGTAATCACCACGCAGCGCACGGAGCGGTCGAGACGGATCTTCCGGAAGAGGTCCTCGAGCTCGGCGAACATGGGCATGCTCAGGGCGTTCAGCTTCTCCGGCCGGTTCAGGGTTATCCAGGCGATGCCGCCCTGCTCACCCCGCCGTTCTTCGATGATGTTCTGGTAGGTCATGGCCGCCTCCCGTGTTTCGCCACGCGCCCCGCCGTTCGGCGGGCCGCGGCTGCTTTCCAGAGATCCTGCCGTCCCGGCGGAACCTAATCTATCGAACGACCGCTCAGCAAGTGCTCGACTATCAGCAGCGGCTGCGCGGGATCGGGATCGACAAGACCGTGCGAATCAACCCGCTCGTCTCGGAGTGGCTCGCAGGTTGATCTGGCCACCCGCGGCTAGGCCCGCAGCGCCTTCACGGCGGCCGCGAGGCGCTCTGGCGCTATCCGCTGCTGGACCGGGATGGCGACCAGGTGCGTCTTGAGGAAGACGGCGTCGGGGAGGGAATCCCAGGGAATCTCGGCGTGGAAGTGCGCCCACCACCGTCGCGCGAGGATGCCGTGGCGCCTCAGGTCCTGGACCACGCTGCGGGGGTCGTCGGCAAACAGGGGGAACGCCAGCGGCGACGTCCCTTCGGGCAGCCTGGCGAAGACCGGCTTCAGCCCCGAACCCGGGGGCAGACTCTCGAGGACCACTTCGAAGTTCCGCCGCCGCTTCGCGACAATGTCGCTCACGTTCGACCCCAGCATTACCCGGTGAGCGAGCCTCGATATGCCCTGCAACTCCTGCTGCTCGCGGATGAACGACTGGTCGCGGGTGAGCGCGGTTCGCTCGGGTTTTGCGTTGCCCGACGGCTCTCGATCCGTCGCTGGGGCGTCCTCGTCGCGTCCGTGCTCGCCCCTCGCGGCATCCCGCCGCCACCGCGGGGACAGGTGGTGCAAGAGCCGATGGCGCAGCTGCACGTCGGGGCCGGGCAGTCCGGGCTTGTTGAGCACGAGCGCCGCGCCGTCGCCGATCGGAAGCGTCTTGCGCATGCTGAAAATCGAGATGTCGCCCGACTTGCCCAGGATTCGGCCGTCCGGGTGGCGGCTGAACAACCCGTGCGCGCAGTCTTCGATCAGCGGTACCTGGTGGGCCGCGCCGACAGCCGCCAGTGCATCGGTACCCCGCTGGGGGAACCCGAAGAAGTGAGTGATGTACAGGGCCCTCGTCTGCGAAGTAACAAGGACCGCAATCTCCTCGGGACGCGCGTTGAATTCCTCGTCTACGCCGTAGTAGACGAGCTTCAAGCCCGCCTGCACCAGCGGGTCAACTTCGCTGCCGCAGTTGAAAGCGGGGACCAGGATCTCGTCGCCCGGGCGCAGCCCGAGCACCTGGACCCCGTGCCAGATAGCTGCTCGTGCCATGCCAAAGAAGTGCGCCCTGGGAGCGTTGATTGGGAAGGTCTCGCGGGCGTCGCGGCGGGCACGCCATAGCCTCGGGTCGAAGGACGCACTGGGGTAGATGGTCGCTGCCGGCATAGGACTCACAACCCCGGGGCGTAGTCCGGCGAGCCTGCCGGGTGGCCGCCGCCGTGTCAAACTCCGCTTCCATGACGGGTTTCGGCTCGCCGACGGCACCCGCGACCGCGAGCAGACTCGAGGCGGCGGTTCATCCTGGGGCCGGTCCCTCGTCACCGGCCCCGTCGGATTCGACCGTCCGGCGGAGCGCTTCAAGGCTGGCATCCCAGAGGGGCGCGAACTGCGCCAGCCACTCCTCCTGGATCACCCGCAAAGGGCGTGAGTCGAGGCTGTACCAGACCTCGCGCCCGGCCTCGTGGCCTTCGACCAGCCCGGCTTCGCGTAGCACCTTGACGTGCTTCGAGACGGCAACACGGCTGATGGACGGGAACCGGGCTGCGATCGCACCGGCCGGCAGACGGCCTTCCTCGCGGAGGAGATCGAGGATCGCGCGGCGGGTCGGGGCGGCAATTGCGGCAAATGGGTCCCTAGGCTTCGGCAAGCTTCTTCAACGCCTCGAGGTGCCACGTGCCCCACCCACCTTCGAAGCCAAGGTGCTCATCTGCGGCGTTGGGGCCTGTGCGTTCGATCGTGTGGTGGAACAGCTCGACCAGCGTACCGCCCAGCGCCGGGGTGAGCCGGATTGTGACCAGCGGAGGGGCGGCCCAGCCGTGACCGACCCAGTCTTGCTCGAACGTGACCTCGCGATTCGGCTCGAAGGCGGTCACGCGCCCGCGGAAGACGAGCGCCGTCCCGTCGTGCCCGGGCTCCCGGTCGGTTGCGTCGGTTTCGACCAGGCCGCCAACCCGGGGCTCGTAGGCGACAAGCCGGTGGCCGACGCCGAACCATGCCTTCATTCGCTCGAAAGACGTGAACTCCTGCCAGACGCGCTCCGGTGGCGCGTTGATGAGGACGCTTCTGCGAACGGCGAGGGTGCCGATGGGCGTTGGCACGGGCTGTCTCCTTCACGGAAAGTGAGAGTTACGTGTAACCCAATGGTTACCACTCGTCAAGCAGTCGCCCGCCCGGGCCGGACGGATCCGTCATGAGCGCGGCCAGTTCGACGGAGCCGGCCTGGGTCGCGTGGAGCGCGGACGGCGTCGAGGCTTGATACTTGTCGCGCAGTCCTCAGGCGGTCTTTCGCGACTGATGCTGAGGGGGTCCGATCGCCGCTGAGGCCGGTACAGCCACGCGGCGTTCCCCGTCGGGCCACTCGGGCTGCTTCCGGACGTCAGTTCTCAGTGGGGGAAACGGGATGCGCGCTTTGGCCGGGGTACGGGTGCTCGACTGCACCGGTTTCGTTGCGGGGCCCTATTGTGGCCGGCTCCTGGCTGACCTCGGCGCGGACGTGATCAAGGTCGAGCCTCCGGAGGGTGACCCGGCGCGATCCTACGGTCCCTTCCCCGGCAACCGTCCGCATCCGGAAAAGAGCGCGACCTACATCCACCTGAACACCAACAAGCGCGGCGTCACGCTGGACCTCGCGACGCCGCCGGGGCGTGACGCGTTTCTGCACCTGGCGAGTGCCGCGGACGTTGTCGTCGAGGACGCGCCGCCCGGAGAGCTGGCGTCATTGGGTCTCGGATACGAGGCGCTCGCGAAGGACAATCCGGGGCTGGTCATGACGTCGATCACGCCGTTCGGCCAGACCGGCCCGTACCGCGACCTTCGCGCTCACCACATCAACCTCTTCAACGCGACGGAAGGAAAGACGAGCGCAAGGAGAAGGGACGGGCGCCCGACGGTTGGCGGCGGCTTTCTCGGGGAGTACGACAGCGGACTGAACGCGGGCGTGGCCACGCTCGCTGCGCTTTACGCGAGCCGATCGAGCGGGCTCGGGCAGCACGTCGACGTCTCCAGGTTCGAATCCATGGCGTCGCTCCAGCGGGTCGACATCTCGATCCAGCGAAACAAGGACCATGCGCCGGCCTACCAGGGCGTGTCACGCATCGGGGGCCTCGTACCGTGCAAGGACGGCTACGTCGTGATGACCGTCGTCGAGGACCACCAGTGGCGGTCACTCGCCGAACTCATCGGCCGCCCGGAATGGGCCACGGACCCGCGCTTCGCGAGCCGTGAAGAACGGCCACGGCGCGCGCCAGAGATCCAGCGCGCCATTCTCGCGTGGGCGAAGCAGCGTACGAAGGACGAGATCTACCACCGGGGCCAGGCGGCGAAGGTCCCCGTCGGCGCGGTGCTCAGTGTCCCGGAGCTGCTCGCTTCGCCCCAGCTCGCGGCGCGGGGCTTCTTCCACGAGGTGAAGCACCCCGGCGCTGGCGCGCACCTGCAGCCGGGGATGGGCTTCCAGCTCTCGCGGTCTCCGTGGCGTGCTGAACGGCCCGCTCCCCAACTCGGCGAACACAATACGGACCTGCTCGATCGCCGGACCTGGGAGCGTGAGAGAAGGCCGGCGCCGGGCGGTCAGCCCGGGAGCGATTCAACCGGGGCTCCCGCCAGGAAGAGTGTGCTGGAAGGCGTGCGCGTGGTCGACTTCACGTGGGCGTGGGCCGGCGCCTACGCGACCTTCCAACTCGGCCTGCTCGGGGCCGAGGTCATCAAGGTTGAGAGCCTGAAGCGGCTCGACCTCTCGCGGACGCAGTCGCTGACGACGGGCCAGCGCTTCGCCGGCTACGACTCCTCGACGATCTTCAACGACCTCAATTCCAACAAGCGTAGCCTTCAGCTTGATTTGAGCCGGCCGGAGGCGGTCGCAATCGCGAAGCAGCTCATCGCCGTCAGCGACGTCGTCGCGCAGAACATGCGCCCCGGGGTCATGGAGCGCCTGGGACTCGGCTACGAAGAGCTTCGCGAGGTGAAACCGGACATCATCATGTTGTCGTCGTCGGCGCTGGGCTCGACCGGGCCGGACCGCAACTATGCGGGCTACGCGCCCGTGTTTGCGGCCCTTGGCGGCCTGGCGCACATAACGGGCCAGGCAAGCGGACCTCCCGTCCCGCTCTACGGCGCCGTCGACCTGCGCTCCGCCACGATGAGCTCGTTCGCTATCCTCGCCGCGCTCAATCAGCGGGACGCGACCGGCGAAGGACAGCACATCGACCTCTCCTCGGTCGAGGCGGTCGCCGCCCTGGTCGGCCATGTCTTCGCCGAGTACCAGCTGACCGGCCATGAGCCGCGCCGCCGCGGCAACGACGATCTCTACATGGCGCCGCACAACAGCTACCTCTGCGGCGGGGGAGAGTGGATCACGATTGCGGTCGAAACCGACGCCGAATGGCAGTCCCTCTGCACTGCGATGGGACGCCCGCTGTGGACGGACGACGCCCGCTTCGCCGCCCGCGGAAGCCGCTGGCGAAACCGGCGGGCACTCGACCAGTTCGTAGAAGGGTGGACGAAAGACCGCGGCGCCGCAGAGACCGCGGCGTTGTTGCAGCGTGCCGGGATCTCCGCCACGCCGTGCCCGGGCCCGGCAGGGCTGGCGCACGACCCGCAGCTCGAGGCTCGCGGCTTCTTCTCGTCCGTGGTGCATCCGGTCCTCGGGCGCCGCGAGGTAGTCGGTGCGCCGTGGACGCTGCCCGGTACCCCGCCATCCGTCGAGCGGCCAGCGCCCCTCCTGGGCGAACATAACGCATACGTGCTCAGTGAACTTCTCGGCATGTCGCCGGACGAGCTCACGCGGCTCCAAGAAGAGGGCGTGGTCCACTGACGGGCTCCCGGACTTGGGGGAGGTCGGCTTTCGTTGGAGGGTCAGAGTTGAGCCCGGGTTCAGCTGGCGCCGGTGCGGCTCAGCTCAGGTTCCGGCAGGTCCGCGAGCGCCGCGTGCCAATAGGCGCGCGTTGTGCGAATCTGACGCCATCAGTTCATGGCTTCGAAAGCCCAGCGGAAGGAGATCGTCGTGTTCAAGACCAGGTTCACCGAGATGTTTGGCATCGAGCATCCCATCATTTGCGGGGGGATGACCGGCGTCGGCACGGCCGAGCTCATCGCGGCCGTTGCAAATGCCGGCGCCCTTGGCTTCCTCACCGCCCTCACCCAGCCCACGCCCGAAGCTCTCCTCAAGGAGATCAAGCGCTGCCGCGAAATGACGGACCGCCCGTTCGGGGTGAACCTCACGATCCTCCCCACGATTAACCCCGTCCCGTACGACGAGTACCGCGACGCGATCATCGCGGGCGGCGTCAAGATCGTCGAAACCGCCGGGAACAACCCCGAGCCGCACCTCCCGTCGTTCCGCGCTGCGGGCGTCAGGGTCATCCACAAGTGCGTCGCCGTGCGCCATGCCGTCAAGGCCGAGAAGATCGGCGTCGACGCCGTCAGCATTGACGGCTTTGAGTGTGCCGGCCACCCGGGCGAAGACGACATCCCGGGCCTCATCCTTATCCCTGCCGCCGCCGACAAGGTGCGAATCCCGCTGATCGCCAGCGGCGGCTTCGCCGATGGCCGCGGCCTCGTCGCCGCGCTCGCCCTCGGCGCCGACGCGATCAACATGGGCACGCGGTTCATGGCCACCGTTGAGGCCCCAATTCACGAGAACGTGAAGCGGCAGATTGTCGCCAACGACGAGCGCGCCACCGACCTCGTCTACCGCAAGTTCCACAACACCGCGCGTGTCGCGAAGAACGCCGTCTCCCAGGAGATCCTTCGCCTCTCGCAAGAGCCCGACGCGAAGTTCGAGGACATCGCCCACCTTGCCTCCGGCGCCCGCGGCCGCCTGAGCGTGATGGAGGGCGGCGACGTCGAGGGCGGCATCTGGTCGGCAGGCATGGCCCAGGGGCTCGTCCACGACATCCCGACCACGCAGGAGCTCGTCTCCCGCATCGTCCGGGAGGCGGAGGGGATTGTCCGCGACCGCCTCGGCGGAATGGTGCGCTAGCGCCGTTTCCAGCCCATGGGCGTCGGCCTGGCCGCGGCATCCGGCGGGCCAGGCGCAGGGAAGAACCTCTGGCGACACGCCGCGCGCGGCGTGTCGCTCGCTCTTGCTGCCCGTTGCTAGCTCGTCATGCCCTGGAGGCCGACGAGCGCCCGGCCGTGCTCGACTTCGCCCATGTGCCGGAGTCCGTGCTGGTACACGAAGCACTCGAGGACTTCGAGCTTGCGTAAGGGCGCTTCGGGGCCGATGACGATGGCGCAGTAGATGTTCTGCATGTTCGGCGGAAGCTTCGGCATCAGGACCTGGCCAAGCGTTTCGGCGTCCACGCTGGCGAGGACGGCTGCGGTGCGAGAAACGACCTCGGCCTGGTACGCCC
>Ga0315281_10015208_pt1 | contig 10326 bp, 12 predicted proteins | sample YL17G07_0_MG_FD_204540 | JGI IMG/M metagenome (GOLD analysis project Ga0315281, IMG submission 204540) | Sediment microbial communities from Yellowstone Lake, YNP, Wyoming, USA - YL17G07_0 | ecosystem: Environmental > Aquatic > Freshwater > Lake > Sediment | place: USA: Wyoming | collected...
AATTGACTGATAATTCAAGATACAATTATACCTAATATTTGCACGGGCACCTCCAAGGATGTTTTAATACACTAGGACGCTGTTTACAATAATGCCGGAACGATCCTTTGGGTGTTGACATCGGCATGACGATATTGGTGCTTATGTTGCTTGTGGTTTATAAGAGGGGATTGCGTTCTCATGTCTAATTATCACAACATTGATCTTCATAAGATTGCGCGCACGGCAATAGAGCAATATGGTTTTGATTTCGCCCCCGCGAAACCCGTAATCGATGAAATTAACTCCCTTGATCCAAGGAAACTCTTGAATACCGCGCAGGACGGGGTTAGAGATCTCCGCGGGCTTCTCTGGTCATCGATTGATAACGTGGAATCCTTGGATCTTGATCAGGTAGAATATTGTGAACGCGGCGCAAGCGGTGAGATCGTAGTTAAGGTCGCTATTGCCGACGTAGATTTGTTTGTACCGAAAAACTCTCAAACCGATATCTACGCCGCGCGTAATGGGACATCGGTTTATACCGGCATTGATGTTTTTTCTCTTTTTCCGAATCGCTTGTCAACTGAGCTTACCTCTTTACTGCCTGAGGTGGATCACAGAGCTCTGGTTATCGAATTCAGTGTTTTACCTGACGGAGCAATTGCCCCAGGTACTATTTATCGTGCACTCATCCGCAATAAAGCAAAACTTATCTATGAAGAAATCGGAAACTGGATTGAAAGTAAAACCAGCGTTCCCGTATCGGTTGTCTGCGTACCCGGTCTCAAAGAGCAATTAGAGTTGCAGGATGAAGCAGCCGAACGCTTGAACAAGTTCCGCATTGAACAGGGAGCGCTTGAATTTGACACCGTTGAACCAAAGCCGATCATACGCGAAGAAAAGGTCATTACACTTTTCATGCAGGAAAAGAACCGCGCGAGTTTTATCATAGAGAATTTTATGGTCGCCGCTAATGTCACCATGTCACAATTCTTAAAGAAAGCGGGAATCCCGATGATACAGCGGGTCGTGCGTGTACCTAAAAATTGGCCGGGGATTATGTCTGTCGCCGCCGCCTGCCATGAAACATTGCCGTTTCAGCCTGATGCCAAGGCGCTCGCGCAGTTCTTGCATAAAAGAAAAATCGCCGATCCGGAAAGGTTTCCTGATCTTTCTTTGACCATCGTCAAATTATTGGGTCCGGGTGAATATGTAATGCTTGAGCCAGAGGCGCCTTCTATCGGGCATTTTGGCCTTGCAGTCATGGATTATACCCATGGGACAGCGCCGAACAGGCGCTATGTCGATGTGATTATTCAACGGCTTTTGAAAGCGGTTTTGGATAAGCAGCCTTGTCCGTATAGTCAGAATGAATTGATTAATTGTGCCACTCGATACACAGACCGCGATACAGCCGCTAAAAAGGTAGAACGCTTTATGCGTAAGGCAGCGGCTGCCGTATTGTTAAGTGGTAAAATCGGTGAATCTTTTGATGCGATAGTCACGGGGGTATCTGATAAAGGGACGTATGTGCGGATTTTAATGCCTCCGGCTGAAGGACGGGTCATGCGCGGAGAAAAGGGGTTGGTTGTTGGGCAGAAAATCCGCGTTCGTTTGATCAGTATGAACCCCTATAAAGGGCAGATTGATTTCGAGAAGGGTTAGCAGGAGATCACCCAGGATAACATAATTAATAATGGATAATATTAAGCTGGTTATTTTTGACCTTGACGGGACATTAGTGGATGCTTATTCCGCAATTGAAAAAAGCGTTAATTATGTTATGAAAAAGACGGGTTATCCATTAAGCGATTATCTGACTATCCGTAGAGCAGTAGGAGGGGGAGATAAAAATCTTTTAGAACAATTTGTAAATATAAAAGACTTAAAGAAAGCTCTTTTCTTATATCGCAGGGATCAGAAAATAGCTTTACTAAAGTATTCCACGCTAATGCCCAATGCAAGGTCCGTGTTGCGGTATCTAAAAGGCAAGAACTATAAGCTTGCAATAGCAAGTAATCGGCCTACAAGATTTGCTAAAATTTTAATCCAACATCTTAATATAGCGCAATATTTTGACTATACTCTTTGTGCCGATAAACTAAGGTTTGGTAAACCGCATGCGGAAATCTTACTTAGGATTATGCAAAGGCTTCGCGTTAAAAGAACTCAAAGCTTATATGTGGGCGATATGTCAATAGATGCCCAAGCAGGCAAGCGCGCCGGTGTTAAAACTATAATTGTTGCTACTGGCTCAAGCACAATTTCCGAGATTAAGAAAGCAAACCCGCAGCGCGTTATTCGCAATTTATCCGCCCTATTAAAGGTGCTATGATTTCTTTGAAACCCGCCTGTGCAAAAAAAGATAACTCCTTTTGGTATATGTCACCCCTAAGAGAGGTGACATTGGTTAATTCTCTGTTTATTAATAAGTTAGAGAGATATAGCCCTTTAAAAAGGTGACAAAAGTGACATAAACCTATCTCTAATAAGCCTAATTTCTTGATATTTGCCCTATTTCCTATATAATTAGCTTGTCAGTATTAAGAGATATAGTTATTACCTATAGCAACACGCGCAGTTTTTACTTTTTAACACTCTGTGATAGAATCTATTTAGGATGCGAATATGAAACAAACAATACAATCGGTGATCATATGGGCTGTGGGAATTTTCCTGATTGTGTTATTATTTCTTGTCATGGCATTCCTTTCAATAATTCTCTATCCTTTTGACAGGAAACGTAAGATTGTGCACGCCCAGTGTTTCTGGTGGACTGATGCAGTGACAGCTTTAAATCCTTACTGGGAAGTAAAAATAAGCGGCCTTGAGAACATAGACCATCATAAAGCATATGTTGTTGTATCAAATCACCAGAGCTTAGCCGATATTGTATTAATGTATAAGACAAAGATGCAGTTTAAGTGGGTGGCAAAGGAGAGCCTTTTCAAAATTCCGGTTCTGGGATGGAATATGCTGCTTGCCAGGCATATAAGGCTTCGGCGGGGAGATTTCTCCAGTATCAAAAAGACATATAGAGAAGCCGGTGAATGGCTGCGTAACGGCGTATCAGTTTTATTCTTCCCTGAAGGGACTAGAAGCGATAATCACGAAATGGGGACATTCCAGAACGGAGCATTTAAGCTGGCCATAAAGGAGAAGGTGCCTATTCTACCCATTATGATTAAGGGGACTAAATATGCCATTCCAAAAGGAAGTTGGAGATTCACGACAAAAATCTCCTGTGTCATGAAAGTACTTACCCCGATAGAAACCTCCGGTTTACTTGCCCATGATTTTGCACTTCTGCGCGACCTGACCAGGGCGCAATTATCCTGATTCCAGAGAGGTTATTTGAGCTTGTCTTTTGCTATTAGGCATGCTATTATGTATTAATATAAAGGAGGAAAAAACAATGGTTACTTATGAAGATTTTAAAAAATTAGAGCTAAAAGTAGCTGAAATTAAAGAAGTTAATGATCATCCCAATGCAGATAGGCTTTATGTTATTACCATTGATTTGGGAGATAAACATAAGCAGATAGTAGCAGGAATAAAGAGTTGTTATCAGAAAGAAGATCTTGTTGGGAGGCAGGTTGTTGTAGTGGATAATTTGGAGCCGGCGATATTGCGGGGCGTAGAGAGCCAGGGTATGCTTTTGGCTGCATCGGATGAAACAGGCATAGTCATTGTAAGCCCGGAAAGAAAAATCAAATTAGGAAGTATTGTGAAATGATTAAACAATTTGTCCCGCCGGAATTTTGTTTAAAATGCCTTGGTTGTTGCAGGTTCCTAGAGACGGATTCGGTCTGGTCCCCCTGCCTACTGGATGAGGAAATACAGGATTTACTGGATAAAAAAATACCGCCGGTAAGCATATCATCCCAAAGAAGAATACAACCAATACCAAATCCTGCAAATGATGGTTTTATCTGCCCCTTTTTAAATGCCCAAGACAATAAATGTAAAATTTACGGCTTTCGTCCCTTTGAATGCCAATTATATCCTTTTCTTATTAGCATACGGGATAACAAAGTTATTTTAACAGTAGATTTAAATTGCCCTTATGCAGAAGAAAATTTGAAAAGCAAAGAATTTAAAGATTATACGCAACATTTGACAACTTTTCTAAATTCTGCGGAACAAAAAAGAATCCTAAAAGACAATCCTCAAATCATCCAGGCCTATAAACAGGTCCTGGATGTTATTGAATTAAAAATCTAAAGATGCTTTTCAATAAAATATCGCTTAAGGATAAGCCGATATTCGATAAATATCTTGGTTTAGAGAGGCATGAATTATCGGTTTATGCCTTCGGGAATATCTATATATGGAAGGTGCTTTTCGATATCCAATGGACAATAATCAACGGCAGCCTCTGCGTATTTTTCATGGACAACGCGGGTTCATTCTTGTATATTCCTCCATTATCCGCAGGGAAAGAACCGGAAACTATAAACAAAGTTTTTGATATCCTGGACAAGTTTAATAAAAATAAAGACATGTCGAGGATAGAAAATATCGAGAAGAAAGACTCTCTCTTTTACGAAAACCTCGGTTACAGTTGCAAAAATAAATCTTACGATTATCTTTACCAAAGAACAGGCCTTTCTAATCTCCCGGGTAATAAATTCAAATCCAAGCGCGCAAGCTTCAATTATTTCATAAAGCATTATAAATTTGAATATTTGCCATTTTCTTTGAGACAAAAAGCAAGTTGCCTTGAACTGTATGATGGCTGGGCAAGGCAGCGTAAATCTGTATCCAGCTACCGCGTTTACACGGGGATGTTGGAAGACAGCAGGCGCTGTTTTAAGGTAGTGTTGGATAATTACCTCAGATTAGATCTCGTCGGAAGGATAGTAAAAATAAATAATGTAATAAAAGGGTTAACATTCGGTTTTAAATTAAATGGCAATACATTTTGCATACTGTATGAGATTACGGATTTGTCTATCAAAGGCCTTGCCCAGTTCATTTTTGCCCGCTTCTGCAGGGAATCAAAAGATTACAAATACATAAATATCATGGACGACTCCGGTTTAGAAAATTTGAAGAAAGTAAAACTGTCATACCGCCCGGAAAAACTAATCCCGGCTTACATAGTTACTAAGAAAAATGAACCCCGCACCTTCTAATAATTCAGTAATTTATAAAATAAAAGGTGTGGGGGTATTATGAATCCCGCACCTTTTTAGGTGTTCGAAAAATACCAAAATACATGAATAAGGAAAAGGTGCGGGATGAATAGGAAAGAAGGTGCGGGGTGAACGTAAGGGACAGGATTAAGGAAGAACTCGGCTCAAAGATTAGCTATTGGCAGGAAACCAATAGCAAAAGAATTTATTTTACCATAGATAAAAAAGATATTTTTAAAACAGTAGAGTTTATGTTTAAGAAGCTTGGGTTAAGATTTGCCATAGCTTCGGGTATTAATACGCCGTCGGGTTTTGAGATTCTTTACCATTTTAGTTATGATAAAGCAGGAGAAGTTTATTCTGTGCGTGTTTTAATCGAAGAAAAAAATAACCCCGAGATAGATTCTATTTCGTCTATATTTCCCGGAGCAGATTGGATTGAAAGGGAGATGTGGGAATTGCTGGGGATAAATTTTAAAGGACACCCTAATTTAAAACATTTGCTTCTGTCCGAAGATTGGCCGGAGGGCGAATACCCATTGAGGCGCAAAAATGAGTCATAGAGTTATAGTACCTATAGGGCCGTATCATCCTCTGCAAGATGAGCCTGAATTCTTCCAGCTCTATGTGGAAGGCGAAAAAGTTGTAGACATAGATATTTTTATCGGTTACAACCATAGAGGCATTGAAAAACTTTCTGAATCAAAACACTATGATCAGGTAGCATTCTTAGTAGAGCGTATTTGCGGAATCTGTTCCTCCAGCCATCCATATGCTTATGTTTTGGCAGTGGAAGACATATTAGGCCAAGAAAAAAATGTAGTGCCCAAGCGGGCGCTTTATATACGTACAATAATCGACGAGTTGCAAAGGATTCATAGCCACTTATTGTGGCTGGGGTTAGCAGGGCATTTTATCGGATACAATACTGTCTGGATGTGGGCTTGGAAATACCGCGAGCCGGTCTTGGATATGTTTGAAATGATTACCGGTAACAGGAATAATTATGCCATGTTCAAAGTAGGTGGTGTGCGCCGAGATATAAAGGATGAAGATATACCTATATTAAAGAAAGCGCTTGATGATTTAGTCCCTGCGTTAGATATGTTTAAAGGCGCTGTAATGGATGACCCTGTTATACAGGCAAGGCTTAAAGGAGTAGGAATTTTAACAAAGAAGCAGGCAATTGATTGGTGCGTACTTGGCCCTACTGCTAGAGCTTCCGGAGTAAATATTGATGTTAGGCGGGATGAACCATACGGAGCGTGTGACCTTATAAATTGGAACGTGATTGTGGAAAAAGACGGCGACATATTCGCTAAGACAGTGGTAAGGATTCTGGAAATGTATGAAAGTGTCAGCATGATCAGGCAGTGCCTGGATAAAATGCCTAAGGGAGAAATTGACGCCGATGTAAAAGATATCCCTCCCGGAGAAGGAATCGGCAGAGTTGAAGCGCCGCGCGGTGAGTGTTTCCATTACGTAAAAAGCGACGGGACAAACCGGCCGGTCAGGCATAAAATACGAGCCCCGAGCTTTATGAATGTTGCTTCCAATAAAGTTGCTGCGGTAGGCCAGACAATTTCAGACGCAACAATTACCCTGGCAGCAGTTGATCCCTGTTATTGCTGCACGGAAAGAGTAGCCGTCATAAAAAAATCCGATAATAAAAAGATTTTAAACGGCTGGGATTTGATTAAATTATCCCAGGAGAAAACCGCAAAACTTAAACAACAAATGGGAATCAATGATTAATATTTCTTCATTATATCCTTGGTTTAGGTTAGACAGGCTTAATGCCTTTGTGATTTTGGCTATCCTGTTATTTACGGTTTTAACTCTTCTTTATTCTTTTAGTTTCATGCGAGGTAAGCCGAAACTAACCCAGTATTATTCCTGCATTATTTTAACCGCAATGGCATCTATTTTAGCAGTGCTTTCCAATAATCTTATTTTGCTTTTAGTATTCTGGGGATTTTTAGGATTGACTCTGTTTCTCCTTATTAATATGTCAAACAATGCGGAAGTAATCGCAAAGAAGACTTTTATTATTGTCGGCGGTTCTGATGCCTTAATGCTTTTAGGCATAGGTATAATTTATTACATTACAGGTAGTTTTCAGATGGATAGCATCAGATTAGAATTAAATAACGGCTTGATTGTTTTCTCCTATATTTGTATTGCTATTGCGGCTTTTGCCAAAGCTGGTGCAATGCCGTTTCATAGCTGGATTCCTGATTGCGCAAAAGATGCGCCTGTTCCAGTAGTAGCATACTTACCCGCTTCCCTTGACAAGTTATTAGGAATTTATCTATTGGCAAGGATTTCTTTGGACTTATTTGTCATGAATCAGGCAATGAATATATTGCTTATGCTGGTAGGCGCTTTTACCATAATTGCAGCTGTAATGATGGCTTTAGTGCAGCACAATATGAAAAGACTCTTGGGTTACCATGCCGTTTCGCAAGTAGGTTATATGGTTTTAGGTATTGGTACGGGTAATCCTATTGGTATTGCCGGAGGAATATTCCATATGCTTAACCATGCAGTATATAAATCCTGCCTTTTTCTGGATGCCGGTAATGTGGAGCAGAAAACAGGCACAACTGAATTGGATAGGCTTGGCGGTTTGTCAAAAGCAATGCCTCTTACCTATATATCCGCGCTTATTGCAAGTTTATCTATTTCCGGCATTCCGCCGTTTAACGGGTTTTTCTCTAAGTGGATGGTATATCAGGGAGTCATTGAGCAATTGCAAAATTCGAATTTTACAGTAAGAGCTATTAGCGCTTTATGTTTGATTGTAGCAATATTTGGCTCAGGCCTTACTCTAGCCAGCTTTATGAAATTACTTCACGCCACATTTTTAGGTCAACCGGCAAACCGGCAAACCGGCAAACCGGCAAACGATGTTTCCTGGCCGATGTGGCTTCCTTGTATTATATTAGCGATTATCTGCGTTATATTCGGTGTTTTCGCAAATCAAATTCCTCTCAAAATTTTTATTTTTCCGGCAGTCGGCAGTGTAAGTTTTATCGGAACTTGGTATGCGGGGATTTCTACCCTACTTATAATTATAGGTTTAATTTTAGGTTTAATCATATTCAAATTCAAAGTACTTAAACCGGTTATCCGCCAAAGTGACACATTTGTGGGAGGAGAAAAGCTTGAATTAGGAGAGACAAGAGTTTCAGGCACAGAATTTTATAATACCATTCAGGAATTCGCAGTCTTAAAGAGTTGTTATGCAAAAGCAGAAAAGGGTTATTTTGATATTTACGAGCAAGGTAAAAATCTAATTTTTGGAATCGGCAAGTTTTTCCAGTATCTGCATAACGGAATTTTGCCGACGTATCTAGTCTGGACGCTTTTAGGAATGGTAGGATTATTTTTAACACTATTGAGGTAATATGGAACTTCATATCCTTTTAATATTCATGATTTTTGCTGCGATAGTAGCAATTGAGGTAAAAGATTTACTCTCCAGCGTTATTGCAGTAGGTGCAGTTGGTTTCGCCCTGTGCTTAGCCTTTTTAATCCTTAAAGCACCGGACTTAGCCATCACGCAATTAGTAGTTGAAATTTTATGTTTGATTATTCTTATCCGCGCAACGATTAAAAGGGATTTGCCTTTAGTAATCGAGGGCCGCTGGGTTTTTAATACAGTTTCAACTTTAGTGTTTATTGCCGTATTTCTTTTCTTTGCCTGGGCTGCTTTAAGAGAATTGCCTAATTTCCAAGATCCGATAATGGCAGTGGCTAAGAAATACATAGCAGAGGGGAGAATGAAGACCGGAGCTGTTAATATCGTGACTGCTATAATTTTAGATTTTCGCGCCTATGATACTTTAGGCGAGGCAACAGTTTTGTTCACCTCGGTAATAGGCATAATGGCAATCCTGCGCAGGCCCGGAAGAAAGAAAAAGGAAATACTAAGATGATAGACAACCCAAAAACCGGAATGACTTTAATAGTTAAGACTATTACTCGTTTAACTATCGGTTTGATACTGTTATTTGGTATCTATATTATTTTTCACGGGCACCTATCTCCCGGAGGAGGTTTTGCAGGTGGTGTAATTGTGGCTTTATCTTTTGTCCATATGATGCTTGCATTCGGTAAAGATGTGGCAGTGACTAAAATTTCCAAGAACCTCGCCTCAAATTTAGAGAGCATAGGCGCGCTTATGTTTTTATCAGTAGCTTTATTAGGTTTCCTGGGTGGAACATTCTTTATGAATGTTTTGGCAAAGGGTACGCCTTTTAGATTATTCAGCGCAGGAACCATTCTCTTAAGTAATATTTCTATCGGGATTAAGGTGGGCGTGGGATTATTTGCTATATTTCTTGCATTGGTAGTATTAGAGAGGGCAAAGAAAGAAGAATGACCCTTTACTTATTGTGTTTAGCATTATTTTGCGTGGGACTTTACGGAGTGTTGCGTAAACGTAACCTAGTAAAGATAATAGTAGGTTTAGGAATTATGGAATATGCAATGAACCTATTTTTTGTTTTATTAGGTTACCGTTTTCACGGCAGGGCTCCCATAGAAGCACAGGATCAGAATATATTGAATATGGTTGATCCGCTTCCGCAGGCATTGGTTCTTACTTCAATTGTAATCGGTTTAGGAGTAACGGCTTTAGTAATATCTATCGCCATTAGAATTTATGAAAAATACGGCACGTTTGATATTACCAAAATAAAGAGGCTTAAAGGTTAAATGAAAGCAGTAAATATAATTCCTTTCTTTGTAATTATTCCGCTTGCTGCAGCGTTTTTAATCTCTATCTTAGGCAAATTTATAAAGCGGTTCTCCGATATCGCCGCCTGTTTGAGCTGTGCCTTGCTTTTTGGATTCTCTCTTTATACTCAAGGGATATTTAAATCAGGCATAGACAATGTCTTAGTTTATAAAATCGGCGGATGGGTTCCGCCATTTGGTATTAGCCTCGTTTTGGACGGATTAAGCAGCTTTATGCTGGTGACAGTAAACTTAATTTCTCTTTTGGTAGCGATATATTCCATAAGTTACATGAGGCAATACACCGATAAGCCAAAATTCTTTACCTTGTTCTCGTTGATGGTTTGCGGTATGAACGGCATTATCATCACCGGGGATTTATTTAATCTTTTTGTATTTTTGGAGATTGCTTCTATTTCTAGCTATGCTTTGGTAGCTTTTGGCACTGAGGCGGAAGAGTTGG